>Ga0116227_10002598_pt1 | contig 40785 bp, 37 predicted proteins | sample S1TSphgellanicum_FD_89693 | JGI IMG/M metagenome (GOLD analysis project Ga0116227, IMG submission 89693) | Host-associated microbial communities from peat moss isolated from Minnesota, USA - S1T2_Fb - Sphagnum magellanicum MG | ecosystem: Host-associated > Plants > Peat moss > Unclassified...
CTCTGCGGCGGATTAGGCTTCGCGTGAACAGCATCCTCCAGTTCCAAAGCCCGAGCCAGCTCTTCATCCAAAATTGCAATACGCTTCAAATCCAGTGCTGGTGGGATCCCGGTAGATAGATCCTGGGATATGGTACGTTCCTGTTGTTCTTCTTTTTCGACGAGAGTAAGAAAGCGCTGGCCATTTCGGATGTCGGAAAGCCCCACAAGCTTCTGATTCTCAGGCAACACGCCTGTGAGGGAGAAGAGCTGGACTTTCAAAGTCTCTTCCCCGTCATCGCTATCGTAGTCAACTGTGTAGGATGTTCCACCTCCTTCATGCTGCACCACCAACGCGTGCAGCACCATGGTCGTCGGTACGTCTGACCCAAAGTGGAGCTCCAAGACAACACACACCCACAATCCCAAGAACAAGAACAAGCTCAAATTGCCATGGTCCGCCTCACCCAGAACGATGCTCCACACAAGAAAACACACACCCACGAGACCAAAAAACAGAAAGAAGCTCAAAATTAAAGACAAAGATCGCTCGCACAAAAACTCGCTGCGAATGCAATGGGGGCACCAGCAAGATTGCAAACGAAGAAGAAGACTTCGACTGCGGTCCGAGGTCAACCCGCACCAACAGGCGGATGGAATGGATGGATGGGTGGATGGATGGAATCCCATCGTTACGACTCTGTTGTGGATGGACCGTGATGGATGAACCTTGATGGATGAACATTAACCTGGGTTCAAAAGGATCTCGTTGGTAACTACCCTTGGACTAGGTCACTGGCGACCTCTCGCCAGTTACTAGAAATAGCCATATTTGTGGGAATAGACCTAAATTGGGCGAGTACCATATTAGAATTTTTTCAATATCCACCAATTCCAATTATTCAGTTTATCAATATCTACCGGTTTCGGTTTTTTTATTTTGATTTTTTTTTCATTTAACATATCTTGTAAGAATATCAAAAAATTAAAAAAATAACTACTGTCAGATTTTAATATTTAAAAACATTCATCAAATATCCAAGCTTTGTAGATAACATAATACATCAATTTCAACTCAATAATCCATCCCAATAAAATTACAAGTCCAAATTTTCGTTATTTCCAAATTTCCTTTCATATTTTTCTAACTCTTCCTCTACAACAACATTGGACTCAATATACTTTACAAACTAAACTAATTAGTGAACTATAACCTTCTCTAGGATCATTAAGCCAAGTTTTACTAACAAATATTATGTTATCTAAATTATTTTATTAAAGGAAATATCTATTCAATTTTTGTAAGGAATCTAACCAATAAAAATATCTTTTCAATTTGTAATTGGGATTCCATAATGTTGAAAGTTTGACATACAAGAAATGCAATAATCAAAAACAAATATTCATGTTTATGTCCTTTGCATTCCCCTAATATTTCCTAAACATCTGTAACTTCCTATTCTTCAACTCCTTGGTTGGTTCACTAATTGCAACAAACATTTTTTAAATGTCAAGATTAAAATCTTCATCAATATGCATACCTACCACAACTCCAAATTCTACCTTGGGTTTGGAATTTGGTGGCATTTCAAAAACATTAAAAACGAAGATCGTTTGTCATATTCTTCCACAATGGAAACCCCATGTTCTCAATGAATAAAACATGAAACCATCCAAAGATTGTTAAATGTTAGGTCTAACATCAAAAATAACATATGATTTTATTTTCAGATTTCATTAGAAATAAACTAAATCCATCTAAAACCTCACATATTTCCTTTATAATGTTAGATGCAAATAATGACAACTCCATAGCAACAACAAAATTATCATCCATCAAATTATCCATACTAGATGAAATTCCAAATTCTTTTCTAAATTATAAGCTCGTGATAATTAATATATACAATGCATCAAAAAACAACCAATGATTATGAAATTGGTTCAGTATACAAGCATTAACAATCATGTAGAAAATATCAACAATGATTTGAGATATATGCCAAGTTAAAGGTGGAAGAACACGGTCAATAATCTTCATTTCTATTTGTCAACTATAACAAAGGACAATTGATACTTTAAATTGTAATGCCTCTTAGAATAATATAATTTTACTTACAAACTTAGATAAACACATCAAGAATCAACAAAATTTTCAAATTTTCAGAATTAAAAAAATGTAGAAAGAAACAAAATAAAAAAACAAAATGTTTCAAAACAACATTAATCTAGTTTTCATTGGAATGTTCAATTTTCTTGGCTTCAAACAATTTTCTTAACATGGCTCTCCATCAATATGTTTTCTTAAACATGTTATTTCATTGGTCTTATAATATGATATAAAACCTTTCCTTAATTGTTTTCTTGGATTTAAAAAAAGAATAAGTTTGGAATAACATAACATACAACACATGATTTAAGAGGTTTCAAATGAGACCTTTGCATTGTAATTAACACAATAGAAATACTAACATATAACATTTTCATTGTGTGGATGCCAGTTTTTGTTTTCAAGATGCAATTGTTACAGCATTTGCATAATTTTTTCTTTTTCAATTTACAAATTTTCTTTAAGTCCTTCCATTTCTTTTTAAATTTTAATTTCACTTATGAATTTTACCACTTCTTCATTTTACACTTTTTGATTTTCATTTTCACTTGACCTTTCCATTTTTCACACAAATGTTTTAAAAGGCGAATGGTGGTGGAGAAAATTCAAGCTAACAAATGTCCTCACAAAACTACCAAAGATATTGTTGATGTTATGCACACCTTAAAAATCATGATGCAAACATTTACAAGCAAAAATAATATCTTCAAAACAAATAAGGGACATGCAATGTATAATGTTATGTTTTAAGAGAAAAATGTTGTATAATAAACTTTACACAACAACAAAAAAACCAAAATAAACCATTAGTAATGAAAAAAAAAATCCCAAAACATAGAAAATGCAAAAAAAACACATGGAAAAAATAAACATCACATAAAAAGCATAAGTAATGACCCCAAAAAAAGTGGGGGAATTGAAACTTTTTTAAATATATTAAAAACAAATAAAAATTGAAACTAAAACAAAACACCTAGAAATTGAAAAAAAACACAAAATTTTTTTTTTAAAAACACATGGTAGGTATATATAATAACATAAAATAATAAAAAGAACAAAAGAACATCAAACCTATGAATTTTATTTTTTAAACTAAAAATCTAGAAAAAAATGAAAAGCAAACCTTACACAAATGGAAACAAAACATATAAAATACAAAAAAACATAGGACCAACAAAACAAATATATACATATAAGAAGCCCAAAAGAAATAAATAAATAAAATCCTTGTTGTTGCCAATAAATTTCTGTCCCAATTCTTCCCTACTTGTCAACTCCCGAACTAAATATTCAAATATGGAATAATGTGAAAAAAAAAGCACAACATTTCTTTTAATAAACTTGAAAAAAGAAAGAACGGGAATAGGGAGAAGAGATAACAATATTTATTTTAGGACACTTGAAAATGAGGATAAAAAAAGAAAAACTAAAAGATAATTAAAACTCAAAAATTGTGAAAAAGAAAATGGGACCAAATATGGAGCTCTAACCCCTTTATAAGTCCTTGATTTTAAAATTGGAGGCAACAACTACTTTCAAAACATTATCTATCAATTTTTTCCTTTCAAATTGAAACCCTAATCCTCTAAAACCTTATTTTCATTATTTTTCTTTAATTAATGTCCTAGCTCCTACCTTTTTGTGAATTGTGATATCCAGATTGGAGCAAGAATTTAATATCCTACCTAGATTTCAATCAAATAAAATAAGATTTCAATCCATTCCAGATATTAACTAACTAGATTTCATTTTTTTGGGATCTAGAGTTCATGATATCATTCTAGATATCACATTTTTATTTCTATCCTAAGGGTTTTTTAAGTGATATCTAGGATGATATCTATATTTAATATGCAATTTTTCCAAATATCTACACAATGGAGTAAACAAGTTGTTTCCTAATGACCCTAGGCCATTTACCAAGCATAATTGTGTATTGAAAGGCTATGTCTAATGACCTTAGACCTTGAGCCAATTACCATGCATAATTGACTTTTAAGATAGGATCAAGATGACATGCCATACTAAAGGTCATTTACACCTATTATTACTAAAATAAGTAAAGCAATGTTGTGATATCAACATTCACCTATAGTTTTGTCTATTGTGCACATTGTCCCTTGTCATCCCTTGCCATCCTTGACACTGCCCAAGCCTAGACATCACATCCTTTATAACATTATCTTGAAGCTAAACATTACAAATGACACCCCTATTTTGGATATCCTATTTTGAAACATTGACTGAAATCATCCTATTTGGTTGAACTAGACCTATTTAGGATTTTATTTTATTTTTGGTAGAAATGGGAATTGGAAGTTTTAGACTTGTGAAGAACTGGGTCTAAAATTGAACCAAAGATTGTATCAAAAAAATTTAATCCTTTGCACCAGAACCTATGGTTATCTCAAATTTTTAAAAAAATGTAGAACCATAACCAAAGGTTCTGTTGAAAACCATGAACTAAACAACATTGGTCTCAACATGGTTTTGCATCAAAAAAGACTTATGGATGGCTTCATCCACCTCACCAATGAAACCTTCCAAATGACTAGTTGTGTTAGGAACAACATCTTAGTATATTACAAGTTTAACGTGATTTCTTTTGAGGTGCATGAAAAGTTCAACTCTTAATATAATGTATAAAATACACAAACATATGGGGGGGTCTATCAAATAAACTTGTGCATAGTAATCAAAAGAAGCTCATGTGGCCAATGAGATTCTTAGAATGGGAGGTTTGAATTTTTTTTTGAGGAGTTTCAATGGGTAGCCAAAAATAAATAAGGATTCTGTTTTTTTCTTACTTTCATATCTATTATTTAGCCAAATTTGGCTAAATTATTTTCTTGATGATTGCCACTTTTGGCTACATCACAAAATCCTTCAGAAGAAACTTTGTAAGTTGATATGGAGTTGTTAATTACTTTACTATGTGAACACAAATTGGGTTTAGGTTTTTTTTTTGTCGTTGTGTGTTTACTTCATGGAGTGGCAAGATGCGTGCAATTGTTGTTACTTTTCCAAGATTTTCCATAGCCAAAATGCATTCAAAAATGCAAGTGAATAAAAGTATAAGTATTTGTAGTTGGAGTGTAATGTAGGGCTGATCGTGAAAAGGCAATGAATGGAGGAGAATCAAGTTACAATTAAGAGGATTCTACGTCTAATGAAAGGGCAATGGGCAGAGTTCAAGGATTTAAGGACAAAGGTGAATTTTTTTTCAATTTTTGGTGTAAAGTGATTTGTGTGGTTTTCTATGGCTTTCTAGTACATAATTATTGTTTTCTTCCATTGTGCCAATGATTATTACAACCAAGCGCAAAGTTCTTTTTGAAATTTTATGAAAGGTTGGTGTCAAAAGTTGATGAAAATCCCAAGAGGTCAAGTTGTAGAAGTCTAAGCATGTTGGAGAGGTCAGTATCTTGCATTTGAGGAAAGAATGTCCAACATGGGGATAGACAAAGGTATGTGATGAATGTCTTGTTAGAAATGGTTAGCATGAGAAACCCGCATGTGGCATCCTAAGGTTTAAACTACACAACATTTATTTTTGAACCTTAAGGCTTACTTGAATCAAAACACTCTAGAAGTTTTTTCATTAAACATCCATTAACTATCTTATGGCATTGCTTCACACCCTCACTCATTGAATCTTGGAAGTTTTCACAAGAAAAGATCCCAACATTACCCCAAAATCAACAATTTTTGTCCAAACCCCGAATAAATGAACTAACCATAAATCAAAACTCAAAGCACCAACTAGGACACTCATTTCCATTCATCCCAACTCCCCAATTGCATTTCATTTGATATAATGCCATAAAGAAAATCGCTCACGAATCTTTTAATGTTCTACATCATTTTCACCACTAGCCTATAACAAAACTACTACATAGAATTTTGTATCTCCAATGCAATAGATTTGCAAAGAACAATATAATGCACAAAGAGCATTCATCTCTTTATGCATTTCAACTCACACAAGTTCTATCATTTGCTACCAACATAAATCAACCATAGAATATTTAACTCTTTTTCTACCTTCTTCTTGAAATTAAACACCGCGCTTGCAAAACCGCCAGCCTTCAAAGCAGTAGTTCATCATCCTTTTGTAATCCAATCCACCAATCAAAACCTCCATCCCACAAGACATCATGAAGAACAAAAATCAAAACAACACAGTTAGCAAACCCCAACATCCAAATTAGGATAAACAAAACACCCACATTTTCCTTCTTCCATCAATGCACAACCTACAAACATAAAACAAAGCAAACAAACACACATTATTTTGAGTAACACAAGATCATCATTCTTATGAACAATCACATTGCACCATCAACCAAAAGTTTAGGGCAGAAAATTGTTAACCATTTTCACTTTAAGGTTCCTTTTAGGTCACATCATATCTTTACAAAACATATGAACAAGAAACCAGGCTCTTTTGAAAAGCATTATGTTTTTCATATTATTATTAAATTGTTGAAACATTTTTCATTCATAACAAAACGTGACTAGTGCAAACAACAATAACACTGCATGATTGTAAAGGATTTCTCAATGATAATGTGCAAGTGTAGGATCCAAGGGTTTTGGGATTCCTAGGTTATTTTCCCAAGAAAAATAATTATTTTACATGTGGTTCTTAGTGTCATGCAAGTGTAGTGTGGGTTATTTTTGGGTGCATGAAAAGCACTAAGTATCGGTGTAGAAAACATACACAAACATACAAGGTCTGTGGAATATGCTTGTGTAGAGAAATGAAAAGAAAAACATATAAAACAGATTACTAAAATGAGATACTTGAAGTGTTTCTAAGTTCTTTTCAATAAACATGCACTTAAATGTTATAATATGTCCTCATAAACATGTACCTAGGTGTAAAAAAGAGATTTTTTATGGTGAGATTGTTTAGATTGCCTTGAATTGTTTCTAAAGGTTGCATTAGTGAACTCGTACTGTGTACTAGTACTGTCGTGATGTGTAGTGTCATGATGTACGGTGTTGTAAGGGTGTAAATCCATAATAAACTCTACTAAACAAAAAAATTAAAACCAGTCAAAGGTAGAAACTATTCAACCAAAAAGATATGCACACACACATATATATAATGCACAAGAAGAGGCTAAGATAAAATCCTCATGTATCCACCCCCCAAACCTGAGCCGGGAAAAGCGTGGCATGGTTTGAATAGAAATAAAGGTGTTGTAAGAGAACATGATGAATAGTACCAACTGCCGACGGGAACTTGAGTGAGCTCCAACTTGAGGCAGAAAAAATGGTATCCACCATTACAGTTATTGCAAAGCAACATATGATCAACATTGTTTATCCTCTAACATACTTGACATGGATAATCAAATGGCGGAATCCAAGTCGATGTGATGATGGTAGGATCTAAGTTCGGCAAATGGCAGGGTGCACAGTGTTTGGAGTGATCCCAAATTGTGTGTCCATTAGCTCCTTGCAACTCCAACACACTTGAAGGCTTGATTGCCTTAATCCTCAAGATAGTGTGACAAGAAAAAGTGTCTAAAGTATCATTAGGTTGCCGTTGGAAATACACAAAGTCACCAACATCAAATTGTTTCACCTTAGGTTTGTAACTGCCACCTCGTGTGTGTGCATACTGTAAGGTGTCTCAATGTTGTGCAATGGACAAGTTTTCCATGGCCATGGGCATAACCTTCTTGAATAGAGCAGCCCTCTCTGCAATGACCCTAGCCTAAGTGGATGGAGAGTCCAAGTCCACAACTTGGTCCATTTGAACAATAATGGAAGAAGGTGGAATGGAATGTCTCCCAAAAAGTAAAAAATAAGGAGAAAAATGAGACAAAGAGGCGTGTTTGGACATCCTGTAACCCATGGCAATATAAAGGAGGGCTAGGTCCCAATCCTCTTTGTTCTTAGTGAGACAAATATTCCAAAATCCCTTATTACATGTCTGAACCATCTTTTCTGTAAGGCCATCAGCTTGGGGATGATCTCTTGAAGTTTGTCGATGGTCAATGAGAGCATGGTCAAGTAGGTCTTGGAATTCTCCTTGAATTCTAATCCTTGATCAATAAGGCACTCAACACAAGCCCCAAACCTACTTAGAACCTGTTGTAAGAAAACTTGGCTAAAGTTATGTGATGATTTGTCCGGTAGTGCAACAAGCTCAACCCACTTTGAAAAATGTTGAATCATAATCATGATGTAGACATTACCTTTAGAGGTCTATGGTAACTCTCTAGCTAAATCACATGACCAGCGATAGAACATGCCCTGAATCAGGAGTAGAAAAAGCATGAGCTATCAAGAGGAGAAATAAGTTTTCATTTTATCACATTGTTCACACCTAACAATGACGTCTCAGACTTGAACATACATACCTCTCCAATGGTAATGAGGAGCAAGAAGGCTATAAGTATGCTTAATTCCAAAGTGTCCAAGCGCCGAGTGTACCTTTTGAATAAGACCAGGTCGTTCATGTGGTGGAAGAACCACTTTCTCGCCTTATGGTAAGCATTGAACGAGGTGATTATCCCTCCATGAGTAGCGTTTGGACCGTTATTGTATGCGATCCTACTGACTTGATGTAACTTGGGGAGGGTATTCCCCATGTTGAAGAAACCTCAGAGTGTCTAAGTCCTCCCATATATCCACAATGGGATGCTCAATTGGGTTACATTGCAATAGTGCAAAATAACTAAATGCATTAGATACATGTACTACTGGAATCTAGTCGAAGTTTTACCTGGCTTTTGAAAAATCTTTAGAGGTAGTGAGGGGTCTCCACATTTTAATGTGTAATACCAGGTTGGTGAATAACCTTGAACTCATACTCCTAAAGTATAAGCACCCAACGAACTAACTTACCAATAAACTTATCGTTAGTCATCAACCACTTGATAAGCTGGTGGTTAATATACAAAGTGAAATTGGTGCCATAAAGATAGGGCTTGAAATGTATGATGGCCCATACAATAGCAAGGCACTTCCCCTCGTATGAAGAGTAGTTGTTCTCAGCCTTGTTGTTTCTTTGGGATGCATAGGCGATAACATATTCTTTGCCTTCCTCATCAAGTTGGCCAAAAATAGCTCCACTACCAAGAGCACTTTAGTTAGTGTGTAGAATGAAAACCTTGTTGAAATCAAGTCTTCTCAAAATGGGGAACTCTGAAAGCTTTTCCTTGAGTGTGTTGAAAGCTTCCTGAGCCTCATCATTCCATGTCCAAGCAACATCCTTCTTTAATAATGCATAGAAAAGATGAGCAATAGTATTGAAGTCTTGGACATAAATTTTGTAGTAATTACATAGTCCAATGAAGCTCTTCAACATGTGAACATCAATAGGATTGGGCATCTCCAAAATGGCTACTACTTTGGCCCAATGAACCATAATACCATTTGGCAGTCTAAGGTAGACTATTGAGGTGACAGTAAACTCACACTTTTTAGATGGATCGTCATATTGACTTCATGGAACCTCTTGAATAACTCCTCAAGATGAGACAAGTGTTGTAGGAGTCCCTTGCTATGCACTAAGACATCATCTATGTAACACTTTAGGAAATCTGCGCCTTCAAGAACCTGGTCCAAGACTCGTTGAAAGAAAATAGGTGCATTCTTCAATCCAAAAGGCATCATAAGCCATTCCCACAACTTGTTGCTTCCATGGAATGCTGTTTTTTTGCGATCCTTCGCAGCGAGCACAATTTGGTTGAAGCCTTGCCTCATATCCACAATTATGAAGATGTTTGAGTCTCCAATGCTATCAAACAGTTATTCAAGGATGGGCACGGGGTACCTGTCCTAAGGTGTAAGTAGGTTCAAAGGCCTATAATCCCCCCACATCCTTTTCTTAGTCCATAATCTAGATGAATCCTTCTTTGTTGGCATTATTGTAGCGGCTGCGAAATCAAAACTTGACAGCTAAATGAGATCAACTTCATGGAGCTCTTTGCATCTTTCATCTACTAATTCCCACTCATGTTTATTCAACTTATGCTTCCTTCGATGGATGGGTGTTTCATTTGTAAGGTCTATAGAAAATTGCATGGTCTTACACCTACCTAAGTCTTTCATTGAAAATGCGAACGCATTCTCGTACTTAATTAGTAAGTATGTGACCTGGTCTCTCTCCTTCTTGGTGAGCTGGTTCCCCATAACGAAAGGGTAGTTAGAAACACATGGAATGGAATTGGAAAGTGTGTTTGAAAAACTTGGTGTATTAGGTTCTTCATTATCCAATTGCAAAAATTCGTATAAAGTTGTAATTATTTTTCCAGAATTAATGTACCTCTAGGTGTATCAAACACAACTTGAGTCAAATTACATGGGGTTTCCTCCCCCCCAACACTAATAGTGAAATGTAAAGTGTTAAAGATAGGCAAGTGTACTTGGTCAAGGTGCCATGTGATCGCATCGCCAGAACTACAAGTTGATTGAATTAGTGTTAGTGTTGTGTACATTTGAAAGAGTACACAAGTTACCACCAACCATGTAAAGGAGTTCAGGTCCATACCTCTCCTCAATAGAACGTTACGTTCCAATCTAATCACCTTAGTGTGACTAGTAGTGCCAACTTGGAACCCCATAACCATTTCTCTTTCTTCTGGGCTTGGTTCATCCCAAGTGGTTGAAGCATGATGATACACCAAGCCTGGTCCATTTCCTTGAAAGGCGTGTGCTCCTGGGAAGGAAACAAAGGTGGGCCAAACACCTTTTGGTTTTCCTATTGTGTTCACAAGAAACCAAGGAGGTTTTTCTTGGCTTGTAACTAGTTGACAAGAGCTTTGATCATCTAATATGTGATAAACCTGCAGGTTGGGGTCTCTAATGGTGTATTTCAGAGCCAGGTGCATAATTGAGAATGGTGCTAAGTTGGTCCACCAATTGCGCACCGGTGCGCATAGGAACCACATTGTGTCGCATCGAATAGGAGGGGCTTTCCAAGGTAATGTTTGACCAGCATGTAGTGCTCTTGGACTTTCTTCCTTGGTTAAGCTGAGAAGGGGTGTTCTTAATTACATAACCAAGCGTAGGAAAAATGGATTGAGCCCTTGTGATCAATTGTACCATGTTCATGAAGAGACCGGATCTTGTGTCACAAGTCTTTTCCAAATCCAAACGTTGAAAATCCTTGACATTCCCAACCTAAAATGATGAGGTCCACAGGGCCAAGTAATTCCATATGTTTATTCTAAATTAGTTGTATGTCAGAGGGCAAGAAAGTGAAATTGGCCTTCCATGCGATGGTCGAAAATTGTTGTGGAAATCTAGCTGTGAACTCCATCATTCTAGATGCTGCCATTTGCCTTACAATAGGATCAATGTCTACGTAGAAATACTTCCGAACCACCATCCCTAATTATATTAGGGCTTTGAAACCTGTACCGATACCACCAAAAAGTTTTAATAATGTAATCCCTTCCTTAGGTGGTGTCCAGGTGACTAGTTAATGAAATATTAGCTTAATTGGTTCACCATGGCTCTCCATGTTCTCAAAACTAGATAGAGCTTTGACCAAGGGCTTGTGGGCTACTTTGAACTTTTGTAAAACCTCTTGTCCATGTAAAATGTCAATAGGAACCACCCTCAAGCTTTCAGTAGCTTGGGTGTAAGTTGTTTCCTCTTCATCTCCCTCTATCCACTCGTGGCTAGCTTGTTGGATGTAAGAAATAATGTGTGCTTCCTTGAACATACAATGGTGAACCGTAAGACTATGGTTCCCATGCAAATCAAGGGGTATGTATCCCAGGTGGTGCCCATTAGTCTCCCAATGCACTTGGTAATATGCATGTTTGAACCAGTTGTCAATTATGAAACCTAGTGGAAACAAGGCCTCTTGCCCAATGAGCACATCATAACTAGTGGTATTGGTGATTAAACATCTGACCTATAAGTAGAGCTCCTAATTTGTACATTCATTGAAGTTAAATGCAATCAAATTCGAACTTTCTTTAAGTACCTCCTCTATGCTCCCACTATCAGTGCGAATTTGCCACATAGATTTCCGTAGTTTGGAATCAAGCATGCCCATCTTCTTGGCGAATTGAACTCCAAGAATCACTAGTTGGGCACCTGTATCAAGAAGTACCACTCTGGGTGTATGTCCTCCCATTTGGATTGCTAACCCAGTATTGTCGACAATGGCAACTTTGGTGATGATGGAAGTTCTTTCACTAGGCACCACCTTCGGAAATGAGTGAGAGACTTTGTGGAGAGAATGGCTATCCACAACCCCTTTGCTGAATAACAAATCTACAAGTGAAGTGTTCTTAACTCCTTTCTGATATGTGAATGTAGAATTAGAGGTAGGAAAGCCCATTAATTTAGCCATGCTAGAACTAGCGACCAAATTACGAACGCCATCTACAACACGTGAGCCAATCAAATGTTTCTCCAAGGTGTTGGATGGGACCTCTATAGCATGTGGATTAGGGATTGGTAGAGGACTTGATGTAGTGTTCAGGGTATCTTTTAGTATTATAATTATGTCCTTGGTGCTTAATTTCAAATCTTGAAAAATAAACAACTATGTATTCATAAGCTTTTGCGTCACTTCACGCATTTGAAGTTGGCATTCCATAAGTTGATTAATGGAAAATTGTGTGTTTTCCTGATGTACATGTATTCCTAGAACATGAAAATTTGACACCCTAACAACTTGTGGTGTAGTAGTCTCCTTCCCCCTTCACCAACAAAGTGCGTTTTTCTTCCGTGTTGAGAGGATGAAAAGATTGTGGCATGACTGCTCTAGCTCCTCTAACCCTAGTAATAGGACTTGAACTAGATGCGAGTCCATCAGTCTGAATTATTTGCCTAGTGGCAGAAACTCTAGGTGCCACACTAGCCTCTTATGCCGCGACATAGGAAGGGCAAAAAGAAGTAGCAAATTTTGGTGTGAGACTACAATTATGTGCACTGGAAAGAACATACTCCCCAACCATGGCATCATGTGGGAGGCCAAATAATTCCAAAATACCACTTGCATTAATGAATAAATTGTTAGTACATCAACATTTAATGATAAGGACTAAAGGACATCAATTCCATATAATATTCCAAATGGTGTGTAAAAAATAAAAGGTGGAACTAAATTTTGAAAAAATAAATTTTGTAATACACTTCAATGTAAATAAGCTACAAATTAAAATTATTTTTGAAAATACCTTAGGACCTTTCGGAATATTTTTATTTTAACAATTATATATATATATATATATATATATATAATTTCATAACATACAAAAGAAACACCCCTTTATTTCATGTGTTCATGGGTTCCATAAAATATACAAAGAATGATTAAATTTGTTGAAAATCAGTATTTCAACTAGTGGCCAATAAATAACCAAAAGAAAAAAATTCACATACAAAATAAAATGTTTAGTAACCTTACAAGGACAAAGGTTATTTGTGTAATATTTCAAAAGTTGAATTTTATATCTTCATTTTAAGAAAGAATCTAGGGGTAATAGTGGTAAGTTCTTCATCAAAGCATTGCAATTGATGTCCAATGAAAACCAACTTTGTTCCAGTAGGAAATGTTTCATTGTAAATGCCTATCACCTCTTTCGATACCTTCATTGAATTGTAATGTGTGTAGGAACAAAAAATATTAAATCATCTTGCAATGGATTGTCTTGATGTGCCACCTCATATGTAATGACCTTTGAATCATTTTGTGAAGTATTATTTTGAAGGTTCACCACATATGCAGGATCCATTTTGATCATTCAATGAATAAGACTTTTGGAATTTTTTGCCATGTTGCTAGCTTAATGTGACTTGGTATTACTAAAGGACTAATTGAATAGATATTGAATTTCCTTCATAGTCCCAAAACCTTTTTGAAATGTTGTTGTGGAATCAATTTTTGCAACATGACTTCAAAACTTGATTAGGTGACCCATCACATTGTAACAAAACCAATCCAAATTTACAACCACAAAGTCTTCTCTTGTGAAATAAATCAATTCACCTACATCATGCAAGTATGGGGTTATCGCATCTTGTGTTTTCTCCAATTCTCCTTGTAATGCACGTCTTTTGGAATCCATTGGTAATTGCAAGGTTTTCATTTCTTGGAAACAATTCATTTTTGAAGGTCTCCATGGTAATGATAGGTTCCATGGGGTTGGATTTCATTCCATTCACACAAGGCCACTTGCATGTCCATGCTTGCTACATAAACATCTGACAAATTACGAAGGATGGTTTTACAATTTTCAATCGCAGCTTGCACCACCTTCCTTGCTCCTTGAGAGGAATGTGCATTGATTGAATAAAATTTCAAAGATAAGTTGATGAAAGCACCAAATGTATTCTTCAAACTTTTCACATCACTTATCTATCTTCATGTTTGTGAACTTTTTATTAGCATTGGTCATCATAATTGACATATGTGGTTGAAAGTTGATTGATCTCTTGGTGTTGGATGAAATGAATCTCAACCAATAACAAAGTTCACCCTTGATCATTTCCATAGATTTTTGGTTGCTAGTCTTTTGATCAAATGGGTTGCATAACAAAAGGAAGTAGGAAACATTATCTTGAAAGCTTAAATTTGGGATCACCATATCATGAAATGCATGATATTCTTTTTGGCCTACAAGATCCCATAAGGAAATCTTGTGTTTATCATTATCAACAAGGGTCTTGATTTTGATTCCTTGTGTTCTTTTGTTCCATTCATTTGGATCATTCAAACAAGAAGGTTTCCATATTTCAACCACATCGATCAAGGCATTAAATAACTTTGTCCCAACACTTTTTACAAAGCTTCTAACCATTGATTTGCTTAAAATAGTTTTCTTTGCATACAAATTTACCGATAATATGTTAACAAATTATGAATCACACAACAAAATTATTAACTTTTTAATCAACTTACAACTAAATTATTTAACATACTTGATGATTCATGTACACATTCAATCCACATGATTTTAGACCTTAGTGTTTTCACAATCTTTAAGTCGATATGAATGATTTTCTTTTTAACAAAGTCTTGAGAAAATCTGAATGTTTCTTGTTTTGGTGGAAAGAAATGCAACAAACCACAGTGAAAAATATGCATACATTAAAAAAAATTCGTCAAGGCAACATTAATTATGAAATTTTCACCACATATAAAAGATAGAAAATTAATTGATCAATATGCCATTGAATATTAGTACCTAGCCTTGTTTTTATCTTCATGATGAAATATTTTTTCCAAGTTTCAACATTTTTGACATTGGAATTTTGTGATAAAGCTTGTTAAGGAGGCCACTCACAATAAACTTCAATAAAATATGACAATTTGAAGGCCTTGAAAGTAATTGGTTACGTAAATTTTGTAATTTGATATTACTTATTGAAATGGTGATAATTTATCCATCAACAATTATTTGTAAATTATTCACATATTGTTTTCATTTTCAACCCAATTTCAAATTATTAAATGCTTAATAATTTAAGAATATGTCAATGCAACACATGTCTGACCTAAAAAAAGTGTTAAATGTTTTCTGTGGATGGAAGCAAAAAACCCCAATTCAGTTCTGTTGCAAAATTGCTGGAGGTGTGGTGTTTCAAAGATGTCGAAAAGGTCATTTTCTCATTTTTCTATTTTTGGCTTGGTTTGTTGTTTTGCAAGTTATTGTGGAACGGTTTTGGTGAGTTGGTTTCAGTGATGGAGCATGATCCTAGCTACTCAAGAGATATTCTTTATGAGTAGTGTGAAGAACAATTTTGCAAGAGGATTGGTGCAAAGATTTCAAGGGAGTGAAGGAAGGTGGAGAGGAAAAAGATATATATAGCTAGTTGAGGAGAAGGAAGGGAGACTTTTGGTGAAGGAAAAAGCTAAGTTCCTAGTTTTTTTGATAATTAGGAGGTGTGGAGTTGCTTTGGAATTTCTTGATAATCATTTGGGGGTAAAAATTAATCAGGACTTCTTCCTTTCATGAACCTGATGCTTAATTTTCTACTATGCCCAGAATGTCAAGAAGAGATTAGGAGGTCTAACATTTACATTTTAGGGACCAAAACAAGGGAAATGAGTCTAGGATTTCAAGAGCAATTGTTGTGCCAGCATCATCTTTGACAGTTTGGGGGTCTTAATGTGAATGTGTAATGTGATCATTCTAAGAAGAAAGTACATGTTGGATATTGGGAGCTTTGGAGATTTTGGAACAATAGGATATTAAGAAGTGCACAAAATAACACCCACCTATTTTATTCTTAGTCTCTATCTAGTTTTTGATAGGAACCATGTAATGATGTTGAGATTGCACTTGTGGGATTTTTGTTGTTGAAGTATGTGCTGCCACACTCATTAGGCAACCAGTTGGCTCCTTGAAAGGAAATCAAGAGTGATCTACTCCCTTGAGGTCCATGGAACTAGAATAACAAAGTTTCATGTCTGTAAAGATTTAGATGTAGAAATAACACTTGTAATAACATTCTTTCTGTTTCAGAAGATTTCAACAAATCCTATTGAGTTTATATACCCAAAGTCAGGGATTTCCACATACCATAAATCATCTCCCCTTCTTTGTGACACATGGACCAAACTGCTAATTAATCCTTTACACATTGTGATTTGATTTGAATTTGTGAGCATGTTTCAATTATTAAGTATTTATTTATGTTTCAATCTTATATTTTTCATCCTTTGAAAAACAAATAACTTTCAATTAGGACAAAAGTTTTTGACATGCAGTTCAAATGTATTGAAACTTCAATGATCAAGAACTTGTGAAATTCCAGTTTGTTGGCATTGAAAGCTTAATTAAGTGATTTTCGATTCACAAGTTCTTCAGTCCTTCTGATCAGCTAGTGCTGTTGTATTGAGGAAAATAAGCTTCTCTTTTTCGCGCACAAGCTGTATACTATTAAGTTCGATGGCATAACACATGAGGCATGCTGGTGTGCAACTTGGCCCAATACATACCTGCAAGTTCAGCCAAATCGAGGAAGAAGCGACAGTTGGAAGATTGCCAGTCTTGTAATCGCCTTGACTCTTGAGCCAGGTAGTCTCAGAACGTATGCGAGCAGATTGGCAACAATTATAGCGCCGAGTGAACCATAGTTGGCCAGAATTCAGAGGTGGCAGGAGTTTCCTGAGTGCAACTCTAGAAGCCAAGCGAAGAACTGGTCTAGTGGGTTTGGCGCGTGTACATGGTCGATCAGTGAGCAGCGAGGCTATGTAAAGAGTCCAGATTCAGCTCTAGAAGCGATGCAAGTGGCGAGGGTCCTCCTGCAGCGATGGTGACAGGGAAGAAAAACGCGCCCGTTTTGAGACTTCGGTGACACCCCCCTCAGGCTTTCCTCCGACAGGGAAAGTGTTCCTTGTTTACTTTCGTGCCGGTGTCATCAGCTCAAAGCTCATAAACATTGTTCAAGAAATTTCCAAGTTCTTGTGTACAACAATGCGTGGGTACCGATAGCGCGGTCCAGAAAACTATCCAGCTTCGCACAAATTTGCAGTTCAGCCTCTTGATCTGTCCAATTCTGTACAGGGGATGGAACTTGGACAATGTGTTGAGTAGATTTTGCATTTGGGTATCTTGCAGTCTTTTGTAAATGCTGTGACGATCGGGTCATGTGTTGGTTGCTGAAGCTACTGTAGCAAAAATTTTACTAATTGGAGATCCTAAGTATGATTCAAGCCCAATCATGTAATTTTCAGGGCTTGGGTAGCTGAGTCTGTCACAGTGTGGTTGATCATATTGCCTGTTCATACCCTTGAACACAATCACCTGCTCGAGCACAAAACAAGCATTCTTCCTTGGAACAAGCCTTTGCACTTCAAGAAAGACATTGCTAAATTGTATTTCTTCTACACAAGGAACAATTGTTAAAGAATTGATTTCTTTGGGCTGTAAGGGCATGGCAGGTGACTGCATTTACTGGCAGCGCCTGCCTTAGCTAATCAAGAGGCTGCACCAGATCTGAAAAGGCCCCAGGCCATCACACTCACCCATCTCATGAGCATTAGGCACTTAGGGTCATTCCATTGGGCGTTTAGTGATGTTGCCAACAATGGGGAGGATTATGCAATTTAACTTGGTCTAATCCTTGAACATTGTTGGAAATGCAATCAATCTTGGACAACATTTGCACTTGGTAGACCAGTACACATTGAAAATCCATATAAGCCATCACATTAGTAACTTTAGGAGCTACCAGCATAAATCATCTTTGCCTCTTTTAGGGGTCATCAGTTTTGAAGGCAAATTAGGTTAAGTTTAAAATATTCCAGTGTCATGTTGGAAACTAGGAATTCTGATGGATAGGTCAGCACACAAATACCATGTCTTCAGATCAACAGCATTGCTGTGCATCAAATTCACAGCAAAACCATAAAATTTTGGTTTTGGAGAACTTCGGATGAGTTACCAGCATTGGAGAGTTGGGTGGGGATTGATTTAGAGATGTGAATAATTACTGGAAGAGATGACCATATGGTTGGTATTCCAAAGTCAGTTGATTATCGAGTTAATGAGGCTGTGCTGATCATTACAGAGCCAGCCACTTCACTGCACAAACAATCTAGAAATTTGATTGGACTCTGTTTGATTAAAAACTGGTCTATGAAGATTTCCAAACCTCATCAAGGTGATTAATAAGTGATCTAACTCATATATCATACTTGCATTTGCATTTTTATGGATCTGCTCCTGACACTGCAATTTCAGTAGATATTCCACTCGAGGTGATGAGAGTTTTCAGTAGCACTGTCTGGAACTATCTTGATTCTCTCCTTTGAAGTCATTTTTCATTTTTCTGATGAGGCTCAGATGCTGTGTTGCCCACTATGATCAGTTTTTGTGAGGTGAAAAAGTTGGTTGGTATGTTATCCAAGCTGCATTACAAGATCATGTACTCCCTCTCCTGCTGCTTCATCCACAAACTACTGTTTCACTGTACATACCCCATGCAAATGTTTTTGGAGTTGGCAGTTGAGTGAATTCATCTCAAACTGGGATATGTGGTCTCTGCTGGGCTGCCAGATCACCGATGACCTTGTGAACATCATTAACATAATGATTGGAGCAACACTTTTGATGAGAAGACCAGTGACTATTCAGATGCGGAATTCCTAAAAGAGGTGAGTAACATTGCCTTGATATGCAGGATTTGTCGGCCTCCTTGGGGTCAAAATGGCACATTCCCCTTCAGAATGTGAGAGAAGAAGTTTGATGAAGAGCTATTATCACAAGTACCTGCTTTGTAGTATCACAAGTAGTGCTGGTTTCTAGGAGCCTGTGGATGTAGCTGACCTAGGTGGTGATGATCATCCATCAGCCAGTTTAGCCCACTTTGGCTATTCAAATGAAATATGAAATGGTGGTAATGATCATCCATCAGCTAATTTAGCCCACTTTGGCTATTCACATGAAATATGAAGTGGTGGCCATGATCATCCATCAGCTAATTTAGCCCACTTTGGCCATTCACATGAAATATGAAATAGTGGCGATGACCATCCATCAGCTAATTTAGCCCACTTTGAATATTCACATGAAATATGAAGTGGTGGCCATGATCATCCCTCAACTAATTTAGCCCACTTTTGGCTATTCATTTGAAATATGAAATGGAAAAGTTTATACATCCCATAAACTTTCTTCTTCTTCTTTTTGGGCTACCTACTTGAACCATGTATAGAAATGTGATGATTTTTTTTCTTTTTTTCTCTAATTTCTGGCGATTTTTTTTAAATGATTGAAATTGCAAAGACAAACAAATTTCCAAATTTTTGCACTGCAAAATAAATGCCTCAGGTAACACTTTTTTCCCCTTATAAGAACCTACAAGGAGGCTGTGAGCACGAAGCAAGATTTATTTTAAAAATAAATTATGATATTAAAAATTTGGCAAATTTTTCCAAATTTTAGCAAAATCAGTCTAATTTAAGTACCCAAGAAAAACCCCAAAAATATCCCCAATTTTGTCTCATTAAAAATTGACAAAATTTGTCCCCCCCCCCAAAAAAAAAAAAAGAGTCTTTGAGCCTACATAAAGACACAAAGAAACCAACAAGTACATTTAATATGGAGAAGGAAAAATATTTTTATTTGAAATTGGCTTGTCACTAGTGTGGGGCAGGGCTATGGTTGGGAGGGTAGGTCACACATCCCCTCATGGGTAGGTAGGTCGATAGATATGGGTAATTAGGTAGGTATGGATAGGTAGGTACATAGGTAGGTAGGTACATAGGTAGGTACATAAGAAGCTTCAAGTGTAATTACAACCTGTGCCCTAAAAGAATTAATTAATAATCATTATTATTATGGTGTGCTGGTAACCCTTAATTATATGGCTTTTGATGGATGTAATTAAAACTTTGCAATTTTTTTAAATCTAATTAATTTAGCCTTTTGTGGCTTCAAAGAAAGTGATTCTGATTAAGGACTCATGAGAGGGACCTTAATTAGGGCCGATTTGCATGTGAGCTCATTGTTTAGCTAAGCTACTAGTGTTATCAGAGTCACTTAGGGCCACTTTAGATGAAGGTCTCTGAGGTCTAGGGTCCCATGAAATGGAGCAATCCTTTTGCTTAGGAGCTATAAATTGGACACGCGGCCGTTTGATGATGGTCCAACACCTAGAAGTGGCAAATCAAGGCTAAACCTACGTGGCACCATTTTGGAAGGAAAAGCAATCGGTTTGGACCCAAGGATTCATTTTGCCAAAAAGTGAAAATTTTTATTTAAAGTTGTGAAAATGAAGGGATTTTTGGGGGTGTCCAATCGCCAAAATCCAAAAATAAATAAAGTAATGAAAATAGCCAGATTTTTATGTTTCGTTCCAATAGAGAGCCAAAAATACGAATGTATGCATAAATTTATTCACTTTTGTATCTCCGTTATAGCCAAATTTGGCTAACGCTTCGTATGGATGGATGGTCTCCATTTCAACTACATCATCACAAAATTGATGAACAAAATCAACAGAGCAGATTGAGAGATTCGTGGTTACTTAAAAAATTATTAATATTCTCCGGGTGTGGTGTGACTTAGGCGGGGTGCAAGTATATTAAACCTCTTGTAGGGACACCCATCCCAATACTATTCTGTTCAAAGTGAGCTTAACTTCAGCAATCTTATTAAAACCATACTACATTAATTTTTGTTTTATTTTATTAAAAAAATCATTCTAAATTGAATAACTTTCAAGCTCAATGAATAATTCAAAAATAGTTCACCCTTGCTACATTATTTTTTATTCATTTTAAAGAAAAAATTCATTTTAAATTCAATAACTTTCAAGCTCTATGAATAATTCAAAATTACTTCAACCTTGCTACATTAATTTTCAATTTTTTTAAAGAAAAAACTCATTCTAAATTCAATAACTTTCAAGCTCTATTAAAAATTCAAAAATTACTTCAAAATTACTTCAACCTTGCTACAATAACTTTCATTATTTTTTTAGAAAAAAATCATTTTAAAGTCAATAACTTTTAAGCTCTATAGAGAGAGCAATTCAAAATTTGTAAAATGACAAATGTGCACACCACCTTGTAAAGGTCTTTCTAGCAATATCACGAGCACCTTATGGTGTGAGATGGATATGATGTGCTCAAATCAAAGCATACACCTATTTTAATATATAGATGTGAGCATCTTTTTATTAGATAATATGGACATGTCTTCAAGTTAAAGGAAATATGGACAATAAAAAATGTTGTGGATTGGGATGCTTTTGCTTGCAATCTTCAAGAAGTTGGATTACATGTCTTCATAACCTAACACATGTGCTTGATGTAGTCAAAATGTAACCTTATTATTTTATATTTTCAATAATAGCTCTCATATGCTATAAAAGTAAACACAATTTTGACATGATATTCCAAACCATGTTATTAAGGTCTAGGATTCCTTGGGACATTTAGTGTGACAAATTTTCAAACGATTGTAAGTAGCAAAACTTTGTATTTGATGTAAGCATTTGAAGTCATTATGCTATTGTCTTATTTTGAACATTTGTTGTGGTATAACTATCACTAACTTGATCTTTTATATTTTGTGATGAATATTGAGGATTCACCTGAAGCCCAAATTCAAACTAGGAAATGAATATTGAAATTTTACAAGCGCCTCCCTTTGACTTTTAACTTGCCTTCCTATTTCGATGATACTCAAAGATTTTTATATTCATTTTGAGAAGTTTTGTCATTTCTCACCTTGGACAAGAATGGGTTGCGTATTTTGCAAATAAATTTAAATCATTATTAAAAAAATATGACCTGATTTTTTGGTTGTGTATTATTTTGGAACATGTCATTTTTTCATTATGAACATTTTCAATGATGTACGAGGTGCAACAATAGAATATTTTGTTAACCAATGTTTAATTTCCAACAATTTTTTTTTTAAAAAAACAAACAATAGTGAGATTTTGGCTTCATGTGTGTCCACCAACGAGTTGCAAATTGTGAACACATTGAACACCAATCCTAAAAGACTCAACAAATTATAGCATAATGTCCACCTATAATTCAAAATGGTAGGATTTTATCAAGGGGAGGGACCAAATCAGTGGAAATCATGGAAATAAATGGCAAGGAACTCCATCCTTTTGTGTACCAAAAATTAAAATCCAAGAGCCCACATGGAATCAAAATTTTAAAACATAAAGTAATTAAAATTCATTCCCTTATGTGGAAAAATACATTTAAACATTATTGCTCATCAGTTTAGTAAATGTTTCATGATTACATACCCATGTAGAACCACACAACACCAACAAAATATTTAGCAAATACAAGCCCTTGGGGACTTGTGGATAAAGATTTAAACATGCAAGGCAAATGGTGAACTCTAACTACCAAATTTTCATTATATTGTTGTAAGGAAACTTTTGTAGTGTAAAAAAAACTTTTGTAAACATGTAGACACACAAAACTAAATGATAAATATCAACCAATTATGAATCTTGGATTTTATGAAACTTCAATTATTGAACATATGTTTATCCGCCACTAAACTTAACACTTGGATCATGAGAACCTCCATCAATGTAATGTACTACAAAACAATGATAAAAATAACATAATTTGTGATCATCTTAATATTTTTGTAAAAGAATTTATAATATAAAGAGGGCCCAAAGAAGTTCTAATATTAATTTTCATGATTTTAAATGTATACTTTTATGTACATGCAAGTTAGATGCACACAATAACTTGCTACATATTGTGTAACAACCCACATCTTCTTGAAGAGCAAAACACACCCTTCAAGATCTTCAAATGGGAAAAAAAATCATATTTATCTATCTACTTAAAAGAGGCATGCGTTGCTTAATTGGAATATGTGATAGACTAGAATTAATTATAAGATTTTTACAATGACCAAAATACTCAAGATAGAAAAACATATGCAAAGGTTTAGGATATAACTATTGTTTGGGATTATGTTGTTTTCAAGGCATTTTTAATCATTTAGAAATAAAATTAAGTATGAAAAACATAAGTAACATTACAAAGTTATTGAATATTCAATGTATTCATTGGATTATTTTGAAATTGTTCCATAACTATTGACAATACATTTAAAACATTATTATATAAACATGTTCAAGACTTACAATTTTGGTTTTTTTTTTTTAATATTCAAGCATTTCAGAAAAAGAACATTAATTGCACTTGGTGAGATATGTGTTATTGTGACTATACGTTCAAACCCTTTGTTTAGCAAATTTTAAGTGCCTTTTTGGAGAGTAAGAAAAACACTCATTTAATAAAGATAGGTAAAGTCTAGGAAACACAACACTAAAAGCTCATGTTCGTATAATTAATGGGATGGGATCAAAGAAATGGCACAATATTTTAGTAAAGGGTCAAACATGCCCCAAATTCAAATATGCTCCCAAACTCAGCATGAATTTAGTGCATGCCAAGTTTCCTACCCTTGCACCGCTCAAAGAAGCCCACGTTACATGTTTCATAAAATTCTTATGCAAGCATAAGTTTCAACTTAAAAACATTCTTCAACTTTTATTTGTTGCATATGAATTCTAATTGTTTTTTTTTTCATGTTTTGAAACAACCTTTGAATTTAAGGCATAACCTTAAAAGTTTAAAGGTTTAAGGAGAAAAAAAGATAGAAACAAGAGGAAAAAAACAAACAACAAAAATTATTTGCATTGGAAGTCTATGGCACATAATAAGGTTTTTTTTAACTCGAGTGCAACTTTGAAGAGCTTAACTTCAAGCATTTTGAGGAATAGTTAGAACGCAATTTTCTTGTATAAAGCTTTACATCAACACCCCAAATGAATACCTATTGAATACCCTAGATGTCTATTCCTTTATCTCATTAATGCATTCATGATTGAACATATCCTACCAAAATTGCCTATAGACCTGTTTATGATGTGGCACCTCTATGAAATAAACCATGTTTGACATAAAGTTGTGAATCCTTTGAATGGCATACCTTAAGCATTGTGAAACATCATGTCTTCTACCACCACACAATTGCCCAACAAGGGCTTTGAAGGTAGTTTTTGAAACAACATTTGCAATTTGAAATGAATTGTTTGAAACTTTGTTTCCTAGATGAATAAAACATTTGAGATTTTTATTTTGAATACAACCATATTGTACATATGTTGTTCTTTTGATCCAATTTGGTCTATATGGGTAATCAATTGAACTTGAAGCCTAAAATCAAGTTTGCATCTCATGAAAATATTCAATTAGGTTGGTTATGATGATTATGTGTTTAAAGTGAACCTCAAAACCAAGTTGTAATTAGGTGGCAACTCAAGAAACGTGAAATTTTGGTTGGCTGTGATTGGCCATGGGTTGGGTTTAAGGTAGACTTGAAACCAACTTTTTTTGGTTTGTAGCTCAAGAAAATTGAAATTTCTATTGGCTTTGTTGGGTATGGGTATTCATATGACTCCACATCCTAGCTTTTAAAGCCTACAATTCAAAAAACAGTATAATTGTGTTCATTTTGATAAATATGGATATTTACATGAATTAAAATCTAAGGCATATGGTATGTAACTATGTTTTTGTTGAAGTTAAATTGTTGGCTCATGTGATGTCTATGGTTACTCATAACATTCAAAACCAAATGGTATGGTCTGTAGTTCAAGAAATTTAATAATTAAGTTATATTTTATGTTTATGGGTATTCACATGAATTAAAATCAAAGGTGTATGGTTTGTATTTTTGCTCGTGTTGAAAATCATGTTGGTTCTTATGTGTATGGGTATTCATATGCACTTGAAAACCTAAAATTTTAAGTCTACAACATCTAAAAGAATGTAATTGTATGGATATTCGATGAATTAGAAAACCTCCTCCTTATGGTTTGCAATTCAAGAAACAATCTTTATTTATGCACAAATGTAGTTGGTGATCATGGTCTTGATTATGTAATAGCAACTATTATTGATGATTTTCCTCTAAGTTTTAATGAAGCAATTCTAATGGTCTAAATTATGAAATAATCCTTATCATGGTCTTGGTGGTGTTCATTATGTATTAGCCCATTCTTTTGGTGGTCTTCCTTTGGATTCTAATGAAAAAATTGTTAAACCTTGAAATTCAAATGGTGATGATGGTTGTGGTGATCTTAATTACACATTAACCAGTATTGTTGGTGACCTTCTTATAGGTTCCAATGAAATAGTCTCTATTTAGCCCTTGATGTTGTAGATGATCATAGTTTGGTGGTTTTCATTATGCCATATTAAGCCTACTATCAATCATTTTCATCTAAAATTTAATGAAACAATCAGTAAACATTCAAATTTAAATAATGATGATGGGCTTGGTGATTTTGATCATGCATCAACCACTACTACTTGTGTTTTTATTTCATATTTCGATGAAATAATCCTTGTTTAGCCCATGTTGTTAATGATCATCGTCTTGGTGGTTTTCATTGTGCCATATTATGCTTATTATTAGTCATCTTCCTCTAGATTTTAATGAAATTGTCATTATTTAGCCCTTGATGTTGCTAATTTTCATTTTTGTAGTAGTGAAACAAACCCTTAATTAAGAATTGTAGACGGTCATCAAGTCTACTAGGGTGAAAGCATGAATAGGGGGACTATTTGGACTGTCACACTTGTAATTATTCGAGATTACATACAAATGTAAAATTTAAAGACATATTCAAAATTTTAATTATTCATGTTGTCATGTAGACTTTAATGGGAATCATCATAAAAAAATTGGATGAATTCTAACAAGATTATGGACTCATAATGGACTTTTGAAATGACAACACTACACTTGTCACATAGAGAAAATGAAAAATGTGGACTCAAAAAATACATCAAAGTAGTGTCAAAATTAAAATTAAAAAAATAAGCATCATCAAATGAATAATTGATTAGTGAAGTGCATTGAAATTTTCTATATATATTTTTTTTAATTTTTCAAAAACTTTAATGACGTAATTGTTATAAATTTTATTCTTGGGATTCCATTTCACATTAAAATTTTCAATATTTTACATGGATTTTTTTATAATTCACATGTTTAGGGATATTCATAGGTTATTTTTTTAATATTTATGATTAAAAACATAGGGGATAATTATAGGATTTATGGTTTGATAATTGTTAAAACTGCAAAAAAATCACTAGTTTTAGATTATGGATTATCAAATGCCACTTTTGATACACCTAACCATGCTTTCGCCCACTATTGGTCTATTTTGGTATAAAATCCAATTACTCAAATTGTTTCTTGTGATTATTTCCAAAGACTATGTTGGTTTGAATTTTTTTTTTTTTTTATGTCTAAAATCTAATGATTGCTTCAAGTGATTAAAATATGGTGATTATATTGGTGTCAACTCAATTATCTTCAATGATTATTTTGGATTAAAATCTAATAAATGTTTCCAATGACAAAAATCTATTAACTATTCCTTATGACTATGTCTAATGATTAAAATGAAATGAATTTTTCTATAAACTATTTTGGTTTGAAATCTAGTGTTTGTTTTTTATCATTGACATCTAGTGATTATTTCTTATCATTGAAATCTAATGACTATTTTGGTGGCATCTTGTTTGGTTTTGGCTATGTCTATCAACTTTTAGGCCAATGATTATGGTTTTAATTTGAATGTGAATGGTCCTTTTGTCTTGTGTGCATGTTTTTAAGGATGGCCAAATGTTGGGCAAACACAATGTTGGAAATATATATTAGAGAAAATAATTTAAAATTGTTGACTTACATAAAATCAAAGTTCATAGGAGAAAAAAGGCACCAAGCCAATTTGTGGAATTTATTTAGTTTAATACGATCAGGTTTCCTACAACTTACATTTTGTGAACCACAACATGGGTAAGAAGCATGTGACTTAGTTTATTCTTGCTATTGTGTGGAAACAAATTTACATCAATTATTTGGTAGTTTATGCCAATTCAATTTTTGTGGAATAAACCTTGAAAAACCACCTATGCAACACCTTGAAAGAAAATAAAAACTTCATATCAAGAAGGTTTGGAAAACAATGTGATCAAGTGTTAATGTGTTTAAAGGCCAAAAATGAGCCTACAACAAAGAAAATCTTAAAAAGACATCAAAGACATCAAGGATTGATGGGGCACCTATCCCTAGTCCATCCACCCCATCATTTAGTTTTCATGAACTTGTAGGTCTTACATCTAACCCTAATCCATCTTTGGACTTTACTTTGGACTTTACACCATTTGAAAGTGACGATGAAAAGTCAATGAAAAATGCAAAAATGTTGCAAAACTAATTAGAAATATGGTAATAATGGTGAACCATGTTTTTCCAAAACCTCCAAAATCCAATCTACACCTTCATAGTTGGAAAAGTGTAGATCAACAATGAGAGGTTGAATAAGGTGAAGATTAAATATTTGAAGGTAATTACGGAACTAGTTATTAGAGGAAGAATTTAAAATAGGGGTAAGAACTTTTTTGCACCTATAGTTAAAAATCCCTAGCCCAACCATGTGTGATGTCAACATTTTGATCACCAATGACCTCATACATGAAATCCATGCATCTTCTATATTGCATGAAATTAGTCAAAAGAGATGTGGCTTGGAACAAATATGAATATTTTGATTTTGTTGAATCAAACCTTTTCATGAAGCACCTCCATATTTTCTTCAACCCATATATGCCCCACTTTACTTGCATGTTAAAACCTTCAAGCATCTTGTTGTAAGTTCACATTACAAGATGGTTGAAATATGGTGCTAATTCCCAACATTTTATCTTGTGTATAAAAAACATATTTCACTCATATAACCTGAATCTCCGAAGAGGTACTCAAAGTATTCATCTTCATGCTGATGCCAATGTTTATAAATATTGGAATGTCATAAGATGTTCACATCGTGATAAGAATTAAAATACCCAATGTCCATGCAAATGAATAATCTATGATGGTTTAAAATGATCATGTTGTTCATTGCATAGATCTTTTTCCACCCATTAAACAATGTACAATGTGCTTCATTTGCTAAAGTTTATGGATTCAATCAATGTGCCATTAGTGAACCCAATACAACCTAGCAATTCTTGCAAATGTGTAGCCAAGGTAACGTTTTCTTCCAATATGGGCTATCAAATTTCATCCATAAATGCATGGTGATGTTGATGCAATGAACAATGCATCATCACACAATGCAAATTTCAACCAATTTCACATGAAAATGTCATACATAATGACTATTAATTGATGGTAATTATTATCATAAAATAAAATAATCGTAATTTAAATTTTGACCAAATTTCCAATTAAAAAATTATTAATAGGTAAATATTTTATTTTAATTAATTAAAAAGGTTTCGTAATAATTATCTATTTATTTGTGGTAGGTTCATATTTACCATCCTTTACTTATTATGGGATGAAGCCACTAAATGAGTTTGGTTTCAACAAGATCAAGTAATGTTCACTAATTATAATATGTAAAAAATATTTAAGATACAACGAAAAAATCTAAAAGGATAAGGGAAAACCATGTGTGATGGGAACCCATTTTTTTTTTCATTTTTCATTTTTGAAAGTGCTTGTTAGAAATTAGTCATTGGATGGTGATTATAATAAGAAGGTAATTGTAACAAGAATGTAGTTACAACAGGAACATAGTTATAATAGGAGGGTAGTTATAATAAGAAAGTAAACAATAAGGAAACAACAACTACAAAGGATGAAGGCAACAAATTGGTGATGTATTTTCCATGACAAAGGTATCATCCAAGGATTAGAAGGTAATTGCCTTCCAACCTTCCATTTCCAATCTTAATTTTTTCAAGGAAATGCATTTTCAAAAGTGTTTTTTCTTTTTTTATTCATTTTCCCCCAATAACCCTTTTTGTGATAATAGTTAAGTTGTCGATTTCATCGTCTTACTATGATGTTGTCATGCTTCATGTAGAGAATAAAGTTGAACAAATGTTGTTTAGGCATTAACTTTGATGACTTGTTTAATATAATTAAAATTTCAACCATGACGATGCAAATCAAAAAATCAAACTAGAAAAACCTAACCTTCACCCCAAAATGGACCTAAAATTTAAAACCTTAACCCTATGATTTCTAACGTAAACTTAAACCCGAACACCAAACCAAAAAATATTGGACTTAAACCTTAAAATTTAGACTTGAAAACCTTAACCCTAACCTTAAGCAACAAAAAATAGACCTATAAATGAAAATTTTGACACAAAAACTCCAACCTTAAAGTTAAAAACCTTAACCTTAACCCCAAAAACCTAAACCCAAAGCTTGAACAATAAAACTTAGATTTAAATCCTAAAAAACAAATTAAAACCCTAACTTAAATCGTTACCTTTAAATCATAACCCTTTAGCATTAAACATTATCTCTAAACCCCAAAAGTCAACATGAAAACCCTAACAAATATAATAAACCCTAAAAAAATGGACCCTAAAAACTTAAACCCTAAAAAGCTGCCCAATTAAACATTAACCTTAACCTTTAAACATTAATCCATATATTTAAACCCTAAAAATCAACCTAAAAACTTTAACATTAAATTAAATTGTAAACAATAAAAATCCCAACTTAAACCCTAATCCTTAAACATAAAACATTATATTTAAACCTTACAAGTCAACTTTAAAACCCTAAGAAATACCTTAAACAATAGAAAATCAAATGTGAAAACCTTAACTTTAAAACCTAAACACTAAACCTTGAAAAATCCAACTTAAGACTTAACTTTAAAGTCTAAACATTAAACTCTAATTTACCCAATTTAAACTTTAGCCCTAGCCAAAAACATTAAACCTTATATCTAAACCTTTAAAATCAACCTAAAATCTTTAACAAATATTTTAAATAATAACAAATTGAACATGAAAACTTGAACTTGAATCCTAAGCACTAAAAATCAAACTTGAAAACATAAAATTCAAATTTAAAAACTTTAAACCCTAACAAGAAAAATCATATCCCAACCTTAGCCCTAAACATAAAAATGAAACCTAGCCTAAAATTGGAAATAAATATGAAACAACATGATACTCACATGTGGATTTAACATGGGCCATAATGGTAGGGATTATTCAAGAATGTAATTCATCAAAATTTTCCAACATAAAGTTTGTGAAAGTCTTGAATAATGCCAATATGATTCGCATAGTACCCAAAACATCATGAATGCCAACGATTGGGTCCATAGATTGGTTCACCCCTACCTCCATTTGAAGTGAAATGAATAAATATTTGGAATTGGAAGCCACTATTGTGATCATTTGAAAAATGATAAAGTTGTTTTAATCCATATTTTATAAAATATCCTCACCACTTGAGGATGAGATGAAATCGTCTCTATTTGAACAACCATTTAAAGAGTTGGAAGAAAACATCTATCAAAACTTGAAATGAAAACAAGAAGAATAAAAGCAATACATTTTCCTTATACTAGTGGGTGCCCATGACTTTCGGCCACTATGAAGCCCCCCGATTTCTTTAAATCTAGTTCGTGTTTTAGTTTTTTTAAAAAATTTTTAACTTTTTTATTTTTTTATTTTTATGTGTTTTTTATTTTTATTATTATTTTGTGATCATCCAGCCGGACGGACATTTCATCCATCCCCTTAATCGGGACGGACAGTAGCTAAAAGAAAAATAGCTTCCCCAAAATCCGTCTCGTCATCAAGCCGAACGGACATTTCATCCACCCCCTTAATTGGGACGGACAGTAGCTAAAAGAAAAAAAAGGTAGTCTTGGTCAATACCAAAAAAAAAAGAAAAAGATTTTGGGCTGTCCAAGGCCTAAATATTATTTTTCTGGTCTACCAAATCTTTTGCCTCAAAAAATCAGACTGCCCCTGATTTCTTTTTTCTCTGGAGTCTATTACATCTAAGGAAGTTCCACAGGGAACGGGCAGTGACTGGAAGAATTTTCCAGCCACTGCCCACATAAACAGACACCACTGTTGCTTTAATATATAAGATAGTCCACATGGGAGTCTTCATATACAACCTAGGTTTTAATTTACCCTACATATAAACCCACCTCTTTGGATTAATTTTTCAACTTGATCATTGTATATACAACACAAAAAAATGAACCTATAACAACTTCAATAATGTTTTGACCATTAATCTCATTCCATGGTTGTGTCTTTTAATCTTAATTATAAATCTTTGATGTTTTAATTTCAATATTTTACATAGGTATAAATCATCACTTTAATTCCAACACTTTGATTTGTAACTCTAAAAATTGAAAATTAAACCATATCTTTAAAACTTGAACCTTAAAATTAACCTTTTAAACTCAAAAAATAGCTTTTAAAAAGGTTAATAATCAACCTTTCAAAATAAATCCTAAAGTCAAATTCTAAATGTTAAACCAAGAAATTGCAACTTTTAAATTGACGCACCTCCAAATTCTTTGAAATATTCAAATGCAAATCCAAAAATGGAAACAATAGAAAAAAACAAAATCAGGGTATGCTCCCTAATTAGCACTTTGGGGGTAAAAAGGGCTAGTCAGAGCTTTAGGATAGGGATTAGGACGAATGACAAGTGGGTCAATTATTCATATGGACCTACACAAACCAAACAATAAGTTCGTTAGTCCATAGTTGGAGCACTTTTGGTGCAAAAGCATACATGGATTCACAAAACTCACCATGACCCGGATTTGAAGGAAACCACCATCTTCCCCCTTATATTATTCTTTATGATTAACCATGGGGGGTGCACCCAAATGTCATTTTTCTTGGGACTCCCAAGTCGGGAATCCCGAAATTCCCAAAATTCAGACTCTCACCACTTTGGACACTTATAATTTTTTGTGCATACCTTTGATTAAGGTGACATTTAAAGAAAAGTTGTAACCTTCATCAATATCTTTTCAACAATATGTGACATGCCCCTTACACGCACGTAATTTAAAACAATTATTGACTTTTAATGGTCGGAAATCAAATTGACATTTTAACTCCTGACCCTTCTTTTGGCCATAACTTATGTTATAAGTATTCAAATGGATTAGGCGAACCCATTTTAAAAATTTATGTTTCAAAAGATTTCCAATGGTATAAAAAACTTTTCAATCCAATGAGTTTTGTCCCCTCAAATCACTCTTTAAAAATTTAAGAGTCCCTCGAAACTCCAACTCCCGAAGTGGGAGCCCACTTGGGAGTGTGTTGGCTCATTCCCTCACACTCTCTTGCATTCTTAGGAGTGTGAATGTGACTCCTAGGTTGCACTTTTGGCCTTCATTCTCATGCCCCTTGCCTTGGTCGCGAACCCAAGGTTAAGGTCATGACATAAATCCTAAGAAAAACTGTAAAATTTAGACATTAAAAGGCCAAACCCTAAATTACAAGTTTTAACCCTAACTTTAAAGTACAAAAAATCAAACACTAAAATTAAAACCCCAAAAAGACAAATTATGAAAAATTATGCACGTTTGAAAAATATGTGGTATGTTTAGAAGGTTTTTATTAATTCTAGTTCAAGCAAACACACACTTACAAGAGGGAAATCAAATAATCTTTTTAATGAAGACCTTATAATTTCATGTGTTTACACATATTTGCCTTTTATTAAAATACATGAAAATTTCTATAAATAATTTGTTTGTTAACTCAATGTTCCCAATAATCCTAACATGCATGTTGGAAATAACTAAAAAACAAACAAGGTTTGAAACATCAAAGTTTATATTTAAAAATGCAATTGCATTGAAATGACAAGGAAGTAAATCACATGGGTTGAAGATGTCACAAACTACAATCATGAAACTATAACTTGTAGCAAATTAACTCCAATTTTCAAAGTCTCTAAGCACATTCAAAAACTTGATAAAAGATAATGAAGGACTACTCAAAACCATTCAAATACATAGTATCTTCTAACCCTAAAATAGCTGCCATTTAATCCTAACATAATAGCTGCCAGTTAACCCTAACCTAGTCGCCATTTAACCATAACGATTGTCATCAAACCTAATGTAGCCTCCACTTCTAAACCCTAGCCACCACTATTCAACCTAACCTAACTACTATAAGGATGTGAATATTATTCATCCTTTTTATGAATGTTTAACACATTCATCAACCTTGGGGATTATAAACAAATAATATTTTTAACAATGTAATCATGGTATGATTCATTAATTGGAACATTGTTAAATACATAGACATTCAAGTCTAGAATTCCATTATAAATGTCATTTAATTTGTTTAGTTTGTAACTTTCTTTTGTGATGAAGTTAGGACAATTGATAATTGGTTTTGGATTTTTGTGCCTGCACAAATGGTTAAATCTTGGAGTAAGGCACCCATTTTGTTATGTACATGTTGATAATGTTGTGGATGGTTCAAATTTGGAAAACTTCATTAAAGTCATCATGAATGCATATTTGAAAAATGGGGGGCTAATTAAGGAGGATCTTTTTAAAAAATTGTTGTGTCTTGATGCAAATGGGGTTAATGTGTTTAAGGGCAAAACAAAAGTCACTAAGTATACTAAGGAATTTCAAACACCTTTTTCCATGGGTGTTCATTGTGTTACACATAAGATTAACCTTGTAACTTAACTATTGTTTTGTTTTACCATCATTTCTTGGATTGAAACATTCATGTTAAACATTTGAACCACTTGTCACAAAAAGCATGTGGAGTTTCAAAAACTAGTTCAACTTATGGATACCAACTTGTGGAATAAAATATTTTTGAAATGTTAAAACTTGATGGATGTATGTGTTGGAATGTCTTTAAAAGATCATGGTGGAATACAAGTGGGTCAAATCACACTCAAAGGAGCAACTTGCATTACTAAATCTAAATATTACATGCCCATTTGGAATATATATATAATTATTTTATGGAAAGGAAAATTTGAATGATTGTTTTTGCAACGTGATATTAAATATGCCTGAAGTTGCCTTGATGCATCACATGTCATGTTTTAATCATTGTTAAAATATAAAACATGATTTTTCAAAAGTGTGTAAATCTACCATTTTATTTTGAAAATGATCATAATTTCAAATCACGTAATATAATGTTAACTATTTTAAAGTTTAATTTTGTATTATAAACTATAATTTTTTTATATATGTCATGTATATTACACCACATTTACATGTGGTAAGAGACTTTTGAAATTCAAAGATTTTAAAACATATTTTGAATTTTTAATAAATTTTAATTTCACATTTTAATTTTAATTTTAATTTTAGTGGGAATAATAGGTTAATATCATCTCAATGTTCTTACAAACATTTTTATTTATTAAGGAAGTCCTTAATTTAATCCTTTGCAAAACTATGGTACTAAAATCATAAATTAAAATTAAATTAATTCTTACAGAAGATTGAAGTTGGATGGTACCCTTATTGAGATGGTAAAGACATCATGTTAACTTGGCATTGACCAGTAAAATATTTTAATTAGGAGATATTGGAAATTCATAACTTATTCCACATTGATTACCATGATTCCAATTTGACTTCCCATGATCACCATGATTTTCATAATTAACAATGCATAAACATATGTATACAATTTGATAGTTTTCATTAGGATCTACCCTTTTTTTTACTCCTTATATTCTATGTCGTGCAAATACATATCGTCATACAACATACATTGCTAACATACCATACTCACATACACACACAAACACATAACATGGACGAAAGCATACACAAATACATGGGTACCACAACTGAAAAAGTCATGAAAAGGATCTACTATCATAAAACTCATGATGTAAACACATACAGTCAAGCCAAGCCCACTCCACTCAAAGAATCTAACCCGATGTTAACGGGACACCATAGCTCGAAGCTCCACTAACTCCAATTACTCCCAACACTCTGGGCTCAACTCAAAGAACTATGTTCTTTGAGCCCTCTCTCACACCTTATACCCCCACTCACAACATGAAGGTGAGTTCTATCAGAAGAGCCACTTTCCTCTAACCCTAAACCTAGAAACCCTAAATAGGCACTACTTGCTACCATAGCACACTATATGTTATAGCTAACACACATATGATCATGACAGCTGTCGTGCGAATGCATATTGTCATACAACATGCATCGCTGACATACCATATTCACATACACACACAAACACATAACATGGACGAGAGCATACATAAATACATGTGTACCACAACTCGCCCCCCTAGCTAGTGGTTAGGTCCCTCTAACTTCCAGGTAACCCTATACATCTTCTACATGTTATACACCTTTGCGGGTGCACGAATCAAAAGGATGGGTGCTATGTTGCCTCATCATTAGTCGCCCATTTGCAATCCATACCATGTGAAGATCAAGTCATCTACCCCTCCAAAGGATAACGAGGACAAACCCACCGTCCAACAAGAACAACATCCATAAGTGGAGTCATGCACGCCATGTGCCAACCCCTAGAACATCTATCACACACCAACATATGGGTTATTCCACCTTTAGACCCACATAACATACACCTCAAGCCGGTCCGTACCATTGCCAAACTTGGGTCAACTATACCATCCACATTTGGGAGGTGACATGGCGCACAATTACACACATGGTCCTTCCAAACAACACCATCACGACCCTCCAACATGAGAACTCCAAAAGCTAACACCTCTCGCACTCGTAAGATAGTGCAACTTGTTGTTACATCTAATGTCGTTGGTGCAGTCTGTTGCAAATAAACATAGTCCCCCACATGGAACTTACGAATCGATGGTCGATAACCTCCACCCCGGATAATTGCATATCGTAATGTATCCCTATGTTGAGCAATGGCAAGGTTTTCAAACGCTGCTGGCATAAATTTTTGAAAGAGCTCTGCACGTTGAGAACACACCCTCAACCACATCTCCAGGTCATCAAGGTTCACCACCTCACTAAATTCACGACAAATTATTCTTGGCAAGTTTGGATCTCAGCCGTACAATAGAAAATAAGGTGAGAAGGAAGCCAAGGATGTTTGACAACTGAATTAATATCCCATGGCCAACCATGGTGATTGAATATCCCAATCCCCTAGGTGGCCTTTTTACAAGCCATATTTGCGCAATGCCTTCTTCACCGTTTGTATCACACACTCAGCTAAACCATCTGCCTCTGGATGATCTCGAGACGTGGTTTGGTGATTAATCAACGCCTTGTCACACAAGACCTGAAACTCACCCTGAAACTCCGTACCTTGATCGGTCAACACTTCAGCTGGTGCACCAAAATGACTAAGCACCCTATCAAGGAATGCATACGCTACTCCCTCGCTAGATTTGTCAAGGGATGGCACCAACTCAATCCACTTGGAGAAGTGCTCCACCATCACCAACACATATTTGTTGTGCCGTACTGTTAATGGTAATGGTCCTACAAAGTCCAAACTCCAGTGATAACCCAACCCCATAATAGGCAAGGGGTGTAACTATGGTGTAGGGGCATTGAACGATGCCCTCACCCTATTACAAACCATGCAATGTGACACTAATCGTTGCACATCGATGTGCATACCATGCCACCAATATTTGACCTAGGAGTAAGCTATATGTCCGTTTTATTCCAAAATGCCCCAACTCCTCATGGGCATGCTGCACAATACGCCTTCTCTAGTTTGGATGTGGTACAATCCGTACCTTACCATCCTCCCACACTCAAAGTATATGTGTCCCCTCTAACTGATACCTCTTAGCTCGTTGGAGAACATGGTCTCTCTCCTTAGCACTCACCATGCCTGACACCATATTGGTTCGTAAAAACTCCAACACTAATGTATCGTCATGAACATCATGGTGACCGATGCTACCATCCCCAACCTTAGGATCTAAAGACTGGCCATCTACCCTTTGACTAGAGTAAGATGTCACGTGGCCCTCCATACTAAAGTCCACACCCAACAAGCACAAAAAGGCTGATGCATGCCAAGTTGGCACCATTTGCTCATCACCTTCGCCATGCCATCTAGCTCCAGTATTATCCTCCTGGCTAGTGCATGGGTTCCGACTCAACCCATCAACATCAAGGTTTGTAACTCCAGGTTTATGCACCACCTGGAAGTCATATTCATGTAAGATAAGAGCCCACCGTGCAAGCTTTCCTGTAAGTTTATCGGACTCCATCAACCACTTAAGCGGCTAGTGGTCAGTGACAAGGGTAAATTGTGTGCCAAACAAGTAACACCTGAAGTGTGCAATAGCCCACACCGCTACCAAACACTCTCCCTTGTAAGAACTATAGCGTGACTCCGCTGCATTGTTCAAACGACTCGCATAGGCCACCACAAACTCCTGCCCTTCATCATCACACTGTGTCAACACTGTTCCAAGTCCCAACATACTCCAATTAGTGTGTAGCTGGAATGGACGCCCCCTAATAGGTCTCCTCAGGATGGGAACTACAATTAACCTAGCCTTGAGCTCTCCACAAAAGCTCGCTCCTGCTCATCACCCCACTGCCACTCCTAATCTAACTTCAACAACATGTTCAAAGGCTTTGCCATCGCACTAAAGCCTTTGACATACCTGCGATAGTAGTTCGTCAATCCCATGAAAGCGTGGACCCTACTCACATCTGTGGGACGCGGAATACGTGCAATAGACTCCACCTTAGCTTGTTGCACTCCCAAACCACCTGGGTAGATCACATGACCCAGATACTCCACATTTTCCTGGAAAAACTTACACTTCTTAGGATGTAGACAAAGACCATGAGCCTTCAACCACTCAAACACAATTTATAGATGAATTTGGTGTTCTTCCACAATATCACTATATACCACAATATCATCGATATTATACCATACAAAATCCAACCCTGCTAAAATCCTATCCATCACACGTTGAAATTCAACAAGCGCGTTCTTCAACCCAAAGGGTAAGAACTTCCACTGATACAAACAATCCTTGTCATGAGAGTTGACGCCCCAAAATGCGGTCTTGGCCTTGTCCTCCTCTCGAATCGGCAATTGATGGTACCTTGCTCGAAGATCAAGTGTACTAAAAACCCTCGCATGTCCCACAACATCAAAGATCTCTTCAAGTGTAGGCATGGCATACATATCGGACTTAGTCTACCGATTGATAGGACGGTAGTCTCCACACATCCGCCTATCCGTGTAGTTGCCATGTACATCCTTTTTGGCAAGCATGACAGTGGCTAATGCATACTCACCATGCAATAACTCCACTAATCTAACCTCCAATAGATCCAACGTTCGACTTCGAATCAGGTCCTTCTCCATATCATTGTATCTATAAGGACAACGGAAGATTGGCCTGTCACTAGCCTACTCAATCTGTATACCAAGTCCAATCAAAGCACCCAACTCCTTTATACTAAAGGCAAAACAACTCCTGTACGCTCTTAGGAATTGCATCAATTGTCGCCTCTCTCCTCCTGTTAGCTTGGGCCCTATCAAAGGCTCCCAAGTCTTCTTGGTAGACACACTAGAAGAAGAGGACAATGCCATGGGTTGCTATGCAAAAACCTTGGGAGAAGCCACATGCTCCTCCAAGTCACCCAATGGAACACCACTGGAGCAACAAACTTTTCCAACAGCATGGGCCACAACCTTCACATGCTCTTCCAACACATCCCATGTACTCCAAGGATGAAAAGTATAACTTTCCTCGCCCCCAGTCGATGCCTCGACCGTCACGGTGGACAACAAGCTCACAAGAGGTGTAACTACTACAAATGTGGCTCTAAGCCGACGATGCTCAGCCATACCAAGGTTAACAATCCAAGTCAAACAATTCAAGTCCATAGCTTGACCCAACACTTCTCGACGTGAAGCCTCGGAAATAGAAGGGACAAATGTCATTCTTGTAGGAAACCCCATTGCATGTTCTCTCTCATCGGCATTGGGCTCCACCAATTGTTGCAAACAAGTATCCCATACAAGCTCGGGACCACCCTCTCTATAGGCATGTGATGCTGGAAAACTGACAAATGTGGGTAACGCCATCCTAGGCTGTCCCACTCGGTTCACCACTGCCATGGGTGACCTATCAACAACTTTCACCACCTGATAACGTTGCCCAATATCTAAGATACTATCCATTATGAGGTGAGAAGATCATGGTATTGTCTCATATGCCCGTTTTAACACCTCCTTTGGCAACAAGTTCGTCCACCATAATCGGGGATGATGAGCACGCGAACCAACTTTCGTTGCATCCAATAAAACTGCTGGTCCAATCCAAGACCAGATTTGGTGTACACTCGCCATTACATGAAACCTAGTATCACCCAACAAAGGTACATTCTTCAGAATGTACGCGGGAAGACATGCCTGATGTGTCTGAAGATGACATAACACTCGCAACATTTCCCAAAACATACGAAATCGAAGGTCATGTAATCCTTCATCACGACCAGCCCAAGTATGACCCTGGCATGGCCATCCAACAATCACCAAATTAATAGGACCAATTCTCGCAAGGTTTTGCGCCCCCAGTAATGCAATGTCTGATGGCAAAGCCCGCTGATATCTTCGAATAGCCGACCTCGGCAACAACTCAGGGTATCGCTGCATCAATAATGCAAGATGGCACGATGAAACCCTCTTCGCAATCTCATCTCTCCCCACGTAAAGGTACTTCTGAACTAGAATACTCACTTGAAGCATTGCTACCAAACCAGTGCTGATCCCACCAAATAGATCTAACACGCAAATACTTTCGAACGGATATTCCCACGCAATGGGTGTAGTATCCAATGGAGACAACCCAACAGGACCAGAAATATGAGTCCATTGTGGAACCTCTTCCTCTTCCACAGGCACAAAAGCCTCACACCAAGCCTGTGATACCAAACGATCGGCATCCTGCCATAATGCCCCACTCGAACGCCAAAGTGGAACAGCCAATGAAGAGGAAACTGTTGCAACAAAGCTAGAAACCTCCTCTATATCCTCGTAGACCGGAGTGTCAATGGCTGAAATGTTGTTTTCCAACAAATCACTTGGCCAAGTGACCACCACTAGTAGAAATCAGCCAAAATGTAACCATTCAATTTACGACTACATGCGACTTATAGTCGTTTACGTCTAGATTTGAGAATATTTACAACTATAAGACCAACTTTCAACTATTTTGGTCATTTTCAAACTTATGATGCAACTATTAGAAATTTCATCCTATTGGTTACATCAATTTTACATTTATTTTCATCCATTAATAGGTTGATATGTCCCATTAGTCGTAATAGTCACCAAATTAGTTACATCCTAAAGGTATTCTA
>Ga0116227_10002599_pt1 | contig 40775 bp, 36 predicted proteins | sample S1TSphgellanicum_FD_89693 | JGI IMG/M metagenome (GOLD analysis project Ga0116227, IMG submission 89693) | Host-associated microbial communities from peat moss isolated from Minnesota, USA - S1T2_Fb - Sphagnum magellanicum MG | ecosystem: Host-associated > Plants > Peat moss > Unclassified...
AAAAAAAAAAAAAAAAAAAAAAAATCATAGAAAATAAAAAAAACAAAAAAACAAAGAAAAAAAAAGAAAAAAAAAAAAAAAAAAAAAAAAAAAAAAAAGAAAAAAAAAAAAAAAAGGGGAAGGGGGGGGGGGGGGAGTAAAAGGAAAAATCACAACTATACTTTTTGAAACCCAAAAGGCCTAGGTTGACCATGTATTGGGGCTTTAAGATTTTGAAAGGTATATTGAAATCTTCGGATGGGTGAATGTCATGAAATAACAAAAATAACAAAATATATTTTTTTATGGTTTAGTAATGATTTCTTGGGGCTTATTTTTGCCTCTTTTCAATTCTATCATAAGGCAAATTGGAAAGTTCCCATGGTGTCAACCATACCTAACTTGGGCAAGTGCCAATACATATTAATTATAAAAATATTTTGAAAAATTCACATAACCATTATGCAAGTCCATAAGGCCCTTATTCACATCCACATGAACATTTTGCAAACCCACATGACTATTCAACAAATTCACATCAAAACCATTACATATTATGGAATGTGCCAAGTATATACCATTGTGCTTATTCCAAAATGTGTACTCATCTTACCAAGCTGGAAATTGGGGCTCATTCAATCAAGCTCACCACGATGCGATATAGTCAATAGCAATGTTTTTCTCTGAAGGTTGTAACACCTTTCGCATGGCAAAAGGCCATACATGGAAACGACAAATATGGAAGCCTTTCAAAGAAATGTCAACTAAAAAACTAACATTGAAAGGTTAAAAGAAAATCAACCTTGCAAATGAATATTAACAACTTGAAATTAAAGGCTAATTCATTCATTTATAATATATACACGTAGTTGGTAACATTGGTGGCAACCCAAATAAGACCCATCAAAGCTTCTAGGACCTCAATGGACTTAATTCAACTTTAATAAAACTTTCTTTTGTTTGCAAAATAGACTTCTTTTTGGTTTCACAAAAGGTAAGGTTCTTTGTGTGAGAATTTGAACGTCAAATTTGGAAACACCCCGGTTATGGCCCATGAGTTTAATCTAAACTTCTTGGATTTAACATAGATAATTAGAAACAAAACCTCCATCCACATGCTTGAGTGAATTGAACTTATGTTTTAACATCACCTAAACATTGTTGTTTACTAGTTATTACTAAACTTGAAAACATTGTCATGCAACTCATGGATTGGAACACTTAACAATGAACATGAACATTATTCTAGATCATAAACAATCCAATTAATATTATCTTGGACAAAATCAACATGTTATCCATGAATAAGGACATATGTTTTGCATGATCAACATATTGTTAAACATTTTTTGCATGAATAATGATTTGACACAATACTTGGATAAATTCAAGCTAAAAGAAGCCAACAATGCACCCTTTGTCACTATTTATTCCCAAAATATTTTAGGAATATTGCAAATGCAAACTTGAAAAAATCATCAAAAAATTCATATCACTTACAAATATGTTGCAATATATTATTCTCCAAAGATGTGTTTAAAGGTTCTCTTTAAAAATATGTTGTTTTTAGTCCGTTAAGGATTATATTAAGAGTCCTTCAAACAAGAAAAAACATTGAAAACTCATTGGTTACATTGTTTTAGAATTGCTTTTGATTACTTTATCTGCATTAAATTATTTTTAAAAAAACCACATGTTTCCATAACATACTTTTAAAAAATTAATGTAAACATGACTTAGCGAGTCATGTTCAACTACAAGCTATTCTTGGCAAGAATGGTTCAAAATAATTGTGGTCAATAGACCTTAATCAGAAAATGTAAGGTTCACACAATTTCAAATAAAAACCAACCAACAAGTTGCTCACTTCATGCATACATGCACATAAGATCATTAAATTGAATTTGGTACAACAACCTTATGAATCTTTATTTCTAATTCTTTTAACAAGTACAAGGATGTTGTGCACATGTGTTGGCTTGCATGGGATATCATTAAACAAAAAAAAACCAAGTTTAAAATATTTTTGTTTTTCATTTTGATAAGCACACCTTTTATGCAACTTATACCTTTCAATTTAAATATTACTTGCCCAATCAATCAACATGATTTCAACATGACATTGGAGGATGCCAAAGATGTTGACACACTAATATGTTCAACATTGTAATTTTCTACCTTATATCCAAGACGATGTTAATACGATTTATATTTTTTGGTGTACATCATATGTCATAATTTCTTTTGTGCAACCACTACCATTTTTTGCATTTCCTTGTGATTTGTATTATGACACCATGCCAATTGCAATTTTACCCAATTGTAATTTTACCATACTTGTTTATTTTTGTTAATGATGAACTTGGGTTATTGATCTATGTGGTGCCCATAATGACATGATTACTTGATATTGACATTGGTGTTATGTATGCATTCATGGAAGAGTTAGCAAATTGATTCATGACCACCCATTTTATGGATGTCATGGGCATTTGTTATTCAAAATACTAACATTAATTGAATTTTGAGCAAAATTGTGTTATTCAATATTTTGTATCGATAATATGAAATGTGCATGTAACTAATTCACTAATACAATTCATTATAAGGCCCTAAAATTACAAGTTAAAAGTGAATTATATCACCACACTCTTGTGCCATTTCACCTTGGGTGAAGTTCGAATCATTAATGTCCACCTTTAGTGTAAGCAATTCATTAGGGTTATTCAATACAATCAATTTTGTATATTATTCAAGTACTCATTTTAATCTTGGATATATATATATATATTGAAAATGAATATTTTCACATTTGATTTATGTTAACCACGTAAACTATTTTGCTTTAATCAAATGTTACTGGAACTTGTCAAAACATGTTTTCTTGTGAATAAATATTTTGTGAGTTATTATTAAACAACAAAATTCAATGTACTTTCCTTCAAATGACTTGAAATTTTGTATGTCTATGTATTATGAAGTGTAGACCGATGTTGTTTAATTTTTCATTTCAAAAGGAACCTTCAATCTTGATTCAAACTTTTTTTTTTGGTTTTTTATGTAACTTTTGGTTTGGTCTTAATACTAATTCTTTGGATTTTTAAAACCTTTGTTCCAATTATTTTCACAAAAAAACAAGAGTTCATATTGTTTAATACAAGGTTTGGTTTCATTTCTAATATAGACAACTAAACCAAAAAGAAATGTAATTAATTAGTTGAACTAATACACACATTCCAAAATAAAATATGTAATATTAAATATGTACAACCAATCAACTATAATAACTTGTATAAAATGTAAGGTCAAGTTTGTTTTTTAAAAATAAAATTATTCTTATGTACCTAAAGAATTTAAACCTTTTCAAAATGAGGCAACATAATGGTTTAGGTTCTAATTCAATTCTGAAAATAAGTTAGTCCTTGGAGTCGGTTTGAAAACCCTAAAACCTAATCTTATGACCTAAAATGGATTTGTTGAAGTCCAAAAACCTACCAACACTACTTTAAGCCTTTGAAAAAACTTCAAGAATGAAATTTCACTTGTTTCATTTGAACAAGGTATGAAAAGAAAAATATATGTTAAAGTTTGATTTGTAAGATTATTTAGTGCAATTTTGATATGTATAATCTTTGACATTTTTTTATCACAATGTCAAATGGTACTTGGTTTGCGAATTCGATGGATTGTTTCCATGGAAACCAAGGTTCAAACTTTCATACCAACAATTTTATGAATTTTGTATGTTTATTGGGTATGAAAACATAAATAATGTATTACATGACACATTAAAATTTCATTAAAATATGACAAAATTCCATTACCACATGTAAATTTCCTATTTGACCAAGTGTTGGTGAATTCATCACGTCCATAATTATTGGTCCTTGTTCACCATGGGGTATATGAATTTATTAAGTTTCTATTTTAGTGGAAAATTTTGAACTTCATTCAAATGTTAGCGTAATTAATAATGAACTAGATCTAATGCTACCTATTCACCAAATATGGGATGTAGTTTTCAAAAAACAATGATATTGCATTAAAAATATATATATATATTTATTTCCCCACATTGACCTACTTCCTACTCATGATTGATGTGGCCATACTTACATGGACACACTTATTGATCTTGTAGATTAATCATGAACAAAACTTATAAACCCAACATTAATGTTAAAAAACGCAAGTATTGCAAACAACTTATTGTTTTTGACCAAAACTAACCTTGTTACCTTTGTGTACAATAAAATATTAACCCCAAATCTAAATATTGGAATATGTGTTGAAACCACATTACAATATTGGAGTACCTTTTTAGGTTCAAGAAAAATTGTATTATTTTTTGAAATGCCAAGCTTTTAGAAATTAAGGTCTCTTCTTGTTAAAAATTTATTGTTTATTGAAGCCAAAATTTCATAAGATTCTTGAACCTTTTTTTTTTTTTTTTTTCCTTTGCCATTAAACATCCTAACAAGCTCTCTTTGGCACCTTTTATGGGCTTGATAGTGCAACCTTACAAAAAAAATTGCATTGTTCTATTGCATGATTTTTAATTTTTTTCTTTTCGACTTTGTGTGTGCAAAAATTATAAAAAATAAACCATGCTTTTTAATGCTTGACGGTATGCCAGTGGTTAATGCCATATTTCATGCAAGGGAGGATTTGAGATCAAAATCTTTGCTATGAAACAGAATATTTGCACAGAACATTGGCGATGAATAACATGTGGATATTTTAAAATTTAAATCAAGTTTTGCCAAAAAGTCAAAAAAATTGTTACAATGAAATCAATTTTTCGAAACAAAATAATTATTCAATAGTGAGATGTTGATCCTAAAAGGGTACTGTTATACCTAAACTTGGGGAATATGAAAAGAAATCAACTATTGTACAAGAGGGTTCTAAAACTAAACATCATTTACGAAAATGTTTCACTTCCATTTTTTGTGTGTGTTCTAATTGAAATTTTTTAGAATGGCAAAGTGAATGCAATACCTTCATCTTTTGCAATTATAATAGGAAATGACAAAATGACTATGGGTAAAGCCAATGCAATACCTTCATTTTTTTTGTAGACTCTAATATGGCATGGTAAGGTTGTTTGCATAACCTTCAATTTTTTTTGTCATGTGTAATCTAACATGATAGGATGTTTCTAATACCACGTGTGTTGTGTATACATTGATTTAAAAAGTGAGATTAAACACAATACTTACATTTTTATATAAACATTTTTTAAAAAATGCTAATGAGTTACATAGTACATGTGGCAATGAACTTCACAACATTGTCCACATGTGGTTTTTGTACCAACATTTACATGTTTCAAAAGTGGTTTCATTTCAATTGTTATTTCCATTTAATTTAGATATACATTATGTGCTAACTAACTATATGATTTGATTGTACACCAAAAGGCAAAGCAATAATGTTGAAGGGGGTGAGGAGGAGGAATTAAACTAGGGTGAACCCACTTTCATAAAAGGTGGGGTTCAACCTTATTGTTTTTTTTCTTTTTGGATGGTGTTCATGGGTGTTGGGTCATGTGTGTTACATTTCCCTTTGTCAAATATGAAGGGATGTTCCATTCTTGGGTGGGATAGTTTTTTTTTTTTCAAGGGGAATTTAAAAATTTGTAATTTGTCATACTTATTATTTTTTGAATATTCAGTAGTAAATGCAGTCAGATTCAAACCATCGGGTCTCCTCACTTAACCCATATTGTCTTTGATAAGTTTAAATAAAAAATATAGCAAATATTTTGTGAGAGCATTTATAATTTTATTATATTTAATGATTATATGTTTAAAATTTCAAAATCAAAGATGGTGGTGCTGAAACAAAAATTTCAAATTGTATTAATTATTCGACACTGCTGTGCTGAACCTGAAAATATATTATGGGAGTTCCCACCAATTTGCAGTCCCAATTTCAGTTTTATGGGTGGGGTTACAAAAAAATAAATAACTAAACTTGGATGTGAGAAATATTTTTGGGCGGTCACATGCTGAGCACTGGTGGGGATGTTCTTAATATCTATCTATGAAGGAAGGCAGTTTGTTTGTACTTATGAGATCCACTGAACTGGGATGCTTCAGATCGTGCTCTTGGTCTCTTTGGAAAGATCTCGAGGAGGAGGAGGAGGGGTGCATCAGCTTGGTTTCAGGGTGTTTGGACTTGGGTTGTAGAAGAAGTTCTTCAATATTGAATGATTTCTTCACTGAAAATTAAATTAAATTGTAGCTGAACATTTCGGAGGAATTGGAATGTGCCTTTGGTGTTGTTGGAAAGATCTTGATGAGAGGATTGAGTGGAATTCATTTGGTAAGATTTTTTGGATTCAGAATGTGGGAGATATTGATTTTTAAGTGATTTTTGCCACTGAAAATTCACATAAATTCCAAAAAAAACCAGGTTTTGGAAGGAAAAATCAGTTGAGAATGGTGGTAACACTTGAAAGCTTATCATTATTCAATTCAAGCATGATTTCCTTTCATATTTGGCTGTTCAAAAAGTTGATACATACATTGCAAAACAATGTTCACATGTTGAGTTTCCCAATTTTGTAATGGGTTCACACTTGGGCGAAGGCACAGGCCACGCTGTTTAGGTTGTAATTCAGAGGAACATTATCTGAATAGACTAACCATGTAACCTAGAAAAGAACGGGTCCTAAATGAGCTGATAATCCTATCCTCTGTACCTTACGAGGTCCTTACGGGCTGCCCATTTGCGGCCGTCCCTTTGAGCCTGTTTTGCTTCTTCATTGCCATCTTTTAGGGTTTCAAGAAGCTTTTGAGTGTCAGTGCTTTTGTCGCTGCAGCCTGTCGAAGGCCTCAATTGCACGGGAAAGCGAGCAGGCGAGAGAGAGAGAGACGGGGAGGCGAGGAGGTTTAAGGAGAGAGAGAGAGAGAGAGAGAGAGAGATCTGAAGAGCGAGGGACCGTATGGACTCATTGGATGCGCTAGTGGCGCAGGTGCAAGGTTTCTCTGGTACCGATGACTTGCTTCATCTCTTTTCTTTGCTTAAGCAGTCGGACGAGCTTCTGCACACTCATGCGCCTCGCCTGCAATACGCCCTCTCTTCACTTGATCCTGCCAAACATTCGCTCGGCTATCTTTACCTCTTGTAAGCAATCCCCCCTTACTCTCTCGTCACCTCGTCCCGGCTCTCTCTCTCTCTCTCGCTATCTCTCTGTGTGTCCCTTTCGTCCCTTTGCACAACTGGCGTAGAATCTTATGTTTTGTTTTCCGGAGCTAAGCTGCGTGTCGGGGTTTTTCCTTCTTCTTTATGTGCGAGGTCCGGTTCTCTCTTTTTCGTGTTTGGTTGTGGTTCTGGTCTTTGTAGTTAATGGGAGATTTTACTGTTCGGTAGCAGTTGGGATAATGTTTGCGTGTGGCCTCTGTCACGACCCTTTGACGTCGCGATTTGATCCGATTTTCCGAAGAGATGTCCAGAAGTACTTGACCTAAACCTAAAGTCTGAAGGCGGATTGTGATCTCCACATTCGCTGAGTTTCAGCTCATCAGATTTTTAGGGTTTATCACCTCACACATTGTCTGTGCAGAGATTTATGAAAACAGTGCCATTTAGGCAAGCTCAAGAGGGGAATTTCTTTATCTGAAAGCTAGTTTTTCTGTGCTAAAGGGTGTCCATGCACAATCTCGTTCTGCAATAAGAAGTCATGAAACCTAATTTTTTCTGAACAGATTTTTATGTTTTGTGTGTCAGTGACTTCAAAGTAAATCATAGTGATTCACAAGATTCCAATCATGTGAAGCACCAGTTCTTTCTATATGTGTAAATACCTTAAAGAATGGAGTGAGGCTATGAGTCCTAAAAGTTTGTTATTGCAGGGAGGTGCTGTCATCAGGGACCTTATCACAGGAGCAGTCTGAGAACTTTCTAGCATTGGCCTCAACCTTTCTCAATGTTTGTGTAGCAGAGCAGATTTGCTTGGCGCCAGAGAAATGTATGTACTTTATGGCTCTGTAGGTTCTGGTCCCCTGCTTCTTCCTTCTCCCTTTATCCATTTGGCATGGTGCTGTATACTGCTGCCCAGGTGTTGAGTTTCCCAATGTTGTGTAGTTGATTGGGAAGGACTAGGCTCTCCAGGCAGCATCTCTCTGAACAGAGTGATGTTCCTTTTGTTTCACTTATGTGGTAGGAAGGTTTTTTTATTTTGAACCTTCTCTTTTGATATTAACCATGAATGTTGGTAGTGCACATAGGGAGATATTAAATTCTGAAATTGTTCTATGGGCATGAAGCTTTGTCTGTGCAATGTTTTGGAAACTTGGATGGTTGTGATCTGCGGAATGTTCCAACCCGAGTAGCTGTATATTTTTTGGGATTGCAGTTAACATGGTATGCCGGAGGCTGAAGGAGCAAGCCTTACAGCTGCAGGAGCCTCTGCGTGCCATCCTTCCATTACAAGCAGCCATCCGCAAACTTCAGCCTTCCAGTGAATTTTTGACTGCAATGCATCCGGACTTTCTGCAGATGTGTTTATTGGCCAAGTGCTACAAAGCCAGTCTCTCTATCCTCGAAGATGATATTTTTGAGATTGATCAGAAAAGGACTGGCCTTGTACCACGTGATTTTCTTCTGTATTGTTATTATGGGTATGTTCACTCCAATCTCCACAAGCAGCTGAAAACTTTCTCCATAAATTCTAAGGTTGTTGACTCCCAGTGGCACATTTGTCATTTAAGGAGTTTTCTAGCACTGTATCATGAGACCTTTGTTTTGATGATACCCTGTTGTGCAGGGGAATGATCCACATTGGACTGAAGCAATTTGGCAAGGCTTTGGAGTTCTTCCAGCATGTAAGAATCCTATTTCTGCTTGGACTTGTGGAGTGATTTCTCTATACTGCCCTTAGTTCTTTGCTAATGCAAAGGGTTGATGAAGAATTATTTTGTAGTGATGATGCAGAAGCACATTTAGGCTGGCATGGTCTGGGGGGTAAGGTGGAGAAGTTTATAGAGGATATTAGAGGTTGCCATTTGTTCTGTGTAGATTTGCAAAGTTCTGTAGAGGGGTCTGATACTCTATGCTGAAAGTCAGACAAGGTACCAATGTCAAATCTATGAGAACGCAAGACATTCAGAGGATAAATTGTCAGTTTGTAGGTAATATCAAATACTGACCTTTGTGTGTTTATTTGTCAGGCTATCACAGCTCCAGCAACAGTCCTGAATGCAATTACTATTGCTGCTTACAAAAAGTTTGTTTTAGTGTCTCTTATTCAACTTGGCACTGTAAGGTTACTGATACTTTTCATATTCAGAGATGTTCTTAAGTCAGTGTCATTCACCTGTTATCACGTGGCATGCTGAGTTCACAGTAGTCAGGTTTGACCAGCTAGACTCTCATAATATTGCATGGGGAGAGGACTGATGTGTGTTGCAGTAGTTGTCTTGGTTCTCAGATCTGTGTGTCATGAGTTCCTTCAGACCTTGTTCTGTACAGTTATCATTAGTTTCATGACTGTTTTGTGCAGGTGCCTCCATTTCCAAAATACACACCACCAGTTGTGCAACGAAATCTCAAATCCTGTGTGCAGGTATCTTAGAGCATGTCATCCCTACATGCAGATTGTTGGTAATGACAAAGAATGTGTTTCAGTCTGGAGTCTCCTTTGCGTTCTTTGCTTGTGGCTTCTTAAATGTATATCTAGGACAGAAACTCAGCTCAGGAGGATTGCCCAGAATCATTAGCCTTGGTGGTGGAGGCCAGGTACCACTAGTGGTTTTGCATATGTCCCCCATGCACTGAGGGTTCTCAGATGGTTGTTGTTTGTGCTTGTCCATTTCAACTTCGTATTTGTGTTGATTGGCCAGGACTATGTGGATCTCGCAACCTTATATATTACTCGAAACATTGCTGATGTGAAGGGCTACATCACCACTCATGAGGATGCATTCAAGAGTGTGAGTTTCCTTACCACTTGCAGCATTTTCTATTGTTTGTTCTAATTGCAGCTGTTCCTGCTGTCTCTGTGAATTCCTTGTTCTTATTTGTCATTTGGTAAATGTATGCACATATTCACAAGCAGCCTTATTCTTTCTTTCATTTCTTCTTGCTGGTGAGCAATCTCAATTCTGCACTAATGTTTCTAGAAGACCTGATGAAGAAGTGCTCCCTCTGCATTAGAAGTTGTGGCATTTGAAGACATGAAAATAAGCATCTAGTGTGAGATTATCAGTCAGCATCTGAGAGCAGCAAGCTTTGAAGTTGGTGGATCACAGGACAACAACTTGGGTCTGGCAAAGCAAGTGATCGCGTCACTGTACAAGCGTAACATTCAGCGTCTCACCCAGACCTACCTCACCTTGTCCCTCCAAGACATTGCTGACACTGTACAGTTAGATGGACCAAAGGAAGCTGAGTTGCATATCCTTCAAATGGTATTATCTTCATCTTCTAATTAGCATCTGTCTTGTACAACTGAAATTTTGAATATCTCTGCTAGTCTCTATTTAGTTTTCTTTCATTAGCACATATTTATGACTGCATCCTTCTAGATGGATGAATAGATGAAGTATCCAATTACCATCAGTTTCATCCATACATGAAGTCACAAAACAAAATAGAGGTGAGTTGCTATTTGAGGATGATGTGTATAATTCTGCTGGACAAAAATGGTCAAGATATATGGTTCTAAGCTGGGCAGTGGAAAGTCAATGTGACATTAGTTGCTATTTTGTTGGATGTTGCAGATCCAGGATGGGGAGATTTTTGCTCGCATAAATCAAAAGGACGGCATGGTTAGCTTTCAAGAGGATCCTGAACAATACAACACAAGTGCCATGACTATGCGCTTAAACCTGGAGATTCATAAGTAAGTTGCATGATCATCTTTGTTTTCCTTCTTTAGACATGGTCCTTTCTTCTTGTCTGTCCATCTTTGCTTCTTTGTTCAGGTTCAGGTGGGGAGAATACCAACACATACAAGAGCAAGACTTTGTTGCTGTGATTCTAGGTTCTTCAAAGTCTGTTGTCAAATTATATCTCAATAAAGTCTGTTCTGTTTGGTATTGTTGGAAACACCTGTCAGAGGTCCTTAATAGTGACTTGCTATGCAGCATTGTACGACTTGCGAAGAAGTTGACATCTGTAGATGAGCAAGTCTCCTGTGATCAAGTGTACTTGAGCAAGGTACCCCCTTTTGACCTGTTTTGTGGATTTGTTTTGGTGCTGATTTTTGCAGTGGTCAGCATTAGATGAGTAATGGCTTGATATTGGATATCATCCTCTGTCTGCTTGATCTGTTTGAGAATGCTAATAGGCTACTCTGGCCTCAGTTTTTTGTATGCTTGTTCAGCTGATGTTTTGAGTACATGATGGTATACTTATCTACACCGGACATTGCTAGGAGTAATGGCAGCTTGTCCCTGCCATTCATGATGAGGGTGATGGTCTGGTACATTGTGAGTGACACAAGGTCATGACTGGACTCATTTTTATTCTGTTTATTTTGTTACCTTGAATTTTTTTGTGGAGTTTCCCTACATCCACACTGATAATAACAAATACTCTGTAACTGATTGCTGTCCAGATTGGAAGGGATCGACCGCGGTATGAAACAGAAGACTTTGACATTGTTCCACAGAAGATGTACACAAATTTGTGAATGGTTTCCTACAATTTTTCTTGGTTCACCTTGCAGGTTATACAAAAACATTTCAACAGCTCATCAAGCTTCTAGACCCTAGTGTTACTAAATGTACATGCTCTTTTGCATGGCTTTTTCAGAAGGAGACAGTCCTCACTGAAATTGTGAGATGGCAGATAACACATATGAAGTTGTTATATCATAGAAGTACTTCATTTTGTGAACAGTCCTTTGTCCCATTGACCAGTGAGAAATGGTGACACAGTGTTGCAACTGTGAAGTCTTGTGCAAATTTTTCCAGGTAGCAGCCAAAGTGGAGATAGGTATCTGCTAGAATTGATCCGTCAATAACCTCAAGTACTTTGCAAAGTGGATGTAGTTTGGGGTCATCCAAATAGACGCAACCTTTGTTTGACCGGTTTGAGGTGTTGCTCTGCACTGTTAAATGCTGATGTGAGCTTTGAGTGTGGTCTGTATTATGATTGTGTTTGGACTCTGTTCTTAGACCCATCTCTGGGGCTTCCTCCTCTTGAATTCAGTGGGGAGTGAGCAGCTCACCTACCTAATAGACTGTTCTTCCATCATTATTAACAAATGCATTGTCTCCAGACCTCATGGGTCAGGGGGATGACAATAGTGAGGAACAAGGTTTACAGTGCTAATGTAGATAGTAAGTGTAGGGTGAAGCCCAAGGGTGGGGGCATTCCCAAAATACTGGAGTGTCTAGACTCTGTGTTTTGGTGATGTCCCACAGCTGTAGGGGCTTTTTCCATTGTAAGCATGTGGGGAATGTTACCATGAACTTCATGTAGGTTGTGGGACATAGTAGAGGGAGACAAATTGTATACCCACAAGCATGCATAATTTCCCTTCCACTCTTAAGCAGTAGGTGTAAGATCCCTACTCCTTTCTAGGAGGGATATTCATGGATATAAAGAGAACTTCACACACACTAGGAAATGTTTGTGAGTGCGTTACATGGATCGAGCTGCTGACTGGTCAGGCCCAAGGATGGGGGCATTACCCAAATCAGGAGTCTATGGGAGCTGATGGCAGACTTTGAACAGTGGTTACACCAAAGGCATTACGGCACCCAAAGAGCTAGGCAAAAATTTCTTTACAGCATTGCAAATTTTTAAAGTAAAACAATAAATGTGTTACAGAAAGAGGAGGAATCCGCAACAAGACATGAGTTACCTGAAATGCAAGCTACCCACCCAATTTCGGAGGCTGTCTTATGATTTTAAGGTGCTCTCCAAGTTTCAGAGATTATTTTATAGTTTTAACACCCTCCAACTACACTGCTCAATCTTCACCAGTTTTTCACATTCTGCTGCAGGCAATACCAACCTTCCAGGTGATGGAGAATACAGTACTAAAAAGTGCATTCACAGAATTCCGGTGTTAAGTCCCCTAACACCAAGCTAGTGATTTAGAACCGTAACCTGTTTGCCACAAAGATTTTATGTGAAGTTAACATTCACCCACTTAATATTAAACTATCACCCATTTAACATTGGGTGCTACCTAAGATGCCACCTAGATTTTCACTTCACACTGACTTAACATTAGGTGTGAATGCACCTTAATTAGAAAGATGTAAGGAGACATGCCTATCTACTGCATAAGTGCTCATCATGGGTGTGAAACAAGGCTTGTAAGATGAAAGTCAGACCACAGAGACAGCAGTAGTGCAGCAGATATTAGGTGAATTGCTCAGTCCAGTAGTGAGGCAAGAAGCTTCCCAAATTAGAATTTGCGACTGCAAAGAGACTTTGTGATGGATTTTTCAGGTAAAAATGGGGGATCATCTTAAGTCAAATTGGCATCACAATGTGATGATACATTCTGTGCAATGTAGCACCATTCCTTCAGTCCTGATGAGTTGCTGGCTTCACCTTCACAAGGTTACTGAATAAACAAACCAGTTATGGTGAAATTGTAGTACAATCCAGTTGTGAGAACGAAAGTAGAAAATGCAAAAATGGATGCCTGAAGGAAAAAACATACTGCAGAGGGATGCAAGTTGGGTGTCCAGGCAGAGGATTTTCAAATCTCTGCAAAAAGGGAAGCATGCAAGCAAGCTCCAGGTGGAGGATTTTCAAAGCTGTGCAAAAATGGAAGCAAGCAAGCAAGCTCCAGGTGGAGGAGTTTTCAAAGCTGTGCAAAAATGGAAGCAAGCAAGCAGGCTCTAGGTGGAGGATTTTTCAAAGATGTGCAAAAATGGAAGCAAGCAAGCAAGCTCCAGGCAATTGTGCCATTGTCTGTATGCAATGCACTGATCAAAGGGGCACCAATTCACATAGCTGTTGCAGAAGGTCTGGTAAATCCACAGTAGAGTGTCAGGGTTTTAGGCCATGATGAACTCTTGCCTCCTGCTGCTGCTGCTGCTGCTGCTGCAATGTACCTCTTTGAGCTCTCGCAACACCTGTCCAATCCTTGATGCTCAATGAACAGCCATCTTCAATGCCAAAATCCCTAAAAGGTAGAAGGAATTGAGCCAGAGTTATGTTGAAGTTCATTAGAAGAACGTAAACTCCTGAAGAACAAGCTTTGGAAGAGGAGACCAACAGAAGCAAAAGAGGGTTTGGACCTCCAATCCAGAGCTCAAAAATTCTCGAGAATGCCGCGCCTGCAGAGAGAGACTCAAAGCTCAAATCAAAGCCCCGAAAAAAATCGCCATGCAAGAAAGCATCCCAGTTACAAAGAGAGAGACTCTACGAGATTTTTGCTCTGCGACCAAAGCTTCTTCCTGATTACAGCAGATTTAAAATCGATTGCGACTCCTTGCAACCCTACAAGAGGTGGAAAGGCGGCATTTGGTGAAGAAGATTTGGAGGAGATGACGAGCGAAAAGGGATTAAGACCAGAGAGTCCGATTGCTACGAGGGCGGCTCGGAGGCTCTTGGGGAGGTGAGAGGGAAGAGAGTGAGGAGCTCAGGTATCCGACGAGGTTTCTCAAGAGTGGGAGGAGGTGAATGCAGCATGAAGCGCCCATCTCTCGACTCTACCGTCGTTGGCCTTCTTCCGGCGTCGTCTCCGTCCTGGAGTTCCTCCTGACCACCATGCTTCTCCCTGGGTCCTGGACTTGTGTAGGAATTGGAAGTGTTGTTGCTGCAGCCATAGGCATTGTTGTCGAAAACGTTACTGGTGAGAGGCGTCACAGGGCTAGGCATGAGCGACGAGTTGAACCTAGGGGACACCTCCGAGGTCGGAGAGCAAAACCCGGAGCCATAGCCAGAGCTCCCTCTACGCAAGCTTGAAGACAACCTGAGATCCTTCACTTCCAGACTGCGCAGCAAGAACGCTTGCCTCCTCTCATGGAGCTTGAAAGAAGCTGGTCTCCTCGCACTTAAGTCTCCAACGGGCTTAGGGATGAGCCCCTTGCAAGTAATGTCAGAAAGTTTGTCAGTCCCTGCTCCTCCTGCTGCGGCTGCTGCTCTTGCAGCTTGTCTGGCGGGCAAAGTGACAGGGAATTTCTCCAATCCATCGTGCTCGGAAGCGCCTGTGAGCTTCTGCACCACTTCCCGAAAGTTGCAAGTATCAACATGGACGAATGTAGTGGACGACGACGCTACAACACATTGTTGCTGCTGCTGCTGCTGCTGCTGCTGGTGTCGTTCTCGCTCCTCCTGCTCCTGCTCCTGATGCTGCAGAGACAAGCCACCCAAACGTGATGTCGGACTCTCAAGCGCCGTCTGCTGCTGCTGCATCAAGTTCCTGTTACTACTGTTATCACTGATACTGGAAGAGGGAGATGAAGACGACATCACCATCGCTGCTGCACCAAAAAAACTCCCATTTCCAATTCTTCCTCCCGCGCCCTCTTCCCCACCTCCACTCCTCTTCATGCCAAATGCGCGTCAGTAAACGGATCCAATCGATATCCAGTTCTCCACTGCACTAGTACTGGCATCCAGTTCCAGGACGGCAACGAACTCCGTCCAAAGCTCGGCCGAGCAAAAAATGTACTCCGTAGACAGACAGAGACAGAGAGAGACAGAGACAGAGACAGGAAAACGTAGGTACTCCGTCGAGAGCTGGAGGAAGATGTAGTCCGTAGGGAGAGTTGGAGGGAAACGTACTCCGTAGGAGAGAGTTGGAGGGAAATGTACTCCGTAAAGAGAGAGAGTGTATGTTCGAGAAAGATGTACTCCGTAGAGAGTTGGAGGGAAACGTATTCCGTAGGACAGAAGGTGGAGGGAAACGTATTCCGTAGGAGAGAGTTGGAGGGAAATGTACTCCGTAAAGAGAGAGAGTGTGTGTTCGAGAAAGATGTACTCCGTAGAGAGAGTTGGAGGGAAACGTACTCCGTAGGAGAGAGTAGAAGGAAAATGTACTCCGAAAAGACAGAGAGAATGTACTCCGTAGAGAGAGAGAGAGAGAGTTTCGAGGAGAATGTAACTCCATCGACAGCTGCAAACCAAAGTTAGCTCTAAACCAGAGTGAGTTACAAGGCTGCAATCCGATTGGTCGACTGCAAGCCATTTGCTGCTTTATTTGTCCAAAAGGCTTGATCAAACATCTCCCATTTTAGGCTAAACCAAGGCCCTTGTTACTGGAATAAGGGCCTGCGCTCGGTGGAGCCAAGTGTGGGCCCGAATCTTGTAACGGCCTCTAGTCAAGGGCTTTATCAAGCGTAAAGACCTGCACCAATTTTTTAAAAATTTTCCTTTGAATTTTATTTTTTGAAAGAGGGCGTTTCATTTTTTTTTCCCGCAAAGTGCTTTCTCAACTTTCTCACAAAGCCTAATCCGCTTTCGCTCACCCGTTACTAATAATGGTCACCCTAAACACAAGAAACATTTTGGCCTATAACATGCCCTTCAACTACATTAAAACATGAGCACGGGTCTTTACGACTCCACAAGCGTGGCTTGTGCCATTGGCTCAAATTTGAACTCATTACCCAACTAATTTCTTTTTTTCCAAATAATTTTTAAAATTCAATGTATCCTTGCACCATAGGTCTAAAAATTATGAAATTGTCTCCAAGAAATCAATTCATTAAGAGCTTTCCAACTCTAATTACTAATGAGAGACTAGAGTGCACCCCAATTTTCCTTTAAAATTTTAGTTTTTATTTTGTTAAAATTTTCAATGACAAAATTATTCAATATTCAATAACTCTTGCACCATATGTCTAAACATTATATGAAACATCCTCAATGCACCCATACTCATCAAGGGCCTTCCAACAACACCAAAGGCCGGAGTGGAGGATTGGGGTTAGGGAGGTGTCAAAAAACAAAACAAACAAACCCTAAAGATGTGAAGAAGTTGTAGAGTTTTTTTTTTAAATTATTCTTTTTCAATTTTGTGATGACTATTTATTGTCCATTTTCCTTTTTGATTTTTTGATGACCAAAGTATTTTTCTTTTTGGTTTTGAATTATGTGATAACGAGTGCCTTTTTTCTTTTTTTTCTTTTTGATGACCAATACTTTTTCCTTTTAAAAATGTGATAAGTGATAAAATTTTCTTTTTCTTTTTCTCTTTTAATTTTGTGTTGACCAGCGCTCTTTTTTCTTTTTCAATTTTGTGATTGAGTGAAAGTAACCTCAATATATATATATACACCACCCTCAAACTAGGATGGTTTAAATTTCACCCTCCAAGGTGAAAATGATCATTTCCTAGGTTTAAAGTAGCGTTTAAAAGAGGCCAAGCTCAAGAAGGTGACCTGATTTAATGCTCCTTTTCTTTTTAAAGGCTTTATTCTCCTATTAATGCCCCCTTACTTACCCTTCATTTAAATGCCTCTTTTAGGGAATGTTTTTCTTCCTTCCCCAAACATACTTGCCATTACTAAAAGAAGATCCCACTCGAAAATGGCCCACACAAATGGGGCTGACACGTGGATGAATGATATAAATGAATAGATGAATGAACAAATGGGCAAAATAAATGCATGAAGCAATTAATTGATGAGTTAAGGAACTACCCACTTCATCAATGTTTACATCCATACCACCTAAAATGGCCTTTGCACTTGATTAGAGGATTGACACCTTGTTTGTTTCATATTAGCTTTTAAAGTGATGAAACCTTGCCGATCATATATAAACCAAAGCACCCAAATAAGAGGAATACAAGGAAAAAAATGGAAGGATCCATGTCCAAGAAGACAAAAGAACCACCTAAGAGGCCGAACCACAAACCACAAGGGGAGAACTTAAACAAGTTCCCAAACCCCCTCTTGTTGCGAGAAGCATATCAAATAAGGAAAGGGGAGGACCTCCTGAAAGGACTCCTAAAGTGGTCGTTTGTTGGATTTTTTATAGTCTCTTGAGGACTTGTTGTAATATACATTTTGCTTTGATATATGGATTGTCTAAAGAATTTTTGTCTATTATCATGTGCTTCACATTTTCCACTAGATTACTAGCCATCAAACCAACATAATGACCTGCTCCTATTTTCATAGTGTAGTTGAAAGGCACATTATGGGCCAAAAAATTTCTTCCACCAAGGTTGGGCATTTCGAAAAATGAAAAATATAATGCTTGCCATAAGTAGGCATTTTCATTTTTCGAAATGCTCACTTCCATTTTTTATTTTATTCTCATGATACCCAGCAAGTATCCATCTCTTGTCACTAGACAAAAAAAATTAAAAATAAATAAAAATCAGTGCAGATCTTTATGCTCTTTAAAGCCCCCGACCTCATGCTTTACCCTACACAAAATTATTGACCCTTGGGGGAACCATTGAATTCCAAAATGATGTGTATAGGGTGAGGAACATTTTTGAGGTTCTTCATTTGAAGGCCCAATCTCTATTGATAAGAAAAATTAAGAATGGGAAATACAAATACAAACTATATGGTGAAACTTGACTCAAACCATGGGTAAAGCTCTAAAGAGATTTTAACTAACATTTGTTTTTCTAGTGTTGGGTGAGTATGTACTTTAAGCCATACCATATAGAAAGGGCATTAAAAAAAATTGCATATGTCAAGCTTGGGCTTCTTTGGGGGTGGGAGGTGTTCAACTTTGTCATGCATGAACAAGTCAAATGCCCTTCAAACATCAACATGAGCATGCATATTGGCAAAACTATATTCAAAACTAGCATAGGTCAAGCATTAACAAATAGATGATTCAAGGAATTGTTGCCTTGTCAAATTCAATGGAGATGAAGCTTTATTAAGCAAAAATGTGTGTGAAAGACTTGCATTCAATGCGAAAAAAAATTGTCAATTGCTAATGTATTACAAATGCAAACCTACAATATTATACCAATAGTTGCAATCTCCTTAAATTAAATTGCAATTTGTCCTTGAGTTGCAAATTTGACATAGAGTGGATATGCTTTTTAGTTTGGGCCTAGCTTCATCATGAGCTTGAGATATGATATTTCAAGGCGTACTCAATCAAAACAACATATTGGGCCTAGTTTTACCACATGCCATCAAACAAGGATTTGATATTTGAAGGTGTACACAAAACAATCCATAATCAATTGCTCAGAGAGCTGCAACAAATTGTTTCATTCTTCTCTCTCATTTCCTCATTTCCTCATTTTACGCTTTTGGGAAGTCCATCATGGTGCCTACCTACACAATATAATTAGTGGTAGTTCATTTGGAAGGCAAACCTAAAAAAAACAAAATTCAATGGAACAATTTTTCAAATAAATCACCAAGTTTCATTGATTTTTCAAATGATTAAAATAGTTTCTACCTCAACATTAGGGCAACAAATAAGCAAAATATTGAATATATATAAGGTCTACTTCCATTTGTAGCACGTTGTTGCCACTAATTTCAATTCAACCTTCTTCAAATAGGTTTAAAAAAATAATGAACTTTTCATTATTTTCAACAACACCACCTTCAATCACACATAACATGTTTGTGCTTATGATGGACTTGCAATTTATGAACTTGTAGCTTAGTCTAGATTTTGTGAGTTTTGATATGGCCACACATATTGCCATAATGTATGATCATGAAATTCTACGACCTTTGTTCATGACTACTTGCAACAAACTAACACTACCCATGTTGTTGAAGTTGTAAATGTTGCACCTATAATGAGTGTCTTTGGAATTTCAAGTTCACTTGAAGAAACCACATTCGAGTTTTTAAGAACATAATTGTCACTATTCAAAAAGATTCTTGTGTCAATTGAAACATTCAATTTTTTAAGTTTGTGGGTAGCACATAAGGGGCAAGTCCCGAACATTGGATTTCTTGTGCATCAAGTGATGAGCATTGTAGGATTCCAAATTGAAATTGAAAAGATTTTTAGTATGGTAAAGATTGTCATCCGTTTGAGATGTTGGCTTGATATTGACAAGTCAAACAAAAAAAATTTAATCATGAAGAATTAAACAAAGGATACGACATTTGAGTGTTCAAATGTTTCATAATCTAAATCAATTGAAGTGTATCCACACGGCTAGTTCAAAACACATTGGGTGACCATAGGGATCAATATTTCATTGAATTTTTGTGCCATAACCCATGTTTGTGGAGTAAACATTTTATTTTTCAAGGTAATAATCTACCATGAATAACACAAGTTGATGGCATATTGAATTCCAAAGTTTCTGTGAACATAATGATTTTAAATGTGAGTCAAATTTTGATAAGAATCTTCAACTTTTAAAGGTGATGAAATGTATTTCTATAAGCTCTAGCAAATTATTGTTTGCCCTTTCCACTCATTTTTGTCCAAGTAATATTTTTTGGAAAAAGAAATTGCCCCACTTTTGTTTACCCTTTCCACTTTTTTTTGCCCAAGTAATAGTTTTTTAACAAAAGATTGTGCGTCTTTGTTTGAAACCTCCTTCATTCTAACACATTTTCAAGTCATTAGTAAAATATTTAAAAGATTTAAACATTACATGCCCATAGCAAATGGCAAAATAAGGCACTATTAACATGAACATTTGATATCATGTTTGATAGAACAATTATGAAGGTGTTCAAATTGGTGCCTTCATTTTTCACATATGTTATGACCTTGTTAGATAATCCAAATTGAGCAAGCAAATCTTTCAACTATATAACCATAGCAACTTCTAAAGTTTCATGAACCTAAAAAATGCCTATTGTTATATGACATGGTTCCCATTTTTCAATGATGCATTTGAAAACGAAAGCAAAAGTATGAAACTCACCTTGTGACATCTAGAGATAAAAACTGGCAATGAATGTAGTAGCTTCAACAAGGGCATGAAAAAATGGTGTTCCATGCTCTTAACCATGTTAGGAATTACCTCATTAAGAAGTCACCTATTTGCACAAAACCACATTGTCAAAGGATTAACCTTATAAATCATATATTTTCGATTGGAACTCAAAGGCCAATAACTTTTAGGGTTGTACAAAGTTCAATTCTCATGAAATGCTTTTTGAGCAAGGTTAATTTTTTGTAAAATGCTGCATTGTTGAAGAAGTCACCTATGAAGGTTACGATTGGTTTTTTTAATCTTCTTGCAATATTGTTGAACATCGTGTGTTAGATTGCTTGTAGTTTTTAAATTTTTGTAAAGAGTCAACATCTCTAAATGTTTTGAGGTTACATGTTTAATCATGGTAGTTGTGTCATGGTCTTGGTTGTACACAAGTAACCCTTTTCAATGGGGTATTATTTTGCTAAATTAAATCAATTTCTTGCTAGACATTTTGACATACAACACATCTCATTTGTTGAGATGTAAAAGAATTCATAGAAACAACATAATCATTAAGATTGAAGAAAGCCCATGTACTCGTTATCATTTTCGAAGGAAGCTAGAACTTTTGATTCGCCTTCCATTGAAGAAATTGGTGATATCTTGTGTTTGCTCTTCTACTTGCAAAATATCCTCACTCGTTTTTATTTCTCCATCCAATTTAGTTGTTTCAAATCCAACCTCACCTTTAGCAACAAAGGTATCACAGTCAACAATTGACAAAGGAGAGCTTGTCAACAACAAAATTAAATTAAATTAAGAACACACCAAATTCGACACTTCCTAAATTTTTCATCACATGTCACATCATTTGTTGATGCAACTTTCAAGTTTGTTATGCCACAAAATTCTCAACCACCATATTGAAAGCTTGAAAGCTCCCCCTTAAACCCTAAAGCCTTGTTGATGTAAATTCTACAAGAAGTTGGCTAAACATGTGCATCTCAAAAGATACATAGTAGCCTAGTATGGTATAATAAACCCATCTGTTTTTTTTAAAACAAAAACCTGCCCAGTAAGTCTTTCATGAATTTTTTTTTGGAGTCATTGCCCTTGGGTTAGGGCATTACATACCCATATATATGCCCTGGTTGATACCCATCCTAACCCATATACCTGCCCAACACTGGTTATTTCTTTGGGTTTTTTTCAACTAATTTCTAACCCCTATCCTCAAATTTTGAAGAATCTTATCCCTCACTTTCTCATTTGGTTTTTAATATTTTAAAATATAATGTAACACTATATATATATATATATATATATATATATATATATATATGATTTTATTTTTTACCATGAATGATTAGAGTATATTTACTTCCCTCCCCCGCACCCACCCAACCATGGAACTGACATTTATATCATTCCTCACAAAATTTTGCCATTATTTGCAAGATTTTGTTCTAAAATCACAAAGTTCATCAAAATTGTCAGATATACCTTACTTACTCACTGCTCATGTTTGGCACTAATTAATTCCTTAGAGGAAAAAAGAGAAAAAAAACTAGGAACGGGTTGTCGAAATTTTTAAAAATTGAACCAAATTCAAAATACAAGATAACTTGGAAATTTACTGGTGGACTTAATATATTTAAAGACTATTTTTAAAATTCTGAAATATTCTGATTGAGGCTGCTGGACCCTTTTAAATTTTTTGAAAAACCTTCGACAAGATTCATCAAAACATGAGTTGTAAGTACAGTGATATAATTCGGGGAATGTGGCCAAGCAAGAATTTGAACTCTTCAAGCCCTCTTCTTATCTTTATTAAGAGAACAACATAATTGTCACTGAACTCTATCATTTGTAATAGAATTTTTTTTTAATTGAAAAGATCAACCACCATTATTGATATCCATAATGTTATTTTTATTTGAGGTGTCATTGCTCACAATATCAATTGAATGAGTACTTTGATCTACCCATCTTTCACAAAAAAAACTTCAATTATTGCTTTAAATTAGAGCATGTCATAATGATATACCCCAACCCCTATTAAACCCTAAAAACCACATGTGTTTGTTCTGAGAGGCTTGAGAGAAGAATGTGATAGAAGGTACTCAATCATGCTGCTATTGCTTTGTTATGATGGACACCTTTGTCCTTCTCTTGATAGGTAAGTTAAATTAAGTAGAATAGGGGCATTGAGAGGGCACAAGGGGGGGGGAGTGAAAGAAGAATGGCCTGATCTTTGTGGCCCTTGTGTGTATAGGTTTATCAAAATTTTGGCCTGCAAATGTTATCAATGACATAAACAAGAGCTTGGAATTTGTTGGCCTTGCCTACCAAGGCAAAGGATATTGTGTTTAGATTCATTATAGAGTATAGTAGCTTAAGGGAGTTTGGCCCCTACTAGGTAATAATATTAGGTCAATTTTTGTATGAGGATTTTTGGAAGATGGTATTTTGGCTTGTGTTGAAACTTGAGATTAGTTAGAGAGTTATAATATCTTGAATGATTTTGGTTTCTTTTAGAGGATTTTTTGAAGAATATATATTTTTGCACAATGAAATATTTGAGTTTCCATAATTCTTCTTTTGCATTAATATACTTTTTCATGTAAATGGCAAGGCCACAGTGTGACACACCCCTTGTTGCAACTTGGTTTTACATATTTCGGTAATCATCTACTACCGCTCCTTTGAGAGCAATACCTTACCATGTATTATTATCTTGGGGGTGCTCTTGTATATCATTGGCATTTTTAACCTGGTCTATATATATTAGTGTTAGAAAATAAGCATGAATGCACATGGTCCCTGGAATGGGCTTGTGCCAAAGTGTCAAAAGAAAACTTATGTTGCCAAAGAGCTTATGTTAGAATGGGAGCCTTGAATTGTTTTCAGGAGTTTTCTCTTCAATAAACTTCCAAACTTGCACTTACCTGTTATAATAATCTTATAGACCTGTGCTTAGGTGTGAAGAAAAATTTGTGCCCAATGAGATTGTTTGAATTGGTGCCTTTAATTGTTTTAAAGAGCTGCCTTCATGAATTGGTAATTTTAAGGTTGCATCATGTCTTTTGCATGCGGCATTGCAACAATTTCAACCTTGTAACCTCCTTGTACTAAAAGATCAGATTTTGGCACAATACTTGTGCTGTTTGTTTAAGAGGTAGAAGCTTTGTAATTTTGATGTGGGTTGGGTTTGGTTTAGTTTCTTTTGGGGTTTTTGTTTTGGTGAACAACATGGAAATAAGGAGGTTATTAGAACTTCTAAAAGTTTGATTTATCAGGAAAGAGTGTCCTAAAAGATATATAAGAAGGTGCTCAAAGAAAGTAGTTGTAGAAGATTGTCCCATTGTGCACAAAAAAAAAGGGGCCGCAAGTATAAAGTTGGTATAGTAAATGTAATGCTTTTTTAAAGGTATTGTTGGTTCTTGTGTCAAAAGTTGTGACTTGCTACGACCATAGCCAAAAACAATCTGGCATAGATCTCTCTCTATACATATTGGTCAACATCTGGAATGTCATGAACTTGACGAGCTCTTTTCTAACCACTTTAACTTGATCCTTGGTAGCTGATGGGGGAAAAAAAAAACTTGCAATCTTTTTCAATACGCATATCAAGGTTCCGACAACAAGAATCAATTGTGGGTCATATTACAGGAGCCATTGTTTGACCCAAACTGAAATCTAGTGTACTACGCTTTTCAAGTATGAAATCCTGAGATGTAGTGATTCATTGGAGTTTAAGGTTATATGTTTCATTCTAATAAGAAAAGTTTCAGTGTCTTATTACTCAAGCATGAAATCCTCAAGTCTTCTGACTCAAGAGTGAAATCCTGAAAATAATGATATGCAATGCTTCTTACTTGGAGATGCAATGGCTTATGACACCCATGGTACTAAGTATACTGGAAAAGAGGCTTTAAATCTTAGCAACATAATTATCATTTCAAGTTGAGTAACTTAGTTCCAATGGTTCCTTAAGAGAAGCTCCATCAGCGCTGTATAATCTGTGATTTTTTTTGAGGATAAATTTTGTTGTTTTTTGACAAGAAATACTGTGAAGTTTTTGTAATTTTTAAAGTGTAAATTCAACTCATTTTGATTTTTAAAAAGAAGGAAAAAAAATTGCCAAATTCTCAATAGCAGTAAATTGAAATAGTCTGAAATTGAGTTTGGACTTGTAAACATGCATAGGATTCAGTGCTCTCCAGAAAGGTGAATAATGAAATATGATTGATTTTGATTTGCCAGTCACAACAGTATGTGATGACAATAAAAAAAGTAAAAAAAGGTGTCAAGATTAGAAGCGTTTTGATTTCAAAATTGTGCATATTGAATGAACTATTACTACTCCCCTCCATTTGTTATGTTCCAGAGTGGTGCCATATCTATAGGGCTAATGCTCATTTCACTGTGCCAAAAAGAAGTGTCAGTAACGTAGTAGTAATAAGTATACAAGACTTTAAGTGTAACATTCTGTACTACTTCTACTGCATTATGCACTCACTCTGAACTGAGTTCTAAACTTCTTTTGTTCGTCTTAAGTACAATGAAACCCTCAAAGTTGGTTTTATATGTACAACTTAACCAATAACCGTCCTGATAGCTTGTGATAAATTAGCATTGAGCCCTTGTTTCAGCAGGTTGATGCATGATTTGGTTTGAACAACATATCTTGGATTGAAGGAAAGACCTTTCTTCGGGTGTGAGCTCTCCATGTGATATGATATGATCTCTCTATTATTGTTGGGTCTTTTTGACATCTATCTCTTGACTGAAATCATTTGCTCCTGAAATATATCTTGTAAGCGTAGATTCAACAAATTGTTGTATTGCAATTTACTCTATGTCGTGTGCTAATTTGTTCAAATTTTAAATCAGCAGGTTATAGGATATGGAATTGGCCAACAAGATAGGCTTCATATAAGGATGAGACAATGAACCATAGTCACTTAGAGCATCTCCATGACAGTAGTATAAGGTCATATACAAGGTAATTTTGATGAAGTTCAAGCCTTATTTAAATAGAAGCTCAGTTTGGACTTATAAATATACATAGGATACAACACAAGGCTCTTCAATAGGGCCTTTTGATTGGCTGGTCGCAACGAATGGCCCACTTTAGACTATCCAATATTTCATGTTTATGTGGGTGAATGGGGAAATAACTTGCACATTATTTTGGATGTGGTAGGCACTAATAAAGACCCACATAACATACCAAGTGTGGGTGGAAATGCTCTTATAAGAGTGTTTAACAATTGCTTAGGATATTCTAATGATAAAATCAGTACATGGCAAACCCAGTACTGTACACATGATCTTCATCAAATCACAGAAGTATGTGTATGTGTGTACGTATTATAGATCCCAGGCAAAGAAAAGAAGGAGGAACATGATAAAGTTCATCAACCCAAATACCAATTTGGACACCAATTACTTGCATCAATAAGGGATCGGGTATTCATTTGCATTCCTAAACTTACATACATATCACATACATAATGATGGACAATGTAGCAGAGCTCAGCACAAAGAAAATAGAAGAAGATTTGGCTGCCAAGTTGGATTTCAGCAACTAAACCCAGAAAAAGATCACAGGTCTCAAACCAGTGTATGCAGTAACTTTGGCAAACCAGTGATGGTGGACATACCCCAACCAATGCCAGGCTTTATAGCAGGTCTGCAAAACCAGTTACAAGAAATGAAGTCAGTGGCCTGTGCAGGAGTTTAATTGTTGGCCGTCATGTTAATCCACAATTATGGCCTTGAACACCTTGCTTTCTGGCATCACAATCTGACCTGAAGGTGCAATCACAGCAGAGAATTCCTTAATGCCATGACAGTTTATGATCACAAAGATGTGGGATTACAGTATCTAAATTCTCTTCTTTATTGGTCAATGAACAATCAACGGAAACACCAACAACAGTTTTTTTTTCATAATGTGAGGGACTGGAATTCCAATGAATTCTGAATTTGGCATCACTGAAGCAGCTTCTCTGCTTCTTCATTTGTTTAATCATCACAAAACGGAGGAAGCAGACATTGGGGGATGGATTTTGTCTCTTACAGTTGGAAGGTCTTGATGCCTCAAGCTGGGCAGGATATTCAACTGGTACTTGAATTGTATTCTTTGTTTTGTATTCTGTAGACAACCCAACAGAATACAAAAGTATAGTTTTAGTCATATATCTGCTAATAGAGACCAAGCTCAATTCCCTCAGAATATCAGGCTGGAAAAGTGCATCCCAAACTCTTTGATATCATGTGGATTGAGCTCTTTACCAGTTTATGGACCTGCAAATCAAACCAACATGGTCTCTTCCAGGTTAATTGCAGGCAAACACCAAGTCTGTGACATAAGAACAAGACAGAGGCAGTGTGACCGGTAAACATTATAGAATCCACACAACAAGAACTACACAGGCATGAAATTCAAAGACAAGAGAATGCACAATTGTCTGTGTGGCTTCTTCAGTAGCCAAAGGCATCCATGAAGACTTTGCATCTTTTCCTTGCTGATCTCAGATACAAATATATGGCCATTGCCTGGTAATGGTTTCCAAGCATCATCCAGCCTTTGAAACATCTTCTGATTCTGTTCACATCTTGGTGTCAGAACGTACTGTCCAGCCATAAAGCTGCAGACAGACTAAAATGCAATTCTTTCCCTGCACAATCATACAGGAGTAATTGACAACAAATACCACAACTCTAGATCTGCATGTACTGCCCATACTCTTAGGCTTGATGAGGAGTAGGCCAAGGTATATTCTAATATGGAATCCAACCTGATTGCACTCTGAGATTAAGAGACTATTTGAGGGTTCAACAATAAACCCTAGCTCTGTTCTAGACCTATTGACCCTGCTTAGATTTAAGAATCCATGGCATTACAAGTGTGGAATTCCGAAGTTAAAATCTAACCCAACATCGAGTACACTGGCCCATGCAATCACCTTTACAGTCAACATTGTAACCCAGCACACTTGGATTCCGTGTAATCACATTTTTCAAAGAATTTCCAGTGATGCCCCAGGAGGCATCCAAAATGGCCACATTTGCTTTAAGTTCTTCCTTGGAGAGACCGACCACTTCTGGAAAATTCGTAAGCAGCTCTGGCAGGTCTACACCAAGATCCTTCAAGTATCCCAAAGTTTCCACAACTGCTTCAGGCTCAGGAACAGTTGCCTCCTTATCTTCTCCCCAGAATGAAGAGTAAGACCAACAGAAGGATTTTGAAAGAATCTTGTCAGCGTCTTCTGAATTGAATCCTATTTCTTCAACCTTATTGCGGGAATTCTCCCACTTCTCAAGTTCAGTTGAGTCGAATCGTTCAGTCAACGTGCTTGCCTTGCAATAGTGCAAATTTCTTCCTTGTTGCCGCTTTCTTGAAGTGTAAGTTTTTGAATGATAAATAACTTGCTGTCGATCTTCAGCTACAATGCTTCTCTCCTGAATTTGTGAAGTTCTTGAGTTGAGCACTGGCAATCTCTGAACAAACAAACAGGATGAAAAGAATCAGAGTGATGTTGGCAGAAATGCCTAAAAGAGGAGGCCTGTATTGTAAAAGGGTTTATGAAGAGAAGCAGACTGCATTAGTCAGAGAAAATTGTATCATGCATGGTCACAGTGTGGACAATAACTCATTAGCATGACTGATATGTCCAGAGCCTTTTAGGTTTTAGGGTTCAGGTGCTAAAAGGTCCAATCTGCAATCACATGTAGTAAAGGATACATGATACAATTCAGAAAGAAAGTTTTGTTGCCTCCTCCTCATGCATGCAAGCATCTGTTCCTTCAGATTTACAAACACCTGGATGTATCTATCCTTCGTTGCATAAATTGTCTGCAACAAGAATATCGTATGGACTGTATTCGGATATTCACAGTGAACATAACTTACCAGTCAAGAGCCATCTGTTTAGATGAACTTGAAGGTTCAGCAACAGTCATATGTCTGTAGTGGCATTCTGTATGTTACACATATTTTGGCATTCACATGGTGTTCACATGACATATTTTGGCATCCATAGGATTTGATTTGATGATGTCAGTTCCACATTCAACGTACTAGTGCTCTCCAATTGATACAAACCGTGAACATGGAGCTAAGTCTTAATAAAGTCCATGCTTCAACTAAATAAGTGACTTTCTCATTCCAATGTAATTGATTTCAGAGTCATCTGAAAGTGTGTAATCCATCCTGGAATTCTTCTTTCTGGAAAGTTAGAGAGTTTTTTAGAGGAAAGACTGTACCATATCTTGAGCCTGTGTGTAGTTGCAAAGACTTGTATTCCAAATCCTGAGCCCTGCTGCTCCCTGAGAGTTAAGCCCTCCTTGCATGCTGGCCACCTTCACATGCCCTAATAACACAATCTTTCAATCCCCTTAAACATGACTTAAACCCGAGACATGTGGTTTTTTTCACTCATGGAATTTTTATAATCCCATCAGATTTCAAGTGTAAACCTCCAATTTTTATTTACTAAACTTGAGAATTAAACATCTGATAATAATAATCCATTGTATAATTAAGTGATAGTTCCCACTCAAGCTGCCTTAACAAGAAATGAAAAAGAACGTTTGTGATTCAAACGATCTAATTCAAGAGCTCAACTAATCTGTTGATATTATTATCATAAAAAGATCATGTGAACAAACAATCAATCCGATAGAACCACAAAAATCTGTAAATTGGCACCTGATCCATCCTTAGAACATAGACGGCCAAAGAGTAACGAAAGATTCACTACTTCCATAAAGACAGGCATTCAAGAACTCAATTAACTCAGGAATTTCTTTTCAATTTGATTTCAAGGACTCAGGAGGAGCTCACAAAAGAAGGCCTGCTGCTGCTGCATACGCACAAACAGCTTGAAATCACCAGAATGCTGTGCTTGAAATCACCAGAATGCAGATCTAAAAAGAAATCACTAAAACTGAGTGGGGAAAAAAAATTTGAAACAAGACTTCCCCGTGATCACAGAAAACTCCAGAACACAATATTTTGTTAATAGTGGGACCAAAAGAGGTTTCTAGATCCATCTACAAACCCGCAAAGAAAGCAAACAGAGCGAAAAAATGGGAGAAACCCGCGACAAAGAGACGGAGAGGAAGGAGAGAAAAAGAAGCAAATTTCGAGAGATTCACCAAAACTTCTGGAGAAAAAAATAAGAAACAAGTAAACAAGCAGTGCACTTACCACACGATGTTTCCTGTCCGCTACCTTCTCATCCGGTTCCCACTCCAACCAAGTGTATCGAAGACGAGCAGCTAAAACCATGCGCGATTGCAGCGCCACCACGCGCGCGCGTAGTGGTGGCGATTCCAGGCCACAGTGAACCAGCATCCACCAGCGGACCAAGAAGGATGGATGGTAAGTGGTCAGGAAACAGTTTAGGGTTCAGTTTATGTGGGCGAACTCTAAAAAGTGGGTGAAAGAACGATAGGGTGTAGTCTTTTCCGGCATATGTGGAATTCATACCAGTGTTAAAATAAATGTCCATATATAATTAAATGTCACATTGCCTGAACATAGTTGCAAGGTGATATTCATCAAGAATTTTTATTTTTTAATTACATTTGAATTATAATTAACGTGTTAATTATTTATCTTGCACAATATTTTCAAAATTAAATAAAATGATGCATTGGTTAGAATCACCCTTTCAACTCAAAAGTTTAAAGTTTGATTTTTTTTCAATTTTTTCTTTTTTTCATTGACAAAATAGATGAAGAAAAATAGCACCTTGTCAATTTCTTCAAATTAATTTTCTCTCGGATACAACTTCCTTAAAAAAGAATGGATTGAGTGGTAACCCCAACCAAATTCTTGGGGAGCAACTTCCCAATGAAAAGCGAACTATGTGATAGCTCTTCCCAAGTTCCTTGTGAAGCAATCTCCTCATAGAGAAAAGGATCCTTGTTTTTCAGGTTTTAATGGTTGAGAATCAAAACTAGCAATTTGACTTATGATCTTTCTTTTTATCATAACTACTAACTTGTAACAACTAACTTGTAGCTTCAAATGCAAAATGCATGCTCACTTTTGAAATCTACATTTTGAAAGATTTCCATTGGTATAAAAAGCTTTTAATTTGGACAAAGTTTTTTTTTGCACTTTTGTCCCAAAAAGTCTTCATCTAACCCTTTCTATGAATGTGTTTGATAATCTTGATGGAATTATCTAACCGAGTCCCTATATGTGCATACTACTTGCTGAATTTGCCATCAAGGTGTGAGTATTGCCTTTGGCATTGGATCTCTTTGTGCTAAAAGTTGTCTCCTTCACCTGCATTCCAAGTTGTTTCCACCATTCTATTGATGGACACCCCCTAGGACGACTTATCCCCTTTCCAAAGGAGTTTTTCCTTTGAAAAAATCCATTTATCCTTGAGGAAATTGTTTCACAAGGAGTTTGGTTGAGACTATCATTTAGTCCTTTTCTCCCTAAAGAGGTTGATCTTTACAAAACTTGGTTGGGGCTACCATTTAATCCCCTTCTTCATGAGGAAGTTACTTCACAAAGGAAGGTCATTTATCCTTAAAGAAGTTGCTCCCTAGGAACTTGATTAAGGCTTTCATCCATTTTGTCTATGGAAGAAAAGGAGAATTTGGATAAAGGATTGAACTTTGGACCTTTGGGTTGAAACTAAGGGAGTGGGGGAGAGGATTCCCTTGACATTATTTCAACGACAAGTTGTGAATGCGTCATTCGTTTTGAGGCAGCCTAGCACAAGATTTCACGCACGAACAACATGGGCCCCAAAGCAAACCGACAAGGAAACATGTCATGTTTCGATGATGACCCAACATTCGTTTCGACCAATCAAAAACCGCATGCCACGAAACATGAACTTCAAAACCTACCACTCATCGAAACATGTCAAGTTTTGACGAACAACTTGATGCGCATTTTGATGCTTGGGCAACCTGAGCCCCCAAAACATATCCCACCGAAACATGTAACATTTCCGAAGCTATATTTTGGCCCCATTAGCCCATCTTCTATGTTCCCCCATGTGATCCCCATCCATGCCCCAGAAAATAATGGAATCGGTTTTAAAGTTTAGGTAGGAATTGATTACGAACAGGATGTGTCACGTGTCAATCATCACCACGAACAAATAGGCGCACCCAAGTTTCAGTTCAATTAAGGTTTAATTTCTTTGTAGAATTTTTTGTTTTCTTATAACCGTGAACTTTTTTTCTTCCTCCAATTCAAGCATAAGGCGGTCTAGGTCTTCCATTGTTCTTCTAGTCTTCCATTGTTCTTAGCACAAAAGCCAAATTAGTCTTGATATAATAGAAGAAACATGGAGAGCGAAACAACAAACATGATAGTAAAAAATGTGAAAAATAGACAAAATAGTTTTCGTGAAGACTTACATTTGCAAGGAGTGGTTGCAATTACTTAAAGAATGCCATAATCATTGCCAAGAGAACACGAAAGAGTTTATTTGTGTTTATTGTCATTGCAAGAAGTACTCAAAGATAAAGATCAATGAACATTGAAAGAAGGGGTGTGACAAAGCTATGGATTTCAAAAAGAATTCTTTCAAACTGAAATTGTACCCACCATTAAAAAACGCATGGAGGGTGTGTATCTTGTGAAGGGTGGAAACACTCAGGAACATAAGGTGAAGGTGAATGCATCAAAGCCAACGAGTAGTCGCCCTTCAACTACATTAATTTTATAGCCAATATAAACATCTGAACATAAGTGCAAAAAGGATAAAAAACCTTGCCCTTGGAGGTTCATGACAAAGTTCAAAAGGATTTTGTTGTTGTCCGTAAAAAACATCTCATGAAACATGGAGGCCAAGCAATCAAACAAATTTTGAAACCAAAGAGGATTCTCAAATGCACCACCCCACCAAACCTATCACTTGGGAAAAATCGCAACATAGTGATATTGGATCACACCTTTTCCATTTGAATTTGCAATAATGTAATTTTAAAAAAAGTTTCAACAAGATTCAATTAACAATTGTAAAATGTTTGCAAAATATTAATCTAATTTCTAATGTTCAATTGAAAAGCAACCCATATTAGTTCATGTGGAAAATGTTTTGATATACATATTTTCATCCCCGAAATTCCTGAAATTTCAGACCTTTCCAACAAAAATTCATGTTTTAATCATGTTTCAACATTATATCAATTACATGTTTTAGTCAAGTTTTAACAATTTATCATTTCATGTTTCAACATTCTATTAGTTCCAAATAAACATGTTACGATACCAATAGGTAAATTTATGTTTTGGTGGCAAATTACAGAATTCCTCAACAACAACCATGTTTCGAAACATGTATACGGAAATTTCATCCCTTATTCATGGCCGTGATCATGTTTTGACTTTCACAATCGACAAAGCTAGAGTAAAAGTTGGTGATTTCTAATAGCCATGTTTCGATAGGTTTTAATTGTCGTGTTTCTATGTTATAGTGTGTTTCGTCTCTGAATGCATTTACCTTCCAAGGTTTTTAAATTCATATCACGATTTAAAGAGTGAGAAGTTGAAATTGATGGACATTTTGGATAGGGCCTTGCCATTAGGAAATTTGGGTACTAATCCAAAGGAATTACATCACAAAGTGAGGACCCTTTTGTATTAGTGTTATTTAAATGCTTTCACAATACTTTTACAAGATGTCCAAGGTTTAGTGCTTTGCTCGTGTAAAATAGGCATTGAAACAATTTAGATTGTATTGACTTAATTTTGGTATTGTTTCAATGATAATTGATGTAACACTGTATTTGCATTGTATGTATGTTGTTTGACATGTTGTATTCACGTTATGTCCATATTGTAATGATATTGCATTAGTATTGTGATTGTATTGGATATGCATTTTTAATTGTAAATGATACAATGTTGGTACAATATGGTTACAAACTCTATTATTGTATTGATTATATATTGTATTCATGTTGTCTAAATTTTGTATTTATGTTGTACCCATTTTTTTCAACATCGTATTTGCATTCCATGTGCATTGTTGAACATAAGGGATTCAATGTTGCAACAATATAGCTACAAACTAGATATTCAATATTGACTCAATGTTATTCTTGTTGCTTATGTTATTGTATATATGTTATAATCATACTTTCCCCAACATTGTATTTGTATTGCTTGTGTGTTGTTGAAGGTAGGTGATGTAATGTTGCAACAACACAGTTGCAAATTGGATATTCAATAGTGAATCAATGTTGTATTCATGTTTATTATGATGTTGTAAATGTGTTATAGGCACACCACAACAAAAGCATTTAGAAATTGCATGTGCACCATTGGTTGCAAGAAATATGATATTGCAACATGTTTACAAACTTTGTATTAGTATTGATTTAGTAAATGATAATCAAAAGTGGACAATATTGATAAATAGTGCTATTGGAAAATGTTCCATTGACCCAGTTCATAGGGCGCACTTCATGGTCAAACAAAAACACAACTCTAGTTATGGAATTACAAAACTTCATGTATACAACTTCTTCTACCTATAAGGTACCTCTATGATGGTTTATAACATATTCCACCTTGGTTCAAACCTCAACTGCAACTTACTCAGCAAGTTGCATGGTTTGTGCACCAGCTGCCATTTCATCCAAAAATGAAATTTGGTCTGATTCACAAAATTTCAACATCTACATAAAATCACAATAAAAAACCAACTTATATTACATTATTTTTTGCAACAAGATCCAGATATCCAAGGAACATGTTAAAAAGCACACCAATGAAGTTCCAAAACATCAATCCAATGACTACTTTGTCTACTTTCACAAATACATTCACCATGATCAAGATTTTTGCTCTAGATCTTGATACAATTGCATGTAATGAATGCAACATCCTCCCAAGTATAGGATTTTTGATTTATCCAATATTGCCAGATCCACCAACTTTGCCAAGTTGCAATCTGCATCATTAGTTAATCATTTAGCAGAACTGTTCAGAAGAAACCGATTAGCATGATACACAGAATATGTCACCTATTGGTTAGCTACTTTGACTAATTGTCAGTAGGTGAAAGTACTACATGTGAGTCATAAGGAGCATACCTTACCAAGGGTATAAGGGAGGAGAATGAATTGAATGCCAAGCAACCACCATAGACTCAACTTTTCTACCCCTGTGATTTGCAATTCCAACTCCTTGTTGATTTCAAGCTGATCATCCACTCTATGCAATCAAAACACTAACAATAAGGTCGAGATTCATTGTACACTTTCCAAGTAATAGCTAACCATTGCAAAGTTGAATTCAATACACTTCACAAACCCAACATGGAAAAAAATTTCCCATGGAAAATTTCATCATAAAAGCTAAAACCCTTCCCTTAAAAGGCATTTTTTTCTTCATGTGAAACTCAAAAAGGACTAATCAGATTTTAGTTTTGGAACCCTTCTTTTTGTTGGTCTTAGCTTGGTTGTGCTCTAGCTCAAATGTTTTCATCTTGTTCTTGTATGTTGGTGTTTGTTTCATCATGTCCACAATCTATAAAAACATGATTTCAACATTCCATATATAAGATTTTGCAATGTTGGGGGAGTCCCTAGCCATCTATATTGCATAAATTCTAAAACACCTCTAGATCCAAGTCTAGCAAATTGAATAAAGAGCACGACAATGTCTTTAACCCCAAACCCGAAATGAAGAACTGAACGGTATCTATTGCTGCCTATCCATCTCACCTTATTCTTTGGTTTCCCCCCACTCAGTCCACAATAAATAGTGAAAGCACTATGGATCCCTTATGTCTGAAGTGACAAGTTGAAAGAGGCAATTACATACGTGCCTATACTGGAGGTTTTTATTCAAGTACTAGAATCCAGATAGAATAATCAAAAACCAACCAAAACTGCTCACAAATCCTGAAATCCAACCAAAGGCATGTACTGTCATTGAGAAAAGTAAAAATTGCTTACCTACCTTTGAATACCTACACGCGTCACAACCAAGCTTTGCAGCAGTTATGCTTTGTAGCTATGGCAATTTTGCACCTCATTCCACCCTCCCTCTCAAAATGTTAAGAAATTGAATTTACCCAAATTTTTCTTGTTCTATTGGCCACATATTACTTCATTCATGTTCACTATTTGTTTATCATCACACACCCTCTGGATTCCATGACAACAAAAATAAAATAATCTCTTCATAGAGTTATTCTCAGCATCATCTGTGCATCAATGCATTACCAAAAGTTTTGTGCTTTTCCATTGCTTGATGAAATACCGAGCTGTTCATGTGACCTATGTGCAGCCCCCCAAAATACATCAATAGACCATGAACATAATTCTCATGCAAGAATTGTGATGACGTCTTAAACTATCATAGTTTCGAATCACAAGACCACAAAAAGAAACAATTACACAATACAAAGGAGATAATGAATGTTGACCTTGAGATGATTGAGTAGAACATCTAAGGTTATTGTTGTTTTTCTTGAAGGAAGATCATAGTATCAGAAGTGGAACATAAGGTAGGGAATTTATGCCATGATAAATGATAGGTTCCAAGCTAGGGTCCTTCACAACACTATAGCAGGTGCTGATTTCACTCCAACTCTATCCACAACATCCCATTCATCACCATATGTTGATTACTTTTTCTATGCATACCAAGTAAGTGTGTAACTATAGATGTTGAAGGTGATGCAAAACTTTATGAAGAAACAAAAGGAAAAGATTCTTGAGAGTTCTAGAAATCAATTAAGTTCTGCAATGTACAGTAAAAAAGGAAAACAGAATGTGCTAGTACAAACAAACAACATGGTCTCCCAAAATGTGTTGTTCTACTCCTGCTAAAACACCATAGCAAAGACTACATAATCTTAGTACTACTTAACAACTTGTCGAATGTATGGTGTTACCCTTTCACCTGTGTTAGAAAACACTATCACCTTCACCTACTCATAAAAGAAATTGTCATTACTGATGTAAGCAAGTTCTAGCTTCTTTTTGCCTTCATTTTCCTTTTTTATTTATTCTCCTTGTTCCTCCAGCCTTTGCAACTTTTCATGCATCATTGGTACTATAAATTGAGCTCAGTGTGGAAAAGTGGGTAAACCAAAATGGATTGAAATTAAACATTGCACCTTGTGAGGACCTATTTTCTAGATGACATCTGTCATTTGCATGTATTTCACCCAACAAATGATCAAGTAATCAGCTTGGATTCATGATTTGGGTTCACCATGGCAAGGCCATGATCCCCTTCCAGAAGCACTTTGCAATCAATTGTTGTGTGCATTCTCTGAACTAAGGATTCGAAAACCTAATTAATCAAAACTTCACACAAGTATAAAGTGGGCTACTACAAATTCAAGACAAAGGCAACAGAAGCAGCCTTGCAGAACTTCAACCACAAAACTATTGCTCAGATAATGGGTATTGTGGGTTACCAAGCCTTTAGCACCATAGTACAAGATGCGAGGCAACTTGAGAAGGGATGTTGCCGCCCATTCCACCAAAACATCCACTGTCTTTTCCCCACGAAACCTATAATTCACAAACCTTCTCCTTTAATCTTTTTCAAATTGCAAACTACCAATTGTGATTTGGTCACCAGAAATTGAAACACTTTTCATCCCCACTGAGTGACTAATTGCATAGTATGGAAGTAGGGCAAGCCTTCTGAGATTTGATGGAATGAGAAGCAGATGAACTTCACATGTCACAATGTACCTAGTGAGACGGCCTAAGTGCCTACAAGGAGTAAACGCAACAATCTCTGGAAGACGTGCACATTGAATGAAGTCCTCCTGATATGGTCTTCATGCCATTAACAATTCATAGTACCTTTTCATTTTCTTTCACACTAGGCTTTCAAATCTAGATACTTCTCTAGACACAAATGATTATTGCCAACTATTAAAAAAAAATTAATCAGAGTATAGTCCATGTTTCTTAAGCATCCAGACATTACTAACATGGATGAGTAGACAGACAATATGTTTCAAGGATATTAACCATGTCGAAAGACTTGTTGTGTTGTTGCCTGAATCCTCTCAACAAGAATGATAGTGGAGTTTCGCCCAGCTCCACCCGACCCAATTTTGCCACTCCCTCCAGTAGCACCCCTGTCAAATGCAACCCCTTTTAGCAAACACAAGGCCTCAATTGTGCCTCTTTATAGACCCAAATGCATCAAGAATTTGCATCTTCCATGTCAACACATTAACCTTTTTCTCATCACCATAAATTCAAAAACAGATCGATAATCGAGGAAATCAAACAAGACAATCTTACCTACTCTATTCCAAATATGAACAAATTTGTGTGAGTTGGGACTAGCATTTGAGTAAGCCTGCACCATAGCCAGGAATTGATATCATCTCATATGTGGAGAGGGTTGTCCCATATGAGCCCTAACTTAACAATCCAGGGTAGGCATGGAGTTTCTTTAGCTCTTACATGAAAAATGCAAGCATTTCATTATGCATGGAGCAGTACAAGAGATCACATATGGCCATGTCCCATCCAATGACCTAGGTAAGATATTGGACAACAATTCTATTAAATCCTATGAAATAGAGTTTTCAGCATCTTATATAAATAGGTTAGTAGATGGACAAATTGGCCAACTTGACTAGATCAATAAATATGTGTTGTTTTCTGGAGTTTGGTGATGCAAAGGAATCATGTTTCGTACTAATCCAAAGCATGGAAAATTTGACCTCAGGACAATTTCATGTAGCAAAGTTTATTCAAATTAAGCTCACCTGTACCAACCAATTATCATTATTGTCCAATACAAGCTTGGCAAACTTGTATTTCGTTAGTTCAATTGTTGTTGATTCCACTGGCTTCCCTACATAGAAATAAGTCCATTTATGAAGGAACTCCACGACAAAGAATGAGTTCATTATCATTTATATAACCCTGATTCAGACAAGTTTCAAATCAAAATGCTCACACAACAAGGAATTCTTGTTATTTCACCCAACATGAGATCACAAAAATGTTAGTATCTCCCAATTGTATCCACAACTACAACTTGCATGAGCTGCACACATTTCACACACATGAAGCCTTGGTCATGTTTACTCCGAAGGAAGGTTCACACAATGTGTTTAGCTGCTTCATACCTGTTGGTAGTGGTTCCCACAATGGAAAGGGAATACTTTCAATAGGGCTATTTGCATGCTCCTTCTTCATTTCTGCTATTATGTTTTGCATAAAAAGAAAATGACAATGGTTTTGGTAGAAGTTCCAGGCATTGCATGTTACCTTCCAAGTTCATTGGTCCAAAATGTGGTTCAACTCTCTGTGACATGGGAGAGGGGAAAAATTAAAATTAAAATTAAACTTGTAACTCGTCAATTTGGAAAAGATCATAGTCTCACCTTCTTAAGTCATTTGACAACACCTCATACGCATGTTCAATCTGCCCCAAAATTGGTCCACAACAAACAAATGAAAGAAATAGTACATGGCTATTGTTTAGGAAAGACCACACTCTTCAAAATTGAACAAAGGAAAATACTCTCACCTCAATAAGCTAGAGCGTAGCATCCTACTCCTTAGTCTTAATTGAAAGCTTGCCACTCCAGACACCTCAAAATGTTTAACAATTTTTGGGTGAAACTAGATATTGTTTATGATAAAATTAAAAATCAACTATTTGGAAAGCAAAATGCAATTCCAAGAAATTGATATATCCAACAACCAATATTATCAAGTCACCATTTAAAAACCATAACAAACCAAAAGACTTTTCATGATTTCATGATGGTTGTTATTTTGCTTTGTCCCTAAAACCTTTTAGGGTTATGACAAGCTTTGGTTATCAACATGTTCCCTTTTACTTTACTTTTCTTTTTCTTTCTTAGAAAGGAGCTTGCATGAAGATCATACAAGGACTTTCGTGCATGTTGATAGGCCACCTCTATTGCATTCGTAGAAAAGTCTTGTGTAGCTCCAAGCACTACAATACATACACAAAATTGGTCACATAATAATGATTATGTGGCCTATATCTTTATGCATTATCATGATCAGCTCCTCCACACAATTTTATGATTTACTTTTGGAATTCTATGCTTCCTCATGAGCCCTCTCCAAAGTACTGAATCAAAAAAATTGTGAAAAGCAACCAAGGAGGAAGAAATCCTTAAATTAGGTTTTTCTATACATTCTGGTCACATTGCTAAAGAAATGTGACCAGAGAGAGAAAGAGAGAAAGTTCAAAAAGAGAATTATTCTTTCATAACAAATACAATGGACACTACTCTTTCTCAAGTAGTACTATAAGGAAAGAAGAAGGGGGAAAAGAAAAGGAATCTCAATCATGTAATTGACAAACAGAACTATTTTGCAACCAAAAAAGACAAACAAATAGAGACACACATGGATACATGATGCAGGAAATAGGGAAAACGAAAAAAGTTTTTAACAAAAGGATGACCTTGATATAGAGGCTTGGGAGTTGCTTGAATGTGCCGTGGGATCTTGAATCTTGCAAGATTTGATTTATATTGAATCAATGCTTGTTATTTGCCCATTTAATATTACAGCATTTCATAGGATTGTATTAATGTTGTGACAATGAGTACCATTGTTTTAACATTTTTAATGTGTTGATTTTATGTGACATGCAACAATATTGAAAATCCACCTTTATGAAGGTTGTAACAGCATCAATTCAATAATTAATCAATTTATGTTTTTTCATCATTGACAAGATCTTATTCATTGAATGCGTGTTAAAAAATGTAAATTATGTCAAAACAATCCTAATGGTAACTCAATACATATTGTTATAATGCCATCAACATATTGTATCAATGACCATATTAGCCAAGTTGTAGAACGTCACTAACACATTCCCATGCTCCTTAATTGATTCAATTGTGAGTCAGGGCACGCTCCCTGGTTCGTAACACTTGGGGGGGGGGGGGTAGAGGGGGGTGCCTGCCTCGAAAGAATGACAAGCACTTAACCACCCCTTGGGTTCTGCACAAACAAAACAACAAATCGGGTAATGCAAAGTAGAAGCATTTTTGGGCCT
>Ga0116227_10002600_pt1 | contig 40773 bp, 46 predicted proteins | sample S1TSphgellanicum_FD_89693 | JGI IMG/M metagenome (GOLD analysis project Ga0116227, IMG submission 89693) | Host-associated microbial communities from peat moss isolated from Minnesota, USA - S1T2_Fb - Sphagnum magellanicum MG | ecosystem: Host-associated > Plants > Peat moss > Unclassified...
AGCAAGGCTGGAGGGGAGTTGGACATCTCACTCCAAGCATTGTTCACATACTTGTGTGTCTTATGTGCTTGTGATTGCGCAATCTCTCCTCTGATCCTATTGTTCTTCAATACTTCAATATCAAAATCATGAGCACACAAATTGAACACTTTAATTTCTTCAAAATTAAATAAAAATAATTTGAAAATAATTAAAAATGTTGATGCATGGCAACATATCATTCATTTTATTATTCACCAAAATAGTCACATGGTAGTCACAAATGACAATACACATACAATGAATCAAAGGATGAAACCTTCATTTTTTGAATGTTTTTTTCATTCACAATCCATGTCATATGTGATTATGGTTGCATGTGACTCGTCTAATGTGAATACTAATATTCTAGTCATATATGTCAATTGCAACTAAAAAAATAGTTGCAAGGACCAATCACAAAATCTCATTTTTTTTTATAGTGTTATTTTTGTGACAATGTTAAAATTTCAAATCATAAATTTTCATGGAGTGACATGTAAAGTGTAAAGTGATGTGGATGCCATATCAAACTAGTCATTTTACTTGATTAGGTGTTATAAATGATGCCTTTTTATAAAAATGACACATGTTAAAAAATGATTTACACATGTTCAACTATGAATCACACATGACCAATAGTGAATTGAATGTAAAATCAAATTGTCAATTTTTTGTTGGATGTTAGGGGCTAATAAATATGTAAACATTCAATTTACAAGTGGGGGCTTTGCTCTAAAAGAGGATCATAACTTGGTTTTTAAACCTATAACTACCAATGCAAAACAATCAGTGTTATTATTTCACAAGGTAAGTGAAATACCTTGAATATCTCTACATTTACATGGAAATATGGCATCCTAAAATGATTTTGTTAGTTCATTACAATAAGGAAGACAATTATTGTCAAAAGTTTGCAACTGGGCAAGAGGTAATTGATAATGATGTATGTTTATTCTTATTGGTTATATGAGAATAAAGTTGTATGCAACCTTGTGTGGATATGGATTTGTTACAAATAAATAAATAGTTTTGCCAAGATATGATAATTGGATTGCATCTAGTTGGAAGGTTCCAATGAACATATAATGAATCTTATATAAACAAAACTTATGGATCTACACATAAACTCTTATTTGCAACATTGAATGTTTGGAAACAGATGTTTAGATTTTGATGCATTTGTGGCAAGCGCTTGGATACTATCAAGAAACCCTTAGGAAGCAAATGAAGTGGTGCAGATGTGTTTCCCTCACACACTAGTATTCCTCTTGCAATTTTCTTTGACAAAGCAATATAATATCTACTACAATCACTAGGGGATTTTCAATGTGCATTTGAAAAAAATTGGATAAAAAGGAGCCCCAAAGGTAAAGTCCAATTATAGTCCACCTATTATATGTAATTGTGTTCATTTAATAGTGATATTATTTGATTTTGTTCATTAGCATGTCCATCTTATTGGAGGTCACTTTAGTTGGTTGGATTGTTGATGTATTATTTAGTGACCTTGTTGGTTATGAACACAATTTTTTGATTATGATTTTGTGCAAATGACATCTTTTCGAGATATATTTGGGATTAACATGTTTTAAATTCTAGAATAATATTTAATCAACTTAATAAAGTGAAAAAAAAAACATGTTACAATTTATGCAAATTAGTTTAAACAAAAAACAAAAACCAAGTGCAGTTCATATGAAGGAAATTTTTTAAACATTTGTTTAACTAGTGGTTATGTTTTCATATATGTTAATAACTCATTCAATTTAGTGGCTAGCAAATAACTATTGGAATGATTCATAAAAATTTGAAGTATTCATGAGATCAAAAGTTCATAGTCATGGTTGGAACAATGGTCATTGCATACATCAAGATAGGTTACATTAATATGTCATTATTAATTCTTGAAGGTTTGAATAAAGGGATTACATTAATTTACAAGGAACAATGTCAATTACACTAAATTGTCATTCTATATGTTTGGGTGGTTTTACTTTTGGCATTTTATTGGAGGGGGCCAAGTATGGAGATACCATCTACATATTTATGTATGATTTTGCCATAGGCATATGTATGGCCAAATGTATCTTCATTCAAAATAGTGTCAACAAGTTTGTAGTGCATGTTGTGTGGACAGGTATGCAATGCAGACACAATGTTGGTTTATGTGTCCCTAAAAATGGCATATGACTAATTTTACACAACCTTTTGAAAAGGTAACAACATGAGAGTGGGTATGTCCTCAATGCACAATTAGATGTTATCATGTTTTATATTAAAATTCATGGCTATAACCAAAGAAAATCAAATATGATTTTTAAAAATTATCATTTGGTGAGACATTGAAGATTATAATTTAACAACTAATGATGAGGTTCACCTTGTACCATCACCATGTATCTTATAATGTTTGAACCAATGGATCCTTCCATAGATGATAGTAAGTAGTTTTTCGATATTGTATTTTAATATTGAAATAAGTTTCCAATTAGGAAGTTGATTCATGTGATTTTGTTAATCCCAATCATGTTGGATCAACAAATTTCAAGCTACCTTGAAAAAGGAAGCATGTGATGGACCTTTCTAACTAAAAAATTGGGGCTTTGCAACTTATTGAATGCAAGTGGACTTTAGTATTTTCAAGTTTTCATAGTCACAATAAACATTTAACTATCATATCAACATGATCATGTTGAAATTCAACTTTGAATAGAAGTATAGAACACCAATACTTGTTTTATCATCGATTTATAATGTTTACTACTTATCGAATGTTCAAATGTGCCTTTACACATTACAAAATATTGCAATATCTTCTAAATCTACAATCACCAAATGAATTAGAAACTTTGCTTCTTTGCATCACCACGAATATGTCACTTGAACTTTGAACAAACATTCATTTTGAGACCATTTTCAAATAATGACACGAAACATTACAACCTTTTGACACCACAATGTAGCCAATTCTTTTCTAGTACTTTAATTCCCTTAACATCCACAAATACAAATACACACCAACACCCATTCATCACACTATTAATTTAGTTGAAATTGAAATTTCTAGTTTTGCATTATACACCTATCTTGTTCATCAATTTTTTTTGCTATAACAACTCCAATTGGACCCAATCTCCTTTGGGCATTGAAACTATAGCAATATAATTATTTAATGTCTGTTTTATTATAATTATGAAAGAACTTTCAGCAACTTAACTATCGTGAATAGTAAGTTGCGTAACAGACTAACCACAGTCTAGACTTGTGTGTGTGCATGTTCATTCAAAATTTTTACAATGTTAGTAATTTTTTGTATGATGTAGGCATTGCAACATGGAAGGAAGTTTGCATTAAACACCATGCAAACTATTAGGTTTTTTCTCTTCAATTCCCACTTGCATCTTGTAACTTGAAAGGGCAAGGGTTTTTTTAAAAGTATTTGTATGTTTTTCCAGAAATCCAAGTATGATTCTTGTATGCACTTTGTGGATGTAGGTGAAAGTTGCAATGCTGGGTATGAAGATTGTCCACTTCCCAAGTTGTGTGGGTGTTGGGTTGGATGTTTGAAAGTTGGGATTTTTTTGTTGGATGTTTATGTGGGTGCAAGACTCCTCTATTGCATGGGCATGACCTTTCAAGGCCGGGGTTCAATTCCCCTGGAGGAAATGTTTATATGTCTATGTTTTTAGATTTAGTTTATGTATGTGTTTCTCACTTGTATCAAAATGTAGACATGGCCACACATTTAGCAAACAAATCTACTAATGTTCTCAAACACCTAAAGCCAATTCTAATGCCTTCTTTGAAAATACCATAGCCAAATATGTTACCATACACCCTAAACCATAGCCAAATATGATATCATTGGAAAATACCATAGCTTTGATTCCATAAAAAATTATCATATATAGCCAATAAATTAGTCCATAAAATTTTGATTATCGCAAAATGAACCCCATTATCATCATAAAAGAAGCCAATATGGCAACTAAGGGATCTTGAAAAAAAAACACTAATCCCAACATGGAAAATTATGATGGCCAATTGCAGTATGGAAAAAAAAAATCCAAAGATTGTTGAAAATATTTACACCTAACCTTAGTATTACTCTAAGTCTTTAGACTGGTTAGGCACTAATTAATTATTTATGAAATTGTGGAAATTTTTGAAAACATACCTACTTGCCATGCCCAAAAATTCTGCACATTAGTTTCATTATTTTGTATAATGTCTAATTATAAATATTTTACTAATTTTACTTCCAAATATAAATGATTAAAAAATTAATCATTAAAATTAATCATTATTTTAATTTAATTTTTAGGAATTAATTTATAACCTTAACTTTTAGGGTTTAAGGTTTTTCTTTTTGTGGTTTGTGTTTTTTTTTTTTGTTGTTGTTTATCGACCATTTTTTTCTTCACCTATGTGAATAAAAGAAATCATTTGTGGCCCTGCAAATGTGCACTATCATTTTATTTTTTCCTCCTACATGAGTCCAAAAAACTTACTTGCGAATTCGCAAGTGTACAATATATAATTTTTTCACCTATATGAATATAAAAAAATCATTTGGGAGCTCACACGTGTGCATCCTTTATAAATATTTAGAATAGATTAGAGTTCAGAAAAATAAGATAATTTAAAAATAAATTTGACATTTTCAAACCTTTGTATTAACAAAAAGTTAAAATTGGAATAAAACTTTTTATTTTTGTCTTATGATTTTTTAAAGTTTTGGACCGGAATATAATATGTAATGTAATAAAAAGGAAGGAATTGGCAATCCTGTCCTCTGGGGTCCGGTTCTTAAAAAACACCCTTTTTTTTTAATGTTTTTTGGTTCTGGTTTTGTAAATCAGATCCAGTTCTGGTCTGGTTCTTATTAACTGGGACTGGAACCAACAGTGATTTATCTGCTGATTAGCATTTCTGGGTTGTATGGCCTGGTACATGTATGCCCCCATGTGTAGTCATCAGGCAGGCCTTGCCATATGGGGATGGGGGGCATAGGAGTATCATCCATATAATGCCAGAAAGGCTATATATCACACGGGGCTTGTTCTGTGGGGGCATCAGTATTGATACCCGTGACAACCCTACATATCTAGCCCACTCTGATTGAAAAAACCTTCAAAAGCATCACATCAAAGCATCTCTACCAGGTTAGCTTTTTGGCTGCAGCAGGATCATGGCAATGTGAAGCACTAAGATCCTAGAGTCCTGAGCAGGCAGGCACTTGTTATGGTCCGCCCTCCCCCCCCCCCTTCAGTTTCTTTGAACACCCACCCAGTATTCTCACTGGTTAAGCTATATGCTTGCAGTTCTCACCTCCCAAACATGGTGGCCTATTTATGTCCAAGAAAGCAACATCTAAAAGGATGTGTTGTATCTCTCACCTAGCACAACACCGCTGCAAGCTGGTGTAGAACACGTACCTTTTCAACAGACTTGAAGCATGTTGCATTAGCTTCGATGCCAAGGATCTCCACCAGTACCACTTGATTTGTGTGGAGTCACATTTCTCCAAGATTTGGACTTCCTGACAGGAACCCAGCTCACAGATTCTGTCACTGCCACCTCGAACTGGTCGCACAATCAGAGGTTTCCCAACAGAACATTTTCCTTCTGTCTTGCATCCTGCTATGTACCCAACACCATAGAGATTTGGGTGGATTCAATCACTCAAAAACTAGCAAAAGTTTCTGAGTTGGATTCTATACAAGGCGCATATAAAGCAGGTGAACGTGTTATTCTGACAACGGCAGTAAGAGTTCCAACTGACTTATGAACCTCCATGCAACTCTTCGACCTATTTTAGATCATGGTTCTGATTTCTACTACAAAAACTTTTGAAACAATCTTACCTGAAATAGGCTTGTGGATTCCCACATGGGGAGACGGCACCTTCAGCAGGTGCATGCATGCCCCCAACTCCATCTTCAGACCCTCGTTTTCCCTCGTCAGCTGCAATACACCATACAATACGTTCAGGGCAAGGATTTCCTGAACAGGAAACTAACTTCCTTAGAGAAACAGAAAGTGCAATCAGATCCCAAAACCCTCTAGACTCACTGAATGTCTCTCTAGCTGTGCCACAGCCAATCTCCATCACCTTGGATACCTCCTATTATCCTGTGCACAAAGAAGGTACACTCAAAAGAAACTGAACAGATTCACCAGTAAGCGTCTGGAACCTTGTCAAGCTGCTCTGTAAGGTCTTCCAGAGAATTCTGCAAGATGACAATTGTTCTGATGATGTTGTCATCTGGCAGCTCCTGTTTACCACCATTGACTCCTTTTTCAGTTGTCAAAAAATCAGAGTTCAAGCTGGGAAGATCCAGTATGATGTCACCCGGGGAGAACTCAGGGAAGTAATTAGCATTGCCTGTTCCTAAGAGGCCTTCCTTAATGAAGATTTCCTGGAGAGCAGCAATTACTTCATCCAACCGTGGGGGCACCTTTTTGGACAACATTGCTCTCAGCTGCTCATAAACAACCATATCAGAAGTTTCAGCATCCAGACCAGCTACAAATGTAGCACAAACCATAATGTGGACACACTACAAGATTGAACACATGCTAGTGTTGTTTTTCTCCTTACGAACCATTTACTCTCATGATCTGTCCAAACAGCACTTGACTCTATGGCCAAGATGCTCAAGCAGGCCTTTTTGGTGCTTTCCTAAAACTTAGCTTGCCCTTGTTGAACCCCATTGCAACTTCCATTCTGCCTCACAGCTTCAAGTCACCATACAACAACAGCAGCAACTATTCAGGCAGTAAAATATTTATCTCACTCCAGACCATTTTGATTTGATGGATGATGGAGTTGAAGGCAACAAACCTACCTGATGTTGTAAGCTGATGCAGTTCTCTGGAACAGCCTGCACAGTGACCCTGGGCTCCAAAGGATTCCCTGCTGTGGCAGATAAATTACTAGGTGTCAGAATTCTGCTTGAATCTCAACCATAAATGTCCAGAGTACAAATTACCCAAAATAACTTCCCATATGAAGAGGAGAGTAGACTAGCCATTCAAGATGAGTCATATGTGCACTTACAATGGGAACCATATATTCTCCAACTCCCAGCATACTGTTCTGTATTTTGAATGTGGCAATGACAACCCAGGCAGGCAACAGAACCTTGCAGGCACTTATTACCTTCTGTGACTGATTGTAGACGTGCATTTAAGATAAGAACTTGTCCCCGCAGTTGCTCACATTCATATTCTGACTTCTGCAGAAGCTGTTCTAATTCGTGGCGCCCTCTTTCAGCATTGACTTTGGGTTTGTTCCTTATCTGCTTTGCCCTGCAAAATGCAATCCAGTGAGAACAACAGGTTTGGAAATCAGGAGGATCTTCATGGACACAGGATTTCTAGACAATGCAGAAAGGTAGCATAGGCACTGGAGCCCAAAGGCAAGATTTACTACTATTGCAAACTTAAAGTCTATAGGAGGTCAAAAGATGTGGCAACAGCAGGTGGTAAGCATCTTATCACACATGCTGGGTACGATTGTGCAGATTGCTTACCTGCTCCCAAAGCGTAGAGTTGATAACGTCTCTGAAACATGTAAAGAGCTAGGAGAACAGCAACAAAGTAGGGTTGTCCTTGAGTTGCCACCCTGTTGAGAGAATAACATTCTCAGGCAATTTCATTATGGAAAAACTCTCAGTTCTTTCATTCCAATAACTCCAAAAGATCAAGAAATTGCAGCTATTCTCAAGGTTGCTAATTGTACAAAGAACCCAACTAAAGCAGAATATATTGATCATGAATCTACTCACCAGTGATTCTTGCAGTATACGAGTCAATTTTGAGTCACGGTAAGGTACATGGGATCCTGTCTCTGCAAAAAATTAACAATAGGTGGCCAATTGAGTCAGTGGGCACACTGGATCTGTGCATCTGTGCAACAGACAAGTCACTGACAGGCACAAGAGTTTTATCTGTAATTGACTTTAGTCCAAAGATAAGATAATGCCCTGAAAATGGCAGGCGACCTTACCTGAAGTAAGGGCATTGATGACATTGCCAAGAGCAGAGAGGGACTTGTTGATCATTTTAGCTTCAGAGAGAAGTTTTCCCTCTGCTCCTGTTCTTTCAACTTTTTCAGATCCTGCCAGATCAACAAGATAGACTTTCCCTGTCTTCATGCTTCATGATCATGCCATTACATTTCACATGTCAGATGAAAGTTTCTTGGAAAATGGATCTCTTTGCTGAGAACCAAGCACTAAGATATGGCCATATGCAAATGAAACATCAACAATTTTTGTCTTCAGTGCAAGACTCAAAAAACTCAAGTTTTAAGAACTTCAGCTTGCCAAGTTTCTTGCTGTGCATATCAGCATTGTGGATGAATTTTGCCTACCTTCGATCCTCACTGTTTGTCTGCTGTATAGTGAAAAGAAAGACACAGTGACTCCTGCTACTTCCAGCATTCATTTCTGGTAAAGTGGCTCAGAAAGATTGGGCACAGATGACTTGAATTATACATCAAACTGTTGTCTCCACAATGCAATCATATTAATTTCTAGGCAAGGGACATTGAAGAGTGCAGAAAGATGGGATGGCCATTCATCATTGTGTGGACAGAAGAACTTACGGCTATCATCATGTCATGTCACCCATGAGTATATTAAGTGCACAGTAGGAACACATGCCCTCATCCAAAAACTATCAATAACTTCAACAAACAACAGATTGATCAAAGTGGATACGAGTTGCTCCCACTGCTCTGTTTGCTAACCCAACCTGCAAGAAAGACAAGTGTTACTACATCACATTATCTAATTGTATAAAACATCACAAGTCAGCATTTGAACTGGGCAGATTACCAGAAATACATGTGATGAATATGTTCTTGCAGAACTAACAAAACATCATTTCTGGTGTAAGGAAAATCAATGCACCTGAAGGATCTGGAGCATCTCTTTCTCCGTTTGGACATATCTCTGTCAGGTGAATCCAGCTTAATTTGTACCCATTGCACTGGATTGTGGCCTAATCATTATCAAAGAGAGTCTTGGAAACCAAATATCTACATCAGTGCATGCTAAGCATACATGTATAACAGATGATTGATGACGGAAACTACCTCAGTTACTCCTGCTATGAAGATTCCTTTTGCTCTGTTTTCCTTGACCTGGAGATTATTCTTGGTGGCATCCAATAAGTCCCTGCATTCACAACAAAAGGGTAATGGATGCAATTTGTGCCTTTGATATCTAGTGAAGACCAATAGAATGAAACACGGTACAAAATAGAACATCTGCAACCAGTGAACCCAGGAAATCCATGGACATCAACCTGATTTTCTCCATGTAGATCTCCACCTGAAAGCATGAACATCAACAAAACAGTATGAGGTAGGAAAAGAAATCTATAGAGAGCAATCCACCAAGCTTGAACTAGAGAGCAAATTGTCATTCTCTTAAAGCCTGGAGGCATGGAATATGTTCAGTTTATCAGTTTATCAGTAGCTCAGGAGATAGAAATTCTCACCATTGACAGCTTGATTAGGAACTCTGATGTCTCATCAGCAGCCTGTATGAACTCAAAGATACATTGTGCAACCCTTGGGAGAATCCCCTTTGATGAAGAGTCGTCCAAGTTCTGCATGTTTGGACCCTGCCATTCACACAGTACACCAGGTAGGTACACTGTACTCACCATTTCACCAGGAACATGTGCTCTGTCTGTCACACAGTAGATTCCGGAGACCACAAACCTAATTAGGAATATTTACTAGTTTATGGAAATGACTGCCAACATTTGAGGCTCTTTCACAAGAGGAAAGGAATTTGAAGGGGCTAGGGTTTTGATCCATGCACAAACATCTCCAGGACTTTGGAGTTATAAAAACAGGTTACAGAATCTCAGGTCTGCAAAACAAGTTGCACACATGGTCCCTGTCTATCTACAAATAATGTGTCAATTGTTGGACCTCACCTCCATTGTGTGTGTTTTCCCAGCTCCAGTCTACATGGATTCACACATGGTGAGCTTGTTAGCAAGTACATCAATTGATGCAAACTTCATAGAACTTCCTATCTAGCCTAACTACTGGAACCCTGTGACAAAATGAACAGACAGGCTTGCTACTTTGAGAGAATGATAATGTCTATGTCTCTGAAAATATTTTCTTCTGTGGTCTGAATCCTGACTACTGTAGATCCAAATCCTCTTGTAGAGAGCAGAGATTGACTGGTTGCCACATGGTGGAATAATGATCTCATTATTTGTTCAGAATCACATGAAACCTGATGATATCTGTAGGTCTAGAATCAAAGTTTCACCTGTCCATAAGCAAGAATTGTCCCGTTTATTGCATTCATAGCATCTGCAACAACAAAGGAACCCGGTAACAAACAAAGTTCAAGATCTTTCCAGTTACGTATGGTCTCGCGTCTTTTTGTCCAGATGAAAATATGAGCACTAAAATCCATCTGCACACAGAATTACAACTATCCAACTGAAATGACAATATGCGATGCGATCAGGAAACCAAAATTCTTGCAAATTTCAGTACAGTTTTCAAGAACCGTACTACAACGAGCTGCTACGGAATCAGTGCGATCTGTGAACTAACGAGCGTCAGTAGATCAACGGCGAATAGACAATTGATAGATGAGAGCTTTTGTTGCAAAAGCTATGCATGATATTCGGAGCATTTGCCTGCATTCTTTTTCAACAACTGTACAAGGATGATCTGTATAGTGCCTACCCTTCACAATTGGCTTCGCCACGAACTCGAACACGTCGGCTTGAATAGAATCCTCATAGAAGACCCTGTCAAAAGTGAACACTGACTCCTCCTCTTTGTCGTCCTGCAGTGAATCAATTCTCACAGCTCTGGCGTTTGCATCTGAGTATGTCCAATGCGAGTTGCTCTATCTAGCGTACAACTGAGAGTTATTTCTTTGTTTCAGGCGATCTGTAGACAGAAGGTTCTCTGGTCACTAGATACACAGCGATGGATTCTACGTCACGATGTTAGTAGAGCTTGTTTTTTACAATGCACACGATCGTAGACTTGATATAGTGCAATGTCTGTTCAGTAAATACAGAAATGGCCCCTTACGTCACCGGGGGAATTCGATACAAGCTCTCTTTGAAGTGGATTCCTTATATGCATGATCTGTTACTGATATCGCTGGCATCTGGAAACAGCGATTGCTTCATTTTCCGAGAAACAAGGTAAAGGAGTGCATATTTGCATATTCTTAAGAAGCAGATAGCAGCAAAGACCAGGGATCGGCTTATCTCTTCCGGTTTTTTTGTTTGAGATTAGAAGATACGAGTGTTTACCTTGAAAGTGAAGGATTCCTGATCAGATCGACGTATACAAGGTACCATGGATCCATACTGGGCTTCCTTTTCGCTCAATGGCCTGATGCGAACACACACTGCCACATTCGACATGTTTCGCCCCTGGGAGTTTCTTCGAGAGATTCCTGCAATTCAAACAATGTCCATGAAAGACCAAACGTACGTACATGTGTGCAGAGAAAAGGAAACATTAACGTTAGAACGAGGATGATCTGAGGCCACGGTACGAAAGGAGCAGCCATGGGAACAAGAAAGGAAAAATGAGACAACGATTTATCGGAGTACACTTGTTGATTGAAATCGAAGGGGAAACCCACTTTGGACTGCATTGAAGCTCCTTCAGAACAATCTACAGAAATGTGTGTGTAATAAAGACAATAATAAGACAACACAGCTTCTAATACTGTAATAGGACTCAACAATACGCAAAAGACAAAGGGAATTATGAATCTACTATACAGGAACAATCTTCTTTTCGCCGTCACGATCAAATCAGCCAACGTCTCGGAACCCCGGCACAACAGCGAAACAAAATCGTCGCTCGGGCCGAAGCTCCCCTCCAACCAGCGCCAAACCTTCGCCTGCTGCAAAGCCACTCACAACAACTGTGCCGTGTGCCTTCCTCTCTCTTCTGTGCGTGCCGTCGGCCAACAAAGACTGGATTATTAATTCTTGGCATCGTCCTCTCGGATGAATGAATAAGACTGAGCGCCCTCTCCGATGAATAAATAAGACCGAGCCCTCACAGTAACGGGGATTATGATCTAAGGAGTCGCCCTCCCAGGATGAAATTCTAAGACCCAATAGCCTCACAGTCACGCGGATTATGGTGAAAAATTATAGTAATAAGAGACATGTCCTCTTGGATGAATAATGCTACGTCATCCAAAAACAGAGCTGATGAGAAGGTGTACATGTCATTCGTATTTACCACGTCATCAAAAAAGACCTTAAAATGATACTTTACACGTCATTGTAGGATGCCATGTCATAATAACAACACTAAATAATGGCACACATGGATGGTGTACATCATGCTTGCCATGTCATCACAAACAGGGCTAAAGAAGGGTGTACACGTCACTCCATTTTGCCATGTCATCACAGACCGAGCTAAAGAATGGTGTACACGTAACGTCAATTTAATTATGCCATGTCAGCAACATAAGAGCGAAGAAGAAGCGTGTACACGTCATTTTGGCGCTTCGAGTTTGGCCCGAATCGAGAGGTTAAAAGCGGACGGAATGTCGATAATTATATGTCCACATCGCCACGGTATCTGGATTTGGTCCGAATCGAGAGGTCAAAAAGGGACGGAACCTCGATACTGTGTGTCCACATCACCACGGCATCTGGATTGGGACATGGCAGGTGGAGAGAGAAGCGCTTGCGAGAGGAGGAGGAGGAGGAGGAGGAGAAGACGAAGGGGATTGGGTTAGGGTTTGGTGGTTTTGCGTCAAAATTTCCGGCGAGATCGGTGTCGCTGCTCGTCTTTGAGATGTTTTGGTGCGGAGGAATGTTGTAGAGGCAGCGTGTGCGGTCCGGAGAGTAAAAATTTGGCGTCTTTGAAGCCTGATTTGGGAGTAGGAAGCCGTGGTTTCGGCGGTGCACTCCTGGTCGAGCACCATGAGTCAGGCAAAGAAGAAGAATTTCAAGATAGAGCCGTTCAAGCACAAGGTGGAGATGGATCCCAGGTACGCGGAGAAGACGTGGAAAATCCTAGAGGACGCAATTCATGAAATTTACAATCATAATGCTAGCGGCCTGAGCTTTGAAGAACTTTACAGGTAAAAATTTGGGAAGGACTTTGCGTTGCATCTTTTGTTCCGCTACCGGTTTTTCCGTCTGCAGCCGTTGGGGTCTGGACTTGCACCTATTTGGATGATCTCCTTGTCGATGTCGTCATTTCTGTGTTTGACAATCTTGTTTGAGGAGGGAAGCTGGCTCAACTTGAATCATTGAGCACGTTCGCAGATTAGGGTTTTGCAGACAATTGTTGAATGTATTTTGTGCTTGCAGAGGCAGATGTGTTCATGACTGGAATTTGGAGTCTGTTCTACATTGGCACGAGGATCTGTGTGTCTTGCACATTTATTCCTGATTGTGATGTGGAGCATATAGTGTATGAGTCTTGAATTGACAAATGCAATTTCTATCCCACTATGACAGAGCAACTGAATTCTCCAAATACCTCTTCTTGCGGATGACCTTGGGTCAGTGGATTACATTGAAGCTGCACAAATCCAGCCAGTGAAGGGACCATTTAAAGTAGTGGTAGTATCAAAATTATAATCAGGTGGTTGCAGCTTTTCACAGGGTTGTGCAAGTGGTGAATACACTCATAGGAAGTGTGGTACTGAAGCTTGTCAGTAATTACTGAAGAGTACACCAGATTGCCACTTCAACCCATTGTGAAAGCAAGATTGTCTCAGTGGCTCTGCAGCAAAGGTCACAAAGGGTACTGCATGATATTCTTGCTTTGATGAGGTTTTCTGTATTTATGTGATGCTGATTTGGCTGTGTATCTGTCAACTTGTCTTCCAGAAAATGGTCCTTGTTAACCCCTTGTCACTGGTCACTACCATACATGTTGCTGATGGAGGTCCCTGAACATGTGTGTGACCATTGGTGTCATTCAAACCACTTCGTGTTTTGGTTTGGTCTTTTTTTCACTCTCTTCAGGATTGGGTTTCCTTTTTCTCATTATTGCTGATTAGTAGCTATTATGTTGTCAGAGGTGAAGTATCCATAACCTTATTACCAGATCATTTCTGAATTCTTTTCAGATTGCCTTAGATTGTGAGTATGGAGAAATTCTCAGTACCTATGAAGATATTTGCTAACTGTTAAACCACCATTTTTGTGCCATGAAGTGTATTATTTGCTTGAAGCAATACATGTGAATGTGTGAGATTTTGGTGTGTATAAGTGAATAGGATCAAGGGCACTTCCAGGATGAATGTGTGCCATTCCTGGTCTAAGATTGGGTTATCCTGCAGGAATGCCTATAACATGGTGCTCCACAAGTACGGGGAGAAGCTTTATTCAGAGCTTGTGAATACAATGACACAGCACATGTGTGAGATTGCAATGACTGTAGAAGCTTCCCAAGGAGACCTGTTCCTGGAGGAGCTTGACTCCAAGTGGCGTGAGCACAATAAGTCGCTGCAGATGATCCGAGATATTCTGATGTATATGGACAGAACATATGTGAACAATTTCAATAAGACCCCTGTCCATGAACTTGGTCTCAATTTGTGGCGAGATACATTGTAAGGTCCCCAAAGATAAAGGATCGATTGCTGGATATGCTATTAGACCTTGTGCACAGAGAACGGACAGGGGAGGTGATCAACAGAGGGTTAATGCGGAACATTACAAAGATGCTGGTAGACTTGGGTCCAACTGTTTATCAGGATGACTTTGAGAGACCTTTTCTGGATGCTGCATCAGACTTTTACAGGCTGGAGTCCCAGCAGTTTATAGAAACGAGTGACTGTGCTGACTACTTGAGAAAGGCAGAGAAAAGGCTCAATGAGGAGATAGACAGGATAACTCACTATTTAGATCCCAAAAGTGAGCCCAAAATTACCTCTGTGGTTGAGAGGGAGGTCATTGGGAACCGCATGAAGCTTTTGGTTGAAATGGACAACTCAGGGCTGGTATCTATGCTCATCGATGACAAGTATGAGGATTTGGGGCACATGTACAATCTGTTCCGTCGTGTACCAACAGGCCTGCAGACAATCCGTGACCGAATGACAAGCCATTTGCGGGACACTGGGAGGCAGCTTGTTTTGGACCCAGAAAGATTGAAAGATCCTGTGGAGTTTGTGCAACGGTTGCTTGATGAGAAGGACAAGTATGATAAGGTTATCCAGCTTGCATTCAGCAATGATAAGACTTTCCAAAATGCACTTAATTCTTCATTTGAGTTCTTCATCAATCTCAATGTTAGGTCACCAGAGTTCATCTCTCTCTTTGTGGATGACAAGCTGAGGAAGGGTTTGAAAGGGGTGAGTGAAGAGGATGTGGAATCAGTGCTTAATAAGGTAATGATGCTGTTCCGCTATTTGCAAGAGAAGGATGTCTTTGAGAAGTACTATAAGCAGCATCTGGCAAAACGGCTATTGTCAGGCCGAACAGTGTCAGATGATGCAGAGCGCAGCCTGATTGTGAAGCTGAAGACTGAGTGTGGTTATCAGTTCACATCAAAGCTGGAAGGTATGTTCACAGATATGAAGACATCACGAGATACAATGCAGGGGTTCAATGCAACACTGGCAGGAAGTGAATCCAATGATGGACCCACTCTTGCAGTGCAAGTGCTTACGACAGGATCATGGCCAACTCAGTCTGGTGCAAGGTGCAACATGCCAACAGAGATTCTTTCCATGTGTGATAAGTTCAAGCAGTATTATTTGTCTACTCACACAGGTCGGCGATTAACCTGGCAAACCAATATGGGCACAGCAGACTTGAAGGCCACATTTGGAAATGGAAATAAGCATGAGCTTAATGTGTCCACATACCAAATGTTCATTCTCTGTTTGTTCAACACAGCCAATCAACTGACCTACAGAGAAATTGAGCAGGCAACAGATATACTTGCACCAGATCTGAAGAGGAGTCTGCAGTCTTTGGCCTGTGTGAAGGGGAAAAATGTGTTGCGAAAGGATCCAATGAGCAAGGACATCAGTGAGGATGATGTATTTTTGTTCAATGACAAGTTTTCAAGCAAGTTCTACAAGGTGAAGATTAGTACTGTTGTTGCACAAAAGGAGAGTGAACCTGAAAAACAGGAGACACGCCAAAAGGTGGAGGAAGATAGAAAGCCACAGATAGAGGCTGCTATTGTCAGAATCATGAAGGCTAGGCGCCTCTTGGATCACAATAATATCATCAGCGAAGTGACAAAGCAGTTGCAAGCTCGTTTTCTCCCTAATCCTGCTGTAATCAAGAAATGGATTGAATCCTTAATTGAGAGGGAATTTCTGGAAAGGGACAGAGTAGACAGAAAATTGTATCATTATTTGGCCTAATGGCCTGTATAGAGAGAGAAAAAATTCAGGTAGATCTGACCAGCGTAAGAGGTACAGCACTTTGTTTCAGATGGTGACAATTTCCTGTATGATTCTCTTGTGAATAGTGACACCTGCGGTAAGTGGCAGAATCATTATTTAAGTTGCCATCTAGATCACATTGGTGAAGGTCCTTTATCTTCCTAGCAAAAGTGCCAGCCAGGGGGGGGCCTGGATTCTACCCTCTGGTTCAGAAAGCATTTGAGACCAATGAAGCCAAAACTGTGATGCAGATGCCCATGTAGTTTTAGTAGCAAATTGTTTCATATCTCCCACATGCAGTCCTGTCAGATAGCCGATACTAATTTGCTTTTGGTCATCAATGCCAATGTTCATGTATCCTGTCTGTTTCTGGAAGGACAAACACAGTTTGGTGTATTTAGTGCTGTCATTCTTGCTCTAGATATTCTGATTCTGAGGGTTGTCAATATCAGTGTCCAGACAGAGAATCAACTCTTGTTACAACTGAGGATTGTCAGCTCTTGTTACAACTGTTGTTGCAAGGTTTCATATAGACAAAGTTTCATTTTTGCCAACTTTGTCTACATGCAGGTTTCCACTTTTGTAGTTTCAGATGTTGTAAGACTGCAATGAGCACTGCGGTCTGTTATGAATGAACATCGATTCTGCTTTGAGTCTGAAATCAGTGGACTGTGATCTATCTGCCAATGCCAGCCTTTAGCACTTTTGAAAACTCAGCTCATGGAAAGACAGGCTCCAAGGTTTTTGCAAGATGAAGGTATGAGATTCAACCTCCTCCAACTTATTTGACACCCACCATTTGTTTCAACTCCTGTCTTGCATCCTCACTATAAACTTCAATCATTACGAATGGGTAGTATCATCTTTCTGTACCCGGATATATAATTCCTTTTTCAAAGAATAATAGATTTTGTTATTATCATTTATTGGTAAAAAAACCTCCATCATGTAAGCCACCCCCTGTAAGGAGGGTTTACATGGCTTCTTATTGTTTCATAAAAAAGGAAAATCCTTCCTATTTGTTTCTTGTATTGACTAATTAATGAGAATGTGCGAAAGCTCTGTTGGCTTCAGCCATTTTATGAGTTTTTCGTCCTTCCTTCAAATAGCTTTTCCATTATCTCTGGCAGCATCTATCAATTCATAACTCAATTTGAAAGCCATGTTTCAGCCCAGACATTTCCTAGATGCTCCTAATAACCAACAAATAGCTTCTTCCTTGTACACTAAAACCTGTTCCCCTAAGATCCTTCTTTATAAGACTTCTCATCCATCTCTACAAATCACTATACAAGATTGTTTCCAATTAGAGGCTTATAATTTGTATGCCAATTGACAGAAATGTTGATATGAATTATCCATGTACACAGTAATTACAGGAATGTATTAGCCCATTGGTTCTAGTAGATTATTGTGTGCAGTGATGGTGTACCACATGGTGATAGGCCAGGGTCTGCTAGTACTTTTCACGGAGAAAAATCAGCATATGTTGGTAAGAACTATTGCCACTTTCCTTGCAGCCCTTATGGGGACTGCTTCTTCAACCAACATATCAGGCGAATCGAGAAGGCTTGTCTAGTGTTGCATCTGGACTGGCCAATAGATGTGATTGAAGTGTGTCTCTACTGCTGAACTTTTTCTTTACTGGACTACTCTGTCAACAAGAAAACATGCGCAACAAATTTGCTGACAAGAATTCCTCGGCAAATGCAATTCATCAGGCACACTGGACAAAGGTCGGTAAACTTTCCAGCATCCTTAGTTAGAACAAGGTTCCAATCTGAAGCACGATTCCAACAAAGAGTTAATCTCAAACAATGTTCGTACTTTGAAGTCAGGGCGCTGCTCTTCTGGGAGTTGTGAAACCTCATACCGATCATTTTCATCGAGCAAACATGTTATGGCACCTGCACGTGTGCCACATGCAATCTGCTCCCCATGCAGATTCAAAGGTTTTCAGCACATATATGCAACCAAACAAAAACCAGGAAACAAAAAATGGACAGTATAGAATGCATGCATAAGGGAAAAAGGTGCCTGGTGGAAGGAAACTGCCATTTCCACAATCAAAAAACTACAACTGCCTAAAGAAATAATGATTTTCCAAACCTAGGGGAAGATCAAAAACTTACATCATCCTTGGCACTATCACCAACCATCAGCACTTCACTTGGACTTGCCCCCCATGTATTGCAAATGTGCAACAAAGGAGCTGCGCTGGGTTTGTAAGGCTTGAACTCCCGACTCAATGCTGGACTGAACTCCTGCAACTGCAAGAAAGCAAGGAGCATATCAAAACATGCCACTGCAGATTCAAAGGAGATGCCATAATGCCAAAAAGATTGAAAAACTCCTCAAAAATACATAAGCTCTTTCAATTTCTGACAACCCTGAGCATTGAGGTACTAAGGAAGCACCCCTCCACCGAGCTCTTTGAATCTATGACAACCATGAGCATTGATAAACTGAGGAAGAGTGCTGCACTGAGCTTCCATGATAATTTCCCAGATAGAATTCTATACTGCTGGTGTAGCACAGAGAGAGAATGAATTGTTTTACCTCAAAACGGGAATGAAATAAATCAACTGATTCCTTGACATTGCGTGTTATTAAACCCCGCCTGCAGCAGCACAATGGGTGCTTGCCCTGGTGAGTGAGTCCTTCCGGAAATTATTATCACCAGCAAAGCATGTATGGACTGACATGGGTGCTTGCCCTAGTGAGTGAGGCCCTGTGCAAATTACTATCACCAGCAAAGCATGTATGGATAGACCGACATCCATGGACCAACATGGGTGCTTGCCCTGGTGAGAGAGTCCCTCTGGAAATTACTATCACCCATGAAGCATGTATGGATGGACCAACATGCATGGACTGACCAACATGCGACCAATGCTGGTGGAGAGGTACAAAGGCTTTTTTAAGCTTCTTAGACAGACAGCTGCCTGCAAATTGGACTCTCTCTCTCTCTCCCCTGGAAGCAAGCTAGCTTATTGACCAACCTGATCTCCTTTGAATCAAGAAGCTTGCACACTTCATGAGCTCCTGCATCGTGATCCACCAAATCACAAGAAGCCCAAACAAACAAACAAACCCGGTTCCATGTTTCAGTGCAGGACAGAGACACTCCATTCCTCTCTTTCAAACCAAATCCCACAACAACAAAAACCCTAATCAGAAGAGGGAAGAAGACTATTTGGGGGCCCCACCCTTGAATCCCAACAAGGGTGACAGTAGTGGATACTGTGGGATCATGAAACCCTTCTTGATGGGTGCAGGTCAGGGTTTTTGCTTTCAATTTTGTGATGTAGCCAAACTGGCAATCATCCACAAGAAGATTCAGCCAAATTTGGCTATAGACCAGGCGTGAAAGTAAAAACTTGTTAATCTTTCACACTTTTGGCTACATGCTAGAACCCAATAGAGAAATCTGGCAATTTTTCAAAGAAAAAAGGTTCAAAATCTGGCTACTAGAAAACCAAAAAAAACATCTGTTTTAGCCAATTTGAAAGGAAAAAAACGCTGGTGCAGGTAGGTAGGTTCTTTATGATCCCTGACCATCATCACAGATTCTTTGGCTTCTGGTGAGAAAAAAAATTTCCTAATAGGAATTTCTGACAAGAGATTCTCAGGGTGTAAGGAAGAAGAAGAAAGATGGGATGTAGACAAACCGGGCATGATCTGGAGTCGCTCAAGTGCTTGCTTCTCATACTCTGCGATGATGGCATAAGCTTGCACCTGTTTCTCGGGACTCCACTCTGCAATCTCATGCAGAATATCGATGGGTGAGCCGGAAACAATCCGAGGATGGTCATCTCCTAACACCCTCCTATACATGGAGGCGAAATCAATGGTAGGCACCGTCAGAGTCCCATCCATGTCGAACACTACTCCTCGTAGCGTGCGTTGCTGCTGCTGCTGTTGCTGCTGCTGCTGATGCTGGTGGGAGACCGCTACTACTGCTGCTCCTCCTGCTGCGGCTACGGCTGTTGCTGCTATGCTGCCGCTACTGCTGGCCATAGCTGAAGACGGTGACGACTGCACCAGTGTTCTCAAAACTGTCCCGCACAACAACATCCCTGGTGCTTCTGTTTAATACTACTACTACCACTACTACTACTACTACCACTTTCTCTGCACTCCATGGCTTTCTCTCTTGCTTCTTTCTCCCATTCCCTCCCTTCTGCATGACACATGCAGTGCACCCATTGACACACAATTCACCAAAACGCACACAAACAAACGCAAAGGAAGAAAGAAAGAGAGCAGCGATGGCGATGACGAACAAGAGTGTTCTCTTTCACTCTCCACCATCACCATCATATCTACACGCTAGACCAATTTGGGAAGGTACCTACTCACCTACTTACCTACCAACTCATCTACTTATTTATCTACCTACCTATCTATGTACCTACTCATCTACTTACCTACCAACTCATCTACTTATTTATCTACCTACCTATCTATGTACCTACTCACCTACTTACCTACCAACTCGTCTACTTATTTTATCTACCTACCTATCTATGTACCTACTCACCTACTTACCTACCAACTCATCTACTTATCTACCTATCTACCTATCTATGTACCTACTCACCTACTTACCTACCAACTCATCTACTTATCTACCTATCTACCTATCTATGTACCTACCCACCTACTTACCTACCAACTCATCTACTTATTTAATCTACCTACCTATCTATGTACCTACTCACCTACTTACCTACCAACTCATCTACTTATCTACCTATCTACCTATCTATGTACCTACTCACCTACTTACCTACCAACTCATCTACTTATTTAATCTACCTACCTATCTGTGTACTACCCACCTACTTACCTACCAACTCATCTACTTATTTATCTACCTACCTATCTATGTACCTACGTACCTACCAACTCACCTACTTATTTATCTACCCACCCTATCTATGTACCTACCTACTCATCATCATTAGTTTTTCAATATCGACCTACTTACCTATCTATGTACCTACTTGTCATTGATTTTTCAATATCTACCTACCTACCTACTTACCTATTTATGTACCTACTTATCATTGATTTTTTAATATTTATTTATTTATGTACTTACTCATAATTGATTTTTTAATATATACCTACCTACCCATATATTTCAGCTCAATCTTTTTTTTGTGCAATACAAATGATAATGAAATGATGGTGAAAAAAAAAAATGAGTTGATTTTGTGAACAATTAAATTCCATTTGAATTATAATATTGAATGACATCACATGTTAATTTGAATTCAAATATATTGGAATTCAATTCAAATTCAATTGAATCTAATTAAATTGAATTTTAAATAGATCAATTTAAAATCAAATTCAATTAACAAATAAACAAGTTTATTACTACCTTAGTACCTTTGCAGATTCAACATAATTATATTACTTGTAAAAATGTTGAAAAAATATTCATTAAAAGGGAAAATTTTAAAACTTCTCAAATAAATAATAAATTAATAAGTAAATTCTAAGGACCATTTTTGCCAATCAAAATGAAAAAAAACCTTTTGTAAGAAAGTTTTCTATGGAATCTTTAAAATTACTGAATAATTCCAAGGAAAATCTAAAACCCTAAACCCTAAACCCTAATTTTTGTGTTGAACTCCAAAGGCAACAGAGGAATGTTTTACATATTCCCAAGAACATTTGAGCTTTCTCTCATACACTACTACATTGTCCAGTGAACAACAGACTATCCACAAAATTTCAATTTGCAAATCTGCTCATGCTACTACACTAATCTTCAAAAGGACCCAATGAAGAAGAGAATTGATTCCCCTGATCAATTGACCATCCAAATGATTCACCCATGTGATGACAATTTAACTTTTCCATGTTTTATTGGTGAGGATGGAGGAATAACATCATGCACATGACTTTGTGCATTTGTGTGCGCTCAAATGCCCAAAAGCAAAAAACCCTACAAATTACCTGGGAGGAAAAATGAAGGGATGGAAAGCATGGTGACAGAGTGAGAAAGCATGAGTGTGAAAATCAAGGATCCTTGACATTTCAACAAATGGGAACAAGCACACTACAACATGGTAGCTGATGGTGAATTGGTGGATCTTAATTGATATCCACCATGTGAAAACAAATGAGTGAGTGAGTGAGTGAGTGAGTGAGTGAGTGGATGGGTGGGGCTCCCAATTGATACTCACCGCATCAAAACAAATGAGTGAAAAGATGGGTGGGTCCCAACTGATACCCAGCAAGTGAAAACAAAATGAGAGAGTCATCTACATTGAGGCTACAAATGAAAGACCCACCCAAAACCCATTTGCACAAAATGTACAAGGGATGGACAGAGAATCCCCACACTGTTCAATAAAGGTAAGCCACTAGTTAGCCAGTGAGTGTGTACAAATGGGTGTGCTACTTTAAGAAGAGGTTAGCTGTGATTTTCAAGAAGAGATTTTCATATGAAGCTTCAGACCTGGAGATACAACAACACACGCACCACTCATGTATTGCATGTATCATCTCTGAGGGCTGAAGAAATTTGAAGGCTTCATGGGTGAAGAATGCACAGCTCGAAGCTCACTCAACCTTCTCTTTTCCCCAGCTATCCTTGTCTGCAAAAACATCGAGTTCCATCCAGTCTGGGAATAAGTCACTTGATAATGTCCAGTGATCAAATAAGCTGCTTTGTGATTCAGGGTTTAGGGTTTAGAACATTCATTACCTTGAGCTTCAGGTCTGAGATCTCTTGTTCCATGGACTGGAGCCGGTCCTCAATTTGCTTTAAACCTTCCAGGGCCAAGGACTGATCCATTTCCTTGCCATGCTGAGAAATTCCTGCAACCTGTTTGTTACCACCCAATATACAAACCAACTGTAAGAAAAAAAATATCCATTGTTGCAACAGTGTACGAACTTCCTATAAGAGAGAAAACATGTTCTTTTGACAAAATGCTTCAAACTACAACAAATACTAAAACAAAGAGAACAGAAGATCAAAATCAGGAAATATTATTGCATCATACCTGCAGTATGCTAGTGCACAGACTGACAAACTTTTGAGCCATCTGTACATTGCTCTCCTCCGCCTCCTGTGGATATTCACACAAACCCAGCTCTCTCTCTCTCAGGATGAGGATGCCCATTTGTGAAACTGCCCAACTTGTATGCTACTTTTGTGTAGTCAATTCTGTTCATGTTAGTCCTTTCTTTTCCTCAGAAAAGAAGCCTGTTTTGTATTAAAGAAAGAGACATGTGCATTTTTTTTTCTGAAAAACATGAGAGTTTCTTCTTCATTCCTCACCTGAAGCTTGCTGCGGAGACATTGCTCCTCATCAATGTTGAGGAATGGGGTCTTTCCATCTGCAATTCGGTACCGTGCCAACTCATCATTTACCCTTGCAAACAAAATGTCGCTCCGCCGTAATTTCACATTCAAGTCTTCATTTTGAAGTCGTAGTGCATTGTTCTCCTCCTAATACCCACCACCACAGGCACCCATGTGCTGATCAACCACTTGCTCCTATCACAATATCTCCTCCCCACCATAAAATCACAAATGCAAGATCTGATTCATTTCACGTTTTTTCTTGTTACCTTGATTCTTGCATGATGATGAATTCGTTGCTGTATGTTTTGTTGCCCAGAGAGCTTCTTCACATCTTTTTCAAGCTCCCCAATCCTCTTTTGGTGTTCTGTGTTCTCAGCCTGGTTCTCGGCAAACCAACAGTTATTCTAATGCCAATGCAAGCACAACTTGAAACTTGCAAGAACAGCTTGGTTCTATAACATGACATGAGGAATGTTGTAGACTTTTCCAATCCTTGCTCTGCTTGATGATGAACAACACTCGACAAATCAGAGTGTACTGCAGGACAGGTCTTCAGCTAGTACCTTCAGATTCTCATTTTCAGTCGTGAGTGCCTGATTCCGTTGTCGCATCTTCTCCACTGAGACACGAGCAGCCACCATTTCAGCTTGCCTTCGGTTGATTTCTTCAAGCCAACTGCAAACATTCCAACCCAAAAGAAAATCAGCAGACCATTCTAGACAAATGACAATCATACTGAGGACGTCATCTAGTGACCCATGCGATCTAGACTCTGCAAAAGTGATCATTATGAAGTAAGGGATCATCAGTTCTTTTCTATTCTGATTTCCAATGTTTTGTTCTACACCATACCTCTCTCTTTCCTCAATGAAATCATTTAGCTGGCTCCTTATGTGCATCATTTCATCCGCTTCCTGGTCTGGGGGTTGGGTTGTGATCTTCTCTGTAGTTGCCACCACACCCACTTGGGCTGTGAATTTTTGTACCTGCTGTTGTGTCACCTAAGGCACCATGGAAGAAAGTCAGAAAAAAATGCATAACAGAGAACTCTAAAAAGTTCCAAACATGGCATCATCTGCAAGCAACAAATGTCCAACAATCAAGACCACTATCCAATGATTGAAATGCATGTACAGAACTGAAGAGGATTGGTCTGGGCTCATGCACAATGAACTCACAGCATAGTTGGAGATATCGAGCTTTACACCCAGTAATTCTCGGACAATGTCATGTGTCATGCTCTCAGCTTCTGCCAGTCTTGTGTTCAACAAAAATATCTGCACCCAAAACAATGCAAAATCATACATACACTCCCCAACAACATCAGCACATGCATTTGTCTTACAACAGTATATCCAGAAAAGAAATGGTGTTCTCTTAAGGCTCAGGTGGCAGCAACAAAAAAAGAAGAACAGCCCACCTCTTTCTGTCGGGAGGTAGCAAGGGCATCAAGTTCTTCAATGCGGCGTTGATGTGCAGATAGCTCAGCATCTAACTCCGAGTTCATCTGCTGCGACAAACCCTTTCCCATACACTTAAACGGAGATCCAGGTCCTTTGAATGGAGATCCACCTCCTTTGAAAGGTGACTTGGATCTCTTATCACCCGCTTTCGGTGTCACTGGAAAGCCTAAGCTTGCTCTCCGATCTTCCACCTTCACTTGCTCAACCATTGCTTCCAAGCTTTTCAGCTGCTCACACAGACACAAGACAAGATGCCAACAACACTGAATAGCACACTCTTGCACTCTTGCACATACAGACTCCAATACTTGCATACTTGCAAAAGACATTCCCTTCAATCTCAACAAAAGAATAAAATGGGGCAGCAGCAAAGATGACCTTTTGCTGATACTCGGTTGCTTGTTCTACTGCAGCCTGCATCAGATCTGAGATGCGGGTCTTTGAATTCTCAATCTGGTATTGTCACAGAGCACAGGATAGTTAAGATTCGGGACAACTCACAAACACATAAAACTGAATAACATCAGCAGCAGCAGCAGCAGCAACAATAGAAGACAGCACAGCACCTGAATATCTTTCTCTTGACATTGGGACTGTAAGATCTCTAGCTGGTTGTTTGCCTGTGTCAATTCTGACTCCAACTCCTGAAGCCTCCTGTGATTGGTGGTCACAAATTCCAGAAAGACGAGCATCAATGATGGGTAGTACATGGAAAGAAACCACAATCAGTGAACTTACCCATTTCCTATTTCCTTCAAAGTCCAATCACCACCTGAGGTTTTGGAAACAGGTTGCAAAAACATGACCCACCTTTCCTTGTCTTCTTTCGTGGCTTGTGCTTCTTGAAGATCATTGAGGATCCGAGATAAGGATTCTCCAAGTGAGCTGACCTCCTCTTCTCCTCGATTCACATGTGATTTCAAGAGCGTTGCAGCCTGATACCATATAATGACAAGAGAAAACCCCTGAGCGCATGATGCAGCAACACAGTGATGTTGTTTCCACATAACTAACTCTCTGTGGCATTTCTTAGTACAACTTTCAATCCAGTAATCTATGTACAAAACATGTCCACAAATCATAAGATACCTCATAGACATCAGCTGTGATCGCCTCCTGCTGTGTTGCATGTGCTTTTGCCGCCTCAAGTTCCTGCTTCAGGAGTAACAGATCTGTCTGGATTGCATCCATTTCTGACTCTAGAGCTGCCACTTTCGCTTGCAGATTCATGTTGTGTTCCTTCAGCTGACTGTACTCTTGTTCCTGGCAAGCAGCAGAAGCAACTGTGTTCTCCCGTAACAAGTCAAGCTCCTTAACTTTCTCATGAAGTTCTGCTTTCATCTTTGTCATCACTTCCAAATGGGTGCTCTTGATCAGAGCGAGATGCTCATTTTCCTCCTCAAGCTTTGAATGAAGCTCTACAATACTCAAGTCCTTTTCAGAAACAGAATCCAGTAGTTTGGCTACCACAGCCTTTGCTGACTCAAGCTCAACTGCAGTCACTTCCTGTTGTGCTTTGGCAGTGCAATGATTTCTTTCTTCAACTGCCTTGATCTCAGCTTCAGCTGTGCACCTTGCTGCTTGTGAGCGCTGCAGCTCATCCTCAACAGCACCCAATACAGTTTGCAATCTTACAACCTCATTCATATTCTCTTGTAAGAGCGTTTCCATTCTTTGGAGCTCAAGATGCTTAATTTCTTCGAGTGTCTTGACCTCAGCTTCAGCTGTGCATCTTGCTGCTTGTGAGCTCTGGAGCTCATCCTCCGCAGCACCCAATGCAGTTTGCAACCTTACAACCTCATTCATATTCTCTTGTAAGAGCTTTTCCATCCTTTGGAGCTCAAGATGCTTGCTTTCTTCAAGTGTCTTGACCTCAGCTTCAGCTGTGCACCTTGCTGCTTGTGAGCTCTGGAGCTCATCCTCCACAGCACCCAATGCAGTTTGCAACCTTACAACCTCATTCATATTCTCTTGTAAGAGCTTTTCCATACTTTGGAGCTGGAGATGCTTTCTTTCTTCAAATGCCTTGATCTCAGCTTCAGCTGTGCACCTTGCTGCTTGTGAGTGCTGGAGCTCATCCTCAGCAGCACCCAATGCAGCTTGCAACCTTACAACCTCACTCCTATTCTCTTGTAAGAGCTTTTCCATCCTTTGGAGCTCGAGATGGTTTTTTTCTTCAAGTGCCCTGATCTCAGCTTCAGCTGTGCACCTCATTGCTTGCAAGAGCCGGAGCTCATCCTCAGCCACATCCAATGCAGCTTGCAACCTGGCAACCTCACTCATATTCTCTTGTAAGAGATTTTCCATCCTTGCAAGCTGGAGATAGTTTTTCTCTTCAAGCTCCTTCACCTCAGCTTCAGCTGTGCATCTCGTTGGTTGTAAGCACTGGAGATCATCCTCAGCCACATCCAATGCAGATCGCAACCTTACAACCTCATTCATATTCTCTTGTAAGAGCTTTTCCGTCATCTGAAGCTGGAGATCATTTTTTTCTTCAAGTGCCTTAATCTCAGCTGCAGGTGCTTGTGAGCACTGGAGCTCATCCTCAGAAACACCCAATGCAGCTTGCAACCTGACAACATCACCACTTGTATTCTCTGGTAAGAATGTTCCCCCCACAGCTCCCAAGGCAGCTTGCAACCTTAGATCCTCACTAATATCCTCTTGCAAAAGCGTTTCCATCCTTTCAAGCTGGAGATGATTTCTCTCTTCAAGCGCCTTGATCTCAGCTTCAGCAGCACATCTCACTGCCTGCGAGCACTGAAGCTCATCCAATGCAGCATCCAATGCAGTTTGCAACCTTACAACCTCACTCATCTTCTCTTGTAAGATTGTTTCCATCCCTTGAAGCTTTTCATGTAATGCCACCATGGTTGTTTGAGCTTTCTCTTGTGCTTTGGATATGTCCTCCTTGTACATGAGAATCTCGGTTTTCAGTTCCTTGTTAACGGTACCGAGCACCATCTCCTCCCGTAGAGATTCGATATCTTCAGCTAAGCTACCAACTACTCTGAGACATAGATCAATTGTCATGTCAACCTCATCTTGTGCCATAGCAAGCGCTGCAATGGTGTCCAACTCTGCGTTTTTGGTTGCTAGCTCCTGAGCAAGGAAAAGCCTTTCATTCTCAAACCTCCATCCTTCAGCATCACTCTTGGCACTGAGTTTTGCTTGCACTAATGCATCCACCACCATTTCAGCCTCTCCCAAAGCAGCTTGATTTGTTTCGAAGTTTCTCGACAAACTCACTGTCTCCCGGCTTTGTTGGTGTGCAAAGAACCTTGCTTCGTCCCTTTCCATGAGCAGTGTCTCTCTCTCCCTTCTCCAGTTTCCTTCCAACTCAACCATCTGTGCTTGTGTCTCTGCCACGATACCCATCACTTTGAGCATCTCATTTTCCAATGCTTCCACCTCCCTCTGCCTTGCATTGATCTCCTGCTTAGCTACCATCAGCTCTTCTACAAGCTTCTCCTTCTCCTGCATTGTTTTCTCTATCTCCATCTCCGCTTCCTTGTAGTGTGACTGAGCTGCAACCAACTCCATCTGTGCACATGAAATTGTATTGTCTCTGTTCTGAATCCCCACTTCAAGCCTCTCACATTTCTCTGTCATGGTCTTGAGCTCTTCTTTGACAATGTCAAAAACTCGTTTTCTTACACCATTATCTTTACCAGAGAAAACCAACCCATTTTCATCATCAAGAGTCCTCAGAAGAGTCTCTTCTGCAGTATGCTGCTCCGGACAAGCTGAAGTCTCTGCAAGAAACTCCCTGTCCAAACACTTGTTCTTCTCTTCCTCCCATGCCTTTCTTACAATGTTGAACTCCGTTCTTTGTGTCAACAATTCATTGGCTTGAATTGCCACTTCTTCCATAGGTGCCTTCATCATAGAGAGCAACTGCTGCTGTAGCTCAACAAACTCCTGCTTGGTCTCATTGACCGTCTTCAATATCAGGGCTTTCCCAAAGCTCCATTCTTCCTTCAGGAACAAAACCCCTTGTTCTTTTTCACATATTGCAGATGTAAGCAGCATCGTCTCATGTGCCAACTCCTGGAAATGAAAAGAAAAAAAAAACTCGATACCCAGTTAGGTGTCCACTGCCTGCTCCAACCCATCATACATACCCAAACTTTTGCCAGCCAACAATATCCATCTGATATGACAGGTCCCATGCCCATTACAACAGTTCCCAAGCCACATCCATATGTCATTGTACAGAAGAATGTGTCCAGGCAGGTGCACCAGTGATCTTACCTGAAGCTGCTGATACAGATCACAGGATTCCTGCTGGGCGAGCTTTAACTCAAGCTTCAGACTTTCACACTTGCGCACTTCCAGCTGCACCTTTTCTTCACTCTGCACATGATACCGACAAAGATGCAGTCTTGATTCAAATTCTGGCTGTTCTTCTTCTTTACTCTGCTTCATGATGATCCTTCCAAATTTCATCTCCAAAAACATCCATCATAACCACGATGCACCAGTCCCTCAGAAAAGAAGTCGAGGACATTGATTTTAGCATTTCCTATCGTGTCTCTGAGTCAAAAGAACTGTGTACCTGCTGGAGCTCCAGCTTGAGATTCGCAATGATTTGAACATTATGAGCTTGTTCCATTTCTTGTACAACAGTGGCGTAAGAAGCGGCCATGTTCAGATCCCCTTCCTTCTCAAGTGCTTCCGATTTCAAATCCTCAACCACATCTCGCAGTTCATTCAATTGCCTGCTCAAGATTTACACAGAATCCACACACAATTTTAGTGTTGAACAATAGGAGTCTTTCTCACCCAAGGCCAGCTCAGAGTGGGCAAAACTTGTACCTTTCTAGTACAGTATGTGACTGTAGACAGGAGACAAGTTTAGCACGACATTCGATGAGCTCAGAGTTGTATTTTTCTGCCTGCAAATTGATAAACCGAGCAGCAATTTAGAAAAACCCCAAAACCTGCAACAAATGCATCCCAAAATGTCATTCAACTTGCCATAGATGGATTCAGCATATGCTGCTGAACAATGGGTACTTGCCTCAATCTGCAGCAGCTCATTTTCATGTGCTAGCTTTTCAGATATTGCAGACTGTGGAGCTTCTTCATTCACCTTGACTGCAAGACTCTCATTTTCGACCAGCATCTCCTCCTCTGTAACAACCACATCCCTCTCCAAATGACACTCTTCTTCTCCTTCTCCTTCTTCCAGCTCCCATGGTTGTCTGGTTGTTATTGTGGTGGTTCTTTCCTCCATTTCCATCGAAATAGCATCAGTCCGAATCTCAGCTTGGTCCATTTGGCCTGTCACAATAGACCATGCCTGCTGTGCTGCCACATACTTCTGCCCCATTGTACTCAGTGTCTTCATCAAGGTTTCTTTCTCCACATTCCATGCTTCCATCGCCATTGCCAGTTCTTGTTCTTTCTCAGATACCTGAGATGTAAGCTGCAGAGCTTCATTTGCCTCCTGTGAAAGCCTCTCATTTGCAACCCACATCTCTGAAATCTCCCTCTCCAAACACACTTTCTCTTCTTCCCAAGCTTGTTTGGCAATGGCAAGCTCCTTCATTTCCACTGGCAGAGCATCAACTTGAATCTCTGCTTCTACCTCCATGCAATGATGGCTCGTGATCAAGAGTGGCTCCTGCTGTGCAGCAGCAGCAGCAGCAGCAACATGCTGATCTTGATCAGTCTCACCCACTGTCTCAATTTGGGTTGTTTCTTTCTCAAAGCTCTGATCTGCAACTCTATCACACGAAAATCCTTGTTCTTCATCAGATACCTCAGATGCAACCACTGGCAGCAGAGCTTGATTTGAAACCCTAGAAAGCCTCTCGATTTCAACCTGCATCTCTGACACTTCCCTCTCCAAACATGCCTTCTCATTCTCCCATGCTTCTCTGGCTATGCCAAGCTCCTCATCAGCTTGAATCTCTGCTTGCTCCATGTGATCTGTCATGATACACAGTGCCGACTGCACCGCAGCATACTCCTGCTCCATCACGTTCAATCTCTTCATCAGTGTCACTTTCTCCAAGCTCCACGCTTCCATCAGGATTGACTGCTCTTTCTCAAACACCATAGATACAATCTGTAGAGCTTCATCAACCTCCACAGCAAGGATTTCCTTGTTTTCAAGCTGCATCTCCGAAACCTCCCTCTGCAAATGGATCTTCTCTTCATCCCACACTAGTCTAGCTCTGGTAAGCTCCTTCAATTCCATAGACATTGCAGTGGCTCGAATCTCTGCTTCCTTCATGCAATCCTTCATTGTCTCAAGCATCTGCTGTGCCTTGGCATACTCCTGCTTCGTCTCCATCAATGTTTTAATCAGCATTTCTTTCTCCAAGTTCCACTCTTCCCACTCAGACAGTCCTTTCTCAGATACTGTAGACACAAGCTGCAGAGCTTCATTTGCCTCCACTGCAAGTCTCTCATTTTCCACCTTCATTTCGGAAACCTCCATCTCCAAGCGTGCCTTCTCTTCCTCCAAGGATACCCTGGCTATGGTAAGCACCTTCACTTCCATAGACAGTGCATCAGCTCGAATCTCTACTTCCTTCATGCAATCCTTCATGGCTGAGAGCATGTGCTGTGTCTCAGCATACACCTTCTCCGTGTCGCTCAGTGTCTTGATCAGCATTTCTTTCTCTGAGTACCATTCTTCCCGTGCAAGTGACAGTTCTTTCCCTTTCTCGGATACCGCAGATGCAAGCTGCAAAGCTTCTTTGTTAGCCTCAGCTGCAAGCCTCTCCTTCTCAACCTGCATCTCATTTTCCATGTCCATGAGCTGTGCTTGCATAGAGGTAATGGCAAGAGCAGTTTCCATCTCTGCTTGTGAGCGTGACCAATCCATTTCTTGTTGCTGTGCACTCATCATGACTTGCTCTTGCCGAAACTTCACATTCAGCTCTTGGGCCATTGCAAGCTCCTTCTTTGCTCGATCAAGCTTGTCCACAAGTGCACTCCTTTCCGGCTCATTGGGTATGTCCACCTGCTGCTTCACTACTTCTGATTCCATGCCATCACAACGAAGCTCTTGCTTCTGCTCATCCTCCTTCATCAGTTCCCATTCCAACTGGTTGATTTTCCTCTTCAGAAAGCGTTCTCTATCTTCCCTCCTCTTCAGTCTTCGTACCATCTTCTCATGTTCCAATTGCAGGCTCTGGAGCTCAGTAACAGATAAAAGTAGCTTCTTTTCTGCTGCCGGTGCTGCTGCTCCAACCACAGTTCCCTCCTCCTCCTCCTCAACCTTCTCAAGTTTGCAAGCTGCTGGTTCATCCTTCAACTCGGCACAACTTCTTCTTACCATGAGCTCTGCCGCCAATAGTCTTTCCTCAACTTCTTTTGTGCAAAGATCACACTCCTCAAGCAACATAGCTTCATGTTCCAACGACTCCTGGAACAAAGCATCACCAAATCTACAATGGTTATTACCACAATCCTCAGTGCCATCTGTAGTGTCATTTTTAGTGACAAAAAAAGAGATCAAGAACTTACAGTGCACATAGAGCTCCTTTTATGGGAAGTTTGCAATAATTGATTTTACCTGAAGCTGGCGATGCAAGTCCTGCGACTCCTGCAATGCTGCCTTTAACTCAAGCTCCAGACTTTCACACCTGCTTGCTTCCAGCTTTGCCCTTTCTTCGCTCTGCACATCATGCTACCATCATGATGACCAGCTTCCAGATTTTCTGAACTCCACAGGGATACCAATACTGCTAATCCAACTTATAAACTGGATGTGATGTTTTTGCCATACTGAGTTCTTTATGTTGATGGACAGGCACAGCTCTATTTTACCTGCTGGAGTTCCAGCTTGAGGTCTGCAATAAGTCGAGCATTCTGCCTCTGTTCCTCTTCTACAGCAGCAACCTGAGCAGTCAAGTTCAGATCCACTTCCTTTGCACATGCCTCTGATTTCAGTTCTTCAATTACACCTTGCAGCTCATCCACCTGCCTGCTCAATGACCCCATGCACACGACCCACAATTGTGTAAGTGCCCATTATTTTCTTTCTTATCTTCAAAAGGAAACAGGAAGAAGAAGAGTCGCAGAAAAGTCTGTACCTTTCCAATGCAACTTGGGACTGGAGACATGACGTGAGCTTACTCTGACACTCATCCAGCTCGGAGCGGTATCTGTCAGCCTGCTCAAAATTGAGAAAAATAAAATTCTCTCAGAAAAATTCCACAATTTATACTATTATCAGTAGAATGACCCATTAGGAACAGGCTAAAGAATGTGTACCTCAATGCGTAGCAGCTCATTTTCATGAGCCTTTACACCAAGCTCAGAAGTAGCCTCTGCCTTCTGTTCATTGACAACACCTTGCAGCTCATCGATTTGCCTGCTCACATTCGCACACAAACTTAGCATATTATTCACCAAAAGCATCTTTTCTTGGTGGTTTATTCAGCACCTAAAAGGAAAGTAAAAATCATACCTCTCAAGTGCTGATTGTGACTGAAGGCAAGAGGTGAGGTTATTGCGACACTCATCAAGCTCGGAACGGTAATTATCAGCCTGTATTTCAAAACACCAGAGAAAAGTGTTAATACAAAGACAAATTCACAAATCACAAAGACAAAAACAAATCCAAAATACCATTCTTCTTCCCCTCCTTGTAGCAGCCCAGCTTCTGGATGGACTGATGATCCACGAAGTGTTACCTCGATGCGCAGCAACTCAATCTCACGAGCATTTGCAGCAATTTCTGGTGCCAGCAGCTTCTTCTGAGATAAAACAGAGCACAACAAGGTCAGTGGGGTGCAGAGCTTCACCCAAAAATCATAAGTAGTTTCCACAGAGAAAATGCTACATGGATGGGTTTGACAAAATTCTGATCCTGGGTATTGGCAGTCAAGAAGAAAATCCCACACCTGTGGAGTCGTCAGGGGTACAAGGCCTTGCTCTAGTGCAATTTTTCCTTCCAGCACATCCAACAACTGGAAGCAACCATACCCACAAAATTAAAAAAGATCTCAATACACATAAGAACTACACATAATTTCTGTTTTCCTATGAACCTTGCTAGCAATCATCAGGTGTAGCAGCGCCTCTGTTGAATCTCTTATCAACATGGATCCTTTGTTTTTGTACCTTATCACGCAGGTTGACAATCTCCTGTGCCATAATATCCCGATCGCCTTGTTGGAATTCCTTTAAGCTGCACACACATTTGCAGAAACAAAAATCCTCAATTTGTTACAACAGAAGCATCAGACAGATAGCTGATAGGAATTTTCTACATCTCTCACAGTTTTGGTTTTAGTATCTACAAAATATTCCAGGGGAATTCTAGAATGCTTATCATACACTAGAAGACAAAATGAGGATAGAGAATCAACCTTTTGATATGATCCAAAAGGCGGATGTTTTCAGCAGCAAACCGAGTGAGCTCAGGGTTGCGATCAATACGGGCACGCAATAGCTGAAGCTCCTCCACCAACATCCTTTTCTCTTCCATAAGATAGGACTCAATCGAGAGTGACCCCTGTGAGAGAAACTCAAGTCTCTTAATTTTGTCCTCTCGGAACCTCAGGATCATCTTTCCACATTGTGATTCTTCCTCTCGCTGTTGAACCTGTAAGAAACACAGAAACAACCTCCTCCCCCTCCTTCAATCATCATCATGAGTTTGAAAGCTTCTCTCTTTCAGGAATCAAACTGATGGATCAACCCCTTTCTGTTTTCTGCAGTTTTTTGTGAAACAGAAGATCACACTCACCAAACGATTCAGCTGCTCAATCTCAGCAGCCAAGCGTTGGGTAGTGCCATAAGCTTCTTGTTCTCGTCTCAGAGCTCCAGCAACCAATGCCTCCATCGCTCTCATCTAAACCAAAAAACAGCCCCTGGGTACAATAGTAAATACTGATTCTTTCCAGGCAAGTGAGCAAGCAATCTCCACATTTGAACACATTCACCACAAATCTATATAATCATTCATGATCGGGAACAATTCATAAAGTGTGTTGAACTACCTCCTTTCTGCTTATGCTCGGGCTTCCCACAGCTCTGCTCAAGTCTTGTGAGCCATCAGCTGGCAAATCCGATGGTATACTCAAGAGATTCTGTCGTCGTACTCGATCCAACTCTTCCTGTGACAAGCATTATAATTAGCCCAAGGGCTTTCCAGTTAGTAAACCTCTCCCTTTGCAACAGAAAACCACAGAATCCACATTACAACAAAGATTCTTATTCAAAAGCAGAGGAGCAAACCTTCATTTGTTGGATTTGGCGGTGCAAAGCTGTCACATCTCCAGAAGCATCTTCGTTCACAATTGCCTGGAAGCAGAAAACATTCAAAGCAGACATGTGTGAGAGACCTGCAACAGCAGATGTTGCATGATAGTTGTTGCTCTGGAAATCACTCAGCTCAGCTCTGCTCCGGAAAATTGCTCACTCAAGGAAGGCAAAGAAACAAGGGTGAGGTGTATTACTGTGTTTTGAATAAGCTTGGCACGCTGTGCAAACTTCAGTGTACTCAGCGTCTCCAAGGCATTACTGTGATACCAAAACAGCAAACACAAATATTGTCAGCGATGCTGCTAAAAGATGCCTCCTTGTCAGAGAGATTCCACTGCAAGTGTGCTCTTACAAGAGTCCCGGTAGTTCATGATCAAGGAAAAGAATGAAAGGAGGAGAAGGCACACACCAGCTTGCAGGGCTGACGGTAGCTATAATTGTTGTCTTGGAGTTGCCCCCAAGAGAATCCTGCACATTAGGAGGATCTAGATTTCTATCAGCTGATTGCTTTGGCATAGGAGCATAACTGTCAGGTTCCTGACCCAGTGGGTCAATGACCCATGGTGATGTGCAGGACCAAAACCTGAAGGGAAATCAAGAGGGCATTTACCTGTAAGAGAAACGTTAGCTTGGAGTCACGATAAGGAACATGCCGTTGCTTTCCATTTGCTACATCTACTAGGATCATGATGACCAGCCTGCAAAACACAAGAATTCAACAGTTTCTATTATCATGTTATATCATCTGTCTGTTGGGTGCTTTCTTGTTGCACATCTGTGCCTTCCTTCAACAACTTTAAGACCTCCACAAGAACAAAAAGATTAGAAAAACACACCCAAGTGTGGAGAGTGATTTATTGATGTTGGCAGCTTCTTTCAACCGCTCTCCCTCTGCACCTGACGACTTTTGCCTGATCCACATTCCGGATTTTCCATCATTATATGCTCTTTATTTGCTATGAGAAGAATGTGCAACTCAGTTTGGATTTTGATCCATGCCTCCATTGAACCACCAATGGTACCAAAAGAGAGAACAACTTTCCTTGCACCCATGCACCACCCATGGTAACCAAAATAGAGAACTACTTCACATACCTTTCTGAGCCGGCAAGATCAACAAGATTAAGATGGCCAAATCGGATATTGGTCATTGAGTCTCGTTCCCACTGCAATAACAGAGCAACCAGAAAATCAACAACATCGTCAAAGTTCATTTTAACAACTCCACAAAAGAGATCCAAGAGTGTGCGATTGATTGCCTCGTGACAGAAATCTTCAAGTGCTCATCATCAACATGTAGATAGATCAGGCAAACAGAAAATCTTCTAGAGAAATAACAGGGTTGCACTGGATGGATGTTGCACCTTGCTCTTGACTATACATGTGAACACACTATGCGAGCGACTGCTCTCCCTGTTCATGTTGGTCGCTGCCACTCTCCTGTTTGCAGCTCCCTGCAGTGTTGAATCGATAAAACATGAGCAAGCACTCCCACTATTTCTTTGAATCCATGCTCCTTGATTCCAAAAAACCAAATAGGAATCAAAAGGGTTCAAGGAAGGACTCATACATGTGTGATTTGAACATCACCTGATTCAGTAGATGTATGACATCTTGCATGCCATGCACTTCGACTTCTGACAGATTCTCAACATACACTCCCTTTCTCACATCTTCTCGTAGCTGCAAATCAACATTTTTCATCATTGTCAATCAGTCTCTGGATGATCAAACACCAAAACTGAAAACACAGTAATATTTTCTAACAGAAACTGTCTCTGTGGCAGAGACTTTTCATTCACTTTTTACTCACTAGGTCCCAATTGTTTTGAACATGAACCAGTCATACAGGGGTGAATGTGGAGATCAGACAAAAGTCATGGTGGACATACATGTAAGTTGGTTGACGTTGGCTCAAGCAAATCAGTAATTTGCTCATTGTAGATCTCCAGAAACGAGCACCTGCACATAAACATTAAATTTTCGTCCTTGCGCAGCTCTTCTTCCTGCCAGAAGAATTCATAGCACCACCTTAGGCACTTTCAAAATGCTGATCACCTACAAACTTGACAAATCCTGATCACCCACAAGCTTGAAACAATCATAATCAAGCAACCCGTGCCTCTTCCCTTTGTCCAATCAAGGAATTTACAGAGCTTCACTTTAGGGCTCAGATCTCTTCTCTCTCCAGCTACAGACTTGACAAAATGCTCATCAGTAACAAACTTGACAAATGCCACTCACCCACAAGCTTGAAACAATTATCACCAACAAACACATGCCTCTACTCTTTGGCACATCAAGGAATTTACAGAGCTTCAATTTTGGGCTCAGAAATTTCATTTTGGAAATGCTGACCTTGCGGATCCTTGCAAAGAGGTACTCAAACACTCGTGGAATCATGCCCCGATTCTCGCTTGGCATTTTGTCAAGATTGTCAATATCTCCAAGCATTGTATGTGTTTTTCCACTTCCAGTCTGAAAAACAACATACACATAACAAATATGCCCATAAGACCCAATTCCCAATCTTAATCCAGCATCATCATTGAACAAAAGCTTTGGAAAACTACTACCAAGCTAAACCTCTTCCCAGCAATCCTTGTTTTACAACTCAACAACAACAAAAACAAGATGATGATGATGACAACTCAACTGCCAGTCAAAGATCTCAAAAACGTCTCATTATAGATTTCTAGTGTTCTACTTTCATGAACAAAAATTTCTTTGGGTCATCTTCCATCTCTAAGACAGAGATGGAGACCTGTTGCAAGAGATGCAAGGATTTTTTATCAGTTGATGGTATTATTATTTCTAGATCAATTACTGCTGCTGACAAATGGACTGATCAAAATCCACAATTTTCTTTCTTGTTTGTACCTACCTGGCCATAAGCAAACATACAGCTGTTGTAACCAGCCATGCAATTCTCCACCATTGGTAATCCTGCCACTTTGAAGAGCTTCTCCTGGAAAAACCCCCACAAACAAATCCAACAGTTTCCACCCCCCAAAAACCAACAAAAAAGACTATCAGTTGAGAGCAAGAGAGTTGAGAAACAGAGAGAATGTTGCATTGTACTTCACACACACACACACACAAATGCTTACCACACCACTACAGAGAATTCTACAGCTTTGAAAAATGCACACACAGGTAAGGGTTTGGGTCTTCAAAGTTTCTTCTTACCTGTGTGACAGAATCACCCGCTACATGGTCAAAAGTGAATCTGGATTCAGGTGGACCAATCCAGGTGATGGTGTTTGCACTCTCTTGCTTCAAGCATCTGATGCTGCTGCTGCCAAAACCAGATTGTGTTGTTGCTGTTGCCATTTCAGAGGTGTTCATGGGCCGAGTCCGGATCAACACCTGCAAACACAATTTATTTTCCCCACTCAAACATCAGCCAAGCTCAAGAACAAGAAGAAGAAACCAATTGCATGCAACACAAGATCAGTCATCTCTCTCCCACCAGCAGCAGCAGCAAGCTTGGAAGACTCTTATTCTTCTTCCTTTTCTACTCTTCTGAAGAAGCTGGCTTGTACACTTGATACAAGTGTGGGTCAAGAAGAACTGTGACCTAGGATGATGGGATGCATCAAGGAGATGATCGCTTGCTTGCCTGGACATTGTGTTCGTCCCAGAACAAAGGATCTTCTTGGAGTTCGAACTGTTGTTGTTGTTGCTGCTGAGTGACGCCTTGAGGTACCACCGCGGAGAGAGTTCTTGCAAAAACTCCGGATCCAGCGCTAGCAGTAGGGAGTCGATTGCCGATCTGACCCACTCCGGAAGCGGCAGCGGCAGCCGCAGTACCAGGCCCGCTCGTCATCGCTCCATACTTCAAAGACCTCGAAACCCTGGAAGGCGTTGTTGTTGTTGTTGTTGTTGTTGTTGGTGCGAAAATGCTGGTAGTCTGGCTTGGAGCACGCGCAGCAGCATCCAGTTGCGGCGGCGCAAGCGAGGGAGACTTTTTCGACAAGCTCCCGATCAAAGCTTGCTTGCTCTTCCCTGGAGTGGAGGAGGAAGCGCATTGCACACTCCTTTCCGGAGTACCCACCAAAGCAGCAACGGAACACTCGCTATTAAGAGACTCTGAACAAAACAAGCTCTTCTTCACTCCAGCTATCGACATCGCTCCCGCTGCCGATGATAGTCCCAAGTCGCCGTTACAAACAACAACGGGAGCAGAAGCTCCTCCTCCTCGCAAACTACTACTGTTTTCGGGAATCGGAGTGAGCACCTTCCGTTGTGGAGTCACTGTCGTCGTCGTCGAAGACGACAACACTTCTCCCACTTTACTGCTACTGTTGTTGCCATTAGTACTACAATAGCTTCTTCCATGAGCTTCCGCATTCTCTTGCACATTCCTCTTGATAGGTGAATTGCGCATCAACAGACGCAGCGGCGACGACTCTCCTTTCCCCATCCCCAGTTTCTCGTAGAACTCCCAACCACCCAAACAACAATTTCTCTCTCTCTCTCTCTCTCTCTCTCTCTCTCTCTCTCTCTCTCTCTCTCTCTCTAGGTTGTTGTTCCAAAAGAGGGTGTCGAAGCTCCAAAACTTGCAGAAGAACAACAAGAAGTGGTTTCGTTCCTCATTGTTGCCGCGGTTTCTCGGGGCTCAACTCTCTTCTCTCGACCTCCTCAGGACTGAAGTGCGACAAGGAAAAAAAGGAGGAGGAGGTGCAAAGAGGGAAACTCGAAGAGGAATGCACAAAGCAAGCTCCTGATCCACTTGCTACAACATGCATTTGACGAGGACCCATTTGTCGATTCGATCGCAAGACGGAGAACCAGAGCAGAGCGGCTGCTGCTCCGGACAAGGTGATGGCCGTTGCGAAGATTGCGACAAAAGTTTGAATCCCCGCTCCTGCCGCTGCTGCTGCCTGCGACAGCGTTCCCCGTCTCTCTCCACGCTCTTCGGCGGGCGGACGGACGGACGAGGAGACGGACGAACCGACGAACCAACGAACGGACAGACGAACTGACGAACGGAAGGACGACCCGACGAAAGGATCAACGAACGGACGGACGAACAGACGGCCGAACGAACGGACGTCCGCATGCACACTTTCAACTTGAATACATGTTTATGGCCCAAAAAAAATTACACTTGGAGAAAATTTACTGATTTTTCAGTTTTTAATTGCCAATTTATTTTTTTAATTTGCCAAATTATATCCTAAGTTTTAACATGTAGCCAAAAAGTATAGAAAGATGTTAGTTTTTTTTTTTTTTTTTTTTTTTTTCCTTTTTTTATTTTTTATATCCAATTTTTTTTTTTTTAACGATTTTTTTTTTTATTAAAATAAAAAAATGG
>Ga0116227_10002601_pt1 | contig 40763 bp, 22 predicted proteins | sample S1TSphgellanicum_FD_89693 | JGI IMG/M metagenome (GOLD analysis project Ga0116227, IMG submission 89693) | Host-associated microbial communities from peat moss isolated from Minnesota, USA - S1T2_Fb - Sphagnum magellanicum MG | ecosystem: Host-associated > Plants > Peat moss > Unclassified...
GTGTACACCTAAAGATTCCTCCCTCTCTTAAGGAGTAGGCCTATTCTCAAAGCCTAAGCTTACATAGGTCACTAGGCTAGGAGAGCAAGGTTTTGTACACCTAAAAATCCCTCCCTCTCTTAAAGAGTAGGCCTATTCTCAAGGCCTATGCTTACATAGGTCACTAGGCATAGGAGAGTGAGGATTCCTACACCTAAAAAGATCCCTCCCTCTCTTAAGGAGTACTTAGTAGGCCAACTATCCAAAGATTATTTGCCTATTATTACTACTACTACTATAACTACTACTACTTATACCCACTTAATTTTGGCAACTTTGAGTTTTTATTTTTGGCCAATGCCAAAAAAATTTTGTAGAATGCCAAATTTTATGAGGCCTGGGTTAGTCCCAGGCTAGAGAAGGAATGGGTGAATGGTTAGCTGGCTCAAGTTTTCCAGGGCAGCTTGAGCTAACAACATGGTTGCTTGAGGGACCTTGAGCCAACCTCATGGGGCAACCATATGGTTGGTTACCCAAGGCAACTTGGGTTAGCCAACCATTCCCCCAGACTCAAATTGATTGTGGAGAGCCATCTTTTTCTTTTTCCCTTGGATGAAAGCCATACAGGAAGAAGATGGTTAGAAAAGATTTAAACCTTGGTTGTCTCACATATTGAAGAGGATTTCAATAGTTGTGTCACAATCTTTTATTCAAAAAGGTCTATTAGACCATGTACACTTACAAGCAATTCTCATAACTCGAGTACATTCCATAACTCGAATCCAAAATTCTGGAGATGATTTCTTATTTAACACCCATGGTAGGCATCTATACTTTTGAATCAGAGATTGACTTTTATTGAATTTGTTGCTATTGTTTAGTGCTTGTTAAAAATAATAAGTTAATCCACATTAAATCATAAATAGTTGTGAGAGAAATATGAAGGGCTCTTGAATTTAAATATATTTCTATCAACCAAAATTTTAAAAACAAATTATCACAGAATAATTTAATTCTACACATTAACAATGGCTAAGCAAGAAATTGTTTGGTTTCAATTTCCATCCATTTAGATGTTTGAGCTAGATGGGCTAACCACAAGAAGTGGACAAGTGTTTGATGTTAATGTTAATTGGTTTCAAATGCCCAAATCATGTAAAAGCCTAGTAATCCAATAGGATGACTTGTTAGTTCTCATGAGACATTAAATCTCTCGTTGAAGAAAGAAACAAAGAGGATTGCAAAATTTTGTATAAAGCATACATTGTCGTTGTGGAAGCACAATAATGTAAACAATGAAATTGCCATGTTAGGGTTGAATGTAAAGTACCAATAAAACACATGATAAGATTGTCATATATTGAATGTTTTGAATCAGATGATAAAGGTAAAAGTAATTTTTCACTAATGTGCATTTAATTTTTTAATTTAAAAAAAAATGCTAGTAACTATGAAAGTTATTTTTTTATGTTGTGGAATTTTGAAAGGTATGCACATTGAATGTGAAAGTAGAATATTTATTTGATGACACCCTTAAGTAAACAATAATTTTTATCTATTTTAAGTTAATTTAGTGTGTTTATTTCATTGAGTATTTTTTGGAAATTGTTTTTTATAAGTTCAATAGAGAGCATGGATGGTTTTTAACCATCCTTTCACACATGATGATGTTACTTTAAAAATATATATATAAGTGTTACATGATTTAAGTGGAAACACCTAATTACATTTGTGTATGTTTTGCTATGTTTCTACCCATAGATTTCATTTCTTTTGCTTACAACAATTTTCTCTTTTTAATTATTTAATATCTCTTAATATTGTTTGTTGACTTGGTTGTATTAAGATTCAATACTTTTGATTTGATTGTTGTTTATTCATCATCTCGTGCATTGCTTGTTGTTTTCATTATTCACTTATTGGTGTTATGGTGCCCATTGCTAGTCGATTTTTTGTTGTTTATTATTTATTGGTTGTTGAGTTAATTATTTCAAGTTGCATTGTTTCAAATTCCACCACTTCTAAGTGAATGGGAGGATTCAAGTATATACTAGTTAGATGGCAAGGTTGTTATACTCTAGAATTTAGCTCGGAAGTAATAATCTAGTTTGTTATAGAAACAAGTGTCTAGCCAATCTCTATAATGGTTTACTTGATAGTGATGAAGAAAATCTCAAATAAATTGAACACCATTCGCATGATCTTGTCCTACACCAAGCAACATTGTTTCAAGCAAGTAGTGCATGAGTGCTTCTATTGTAATCATGAAAGAAGCCTCTCTTCTTTCCCATCATGAGCTTGAAATTGAAAACTCAATGCAAAGGATATTGGAGCTTTGATGATGACAACAATAGCAATGCACAAAAAATGAGATCGAAAAGGAACTCTCACCTTCTTAGTGAGAAAAATGCACTTGATGGTGAGAAGGTCAAAGTCACAAGTAGGTAGCCCCTTAGAGTTCTAGATATGAAAAATTTGCAACTCTTGTTTAAGGAGTCACTGAGGGATGTAATGAGGTGCCCACTGCCCTTACCCCCTCCCTCTCTCCCCACTTCTAAAGCTAAAAAGCCAAGGTTATTATTTCGCATGTATAGATTAGGAATTTCAAGTTGAGGTTGCAAGCTCCAAAGGAATTGGGATTTTCATGAGAACGAACAACCCACTAAAGGGGGTGAACTTCAAGTGTAGTCATGGTATTAATACAAGTTTTTAAGGAATGATTGAGGTGTGTGGGAAGAAGCTCAACAAACCCTAACAAAGGAGAGAATGGATAGTTGAATCAAGAGGAAAGAAAAAATTAGAATTTGGAAGAAAATCAAACTTTGAGGTTGTCATCAAATTCTTTTCTTATAAAGTAAATGCATGGAATTAGCTCTTGGAGTAAATTAATTGGATCATTGATGAGGCATGGCATCTGGTTGCAAGCATGAGTGCACGTTTTTTCCCTTGGAATAATTGCACAAGAAGTATTTGCAAATAGAAATGAGGTGTTTTAAGATCACAGATCAATCCCCTTACCAAAACCATCTCTCTAGGGAGTGTGTGTACATGTATTTTGCCCTTGCTATTTTAGGTTCTTAGTTCTTACCCCTAAGAGGAAAAATCTCATGGTTGAAGCAAGTGCATAGGCATGAAAAAGGACTGAGGTAGGGTTGCGTAGACACGCGTCTGCAGTGCTCACCTGCAAGGGAGCTGCATTGTGACTTCAGAACTTTTGTTACTACCAGAGGAGTCTAGCTTATTACTTGCATAGAAGCATTCGGAATAGAAAAAAACACTTACACTGAACAGAGACTACCAGCTTTATGTAAGTAATTTCACAGTGAGAGGATGGAGCCAACCCTAGCTAGCTAGCTAGCAGCCCACAGACAGCGACTTGATCTGTGCAGCGATTCCACTCTACCAGCAAATTAGACTTCTGTTTGACCAAACATGAAGTCTAATTCACTGCAGGGGATAGGCATGAACACAGCAGGTTTGGAGCTTGGTCACAACTAGTGAGCTAACCTTGTGCATTGAGAGGACCAAGGTGACTTTTGTCAAGTTTCTACATGCATGGATTTTTGGAAGATACAAGGCAACCCTGCTAGAGTAGTCCCGTCTGACATTAAGCACATGGTCCTAAAACAGTACTGAGATAGCAACCAACCAGGATATCCAGTGCCACCATCACAAAGAGCTGACTTTTCAGGTACAAGAAAATGTTTACAGCATAGGCAACTCAGTCACACCAGCTCAGCTTGCATTAAAGAATTTTTATTTTGTTGTGTATTGGTACTGTAAGAACAAAGGAAAATGAGTACAAGCTCATGGGTCCACTTTCCCACTTACTCTAAGATTTGTGCAAATAAATTACAAACTAAGATTGAAATTGACTACTCTGAAGTTTTGAGATACCATGAATATTACAGACGTGTAGATGATTATCTTATTTGGCTGTATGTTCCCACTGCATATCATCACTGAACTCCTGAAGTGCTCCTCGCAAGTCACCTTCAGCTAGAGCAAAGTAGTATTGTGCAGTGCTATCATCCACTCTTAAGCTTCTCTTCAAAGATTCCATAATTTCCCGTTTGAGCTTGCGGTGAACTCTGGCAGTTGCACGAGCATGGGCTTCCTTCTTGTCAGGCCCTGTTCCATCCAGGTACAAGACCGCAACCTCCCGCTTTGCATATATGTCAGTTTCAATGTAGCATGTCTGACCATCCAGTATCTCTGGCCGTGTCACAGGAATCAGCAAGCGCTCACGTGAGTGAATGCCATGCTCACTCATCATGTTGTTCACCCTCCTGATCTCTGGCACCTGCAGACATTATCATCAACATGTCAGCCAGCAATAGTGTAAAAGAAAAAGTAGTCAGGTGGCTATCATATACATTGTGAAAGTGCACTTATAGGTCAATTAGTGAACTTGATATACAGAACATCAAGAGAAATGCTCCAAAATCTATTGGGAATAAAGAGGGGATAAATATGGAAGTACCTGCACCCCATATTTGACTGCCAATCCTGCAATGGTATCCTGTCTCTGCAGAGCATGTGAAATGGCAAACTGCCCCAATTGCCCCCGCCAGAAGCTGCTTGATGTGGGCTTGCCCACCACCTCCCTCAGTTTCCATGGTGCAGTGAAAGCCGCTGCCAATACTGCAGGGTCCCCTGCGATGGAGTGCCACAGATGGCAAACACATGCAGCACACCCTAAAGAGCGAACTGACAAACGCTCCAAAATAGATCGCCAAAGATCATCAGTCAGAACTCTCTCTCCTTCCTCATTTCCCTGGCCAGATACCACAGTTGCCTCCACACCCTCTACTTGTCTAGTGACTTCAAGATTACTTGGAGAGTGCATCTTCAAGTTAAGTCCTCGGGTGGTCACTGCATCCAGGAGTTCACTGTCATTGGAGTAGTTTCTCTTAAACAATGCTGGATCATCCCTCACAACTGCAATAGATCTTTCTGCCAAATGCTCAAGACCATGGTGACTGATTCTTTGCAATGCCAGTATTTCCTGCTTCACAGCTGTTTCCATGCTTGCATCAGATGTTTGGCTGGCGAATCCTTTCCCTTTGGACATGCGTCCCTGCAAGTAAATCACGGCTAGTTCCCTCTGTGCATATTCATCATACTCAATGACACAAATTTGACCCCATAAGAGCTGTGGCAGTGCCACAGGTATCAGCAACCTTTTACGAGAGTAGACAGCATAGTCACTGCTCATGTTGTTCAGCTGGCGGATGTCCTGTGCCTGCACAATGTTCAAAAATGATAATGGTACAACAAGCTGCAACAAAGCCAAACCTAACTTAATCATCTATATACTTCCATAATCTTCGCGTTCATAGTACACTTCCCACAATAGTAGAATAATCCTGCAATCAAGGAGCTTGCTGTACCAAATTCTAAAAGGTATAATCCTGGAATCAAGGAGATTGCTGTACCAAACCCTAAAAGGTCTAATACTGTGATCAAGGAGCTTGCTGTACCCAAACCCTAAAAGGTATAATCCCACATCGAAGCATGTCAGTCGACACATGTCATGCATTCTTGAATTTGCATTGAGCGCAGATTGTAACAAGTTTGTAAGATTGGAATCATTCTGATCTGGCCAAGAAAGATCTGTGAATGAAGGGAATTCACAAAACAAGCATGAATTCCTGCCAGGTATCATTCCTGAATTAGGCAAGCAAAGCCAAGTTCTGTTCCATGTTAACTGCTTCAGAACAATTATGACCAAAATCACGATGTAAGGATACTTTTCTGTTGTGGAAAGAGATCGAAAACGAGAGAAGTTCTCTGATGTGATATCAGCGGATCCGATACAATTTCAGGTATAGTTTTGCCCTTGAATCTACGGCGTTCCTAGAGATCGGAAGACGACGACGACAGGTATTTTCCCGACATGCTATGTATGTGTTTGCAGCGAGACCAAAAGCAAATCGCAGGAACAAGACAAAGTTGACGCCTCAGAATTCGTCGGGAGAAGCTTTTCCGATATCAGTCCGGCAGGCAGGAAACACCGGATGTGGTGCACACAGATCATGAAACTTTCAGCAAAACAAAAATAGTTCACAATTGAGAGGAGAAAGAAAGATCTTCATGCTCACCTGTACACAATACTTTACTACCAAGCTCTCCAACGTATCCCAACTCTGCAGCACATGCGAGAACGCAAAGACGTGTATGTCTGCATCATCCCAGAAGGCGGTCGATGACGGACTCCCTAGAACATCCTTGAGCTTCCATACTTCCTTGAACACCATAACCGAAGCTTCTTCCATAGCACTGCTTAATTCCCTTCACCGGCAAAAGAATACGATATCCTTCCCTTTCCGAAAGAGGTAGAAACAGAAACTTGCAATCCGTGTGTTGTTGCTCAGAGAAAACCCGAAACCTTCGAACTTCATTTGTCCATATCAGGAGCTTCCGTGGTCCAAATCCTTAGCTGTAAAAGAAAATATAACGTGCTCTTCTCATTCCTTCACCCGTAAAAGAAGATATTATCCCGTTTCAAGACGAGATGGAAACAGAAAAACTTGCAATTCCTTTGTGGTTGCGTGCAGAGAAAACCAGAAAAACCTCGGAACTTGGTTTGTCGGAAGTCTTGATGATGAAATCGTATAAGGAGCTTCCGTGGCCCAAATCCTTCGCTGTAAAAGCGGATATCGCTTTCCGGAGAGAGAGTAGGAAGAATTATTTTTAAAAATTGAACATGAATTGCAAGGTTTTGGGCCACATAAGAAGCGGCAAGCGCACGAAGCACGAAAAGTGCGGAAGTTCTGCAGCGATGTCGTGAAGCAAGGCCGCGATCGTCGTCGAGGGCGAGGCCCGGGTTCGGCCGATGGGCAGGGGGAAGAAGGGGGGTGGGAGGGGGGGGGGGGTTTGGGGATGTCAAATGGGGAAAAGCTTTTGAGACATGGCCTGGAGGTTTGGGACCTCCATTTTGGTCTTTTCACACACAACTTAGGACAACTTGGGTCGTGCTACTTCACACTACCAATGATAATCAAACTAACATAAGTTTAAAATATTTAATATATTTTCATTTGTTCCTTGAATCTTACAATATCATAACAAAATTCTTTAATCATATAATTTTTCCATGAAATCATTTTCACTTCCATTAATATAGGTTTCAAACTTCAATTTACCAATTTGTCAAGTAGGTATAAGGTGGGTGTTTTGATTTGCACTTCTTAGTTCCTCAAGTCAATAGATACACTCAAAATAATATGTTATGATTTGTGATGTTAAAAATCATGTCATGACAATTTGTGTACACCCATCATGATATTGTGAATAAGTTTTTATTATGTGAATGACATTAATTCTTGATTTTTAATAATGTCTTGAAAATTTTTGTGTTTGTGTTTACTCATAATGTTTCAACAATTTTTGGAAATTATACAATCAAATTTGTCTTGTTAATTTCAAATTTTTGTTTTTGTGTTAATTGACATCTTGTTTTTGTCTTGTTATCTATCGAGGCAAATGAAGCATAAGAATTTGAAATTAATCATATTTGTTATGATAAATAGTGAGATGAGTGATCAATAACTTATGTTTTCAAAAGAAATTGTTGTCACCATTCAAATTCAGTTTCAAGTTTGTTTGCAAATAGGTGCGGATGAGCTCAAACAAGTCAAAATTAATGTTAAAATGTCAATTTTTTTGCAATTTTTGTTATATTTGTTTATGTGGTGTCACTTTAATGGCATGTGAATCACGAAAAGTTATGTTTATTGAATAATATAGACACTCAAAAATCTAAAATGAATGAAAAAAAATTCAATATTAAAGTTTGGTTTGAACAAAGAATGTTTAACAACTTCATTCAAGAACATTATTTTTATAAAAGGCCTTTTAGTTTTCATAATATAGTTTATTTCATCCTCAAATTTTTTGTAGTAATAAGGTATTATTAAACACATTTAAAAAGCATTCAAATTTTCATATTTTTTAGATTTTGTGTTTATCAAAATTTAAGGTTATTAAAAAGTTCATGAATCTTTTATGACATGTAAATGTGATGCAATTTAAAGAAAAGTTGTAGTTTATAATATAACATTTAAATTTGAAAATGTTAACATGTTTTGGTATGATTTGATATTATGGAAAATATTCAAAATGAAACACAAAATCTAACAAAATTTGTGCACTTTCAAAAATTCTTATTTCTTCAAATTTGATTGTAAACAAACATATGACATATTGAAAACAACTACAAATACAATAAATAAAAAGTTTCAAAAAAATTCATTTGAAAATTCTTCTCTATGAAAACATGTTTTTTTGACAAAGAGACCTTAAAAAGGACAATAGTCTTAAATGCAAAGTAAATACATTGGTTCATCATATGTCATTTCACTACACCAAAATGCATATTAGTTCATTATGGGTTTCACTAGATTTTGAATGAATTTGAACATTTTTACCATGATGAAATTGGTTAACCCCTTAGAAAACCTCAAAAATAAAAGGGGGGGGGAGGGAAATAGCAGCCCCATCACACATTAACCAAAATTCAGAAAGTATAAAGGGGGCAGAAAATGCCACTGACGCACTCCCAACCTCCTCAATAGACTCAAATGTGAGTCTAAGATGAAAACAGCAGAAGAGTAAGAAGTTGGGGCACGTTCCCTGGCTTGCAACATTTCAGGGCTAGAAGGGTGTGCTAGAGCTCCGGGATGGGACTAAGAAGATTGACAAGCACTTCAATCACTCACACGGACTTGCACAAACCAAATAACAATTTAATTAGTGCATAGTTAGAGCACTTTTGGTGCACGGACGAATCACTGGCAAACTCAAACTCATAAGACTCACCACAACCTAAACTTGGGGGAAGCCACCACCTTCCCCCTTATAGTATACTTTGTGCTTGGCCACGAGGCCAACATTCAAATGGCATTTTGTCCCAGAACTCCCAAGTGGGAGTCTTGAAATTCCCAAAGTTAGGATTCTTACAACTTTGGAAGCCTATAACTTTGTGTGTAGACATTTAATGGAAATGAGGTCTAAAGCAAGTTGTAGCCCTTGTTGAGAGCTTTTCAACGATATGTGGCACGTCACTTACACGCAAGGAATCAGAGTGATTCTTAATTTTAAGTGGTTAGGAGTCAAACTTTCAATTTGACTTCCGACCCTTCTTTTAACCATAACTTATGTTTTAAGTGTCCAAATTGGTGATGTAAGCCCATTTCAGATATCTACGTTCCAATATCTTTCTAATAATATAAGGAATATCTCAATCTAATGAGTTTTGACCCTTGCAATCACCCTTTGAAAATTTGGGAGTTCATTGAGACTCCAACTCCCAAAGTGGGAGCTCATTTGGGAGTGTGGGGGTTCATTCCCTCACACTTTCTTACACTCCCGGGAGCATGAAATGTGACTCCCAAGTTCACTCTTGGTCCGCACCTTCACAAGCCCTTGCCTTGGTCACGAACCCAAGGTTAAAGTTGCGACAGTCACATAATGGTAGTGCTGATTTCCCCAAAATATTCAAGTGGCAACATTTAGCCTTAAAGGCCTGATCAATACTATCTTGGAAACTAGGCTCACAAATAAATCTAAGGGAGTTGATGGCTTTCAAGGTTGCCATCCCAAGCTCAATAATAGCGACCCAAGCTTGTTGGAGAACATTGCGGGAGGAGTAATGTGCATCAAAGTGCATCCTACACCTTTCCAACCAAAGGAAATAAAGAATGAAACTCCTAAAAATATCCACTCACTACTTAGTAAAAGAGAAAACACTAGCGTGGTAATCCTGAATTTTGGGAGGATCATCCTCTTTTTTGACAATTAGCTCACCCAATAAAATAAAAGGCCAGGAAAGGGCAACATCATCTAAAGCCCCCCATTTTTGCCAAACCTTAAAGTACGCCTCCCAAGCGTATTTGGCTTTAACACATTCAAGTAGGTAGTGTTGTAATGATTTGGAAAGCCCATTAGGGCACACCTTGCACGTAGGAAGGATCCCCATGTATCGGAGCCAAATGCCAACATGGAGCCCGCGATTTAGGGTGAGTCAAATGAGAGTTCCAACCTTGTGGGGGCGGGAGTTGTGCCAAATTCTAGCCAGCACCTGGCGATCCATCAAATTGTTGAGATTAAACTGTTGGATGAAGGAGCAGAATACATGAACTTCAGCCTGTCGCCTTGAGTTCATATAACCATGCTTAGCCGAGTAACCGAAAAAACTTGAGTCCCCCAAGGGGAAGGTCCCTTGCCAATGCCATTCTCCCAGATCCTAGGGGAAACTGTCGATGAAACTAATCTCAAAAATCCATAATAGAATAGATTTGGGGAGCACAGAGAAGTCCCTGACCATTCTGAACGAAGCTCCATGTTTATTTTGAGATAGAACTCTAATTGAATGGTAACCTGCGGGTGAAAGTTTCACCTCTTGAAAATTCACGGCTCTAATAAGACCATTAGGGGAACTCTTGCAAAATTCAATGGCTTTTACCAAGTTTGGGAAAATTTCCACCACTCGATAGATCCATGTGAGAAGGGCAAGATGACCCGTTACTTTGTTACTGATCCAGTCCCCAATTTTGAAGTCATTGGGGGATGTAGTCGAGTTCCAAAGGATGCTAAAGATGATGATATCCTTGTTTGTTCGATTAGTGACGTGGGAGCTCATTTCAAGTGCTGGGAGGCTCTTCCATTCCTTGTCCTCTTGGTCCCATAAATCCTTTATTCTTGTGCATCCAGCCTTAACAATGGCCAACCCTTCACTGAGACCACTCACCTTTAAAGGTCGACCGGCATAATTAGTGACCAGGGGGTTATTGAAGATTGGTTGTTGGAGGACTTCTGCTTGTGATGTGGGTTCAATCTTCGTGAGTCTTGCTCTCACATTCAACCAAGATTCGAAAATGTTTTTCCAAAACGAGCAAGTCATTCTCTAGAGTTTGGAGGTAGTGAATAACCAATTCATGTCTTTATTCCTTGGACCTTTCCCATGGATTGGGAGTTGAACCTGAACCGCGCAATATCTTAGTATCTCTTTCCAGGGTTCACAACCAAGGGATAGTCTTCTCACTAGCAATTTGGCAAAAAGGGCTTCTGACTAAGCTTTGGGGTCGATAATTCCTAGGTCCCCCTCTCGAAAAGGGAAGTGTGAGGGAGTCCCATTTTACCTTTGCTCGAGTTCTAATCGCTTTTCCTCCCCAAATGAAGTTCCGAACCACCCCCTTAATTTGATTGCACATTTTAGGGTTAAGGTTCCAGCAAACTACCATGTACCACATAGAGGAAAGGAGAACTTAATTAGCTATGAGTATTCTGCCTATGAGGGAAAGGTTACAGTTTCCCCACACTATCATTTTGCCCATTAATGAGATCATAAGTTTATCGGAATTTGCCTTTGCGAGGAATCGAAATTCGACTTGGATGCCCAAGTAGTGAACCCCTTCGCTCTCAAGGACCCACTTCAGCCCTACCTCTTAACCCCAATTCCAGACCTGCTTCTCTTCGTTCGCCCAAATGGCGGCAAACTTCCCCCAATTGATTTTCACCCCAAATGCGAAACAAAAGAGATCCAATACTAACCGCATTCTGTCCATGTTGCTTTTGGTTCCCTTGAGATAGAGAGCATTATCATCAGCAAATGTTTGGTCCCAAACACAACCTCTTTTGGGCAGGGTCAACCCCTCCACATTATATTTAATATTGTCCAACATATGTCCAAGGATATCCGCCACCAATATAAATAGGTAAGGAGCTAACCAGCAGCCCTATCCCACCGATCTGGATAACTTAAAGTCTTTTCCAGATTTTCCATTAACCTTGACTGATGATGAGGCTAGCCAATATTATGAGGAAACCCACTTAATCCATTTGGGGATAAACCTTAATTTGGATAGGGCTAGAAAAAGAAACCCCATTTTATTTTATCAAAGGTTTTTTCAAAATCAAGGAGAAGCAAAACTAGGTCTTGCTCATTTTCTACTGCCTACTTGAGCGATTCCTGGGTTAAGAAGTTATTATCCAAAATGTTTTTCCCCATCACAAAGCCGATCTGGTTGGGTCTGATCACAAATGGTAGGTGTATCTGGATCCTTCGAACTAGGATTTTAACAAGTATTTTGTAAATACTTCCAACGAAAGTGATGGGTCTCCAATTCCCTAACTTAAAGTGGTCTCCAAATTTTGGGATCAAGGTGATCATCCCTTTGTTAATGAAGTCCGAGGTCAATCCCAATGAAAGCATTGCTCGAAAGGCTAAGAGAAACGTGGGGGTGATTTCTTCCATGTTTTCCTGAAAGAAATTTGTCAGCAAACCGTTGTGGCCTAATGTTTTGCCTTTAGGCAGGGAGGTGATGGCTTCCACCACCTCTTCCAAGGTCAACCCCTAGGTCATTTTGACGTTCATATCCTCCGTGACTCGGGAGGGTACGCTCTCCCAACACTTCCTTTGGGCCTTTGCAATGTCCAGGTAGTGGGGTTCAGATGTGTATAGATTGGCATAAAAATGGGAGATATAATGGGAGAGGTTCGCATGTTAATATATTGTCATCCCGTCAACCTCCAATTCCTTCAAGAGGGTTTCTTCTTGCCAACGCAGTGGAAGTCAAATAATAACTTGCAGCAAGTGTTGTCGTACCTTAACCATCCCATTGCTGAATGGTGGTTGAAGCGTTCTACTAAGGTCTAGAAAAATTCAGCCAGCTTGCTTTATGATTCTGAAAGAATTGCGTGTACGTGTTCATTTGTTGGGTTAGATTGTAGCTACATTTTCGCTAGTTGAATTTTCTTGGAATGGGCCCTGAATTACATACCTTTAAAATGGTTTCACTCTTTGACTAGTGAGGCATTGCATGTCATAACTCTTTGGATGGCCACCTCTATCCAAGGTGCCCATCTTGCCTCTCTTAACGGCTTGGGCGTCTCTCCTTCCCACGCCTTAAACATCACCGCCTCACACATCTCGACTCCTAGCAAAAAGGAATCGAAATATTTGTTCTGTTTTAATGAATCGATCAACTGTCCCCAAATAGTTCTAACTAGAGGGGAGTGATCCGAAAGCTTGCGTACTAATGTGGCTACCTCAATTTCCCCCCCCCATCGTATCCAAGTCTTGAAAGACAATGAATTTATCAATGCGTGAAATAGCTGAACGCACTCCAAAATTGCCATTATTAAAAGTGTACTCCTTCTTAGACATTTTTTGGAAGTTGTCCAGCTTCCAAGTGTCTACTAGCCCATATTTAATCGTCATATGATGCCAAGAAGCCACCTCTCTTCTCATCATGAAACGTTCCCTCGTTTTCCCTCTTTAGTCAGTCTCTTTTAAATGATTGAAATCTCCTCCTATGATGATGTGGGAGGTGTCAAAATTGGCTTCACTTAGGCGCTTCCACATCATTACTTGTTCATTGGACATGCGAGCGCCATAAATGTTAACAATTGTGAGGTTTTCGTTAAATGAGAGTTTGAAGGTTACATATTGTGCTTTACCTCAAAGAGAATGTCATTAGAAGTGATTTGGGGGGCAAAAGATTTGTCCACCAGAATTGAAGTACATGCATTCATCTTTCGTGATCGCCCCATTGGGATACCATGATTCCAAAAATAAGCTCCTTTCTAGAACTCTACCCCCTTGGTTGAAGTAAGGCAATCTGCTTCCGTCAAATGATGCTCTTGCAGGAGCAGAATTTGTGGAGGCATGGCTAAGGAAATGACCCATGCCCTAATCTCCTTTTGTTTTGGGGAATTCTTCTTTAGACTTTTCACATTTAATGAGGCGAAGGTGATGGCTTTTTTATCCCCCTAGGGAATAGGGACCAGTTATTACGGATAATGAATTGGTTTTAAAAAACCAATTTAACTAATACCTAGTGAAACAAGATTACTTTAAAGTGAAATACAAATTTACCAAACCATTCACTTGCTAGTTAATTAATTAGGCAGCATGAAAGTAATTAAATTTAAATTATTTAATATATAATATTATTGATAATTTCATGATTTTCAACTTATGAATTATTGCCACATGTCATTATTTAGGTGCTTAGACCGTGTAATTAACCTAAACACCTACTCTAGGAAACTGGAAAAAAGAATATTCAATCAACTTACCATTATTGACCACGCACACACCACTTGTGAAGTTTGATCCCTTAACTTTTAAAATGGAAGCAAACACCCTTACCATCAAGCCGCCTCACTTGTTGTCATAATAAGTTACATTATAGTCTATTTATCAAATACTTCATTTTAAACATTACAAAAACATGAACTTTGAAAATTCATATTTTATTGAGATTTTGTCCAAATGAAATGATTCGAGTTTACTATAAAAAATAATTCAATAATGTACATAATTAAATTTATTTCCTTTTGAAAGTGTAAAATCATTTGAATTAAAAAAAATTGAATATTACTATTCAATAACATTTCAATGACCATTCTTTTGAAATAGAAAATGTTTAATAAATGGATAAGTTTTTTTAATATAATAATACTACCTATGTTAAGCTACTTTCAACTATTATAGGGTTACTTTTCAATAATCTAAATTATTTCACCCTACATTATTTACGACTATTTATGGCTATTTTTAACTACTTTTGGTTATTTTAACCTATTTCACCTTAGGTTATTTTCGGCTATTATAAGTTATTTCACTTTAGGCTACTTGTAACTATTATAAATTACTTTTGGCTATTAAAGGTTATTCTATCTTATGTTATTATTGGCAATTTTAGGCTATTGTAGGTTATTTCACCTTAAGTTAGTTTCGTCTATTTTGGATTATTTCACCCTAGATTATTTTTAGCATTTTTTTAAAAATTAAAATATGGCTATTAGTGACTATTCTATTAGTGGCTATTGGTTGTTATTTTATTGGGGCTATTAATGACTATTAATGGTTATTAGTAGTTATTCTAGTGGTGGTTATTTTATTAATAGTTATTAGTAGTTATTTTATTGGCGGATATTCGTTATTATTAATGATTATTTCAAGCTAAATTATTATAGGTTATTAATGGCTATTGATGGTTATTATATTAATGGTTATTCATGGCTATTTTATTAATGGTTATTCATGGCTATTCTATTAATGGTTATTCGTGGCTATGGCATTAATGGTTGTTCGTGGCTATTCTATTAATGGTTATTGATGGTTATTCTATTAATGGTTATTGATGGTTATTCTATTAATGGTTATTGATGGTTTTTCTATTAATGGTTATTGATGGTTATTCTATTAATGGTTATTCATGACTATTTTATTAATGGTTATTCATGGCTATTCTATTAATGGTTATTGTTGCATATTTTATCAATGGATATTGATTGTTATTAATGGCTATTGGTGGTTATTTTATTGTAGGCCACTATTGGTTATTTTATTGGTGGCTATTGATGGCTATTTTATTGGTGGCTATTAGTGATTATTTTATTAATGGCTATTGGTGGTTATTGATGACTATTATATTATTATTTTTGGTTATTTAATGTTGTATTATGATTATTAATGAATATTATATTATAAGTTATTGCTGGTTATTATATGTTATATTACGACTATTGGTTATTATTATATTATAAGTTATTATTGGATATTCAAAGTTATATTATCATAGGCTATTGGTAGTAATTCTATTGTAGGGTATTCTAAATTATTTCTCATAAATTATCCTAGGTTATTTTACCTTAACTCATTGTATTTTATTTTAAATTATTATATTTGGGATAAAACAATTTATAGTAACATAAAATAGAATGACCTTGAATAACCTAAAATATAACTTGAAATAACATATATTAATTTAAAATAAAAATAACTTAAGGTATAACCTAAGTTGAGTTGAATAATTTAATTTAAAATAACTTAAAAGCCTATAATAAATTAACTAAGATACCTTAAGATATAATAACATATAATAATTTAGGTTGTAATCATTTATTATAGCTTATAATAACATAGGGTATAAGTTAGAATAATTAAAAGAACCTAAAATAATATAAGGTATATCATAAAGTAACGTATATAGGGTATAAACCTATTTACTATAGTAAATTATAATGGTGAATTATTTCAACTAGTAATGAAACACAATGTTTACATAATGATATTATAATGAAATAACTTTAACTAAGGTGAAATCACTAAAATGCAATGAACTTATTTCATTTTTAAAGTTTCATAGTGATTTTGGCTAGTTAACTTCACTGCACTTTTGTAATAATGTTTGCACCCAAATATATTCAATTTCATATATATTATTAATTTCTTTTTTGGCACACACACATATGTGTGTATATATGTATGTATGTATTTTTACATAAATTCGTGAGTGTATTTTTAAATGTTGAAACCATTTGGTGATTATGGTTTTAACTTAATGTTGAACAAACTAAGCTTACCAATACACATATGTATTGCATGCCAACATGTCACAAGGAAACTACAAATTATTGGCAACCAAGCTTCACTTCTACACATGAAATTCAAGAAACTACCAAGAAGTTGTGTTTGTCCCATACATGCTTGGTAAAACCTAAAATCATATATGCATGTCTACTATCTTAAAGCACTAATAAATTTTTATAACATAAAAGACAACAACAATATTAAAAAATTAATCAATTAAAACTTAATTTCATTATATTTTTGTTATCTTCATCAAAACATTGTTGAAGTTTTTAAAATAACATCAAATTAATTTGAAAAAATTATATTTCAAAAATGAAGTTTCTAATAAATTTTTAATTTAGTTATAAAATGACATGTTTTATTTTAATCAACTCTTGCATAATCTTTCAAGTCAATTTTTCAAGAATCTCATTTTAATAAGATTTAAAATAATTGAAGTTAATTATTTGTATGTTTATTAAACAAATTTCATTTTAAAATTAGTCATATGAATTGTTTTTTACATTTCAAATGTGATATGAAACCTCGTGATACAAAAAAACAAGTAACAATCCAAAAATATATAATGATGTAGAGACATGATTAAATTAATTACCCAACATTCATATTTTGAAAAGAAACCTAACGAATAGATGGGTAGACTCCAAAACAACCCATCAATTGGATGGGTGCAACCAAAATATACACATTTGCATCCATTAGCCTAGGGCAATAAAAGTTGGAGCTATTAATTAAGGAGAGGGACACCCACATAATTCTTCACATGCCTTCCTTGTCAACACAAATTGATTCCATCATGCATTTTGCTTTTGTTTGCATTCACTAGCTACACAAGTCTTGGATTGACATCTTAGCATTTCAAGCATTATGGAATTTTGCGGAAATCATTCTTAGGGGCAAATTTTGCAATAAGAGACCCATCATGCAACAAAAGTCAAATCCAAAAAAATTTGTGGGTTTTTCACCAAATTTTTTTATCACAATATTAAGCTTGAACTTAGGCTTGCATGAAGCAAAAGATAAATTTGTTTTGCGTATTCAACCATTGGTGTTTCCAAGTACTTATGATGTGAATGCATATTAGATTAGTGTAAATATTGAGGGAAAACATTGACTATTGTGCTTCAAAGGTTGCTACATAGTGATTTGATGGGCAAAGGTTGTATACCTTCTTGGGGTTTGTTGACATTTTGTGTTGGGTGCATGGGTTGGGTGCACGTACACATTAAAACTCAATACATTCAAAGAGGTTAACAATTTCTTTATAGGATGGGGGAGATAGAATATCATGTAGATGTGTAAAAACTATGTGACATGGCAATGGTCTCATTTCTTAAGTAGCAAAAAATATTGGATAATTTCTCACGTTGTTAGTTATTATGGCAAATGATGTTTTTGCCTACAATGGTGGAGGGTGTTTATTTGGCTTAACTTGAAAATTATTTTGGTTCATCATAATTTCATGACCCAAAACCTTTTTTTTAAAAATTTCTTGAGATAATTTTCTAGCGGTTTTTAAAGGAAGAACATTGTCATTATTTTGTATACCATTTTTCCCAATACAATTTTTTTTCCAAAAGGTTTTTTCAAGACCACAACTCTCATTTTCCCACCACGATTTCTCAACTTTAGATTTATTGCACACTAAGATGAAAAGTAAAATAATAATTTTTTTAATCTAGATTATCCATTAGAAATCCATGCTATCAAATCCTTCATAACCATTGTTACATATTCAATCATTATTAATAATAACATGTAAGCCAAAGAAGTTTTCATCATATATCATTGGATGGAAAAAATCAATTACAAATTACTATAGTGATCTTTGGATTAAAGCATAGTCAAAGGAAACAAAGGTGCCAAGGTAAAAGTCATTTTTCAAGGATTACACATGACACATGTCATTTTTGCATTGGTTTATAACTTAAAATTTTATATTTTGAATACCTCATTTAACACTACATTTTGAATATAAATATATTTTGATTACAAATTGATTTTATATCATGTATATTATGCATTCATGCCCTCTATCACATATGTATGAAAAATTATTTTTGTTAAAGTCATTTTCAAAATCCATAATTTTGAATCAAAAGCATTTTGAACCAAATGTGCTCAAATGGGTTATATATTAAAATTTAATTAGTTCAAGTCCTTTTGTTTTTCTAATCATCAATGTTAAAATCCTTTTCAATTTTCAAAAGGACTAATGCACATTTGGTATAAAAAAAGGACGTTTGAAAAAAACAAAGATTGTCCACTCTTGCAGTTTGAGTGGTTTGAAAACAAAAAAACATTTTTGATTTGTGTCAAGCTTTGAGCATGTAAACTTTGTAATCAATGGAAAATATTCCCAAAAGAACTAATAATTTAAAATATTATACTCCCCTTGTGATATTTCAAACATATAAAAATGTAGTTTTAAAGAAAGTACATTCACTTGGGTGGCTCCTTTTACTATGATTTTACCCCTTTAATAAATGAAAAATCAAATATCCATCTTTTACATATCATATACACATTATACACATCTTTAAAAAATTTCAAGATCTATTTAAGGATTATTTGTTTCATTTTTTCATGACTAGAGATTAGCAAAAAAATAAATTTCCATAGCTTTCTTTTTTTTATAATGAAAATTTGCCATGTGGTGACAAAAAAAGGAAGGTGGGGATATGTGAAAAGGGGGAAGGGGTGTTAGGCCTCAAAGAGTTTTTAAGAAAATTTTGACTAAATTCATCATATTATAACATAAAAAGTTCTCATTTTGCCATATTTAAACATTGGCTTTTAGCTTGTTGGCAAAACATAGTGGACTATGGGATTACTAGATCTTTTGACTGAAGAATTTGATCTATAGCCAAATTTGGCTAGGCTACAATGATGACCATCCCACCTACCTTATAAAATTGGAAAAAGAAAACGCACCATTAACAAACATATATGAAATTACAATAGCTATGGGGAAAAAAAAATCAAGTCTTGAAGGAGTTAGGTACTTATGTAATTTTAGACCTATGGGTGGGGCTTGTCACCCATGCATTATAAGGCCACCCAATGTCTCCCCCAACATGTTTGTTTACCATGCATCACATGGCACCTCTTCTATTGTGGCTTTGTTGAAGCTTCCTTTGGCAATCGACGTCACACATGACACCCACCTTCTTCTTCATTTTTTCTTAATTTTTTTCTCCAACTCATAACAAAGATTTTTTTTGGTATATTATTGTGTGCATTGTGGTGTTTTTGTAAATTACAAAGAAATTGAAATTTTGTTATTGTTGAGTTTTTTTCAACTTTTCCTTTGGGTGCAATCATAATTAAACGAGCCAATAGTGACAAAGGACTCAACCAGAAAAGGGTTTTTTTTTAACATTTTGATTTTTTCATGGAAAGGATTTTTTGGAAGAATTTTTTTGCAACATGCTTTAAAAAAATATTGAAAAGTTCACCAATTAATTTCATTATTTTTTTAGATTATTTTTGAATAAATATGATTATTTTTAATGTATAAATTTTGCTAGATTCTATTTTTCATTTTGAAAAATGATCATAATTTCAAATCATGCTAAAACATGATAACTATTTAAAACTTTTTTTTTTTGTATCATGAACCAAAACTTTGTTCATATGTCATACACATTAGGATCCATTTACATCTAGTAAATGACTCTTGAAATTTGAAATATCTAAATGAGATTTTGAATTTCTAAAAATTTCAACCACCACAATTTTTTAATTATGAGTTCTTTTCATATGTGGATGGTAGGTTATCATCATTTAAAAAAATTTCCCATCAAATTCTATTTATTAAAAGAGTCCTTAACCTAGTGTTGAATAAATTTGATTTTGGGGTATCCCAGTTCAAAAATCTTTTATTAGAACCAAAACTCAGTTTATTAAATTAAAAGATTTTTATTGAGTTTTTCAACACTCATATAAATCATTTAACACAAATTTCCTTGATCAACATGACATTAAAGTGACATTACATAAATATGTTTGAAAATTTTGATAGTTTTTTAATCATTCGACATGGTTTTTGGCTCGTTTGACTGTGATCACACCCCTTTGGCATGGTGCAGTTTTCATTTACTTTATGTGCATTAAAAATGGATTTGTTTTGTGTGAAAGAATTGTCCATCCAAAAAATCTAAATTTAAAGCACTTTAAATGGTTATCCTCATCATATTAAAAAATTTAAACTATTTTCTAAAAATCTAGATAAATCTATAATACTTGGTTGGATTTTTTTATGTATGTTCTAGGAAGAGTTGACATTGACATTGACCTGGAAAAATGCTTTGGGTTTAAAGGGTTTAAAGTTTAGGTCATAATTCAATGTTCATAGATCATTGAATGTGTTAATGAAATGATCCAAACATGCTTGAGGTTCTAAATGTAAATAACGAACTCCAATGATAGATAATAAAATATGAAAAAATGTCAAAACTTACCTCTAGCAAACAACCAAAATTAACTAAAAATCAACTTGACAACATGTTTAATTAATGTGCAAGCTAAATTGGAGGAAGTTGATTTACTTTATGGTGGTGTGGAGTTAATGTTAGTGCAAAATTTGGCACCAAAAATCTCTCTTGCAACTTTGAATTCTACCCATGATCATGCAAATATGGTAGATTAAGATGAAATAATTTGTGACAAGGAAAATACCACCATGGAGTTAGGAAGAAAATGTGGATGATTTGGTTCCATTCTGGTTCCTATTGATACATAATTCATTTCATCAATTTCCTCTAAAAGATTTTGGTTTTAAAGGTATCTATGTGGTTTCTGTCTTTCCTTTCTTCCTTTTTATTTTCCTTTCTCCCATTTTCTTTTTTATGTTTTCTTTCTTTTTTTCATTCCTCTTTCTTCTTGGGTTTTGGCCTTCTAGCGGTATAGGTTTTGTGAATCTAATGAAAATCGTGACTTAGTTTCTTGTTAATGCTAGTAAATAATAATTGGGTTTCCTTTTTTTGGTGCTTGCTAATTGGTGTTATTTTGTTGTTAGATCTAATGTATCCATAACCTTATTATTGGTTCATCTATTAATTTTTAAAAAGTTATTTGTAAGTTTGGGGAAATTCTTAGTACTTAGAAAAATACCATTATTGCATGCATTACATGTGTAACCATAGTTTAGTTTTTCATATTTTAAAGTGGTAAATCAAGTCAATGTTGAAAATGTGTGGTGTATTTATACAAAAATAACTAAAAATATTTCATGGGAGCATTTGTTAAGTTTGAAATGAATTAATAATAGGATACTTAAAAGCATTTAAAAAAAATGTAACTAATGTTTTCATTACAAAAGTGTTTCCAATATATTTTGGGAACATTTGGTTAAATTTATTCTTCAATAAGTATTAAATATCCACAATTTTAATAGTGTAACAATTATTTTCATTACAAAATATTTCTGATATATTATGAGAACATTTGGTTAAATTTGAGATGAATTCAATAAGTATAACATACCCAATGTTTTTACCATTTCAATGATTCATAAAATGACTTGAAAGAAAATGAGACGTTTATAATAAATCTTTTATATATACCTTTATATAGTAGTAGGTTGCACCACTATATTGGCATAAATGATTACTTTGACTTGTAAGAAATGATTATAAGAATATTGTTTTTGATAATTTAATCTAGTTTTGCCATGTCATCTTGACTAATTAAACGATTATTTTTAAGCAAATCATTAACAAGTTGGGTGTGGGTCATTTAATGTGAACTTATTTTGGGGTCTTGAAATTTAATGGGAGCTTACTTGCCAAACATGATATTAGTGTTTTATGTGAATTATATTATCAATTGACATGTTTGTGTTACTTGTACATGGAAAATTCTATGTTACATGTCATGTTATATATGTGAAAATTTACATAATGCAAACCCAAAACTTGGCTTTAGATTTGGTCACTTTGTGTTCCCACAAATGTAAAATTTTTACTTTAAAATTAAGGTATAATCTTAAGTATTTGATAAGAATTTTGGGACTAATTTATATGGATATTAATTATTCAATGTTGGCAAGCATTTCAATTTGTAATGTTAAACTTAAGGTTTAGATTTTGTGATTCAAACCCAAGCAATTGCCAACCTTTTTTAGTAATCAACATAAGGATTGAACTATGAAAAAAAATCTTTTTGGGTGAAAACACACTTGGGTGTCTAACTTTTAGAGGATTAGAGTCCCTTTTGAAAGTCCTTTTTTAGTTTATTTGAAAATTCAATTAAAATATGGACATTTAGATGTAATTGAAATGAACAGTTTTTCCATTTCCAATTTCAAGTTATGATGCTACAAGGCATTTAGAGATTTTCCTAAAAACTAATTCAAGAAAATAATCATTTTTTTTACCATAAAAGGACTTTTAAAAATAATTTATATTTTTGGGATCATGAAAATTTCATAATATTATAAATTAAACTCATATTCCATTCATTTGTAATTTCTTAAATATCAATCATGCAATATCCCAAAATTTTAAATACATAGGATTTATACATTGCAAGATAAAAGTTTATATTCATGAGTTTTACATCGTTAATAATTTTTATCCAAATTCAAAAGTTCATTATTCATCAAATATTTAAGAGCTTCATTTTTTTTTTCATTTTTGAAATGTAAACTCTATTAGCATTACAAATAAATGTCCTTTTTGAGAATTTAAAATAATGATACATTTTATAATTAAGTATCAAAGAAATGCAAGAAAAAGCTACATGTGCTTTCAACATTTTGCTAGATCTAGAAGTAGAACCATGAAAAAACAACTCTTGGTTCACAAGTTTAAGTTCAATAGGTAGGTAAGCAAATTGAACTTTTTTGAAAAGTCAACAAATAGGTTGAACTTTGTACGTAAGTATTAGTTTTAAATAGTTATAAAACTCCATACCTATATAAACCTCAATTTTAATTTGTTATAAATCTTTATACCTATACAATCTTTAGCATTGGGAATGTGTTGTGTCTACATGGAACAAGCCCAATTTTTGAATTGGGCATAAAGGTTTTTGAATTTGAAAAAGTGTGCCAAAACTTGAACCACAAGATTTAGAGGTTTGAGGAATTAAACTCAAACCTACACTTGAAATACCTCCACAAAAAATTGAAATGTCAAAACAAGGATTGAAATTTTTCTTCAAAAGAAGAAAATGACCAACACCAGTGTTTTCTTTTTCAATGACATTAGTAGGATTATGGCACAAATAGGTTTTGATTACTAATGCGACCAAAATTTAAACATAATTACAATATTATTATAATAAAATTGATTAAATCACTTATTATAAATCATGTGCTCATATAGGACCTTGGTTTTACATGAACAATATTGGGAACAATTATTGCTCATAAATTGGAGTGCAATAAACTATGTTAGTCAACCTTCATTGTATGCCTAGGTGTTACAAAATTATTTTGACCCATATGGTTTGCCAATTATTGTATGGATTTAGATTAGTCATGGAAGTTCCCATTGAACCTATAAACATTATATGCACGCATCCTTATAGCTAGATGTCAATGATGGTTTTCATTTCATCATACATATATATTTTTTAATTTTTAATTTCATAAATGCCTAACTTGGTTTCTTGAATAATGCTATTTGGGTTGAAGCTTGTACCATATGGAAAGTGTTGTTAACAAGGTAGTGATGTTGATATCTTATAACCCATAACTTTCAATAATGATTTAACATTTGTTTTTGTAGAAATTGAATATGTTATAGATTATTCACATGGTGATGACAAAGCTCTTCATGCTAATGAAATTATATATGTGGTGAGTTTCAATATTCTACAAATATAAATAACAAGTTCATCCATACACAATGTTTGGGCCTTCAACATTATTTCTCACATTCAAGATGGCTTACTTACTATTTCCCAAGCTCCATCCATTAACATGAGAAGTTGGACCATAAAATGTGCAAGACTATTGATAGCCAATCATTTGGACCAATTGTTTTATCTAGCCAATCAAGAGTAGTTGTTAGATTGTGCAATGCCTTGGGTAGGCATGGCACAATATAATACTTGCCCAAAGCCTTTTTTTAAAGCAAATTAACATAAAATTTCTTATTATTCATTCAAAACATGTTATGGAGCACAACAATGGGCATTGGAGATGCTCTAATAATAATAAACTACCTTTTTAAATGTAAATTTCAAAATTCAACATTTGTGTTTTTATTTCACATGATTCAAACATTGACCTAGCTTCTTTCAATTCTTTTGGCATTTTCAATGCTTTCAAAATGGCTAATACTTTTTTGTCCTTTTGTTCAACTTTTTTTGTTTCTAAACTTTGTATTTACTTAATGTCTATGGGTTCAACTACAATTTCATTCTAATAGGTCAAATGTTTTGTAATTGTTCCCATGAAATGATGTTTCCAATCTAATAATTTTAATGAAAAAATCCTAATGTACTAATTTTTTCAGCCTTGGCACTATGAAACACAAATTGGACTATTTGAGGTTCCATTTAGTGGCCAATTGAAGCTTGAAATGGTTTTGACCCATCACATCTTTCCTTGTTTGGTAATGAGTTGTTTGTCCACTTGGGTGTCATCCTATAATGTATCTCTTGATGACCAAACACTTGAAATAAAAGGTGGCCACATCCCAAAGTCATTAATTTATTTTTGGCATATTGATAATTGTATTGAATTTTTATCATCCACTATTGAATATGATTGTTCCATTCAATGTAGAATGATTTGGTCATCAAGTTGTTTAAATTGCGTGGACATTGAACTCTTGAATCAATATTTATTGATATGGGTTGATCACATTTTTTAAGGTTAATGAGTTTGTAATCAAGGTGTGGCATGAATAAGGTGGGCATTTTGAATTCCATAAAACATTGTAACACAAGCATTGTAGGTTGAAAATTATCTTTTCAGTGAGCCTCAAATGAAGTTTAGGTCATTTTCATAAAAGGTCATTCTCTTTCTACTTCAACCTCATCTAACCCCTAAGCCTATTTTGAGGAATTTTCAAATGGGTATCATGCATGATGGAATTTAAATAGTTTTTTTGGTTTTTGGTTGGATGAGGTTTTATGAGAGTTTTTCTCTCATTAAAATTTTCACATGGATTTAAGTGAGGTTTTGTTTAAATAAGTGCATGCATTGAGCCTCCAATTAGCAAACCTATTTACACTTAAGACTACATCACCAAAGGTGGTGGGAATTGTATGAAGGTGGCAAGGGATTAACATAGGAAACCCATTTATGAACTAGCCTAAGAGTTCCAACAATGTTATCAACCTTGCTATCTTTTGAAGTTGTCATTTGTTTTTAATGTTCAATGTTTGTTGCATTCAAATTTTGAAAATTACAAAAGCTCAACGATTTTAACTCAAAAAATCACATTTTGGCTTGAATTTTCTTTTGAGGGCACCTAATTTAATCATTATGAATGCCATACTAAGGTGCTTGCATTAGTATCAAATCAAAAGCCAATAAAACTTCCTCCAACTTTGAATAGTAACACTTGGCTACTCCCAAATGAGGTCAACCAAGTTTTTGTCATTTTATCATCATGTGCATGATTTATGCTATAATTTGTAACAATTTTATATTGTGTAAACTTTGAATCGAACAATTGGTTTTGTAATCCCATTCATTGGCTTCACCATCAAATAATCATGTAAAAGGGCTTCAATTATCAGGGATCAATATGGTCAAAATGTAGGGAGCAAATTTTCATATTTTTCAAACTTTTCACTTTTGGGGCCACTTTGATTTCAAACCAATTGCTTCCTAATAGTTAAAAAGTTGGAAATCCAACCCATTTTGAGCCAATTTGCCAATATGAATAAAAACATTGTGATCACAATCTATCTTTTTATTTTAAGTACTAGTTAAAATAATGGGCATCACATTGAGATGATTGGTTTAAAAAACATTTTTGAAAGAAAAACCCCACCATATGGGTACATGACATTGAAATAATGGGCACATCAAATTTCTTAGATTTAAAATTTTAAAAAAAATAAAAAAAAAAAAAAAAACTATCCCAAAGAAGGTTGATATCTAATAAATTGCAAGAGCTTGAGTTGAAAACTTGGAGGCATAATTTTTATACGGTGCTTTTTTTGTAAATTTTGTGATTTAATCCAAGTGCTGATCAATCATAGGAAGATTTAACCAAATTTAGTTGTAATTGAAATTTGAAAATAAAATAATTCAAGGTTTGACTATTTTTTTGGATACCTATTTGAACAATATATAGAAATCTAGCAATTTAAAAAAATTTCTCTCAAAATTTGGCAATTGAAAGCCTAAAAAATCATTAGGTTTTAACATTTTAAATTTCACTTTTTAACAAATTTTCCAAATTAAAAAAATAAAATTTCTTACACCTACGTATCATAAGGATTAAATTGCAAATGTTGATCAAGCATTGGAAGCAATCAAAAAACACTTTTTAGCACATTGGTTACCATCATATTACACTTTCATCTATGTGGATGAAGAAAACCAACATGCTATGTGGTTTGAAATATGGTTTTATATGGGTTAACAAAAACAAAAAACCATATTAAGGTTGGTGTTCTAAGGCTAACTAGACCATTTTGAAGATTAACCCTAATTGCATTGACCAAACTTGTTGACCATAAAACATTTTCAAATAAATTAATAAATTCATAATTGTTGAAAGGTTACAAAGGCCCAAAAAAAGCACGAAAGATTTCCAACCCTATGTGAATACAAATTTGGAACATGATGTGTCAAATGGTTGTGTTAATTTTTGGCCAACAAAGGTGCAAGACACTAACCCTTAAAAGCCAAAGTCCTTTTTTGCACTTATTTTATCAGTATTTGGAATTTTATTATAAAGCCCAATTTATTTATCCATGAATGAGATTACAAAATTGATTATTATATCCAAGGTTTAGACAATCAAATTCTTTGGTAGCAATTTCAACTAAAATCCAATTAAAAAAACATAATAGCAACACCACATTGAGTTCCTTCAAGGATGCGCAAATGTTACCCCCAACAATTGGTCAATGAATAAAGGACTTTGACATAACTCATGATAGTCATGCATGCATCGTAATATGGCACTTGTAACAATCAAATCAAAATTTGGTTTAAAATTTGTCAAATGAAAATGAAACAATGTACTTTTGCAAATGTAAGAATTTTGAAAATGGGCAACAACTTGAAATGGAAGCCAAGGTGATCTTAAATGCTTCAACTCTTGAGATAGATCATAAATGAATTTTCAATTGAACCCATTACTACCCACTTGTGATTGTGACCACCTTTATTAGTGCATTCCCAAGTGTGAGCACTTAGTTTCATTAATTGGACTCCCAATTGAAGAACTTACCTAATCAAAATTTCACCAATCCATGTGTGAATTTTTGGATCAATAAACCATCTTGGAACTCTTAGGAAATCCCATGCAATTAGAAGAAAAAAAATTGGAAAACATTTCCAATTTTTTCACCCCTTGATTTTGAACTCCAAAATAATCTAGATTTAGCTTATGAATGTTTAAGAATTAAATCTCATGCGAATTCCAATTTGAAGTGCATTGTCAAGTGTATTTTCTCCCATTTTCTGATTTTATGTCCTTGGCTAGCATCCAAAAAGGGATTTAACATTAAACGGCGACATGTATTCCATTTAATGCTCCCTCTTTGGCATTTTTAATAACTAGTTTTTGAAAGTTATTTGGACAACTCATAAAAATGCTACTAAACATCAGAGTTGAAATGTGGCGAAAGCTTATAAACGTTTTTTTTGAAATTTGACAAATTTCTAAAGAAAAAATGAGAATATCATGACAAAATATTCTATTTTAATTTTTTGCATTGGTAAAATCTTGCACCAAAAACCGATGTCTTACATAGAATTAGGTTTTTTTTCACTTTTGTGATGTAGCCACACTTAGCAACCATCCACAAGAAGATTTAGCCAAATTTGGTTGCATGACAAGTAGGATAATAAAAACATTATTATCATGTTATTGTTTAGCAATTTACAGGAGCAAATGCTTTAAATATAGTCAATTAAAAACCTTGCTTTCTTAGGAATTTTTAAAAAACATTTCAAAAAAAAAAAACCTTTGTATGGTCACATTTTGATGAAATTTTGTACAAAATAAAACCACAACATGGAATGATGATTTTGAAATAGCTAAAATCTCCATCTAACAACATTGTTAAATTTTTGACATCTTATTCCCAAAAGTTTAATTGCTATCACAAAATGAAAACCTTTTTAATCACACCAACTTTTGCTAACATCTAAAATGATCCTTAAAAGATTTTACAACATGTTGGATTTAGGGTCATCCAAAGTGAAATACATGTGCTATAAATGTTGCATTTGGATCTTCACCTTGTTATAATGTTACATATATGTATAATAAATCTTTCATAATTTTAATATCTTAAAAGCAACACAAGCTTGAATGTCATAGAAGTCTATATTCACAACTCTTAACCTTTTGAAAAGTTCAGTTATGATAGGAAGGTTATGGGTGCCTATGTGATATTCAATGACTAACAAATCACACCAAATGTTAGAGTTCCGATGCATGAATTATAATATTATGTGTAGGGTAAAGCCCAAGGTCACAGGTTTTACCAAAACAAGGGCACAACGCAAAGCTAAGAGTGGGCCAAATTCTAGTAAAGCCCTTGGGCTTAATAATGAGTGCAAAAACCTACATTTATTTTTATTTTTAATTTTTTCTTGTAATATGTAATGGATACCAACATGGTGTGATTGGGGAAAAAATTAAATAGGAAAACCTAGCAATTCAAAAAATGAAATGCCAACATAAGCATGCATTAAGTTTTTCAAACCCTTTGGAGAGGAAAAAAAATTGGCTTGTAATGTGGCCTTCAACTAAATTACTAAAATTGATGCATGTTTTTAGATATGAATTATGACCTTACTTGAGGGAAAAAGGTCTTAAAGTTGGGCCAAATTCATTAATTAATAGTATGAAAATAAGTTTAAACATTTATTACTACTTTTCTATTGTGAAAAGTAAATAGATAAAATATAACATAATATATAGTTGAAAAAGTTAACTATGATATAAATAACCTCCTATTGAAGTGGGGTGTATATGAAGGTTAAAACAAAAGGCCTTTTCCTTCAAAAAAAAAAGAAAAAGAAAAAAGGGTTTCATGTCAAATTTATGCTTCATATGATGATATTACTAAAAAAGGTTGGTCACCCATATTGACATTAATCAAACCCAAGTTCCAATGTGCTTAAAATTGAATATTATTAATAATTTAGTATGTTGATTAATGTGCCCATATAGGATGATAACATTTTCATAATCATGAAGGTGGTTTTCAAGATAAAAAGGTGAAAAGTTGTTATTTCCTTCGATTTTGTGTGGGTTCATTCAATACAAAAATATTATCTTAAGTGCAAGGTTTCATTTCAATGGTCCCTTCTTCTACATAGATATTTCAACTAGGTACTTCCTATTGTGGATGTTTTGTTGTTTGAATTTTTTTGGCTTAAGAATGTTAAATTATTGATTTGGAAAAGTGCAAGTGCTCATGTGTGGAAGGAAAAAGTTTATTTTCAAAAATGAATTGTTATATTTGGTGTAGTACACCTAATGGAAGATGTTTCTCCTTGTCATTTATTATACCATTCAAAAGCAACAAAGTTGTAATCCTTATGTAAAAGCAAATTGGTTTATTGGTCACATAATGTTGTTAAATGCAAATCTCCAATTGAGTGTATGGCATATTCTTTTTCTTGTGTTTTTTCATAAACAAATCTGTGGTAGGAACATCCAACTAAACAATTAAATTTCCATGTCCATTTCATGTAGGTGATTTTTAAAATTGTAAATTGTAAATTTTTTATTAATGAATGTTGATGTAATTTTAAAATCTTTAATGAATACAAATGTTATCTACATTAATAATATCATACATTTCTGGGTGTCTAAAGCTTGCTTCAAGAAGGATTACTCAAGGTGATTTTATAATAAACGCATTTTTCATCCATCCACATCTATATCATATCCTAATAGGGTTCTAATTGCAAATTTATGTCTTTTTTATGCATAATGACAAGGATGCAAGGACCATTGTTTTGGGTTAGGACCAAATTACAATGGTAAATGAAAAAAAAAATGTTTAGTTTATTATCTTTTGTATTTTAGAAAGTTTCATGGAATTGGTGTTTTTGTGTTAATTAGTTCATGTTCTATGGGTTATTTCAAGACAAGAGTACTTGGTAAAAGGGCTGAAATTTAGAAGGACTTGAAGATGCAAGAGATTGTTGGATTTGTTATATGAACCAACATATGATAGCATTCTTTTGTTACTTGTAGAAAGGTTGAAAACATTATCATTGTTGCATTGATTTTTTTGGCTCTAATTCAAGTTTAGGACTAATAATCCCAATTGGGATTTTCTTTAAAAATCACTAAGGGTTTTGATATTCTAGAATTCTAAAATGCGAATGTTGAGCTTTGCATGATGTATTGCAATGTTGCTTATTGGGTGGGTATATATGCTTTACATGTATTAGTTGGTGAAGGGGCCCACAACTTGAAATATTTCAAAATACACCACTTGGAGTAAAACTATATAGATCAATTTTTATTTAAAAAAAATTTGGTCATTTTTTCAATAAAAAGTATTAGGAAATTTTTGGAATTTTTAAAAGTGTAAAATCAACTACTTTTTCTAATGTTTTGGAAAATTTTGTCGAATTTTTCTATATAAATTTTTTTTGAAAAGAAAAAAACCCTTGATATAGATTTTTTGAAATACTTGTAACCCACTTAAAATATTAGGGTTAATGAAAAAAATTAAAGCATTGGATGCATTTTAACTTGTCAATATTTAACATTGAAATTTGGCACTTAAAAATAAATTTAATGTAATTAGCTCAAATATAATGTAATTTAATTTAATTTATTGAGTAAACTAATTTAAATTTGAAGGCAATTAAAACTGCATAGCTTTCCATATGTTTAATCCATAAGGGCAAATTTTCAACCCAGATTATTCTTGTGTCCATTAAATTTTATTTTATAAAAGGTTCATGTTTTACTTTAGTTGTTGGTTTTCCAAAATGACCAAACTTGGACAGACTACATCTAGTTAATTAGTCATCTAGTTAAATAGTCATTTATATCATCCACTAAAGAAAACCCGCAATATTTGGAGTGGAACCTTCATCCGTCGAACGATTCATCCATCGAAACCCAGTTCCGGCTTTCCTTTTTATCTGTCCGGTTGCCTCTTTTCATCCGTCTGGTTAGTTGCTGCGGTCCTTCTCATTGGTCGGCAGCAGCAATCTGTGAGACCCACACGAAAATCGACGGCTCCTGTTGAAGTGGAAACCAATCTAATTATTGGACGGCTAAGCTAGCCCCTACTTGCAGGCTCGATCCGCGTGAAGAAGCATCCCACGAATAGCAGCGGACTGAACTGGGCTGGCCGCTAGGCGGGACCCTGAAACTCCTACGTAGGTACCTACTAAGTAGGGCTTCGCTCCCCGTCTTCGAAATGCAGCCCATTAGTTGGCTACTTTCAGTCTTCTACCAATTGGAGCGCGCGCAGGTATAGGGACCCGGGGGAAGGTCCATTTGGCACAAACCCGCGCGAAAACAAACCCGCGCAAACGCGAAGGAGACGACGCACTACAAAGCAGCGTCTCTGGCCTCTGTCTTCTTCACTGAAATCCATCGTGCTATTCCTACTCAACTATTCCGGCGCAGCGCTCTCGAGTTCCTTCTCTTGTATTCTCATTCTTCTGGCGTGTCCTAGCTATTACCCGTGTGTCTTGCTTTTCTGTTTCTTTCTGTTTTGAGGATTTGCTTTTTCGCAAGCGAAAAATGTCGGGAAGAGGTGCGAAGGCGAAGAAGAAAGCGGTTTCCAAGTCCGCAAGGGCTGGGCTTCAGTTTCCCGTGGGCAGATTGGCTCGTTACTTGAAGAATGGGCGTTATGCGCAGAGAGTGGGAGCCGGAGCTCCTGTCTACCTGGCGGCTGTTTTGGAGTACCTAGCAGCAGAGGTAGCTTTCGTCATTTTCGTATGGTGCTTCTCTGTTTGTTTCACAATCTTTTGGTAGGGGAGCTTGTTTCAGGTCGCTGGTGGTCCAGATTATTTGTTTTAGGTCTTGGTGAAATAAGTTTGTGGAATGCTCTTAGAGTAATTTGGATTTGTTTTTGTTTTCTTTTATTAAGGTGCTGGAGCTTGCTGGAAATGCAAGCCGAGACAATAAGAAGAGTAGGATTATTCCTCGCCATATTCAGTTGGCGATCAGGAACGATGAGGAGCTGGGAAAGCTTCTGGCAGGCGTAACAATTGCTCATGGAGGCGTGCTTCCAAACATTCATTCAGTGCTTCTGCCTAATAAGTCTGGAGGTGGCAAGCCTGAGAAAGCTGAGAAGCTTGAGAAGGCAAGCAAAGGGGAGAAGTAATTAGAGAAAGGGGAAAAAATGATCTACTAGTGAATACTTCTTTTAGCTGATTTTTGTTTCTTTTTACTAGGTTAATTTTTTTAGTTGCTGGCCCTAATGCCTTGTGATGTAGATCATCTGCTTATGATCATATCCAAGTCTTTCTGAAAGGTGGCCAACTGGACTCTGGCAGGATCTCTTGTTCATTGAAAACACTCTTGGCATGATGTAATCCTCTTGCATTCTGTTCTGTAATCTAAAAGACTTGGTAGTTGACATTTGAGTTATGGTGTTTGTTTCCATGGTTTATTTACTGTTTATTGCAATGAAAGTTTGGGTTGTAAAATTTGATTTGTCTCTTTGGGAAACTGCAACAATAATCAGATGTTCACATGTACTGATATTCAGTCTGGGCAATATATTCTGTGTTGGAATTGTTACTTCCAAAACTTGTTTTGGTTCTCTAGAGCTGGCATCTCTTGTCTCATCTTTAAACTCTCATTCCCATATAAGAAAACACTAGTGAGCAGTGAATTGAATATATGTGGAAAGTTAAAAGAAATTGCTCTGAGCATGTGACACCAAATACATGCAAAACTAGCTGGCTACTTTTCTCTTCCAATCGCAACTATCTCTCTTGTTTCTTCCTTTGATAAATCTGGCTTGAAAAACACTGCAATTGACCCAAAAGCTGAGTTAGTATTGCTCAGTATCAAAACACTGAAATTGACCCAAGATCTGAGACAGTATTGCTCATTATCAAAACACTGAAATTGACCCAAAAGCTGAGACAGTATTGTGCATTATCAAAACACTTTGGATATTGCTTACACTTCTGTTACAGTCTACCATGCAGCCAGGTAGAAACATTCCATACACAAATAATCCTGACTGCCTCCATAAGAATTACTCTCCCCTTGCCCAGAAATCACTTGAAAAGTCCATTATGCAAAAAAAATCACTTAGTGGGAATAAAGCAGCAAACACACCAATCTGCATGGTAATCAAGCCTATCGACCTATCCAATCAGAACCATTTAGCACAACCAAGGACTTCTTAGTGCGTTTAGGGTTTAGGGTTTAACTACTTGGTACCTCTGTCCTCCAAACCACTAACTGTTTCATAACCAAAGATTAGCCTCCATATGTCCAAGATGCTAATGGGCTACAGATGTCAGTTCATCCAACTCATAGGGTTTAGTTGTAACGATAGCTCTGATGTGCTCTCTCTCTCTGTGACAAAGGTGATATTGTCTGATGTTACAACCTTCATTCACACTATAGTGGGAAACGCAGCAAATAAATGTAAAGCAGCATTACTACAGTGAGTTCTGATAGCTAAGTATCAAACCCTGAATAGACACCTTGATCTCTCAACAATCTCTTCTCTTCCTCTACATAATTCTTGCCCCTGCTACTTTGGCCCATATCCCTTTTTCGTTTCTCCTTTTGCGAGAAGGAAAGTGCCTTTTGCTCTGTTATTGCATCCCTCCTCTGTTTCTTTGTGAAGTTGTACTCTGCCACAGCCTCCTCTGCTGCCTGCCCATTTCCTCCCCATTAGGAAATAGAGTGAGGGTGCACAAAACCTCTCATGTCCCCAATGCTCATTTTACCTACTGTATGGATTTCATTTTGATATTTAGAGGCCTAGAAAAAAGGCTACAAATTGTGGATGTGCAAAAAACCTAGTACAATTTTGTATGCAGCATTTGGTTGAGATCAATTGCTCAAGGATTAGAGATTAGACAGCCGAGAATATGAAGTAAGAAAGGTCTCATAGACTTACAGTTGCAGCAGAATCATTGGCAAGTTGCCGTGTTTGCTCCCTGTCTTCATAAGTTTCTTCAGTCTCTCCTTCCTCATTCTTTCTTTTACCAGCTGACCAGGACCAGTCTTGCTCTCCAGCCTGACCTCGAGGAGCGGGCACATGAAGAATTGACAAACCACCTGAGTATCCATGCCGACTCAAAGCCTCATAGTTGAGGCCTGGTTTTCTGACATCGCTGCGTGCTGTATTCTTTTCGGAGACTACTGCCAACAAACAAATTGATCGTTTTACATCCAGCTAATGTTGGTTGCCTTCGTCTCTCTCTCTCTTCTTAATTGTCTTTCTCAACTCCATGACCACAGAAAGGAGAGGAAGATTCATATTAGGGCATTTTGTGTTCAAAACCTCATTTGCAAAACCAAAATTACAAGATTGACACATTGGAGCTAATTGCAAAACTTGCGGCAACGACAATAGCTCAATGAGAGCTCGTCTTCGGCTATAGCTTCTTGTCCACTAGAATACTACAAACACATCACAACAAGAAGTTACAAAAATTTCCATACAAAGCACGCCGCAGCGTAATTTGCAACCCTCGAGAAAAAGAACGGCTCTTACAATCTACCGAACTACAGGTGCGAAACCAATTCTCGTGGAGTTATGACGTAACGCAACAAATATCGCCAAAATACTATTACTCCAGTCATGCAGACGAATATGGAGAATAACTTACACGCAACTTCATGAATAGGAGACCCTGGCTGCTTGGCGCGATCGTTGTCCTCCTCCTCCTCCTCCTCACTATCCGAGTCAGAGGCATCAGATAGAACAGATAACGGATCCATGGCACTCCAGCGGCCCGCCATGGTGTTGTAGAGCAGCAAGATCACAAAAAGATCGCCGCAACAAACAACGGCAAAGCCAAAACCGCACCAAATCGCTGGAACAAACAACGGGCAAGCGAACATCACACGCGATCGCTGCAAAAGACGACGGACAAGCTGCTTTGCTGCCCTGAGGAAGACTATGCGTTACGCGCCGCACGCTCTCCATTCCGCGACTGCGGAATTTTCACAGGACTTTCCAGGAGTATAATCACTTACTTCCCGCCACTTTTAAAACGCCAGTGTCAAGGGGGTACAGGGGAAGGTCGAAGTTCGAATCCCTTTTTTCTTATTTTATTTTATTTCTTCCTCTCTCCCCCACTCCACCATGAAGTAACGCGAAATCACCACTAATCACCTATCTAATTTGTTTACTTTACACCGGCAATTGCCAAATTGCATATGTATTAATTTGGCTACCAGAGTACCTAGCCTAGTTAGCCATTAATTTCTTTGGACTCCATGCTAGATGATGGATCGACATAAGGTCGGAATAATAAAGTATTTTCATTTGTTTCTTGGATTTTGCAATATCAAAACAAAATTAATCCATGAAATCATTTCTACTTCTACTTATTCATTTTAAAACATGAAATTTAAATCTTCACTTATTGAAAATGTTAACGAAAATTGTATATGGATTGCATCAAGAAATTCATGAAACTATATCAATCTATAAGAGAAGATTATAAATAAATAAACATTATATTCAATGTGATCTCATCTTTTCAAATATGTGTTTGGTGTTGCTTGGGAAGACAAAAAAACATTTAATTTTCACATGTGATGATTGAAATGTGATGATATGAAAATATAAATACTTAAGGGGTTTTGATGTGAAATTGTCAAGTTGAAGACTATATTATAGAATATGCAAACCCCTCTCCCTCCCACCAACTCCAATATTTGGTCATAGGAATTATTGTCACTTGATTTAGAATGGCTATTACTTGCAACTTTTGGCATGCAATTATAACCATTACTTCAATATATATATATATATATATGATTGATAGATGGGGATGTTCAAACTATAGAGTCCCAAGCTTTGTAAGCACGAGCATACAAAATAATAATAATAATAATAATAATATAATTGGGCTTCACACAACTCTACACTACCAATGACAATGCAATGATGAGAGAAAAGAGTTGATTTTGGGAAATATTAAGCACAATTTGTGAAAATTTGACATTCTAGTTTAATTGTAACTATATGGTTATTGGTTTTGTAGTTCTTTAATATGCATTATGCATACATGTACATAACACCAAACTTGATGACAAGATTTAAGCATGTATGGGAATTCGGATGAAAAAGAACTATTTGTTGCATTAGTGGGTTAATGGTAGGTTAGATTATGTATAAAAAGGTCGTTCAATGTTTTTTCACTTTGGGATGTATAATTCTGATTGTATAAAAGAATCCATGATGATGCCTAAATCTTTCTCAAGATAAAATCGATTCCGGAGCTTTCAATTTCATTCAAAAAAAATTTTTGAATGAAATGAAGGATTGAATAAAAGGAAAGTGTTTTACAAATAAGTACCTATTCAAAATCCAAATCACAATCCATGGTAATGTAGTCAATTCAAACAAATCATGTTGCCATATTTTTCGTGACATTAATTACAACACAGAAGTAATGTTTGTTCTACACATTACATCACCGTTGTCTAAATATGTTTGTGGCAAATGGATTTGGTCCCTAACTTAACTTCTTTTTTTTTGGGTTGTGCTCCATGAACTTCAAGACATAAACCAAGCAGAACTTGTGGTCCAATCTTTTGTCACACAATACAGGTATCTGCAAAGTGGTTAGAACTAGGGACAAGAACTAGTTTCACCAAAATAAGGGAGCAATGAAGAAAGTGAGGACAAATTATAACATAAGCAAACAATTGGGGAATGAAACTTCACATTGCTCCAAAACAAATGTTTAATGGAGTTTGTAGCCCAATTTGATTGTCCCTTGACAAAGCCCAAGTGATGCCTTTAACAATGAGTTTACATCAAATGAGCCTACTTTTGTTTACTTTCCACATTGGAATTAGATGAGAAATGAAATTCCAAACTAATATTGAAAGTGGGTTATCATTACAATAAATTTAATGGAGGTATTTTTTTTAAAATCCAAACGCATGCGTGCATGCGCACACACACACACACCAATTTCCAAACAAGATCAATTAATCTCAAGGAGATTTGTCGATCTACAACAAAAGTGTCCTCACCCACATTTTGCCATAGCTTGATCACCCACAATTGTTTTTTGATTGGAGGCAAGTTTCTTTTTTTTGACAAATCTTGGACGGAAAAAATCTCAATTGAGGTGTCTTTTTGTTTTTTGTTTTTTCTTTGCATGTCACTTTTTAATATTTCTTTGGTGAAAGATAAAGAAGAAACTTGGTTTGTATGTCATTGATGCAAGTTAATTCCAAATTATTGTTGAAAAACTTACAATATTCACATGAATGCTTATTTCCATTATGACATGTTATCTAACTTGAATGTGATCCAAAACTCCAAGTCTCATGATTACTAATCATACACCATTTATTAAAGAATTAAATGAGCAACTACAATTTTCTAAAATTGTACTTTAAAGTCAATTACAAGCTTTGATTTTCCAAAAGATGTGAGAAAAGTTGGCCCAATATACTTCTAAATTTTGAAAAGCCTCTTTTTTTGTGTGTTATTTAGGGTCCTTTTTTATTTTTTAAATTGTAATTTGTTTTTTCTTTCTAAACCATGTCTTTTTTTTTAACTAAAAAAAAATAGTGTCATCTCGCAAAAGGAGATATGACATGTTTAAAAAGCAAAAACAAAACAGACACAAATACCACAAAATGAATACCATAGTACATTGGAGGCTTGGCAACTTTGGCACAAATTATATTATTTTTAGAAATGCTGAAATTTTGAAAGATAATTTTTTGTGAAGGAAAAATAATTCAGGATTCAGAATAAATAAATAAATAATTTAACAGACATGTGCCAAAACTGCCCCTTAACTACAGTAATGAAGCTAGTGTGCTTGAAAGTTTCTTTGAGATTTTTGGCTTGGTAGGCAGATATTTCTCCTTATTTTTGACAATTTCAAAAAGTAATTAATTAGTGCCTAACCTAGATAGGTTTAGGGTTTAGGGTGTCTCAAAATCTCATAGTAACTTATATGAGTCATGAAAAAACCTCTGTAATTGTCACTTTCACTAGTGTAGTTGAAGGCACCCTTATTTGACAAAATGTGCAAGCAAGGGTTTCAAAAAAGCAAAGACACTCACAAACGTGAGTGTTTTGCTTTCTGAAATGACCCATGTTACTATTTTTATTGCCCCAAGTTAATGGATGGGCATGTGTAGATTTTGGGCACACCCATCCAATTGATGAGTTGTTTTGATGTCTACCCATCTGCTTGTTGGGCTTCTTCTCAAAAATAGGAATGTTGGGTAACTGATTTAATCGTGCCTATTATCATTTTATTTTTTGGGGGTTGTCACTTGCCTTTTTGTATCAGGAGGTTTCATATCATTATGAATTATAAAAAAACATTAAATGACTAATTTTTAAAATGAAATTTGTTGGATAAACATACAAATAATTTGTTTCAATTCCCTTAAATCATATTAAAATAAGATTCTTAAAAAATTGAAAGATTATGTAAGAATTTATTAAAATAAAACACATCAATTTAAAAATAATTAACTTTTTTAACATAGAAGTCATTTATGAGATATAAAGGTTTTTAATTAATTTGATGTTATTTTTAAAACTTCAATAAGGCTTTGATGAAAATTTGATAAAAAAAATCATAATGAAATTAATTTTTAATTGATTATTTTTTTTATATTTTCATTACTTTTTATGTTATAAAAAATTATTATTGCCCTAAGATAGTAGACATGCATGTATGATATTAGGTTTTACCAAGCATGTATGGGGGCAAACACAACTAGTTTAACTTTTTTGCCATCATACCCAGGAGGTATCAGGGTTGGGGCGGTTGAGTAGGGTAAGACTGAGGAGTAGGGAATTTACCCAAAGTAAAGCACTGTGGCGGAAAAAATAATTATTTCCATTTTTCCCTTGATACCCAGAGGGCACTTGCCAAGTATCACACGAAGAAATATAAAACAAGGGGTGTGTCACATTTGTGGCCTTGCCATTTACATTAAAAAGTATCTTAAGGCAAAAGAAGTATTATGGAAAATTCAAATACTTCACCATGCAAAAATACATAATATTCAAAAATTGCTCTAAAAGAAACCAAAATCCTTCAAGATATTATAACTCTATAACGAAACTCAAGTTTCAAAACAAGCCAAAATATCATCTTTCAAAAATCATCATATAAAATTAGACCTATTATTATTACATAGGGGCCAAATTCCCTTGAGCTACTATACTCTATAATGAATCTGAACACAATATATCCTTGCCTTGGTAGGCAAGGCCAATAAACTGATGCAGGGCATTTAAAAGAAGGGAAATGCTTGGTTCTGCATTTTGTTTTCCAAAGTGCCCCTGCCTGCAGACTTTTATTTTCTGTAACATGACCTGCAAATACACTAAAAAATTTCTGCTCTGTGCTTTCGGACAACAAGAAATTTTCAATTAACCTGCCCTCTACAGGTAATGTTTTCCCCTGGGCAGTTCTTTCCTTCCAATAACTGAAATGTCGGTGTGACCGGACAGGGAGTTGGTTTTTTTTGGTGGTTTTTGTAGTGTGAAAGCTATATTCGTTTTAGGGTTTAGGAGATGAACCCGCCGTCAACTTTCTTCATGCAAACGGCGGGGTTTATCTTTTCTTTTGTTCGTTAGTGACTGTGAGTTGGAAGTTTTGTTGCTTGTGTGTTATGTGAAACAGGGTGGCGGCTAGAGATGGATGGCCAAGCGCGATCTATGGATGCAAGAAAGGCGGGAAGATTAGGAGGTTGGACGAGGATAAGAGATGGGATTCAAAGGAGAAAGAGGCATGTTGACAGGCATAATGGGGATAGTTTTTGGTGGTAAGAGATGAGCTTGCATGATAGTTAGTTGCTAGGTTTTCTTTCTTCCCCTGCGCCAGTAACTAGAAGAAGGCCGGCTCTATGTTTTGGTTAGAATTAGGACTAATCAAGGGTTGATGTTGAAGGCTGATGATGCTTAAAGGTGGTCTGAGTTGTAGAATCAAATGCATATAAAAATTGCATCTGTAGAAGTTTGGGGGGGGAGACCTTGTTTGGATTGTTCAATGGGTAGTTCATAATACCTGAGTAGGAGCCAAAGACCTCTTTGTGGGTATCCTTGATACTGGGCA
>Ga0116227_10002603_pt1 | contig 40758 bp, 28 predicted proteins | sample S1TSphgellanicum_FD_89693 | JGI IMG/M metagenome (GOLD analysis project Ga0116227, IMG submission 89693) | Host-associated microbial communities from peat moss isolated from Minnesota, USA - S1T2_Fb - Sphagnum magellanicum MG | ecosystem: Host-associated > Plants > Peat moss > Unclassified...
ACACAATTCAGGAAACAACAGGAGAATCATGGGTCAGGCATTTTCCTTTGTAGCTGCAGTTGCACAGCCCCCCACCTTGGCAGGATCACAGACAAGTCTTGTTGCTGCTGCTGCACCAAGTGCGGCTTTGTCCATTGCTGATGTAATTTGGGTCATGAAGCTGTTTTTCTTAGTTGCCATCATTGTGGTGCCTTGTGTCACTTATGGAGTCAGCTTGTGGAGGTCGATTGCATCTCGCTCTTCAAACTCTGGTAATCCAATGGCACCTTCATCAGCAGGAACTGAGTCTCCAGGTACAAAACCAACGACCATTCTGACCTGTTTTCCTCTTTCCTTGTTTTGTGCTGGATTTTGTTGTGCAAGCAAGCTTGCAATTGTTGTCAGAATTGGCAGGGCTCAACCAAAACTTCCTCTTTACTGGAAACCAGCTGATTTCATAACAAGCCTTAGTTTCTATTCCTACATGATGTGCATCCAACGAAGGCCAAGTTGTGCAAAAATTCCTCTCATTTGCAAGGTTTGCCACTCTTAGAATCATGTTGGATTCAGGTTTCTTATGGTACCCTTGAGAAGATCTGGATGTGTTGATAGCAGGTAATGAAGGAGGAGGAATTTCAGCAGGCATGGGTGATATTGAACAGTTGCCACGGGAAGGCATCCAGATCAACATTCCACTTCCAGGCACAAGCTCAACCAATGAAGGTTCCGCAAATTCTGCTGTCCTGACCGGCTCTATGGATTTCACTGCAGCAAATGACCAGATGGCTTCCTTTTCACTTTCTGTCTGAGCTCAGGAATTACTTGTAGTGCTTGGTTGCAACAAATCACATGCTTAAAAAGTGGATACTTTTGCATCTTCTTCTTCCTGAGATCAGTAGTTAAGCTGTAAGTAGGGACTGTTGGTGTTGCAGCATGATGGTGATGTTCTTGCACAACTGCTTTGAATGTTGTTGACTGGTCAGTTTGGTGGCCATAACTTATCATACTTTGGGATTTAGCTACAACTGATATGGTGGTGGCCTTCACAAACATTGGTTCCAATTAATGCAGTTCCAAGATATGGATTAATTATTTTGGGTACAAATCATTGTCTGTTTTTTCAATTTTCTGTTGGAGCATCAGTAGTGAGCATCCCGAGAGGTATTTAGCAGTAAATATTTCCTTTTTTGGTGATTAAAAAAAACAGGGAATACTGCAAGGAAATATTCCCTTAAAAAAATGCAAAATTTTGCACCAAAAAAATAAACACTGGTAGAAATAGTTTGGTTGAAATTGCAAGGTTTGGGTGTAGGGTGAGTATTGAAAGTGCATTTGATGTGGTTGGATGAAGTTGCTGTTACTATAATTATATCAAGGAGCAGGGAATTGTGGGGGGTGGAAAGGTTTAGATGTTGATGGAGAGCTTTGGGAGTTGGTGAGGCACCAAATGTAAATTTGGTCCTTGCAAGGAAAGCATGTGTTTACTCCACAAGGGGAATTGAAAATTTGCACAAAGAACTGGTAGAACCTTCTTTAGTGATGTTGAGGATGGCTTACCCTTGTTAATATATCTGCTGCAACAGAGGAGGCACCTAACAGCACCTTACACATCAGGTTCCTCTTCTCCTTGTCAAACAAAATTGCACCTGTTAAAAGTTTCCCAGATCTGCTAGAAGGAAGTACATGATACCTACTATCAACAGACACTTGACACCCCTTTGTCATCCCTTCTTACAACTGATCAGATTCACTTCATGCACAACTTTCCAAACTATGCACCTTAGAGACAATGTTGCTTTATTTCCTCCATTGCCACCTCTTTTTTTTGTACTCTCCTGGAATGTAAAGTTCAGCATATTTACTTCATATAATAATATTGTGCTCTACTTCATACCCATCTCTCCTTCCTTGCTTGCAAATAGTGCACTGATGTGGAATTACAACACCTGCATCTTATTCAACCTTCAAACCTGCATAATACCCATGATACTCAACATATACAGACAAATGAGTCAAAACTTGTGCCACTATGTTCCCTACAACTGCAGGAAATTTCTGCAGCTAGAAACCGCCAACCAAATTTGGTGTTACATATCCATCAAATTTAGAGAATTTGCACTCTTGCATACATGTTGTACATTTCATGTCCAAGTATGTGAATTAAGACTTGAAGAACCAGTACTACATAGGTGGAAAGATCATTAAAAAACACCCAGAAGGAAACCCATAGCGCAAGAGCTAAATCCTTGGGTCCATAGACCAAAACCTAATCAACAGCAAACATGGATCAAGAGTGATGAGTGAGCACTCTAGCACCAAAACAAGAGACCCACTTCAATAAATTGCAGTATATGTCAAATTGCTACTTTTTTCATTAAAGCAATGAATTTGCTGCAGGATTGCCTATACCTGATGACATACAAATGCACATCAAGTGGCAATGTTGCAGGGGTCCAATTTAGTTCTCCCAATGTCTCAACTTCCCAAGCAATAATACAATGGGTTTTTTGTACAAAATATACAAGTGAGTCAGTCCCTTGACACCTTCACAGGCCTGTCATCAAATCAGGATCCTGCCATCAAATCACAACTCCTTCTCCAAAGGACTGCAGTCCAGCCTTTCCTTTTTGGCACTCTCAATTTGCCACCTTCACACATTGTTGGACATGTAACTGCCCACCAGGTTCCAAGTTTGATGACTTCGTTAGGAAGGACTGAAAGGGGGGAAATGTCACACCAATGGAACTGTGTAGCAGTACGATTTTAGTTCCTGTCCAAGAGAAGTGAACTTTTGTGCATCTGGGATCTAGCATTTGACACCCAATGTACACCATTGTATTTACAGGATTAACTTTGAAGATATTGGTTTAACTAGTTTGACAAGCTACCAATGCAATCAAGAATACATGCACATATGTCTCCCATGTTATCACAAGAGTCAAAAAGACAGCTACCGAGCGCACAACATATGCCATCAGGATCACAGCACCCATCTCCACAGTTGTCAAAGCAATCACCTACAAATGAGAAGTCACAGTTACTGCAGTCGCAGCCACAGCAGCCACCTAGAAATGAGAAGTCACAATTACTGCAATCACAGTTACTAAAATCGCAGCAGAAGACCGAATCTGGGATTCCTCCAAAGTCACCCACTATATTGCCTAGCACATCTCCTATCAAAGCATTTCCTGCTGTTGCTGCAACACTTCCGAACCCAATTGCTAGACCACCCACCAGAGCAATTCCAGCCAATTTACCGACTGTAAACTTTGGCACATTCATCTTCTTGCCCTGTAGCAATGCACACACATGAGCAGATGATCGGCAATGGAGGGCAGAGATTTTCTTCTTCAACAACAGAGATACAGTTTCTCAGCTGAAAGTTATAACTGTGAGGCTTACAAGGAGCATTTGAAAACACAAGTAATCAACCATGGCTCTTTAGCAGCAGACAAGACCTTCCTAGTTGTCATTCTGCTTTCATACAGCTACCATGAAAGACAACCCAACAGCAAGCCATTGTACATTACCTGCATGCGTTCGTGTAATAGTCGGGAAAATTTCTCCCTAGTTGTCTCAAACCCTATCATACTTGTATATTCACATGGTATGCCTGACATTATGCTCAGATTCACTGCCTGCAAGTGGCACAACCACAGGATTAGGGAATGGGTGCTTGAGCATCAAAATGATACACACACATGAAGACATTTGTGGACTGAATGGTCAACTTAGAAGATGTGTTGAAACCAGGGTTTTTCAATCTGTAGTTTATGATCAATCCCAAGTCTAGGATGAGACGATGTTGAGATTCATCAGAGAAGATAGAGAGAGAAATCTCAATTTCCTCTTCTCTGTAATAGCTAAGGCACACTGAGGAATCTCATCTCTGGTGCAGGCTCTGTCTAGTACTGAATCCAGGCAAGCTCAGCATTTTTCCAGTGGAAATAAATCTCAGGAGAGCAATCTAATGCAATGACCCATCATCAATATAGCAAGCTTTGACTTTTGGTGTCAACTCCTGATTTGTGCTTTGGGCACAATTTTTAAATATAGCTTCTGAGAAATTATTTAGATAGGATATTGTGGTGGTCATTCTGTCTCTATTGCAGGGAGGCTTCTATCAAGAGCTTACTTGTTCTTGCATGTTTTTGTCATCATACAGCCATGCTTGAGCCGTGAGTAAATCCAGCTGCTGTTTAGCAAAGACCTACAAAGAACACCCACTCTTTGAGATCAGTCACAGCATGTTTTCCATCAGTAGGAAAGTCTCCACAGCCTTCCCATTGCTGAAAGCAAGAAATTTCAGTTCCAAAAAAATTATTGAAATTCCAAAACTTGACCATGACAAATTGGAAGTTGTGGAAGATAAGCCATTGATGGACTGCTCTGCCAATGTTGCATCCACATGGCCATTATAGTGGCTGATCATTTGCAGATGGAATAAATTGTAGCTTACCTTGCTCAGAGGGACCCCAGGAGATTCACTGCTCAAAACTTCAACGTCCCAGACTGTTTGATCAGGCAACATGCCGACTACTTTGATAGACCGTGGAAACTTGCCATGAAATCTTCCTGATACTACAAGGGGGTTGCCACAGAACAGATCCGGTATCGGAAATGGATACACCTGACACCCACGCAACACAAATTTCTTAGATTTCCCAGTGACCATAAACATCAAGCAAATCAACACCAGATCAAAGGCAGATATGATGATCAAATGGGAATGTCTTGGATTGTAGCCACCATCTGACAGCCACCTGCCTGTAACATGACCAAAGAAAGGGAGGATACTACAGCCATGTTAGAGACAAGCCATGAGACTTAGCTTGATGTGACTTGCTGAAGTAGATCATGATCAAAGTAGGCAGAGAAAGTCCTTGTGAGAATGGGAGAGTAATGAGATCACCATGCTTATGGGTCATTACAACAACTTCACCAGTGCACTCTACAGTTTGGATGAAAAAAAATCAAAACATGCCAGTTTGGTGAAGCAAATTGGTTTTGACCAAGCATTTATGCACAGGATGGTGAGGCTGGCAAAAGGCACAGCAAAGCCTAACACCTGCTGTTAATTAGCTAGATGGTTTGATTGGTCCAGGTGGCTTAATATTAGTAGTCTCCCACCTTTTGCAGTCCTGGTTTCAATTTTATGTGTGAGGTTGGGAAAGAGTAAATAACTAATCTTGGATGTGAGAAATACTGTTGCAGGGCCACATATTGAGCATGGTGAAGCTGCTCTTACAACTTATGCAAAAGAAGATGGGTCCATACCTCACAGCCACTAGGCAAATCCGTGATTGAAAGAGTAATATTGGTGAGCAATGGGGTGGAAGCTGCCACCAGCATCCTCTCCATTTGCTCCTGAATTCTCCCTGTCAAAAAGACATATAGCTCAATTGCTCAATGAGGATGCCAGCACTCTAAAGGGGCCATCCAAAACACATAGAAGAGATTGTGACCCCATTGATGATGATGGGTGCATCTGCTGCAACAACCATCTGCATATCTACAAAATCATGGAGCAACCTCCACAACAACACAACATTTTGAACATAACATGACAATGAGTGCAGTCATAACCTTATGAGAGTGGCTCACAAAGCGTTAGACTATCACCTTCTTCATCACACATAACAGTGATGAGCTGCCATGACTACCCCACTGACTTCATCAGCTTTCAATGGTGGGTGTAGATAAGAAAATTGTAATCTGCATTGTGTGCATTTCTGTTGCATTTCCAGAAGCAATAGGAAGACTTGGTCATGACACTGTCTAACACTGAAGAGACACTCGACAACAGTCTGCTACAGGTTGTATCCAAATTTGATGACTGTTAGGATAGATGTGCTTACCAGATACAAAAGCAGCATCGCTCATGCCACGCCCAATGACTGCAAGCATTTTCAAGAAGTAGTAGTTGCAGTAATGGCCTGTATAGCACAATGTTCAGTATACAATGAAGGCTAGTTTTGATCTTCTAGGTTTGTGCACTGCTCATGGACTTAGAAAAATTAGTCAAACTCTTCCTTATCAAGTAGTTCTATGTTGTGAACTTTCAGTTTGTAGTTTTTCTGTACAAAGTAAAGAACCCACAAAACTCTGAGGAAATCCTGCAAAAGCTAATGTTTCCCAGTAGAAAGTCCCACCCTTTTCCCCATAAGAACATCTAAAGCTTCTTGGATGTTTGAACTGAAAAACAAAGCACAGACAAAGGAAACCCAAGGTTACTGTTTGAATTTCAACCTATTCCAAATGTTGAAATCCGAGGGGCCTTGCCACCTCTAGAAGTGACTGCTGCTTGGATCAAGCGACAGATCTTACGTTCGTCTGCAACAGCTCCATCTGTGATCAAGAAGATGTATGGCACTGCATCTAAATTCATTTGCAGCAGCTGAAAAGCCTGTGAACAGAAACAAAAAGCCTGCAAAAATCAGTGCAATTGCACTCAAAGCTCTCAAAGTTCTCAAACTTCAAGGCCAATTCAGCATACATATACCAACAAAGACATGAAGAATCTAAGCCTACAATACCCACAATGATGAGAAGAATTCAATATGCCAACTCTGACCTTCAAGAAAGACAACCAGCTGATAACAAAAATGGGTAGCTGTTATTGATGCTGATCAAGCTATGATGACGCAGACAACTTACTGCTTGCAAAGGTGCAAGGATATCAGTACCACCCCTTGCCTCACAATTTGTGGTGACCCACTCTCGAGCACAGCCAAGGATAGGTGCAGTTGCATGCACAAGTTGAGAAGAGAACGTCATTTGAGCATGATCAAACACAATGATATTAAAAGAGTCCTCCGATTGTAAGGATGACAGTCCAAACAACAGAGCCTGACACGCATCCTCCATAGGCTTGCCGTACATACTGCCACTCCTATCCAGCAAGAAGACAACTGCCCTCTTGAATGCCTGTAAAGTAATTGCAATTATGCACGTCAAAAATAAGTTTACAATAGCAGTCATCTTCAGAGTGTAACAAAGTCTTTAGGCGCAACAGCTTTCTACAATCATTAGAGCAACTCCACCGGTGCTTGATATGTGACCCTACAAATTAAAATTGGATGAAGAAAAGTCAAAACATACAGGTTTGGCTTAGCAAAATGGTTTTCACCCAGCATTTTTGCACAGTTTGCTGACACTAGTAAAAGGCACAGCAAAGCTGTGTACCTGTTAGAGAAGAGTGTAATAAATGTGATCTGACTGCTGCTCCCTGTTTCTGATTGGCCAATCATAATGATTGATCCAGGTAGTTTGCTATTTGTAGTCTCCCACATATTTGCAGTCCCAGTTTTAGTTTTATGAGTGAGGTTGGGAAAGATTAAATAACTAAACTTGGATGTGAGAATTATTTTTGACAGGTCACATATTGAGCACCACTGGAGATGCTCTACAACACCGGATAAGGAATCCACACCACTTGGAAAACAAATCATCATCACAACTGCCTTCTGATGCTCTCTACTCACATTTTCACAAAAAGCCAACATAGAAGGGGCATTGTGTTAGACAGAACCATTTCCTACTTTGACGTGTTTTGGATCCGGTGGAGCAATAGAGAGGCAGAATGTTCCTCGTGGATCAGATTCCCCTGGTATAGGATCCTGGACAAGCAAATTGGGTAATATCTTGTCACTCCACACCTGCATGTCCAGCATTCGACTGATCAGAACATGAATGACATTGATCCAGAAGCCAAGCTTCTTCCTTGCTGCATGGGTATAGGGTTTTGCCTAGGCTTATGGTGATAACACACTATTCTGTTTTGCATAAAGAGAGAAAAAATACACTCCTCTCCAGCTGCTGGATCTGGATCATAGCATGTACCCTTGTACCAGCAAATTGACAAGGGAAAGCTGTGCATGATGCACTCAGGAAGATTATTGAACCCCACACATGTGACAGAGATTTCATACCTGATATGATGCAATGAAGTCTGAATTCTTCCAATCTCCCCATGTGTCTTTACCACCACTTACAAGACTAACTCTTCCATCCTCTCTTAAAGTTTCCTGGCATTGCAACAGCATGTGAACAGTGGGGCACTTCTGAGTCAAATGCCAAACACCAACAAATATCAAACAATCTTGTTTCACACGTCAGTTCTTTTGCTACTGGCAATGGAAATCAGCATTACAAGATAATAAAAAAATGCCTTCAACCCATGTGAGTTTGTGATCCAGAAAGTGGAGAAGTGCTGTGACTCTTAAATGGGAAAGGTGATTGAAAGAGGACCCGGACCCACCCGCCCACCTTCATAGTGTTGTTGAACTGGCCAACAACCACGGGATGAGGTGTCCCAGTATTTATACTGCAGGTGAGCTTTACAATAGATGCAAGTTCTGTCTCCAGTGGAACAACATAATCAGGAAGAATGAGTGGCACTCGAACTGTGTAGAGCCCATCAGAGAAAAGCATTGCCTGAAACCATGTAATTTTTAACGATAACCTTGTGCCAGAAACAACCTGAAACAAAAATCGCAATGATGTCTCTTTTGGTTCAAAATCTGATGCACAAGAAATAGTTTTGATCATAGTAGCATCTCAGAGGAAGTCTTCTTGGAAAATCTTGAGCTCAAAAGCCCTCCAGAAGCTTTAACAGATAAATGTGAAGCTCAAAAGCACACACTTAGTGAATAATTAGTGTTGCCACTGGAAGCTCAACAGAAAAATGACTACCAAATATGATAACAGCATACCTGAGGAACACGGAGACGGAAAAGGTCAGGGTTGTAGGTGCCAGGGTCATCCACATTGGTCATAGGGCTACCTTTGGCACCATAACTGGCTGCTTCATCCCTTGGCACAACTATAGTGGTGTACAACCTCCTGTTTCCCAAGTCAATCTCAACACCTGCCACAGTACCCTGCCACCCAATAAACTGCAAATTGTCAACATCATTCATTGTCTCTTTCTAGGCACATTTTGAGAAAAATTCTTCCATGCAAATTCCTGAAAGTTCCAATGGAAGAATTCCAGCAAATGGGTGTCAACTTTTTTTATGAACTTAAGTGAGAGATTTTGCACACCTGATGGTCCATAGGCACAGCAAGAAGGCAGTCACAAATTGCCCCACTCCGCAGACAATCCAAAACCCATGTTCCTTGTACGGTTACAAACGCGGTGCTGATTTGACACTCAACTTTGAGATAGAGGTCTGTTAAGCTGAGAGGAACCAGAGCTGGCAAAGGGGGCACATCATGCCTGTACCCAAACTGCTGCTGCTGCCCTGCTTCTTCTCTCCACTGTGGTGGTGGTGCATTGGGAATTCCCACTATTGCCATGTCTGCAATAATTGCATATATCATAGGACATGTGGGCAATGACCCACCTGCCATTTCTCCTTTCAACTCTGAAATTTTCTCTGGGATTGTAGAATGCCTGGGTGGTCCAAAAGCTGGAGTGTGGACACCTCCTGTCTTCAACTGTTGAGCCAAGATTTGACCCGCAGCCAATGAAGTGGTAAAAGACATTGGATCCATTTTTCCCCTTGAAACCCAAAACAGGAAATGATAAGTCAACAAATTAGATTAGATTTGGATTGAATTGAATACTCCAAAAATAAAATTAAAATATCAAACATAAATAAAGAAAGTCAACTCCCACCCAATGGGTCTCATCACCATCAACACAAGAAAATTTCACAAAAAACAAAAACCATTGCTCATGCTTCACACAAAATGCAAATGGAAACAAGCTTTCCCCCCCAACCCATCACATGCTGTTCACAACATTTTGGTTTACTCTATAAGAAATGCACAAATGATGAGTCCACCCACCAAAAAGATCACATCCAAATACTAAAAACAAAATCCTTTTGAGCAGAACCCTTTTGGGAGTGCCTATGAGGAGACCCAATTTTTTTCCCCAAAATCTCAACTTCAAAAAAATAAAAAACAAAAATGCAGGGAGTCTGGAAAAAATTCAGAATTCAAGCACCCAATGCGAGTTTATCATCTATCATTCATATGGGCAGAAAAAGTCATCTCCATTTCACAAATCCCCAAAAAAAAGCACACAGAGACAGAATGTGAAGGAACTACAACTACAACTCTTTCTACCATTGGAATCAAAGAAGAAGAAGAAGCTCACCGTGTTCTTCACGCGGAGTGGATTGATGGGAGCATGAAACTAGCTCGAAAACTCGGAGCAAAATGAGGAGAAAGAGTCGGTACTTGGACAAGAAAGTCGTGAGCAGCAAGCACGAGCACAAGTACAAAGCTCCTCACTGTGACAGTGTGAACAAGTCTTGGTGTTTCAGTGCATGTGACCCCCCATGTGACAAGTTGGGATGAAAAAGGACACACACACAGAGAACACAAGTCAAGAAAAGAGGATGAAATTTGGATGAAATTTGGATGAAATTATCAAAATTTGAAATTAGTAGAGATAAAGTTCTTTTGGAGATTTAGGTTTAGTATTAGTACCAGTGCATTTGGAAATTTAGGGTTTAACTACCTCATTAGTCATTCATCTAGATCTCTTCAGACAGGATGAGGTTTATTACTTTGTGAATTTGGAAATTTAGGGTTAGCTACCATATCTTTCTATCTATTTTCACAGAGTATGGAATTTAATATTATTATTTAATTATTTGTTAATTATTTGAAATTGTAGGGTTAGTTATCCCATGAGTTGTTTTGTTCTATCTTCACAAAAGGATGAGATTTGTTTGCTAGTAGTAGTCATTTGGAAATTTTAGTGTTAGCTATTTCATTAAGGCATTTATCTATTTTCATCCAAGATGAATTTGTTATTAGGTACCCTAGTAGATAGTTATTTGGAAGTTTAGGGAGCTACTTCCCCAACATGTAGAGATAGTTATTGGAAATCTAGCGTTAGCTATCTCTTCAAGCATTAATCTATTTTCATCCAAGATGAAAATTGTCATTAGGTACCTAGTAGATAGTTATTTGGAAGTTTAGGGTTAGCTACTTCCCCAACATCTAGAGATAGTTATTGGGAATCTAAGGTTAGCTATCTCTTCAAGCATTTATCTATTTTCATCCAAGATGAAATTTTGTCATTAGGTACATAGTAGCTAGTTATTTGGAAGTTTAGGGTTAGCTACTTCCCCAATCATCTATCTATCTTCTTTGTGGTGTAAGTTGGTTGTTTTGTAGTTAGTTGGAGATTTAGGGTTTATTAAGCATCTATTAACCAAAAGAGTTGTATCATAGTTTGTTTGTTTTTTTTGTTTTGCATCATTTGGATGCCTTCAATGTAATTTTTTGAGGTCTAATTACAAGGTTTCTAAAGGAGGATTTCATATACATGTAGGATAAGCTCACCTAAATTTGCAATTGTTTATGTTACTTATTGGGTACCTCATTCTTGGGCCGATAGTTTGCACTATTTGGAAGGAAACAAAAAAGGCTTGTACAAAAACATGTGGTAGGATTTAGATATGTGAGTTCATGAACGGAGGAAGAGGGTTATGGTATGATGTTTTTGCAACAAACAAATGGATGGAATGAATGCAAATTGTAATAGTTAAAATTTCAATGAAGTATGTAATGGAACCCTTTGCCCCATTCAACTCCCACTTTTGAACCCTCATTGGTCAACCTCGAATATTTTTGAAGTAGCAACACCCCAACTCAACATTACATTTGTGTCGGGGTGAGAATTTACCTTCCTCTTCATGAATTTTAATTGGTCCCATGATTTTAGTATTTTGTCTCGTTTCTTTTGTTTTAAGGAATTTCAATTTTGGTCCATGGATTTTATGGTGCAAATTATAGAGCCCCAAATATTCGGGAGGGGTGGTTTAGGGAATGGAATGGAGCTATCATCCCTATGGGATTCCACCACTTGCTTTTGGTGGTCATCAATGCATCAAGTTTCTTTTCTTTTCCTTTCAATCTTTTGTGATGTAATCAAAGTGAGAATCATTTGTAAGGAAATTTAGCCAAATTTGGCTATAAATCAAATATGAATTTAAAAAACATTTAAAGATCCTTATGTATTCTTGATTACCTAATGGAATCTATTATAACAAATTGGTAATTTGAATGTTTTTTTTTGCAAAGTTTGGTGAATTTGGCCATTTTAAAATGAAATATCCTTTGAATAGGTTTAAATAATATTTTTCAGGTCAAAAATTGGCAAAACTATACCAACAAAAAAAGAAATCATTGGGTGCCCATTGGCATATTTATTGTTGAAAAATCATGTGGTCACATTTGGTAATGGATGAAATATTTGTGACTTGTAATAATGAAAATTATTTGAATAAGAGTTATGCTTGTTGACATATGACTTTTTATTTAAATTGATGTTAAACATGACAAATCTTATTGCAAGAAAGGAGAATCAAAAGGAATAAATGGAAATGAAACCAAAAAAGTTTCTAAATCCTGGTTCATTTACCAATATCCCACATTGTCTCTTAATTCATTTACAAACAACAAATAACATTTTTAAAATGCAAGTGGAAGGTGTGTGCACGATGAATGGAATTCAAAACTTGGTTAACTCCATTGCTCCCATTCAATTTACATGTCTTCAAATATGATTAATGGTCATTTCATGAACTTTGTTTCCCTTTTGAAAAAATGGTAGATGAAAGTGGATTGTTAATGATCCTTCTTCACTTAACTCACCATTCATGAACATCCATTTTCATCAATAATGGGTTAGTTTAACTACTTAATTAAAGTGTAATTAAGTTAGTGCTAAATTGAGTTAATGTAATTAATTGTGTTTTATCATGTATTTAGTGATTTTGGACATTTCAAAAATTTAGACTTAACAAATGATCATTTGAAAATAAAAAAAATTGGAGAATTTTTTTGATTCAAAGGCCACCATATAATGTAACAATAGATATTTAATAATGTTTTTACTCAAATATAATATAAAATTTGATCCTAACCACCAAGTTAGAAAAGTTCAAATTAATAACTTAATCCAAAATTAACTATATATATATATATATATATATAAATTGGAATCGATTTAAGTGTGAATGAAGTTCATGTTATTTTGTATTTGGAACATAATGTTAAGTTGCGGTTCTAAAACACATAAGTTTGTTGTTGTAATTTTTTAATGTTTTTATGCAGGTTTTGTTTGTGCACATTGTTATGTAAATTTTATTGTGTTTAGGGTCTAGATTCTTATAGGTTTTGTAAATGAGTAAATCTTTTGGTTTGAAAGTGAGGCACCATTTAAAATGATTTATGTTATTTGGTTTATGTGTCTATGGATAGTAATAGTTGTAAGTGTTAGCATGGTAGGGCATGACAAATGGATGAAATTCATTCATCATTTTAAATCACACAAAATGAAGTTCAAAGTTCATCCATCACCATTCATTTGTCATTTGTAATCAATATGTAAGAAGGCTTTTTCATATGTAATGATTATGGGCCTTATGGAAACTAATTCTGATTTAAATCTTTCCATGGCTTAAATTGATCAAGAAACCTTGCAATCAAACATTAAAAATATCAAATATTTTAATGGCAGGCTTATGATTCAACCCATGAACTCCAGAAACATAAAAAAATAATCTCTCTTTTTCACAATATAATCAAAGCATTAGTTGAAATTTTAGAATGTAAAATAAATTGTTTTAGGAAATTTTAATCAATATATTTTCAAAATGTGCAAATTCATCATATATCATAAGTTGTAAATCAAGTGCAAATGAGGGTTGTGTACATTTTAAAAGACCAAGTATGTAATTGTGCAATCAATGAATAAATAAATAAATAAGGTGTTTGGTTATCATTATGAAAATCATTTAATTTTTTTCCAAATTAAATCATACTTCATCAAATCTAGCTTTTTATGAAAATTTAAATGGTATGGACAACATATATTTAAGTATTTTTATCAAAGATTGGTTGGATGCACATGAAGAAAATCTTTCCAGTGGTGTGTTGATGAAGCACACCCATGTAGAAAGATACAAGGCAAAAAAAGTCTTGTTCTGAAAGCATTGGGAAAATTTCAAGAGTGGATGATTCCTTGAACAGAAGTATCATGGAAATTGCAATGCAAGATGTGATTGTTACCAAACACCCATGTTGGACATTGAAACTGAACTTGTATCTGTTGTTAGAACATTTCCACCTGCTCTCAGTATGTGACTGCAGACAGTAAAATTTATTGCGAAAAAAGTCAAAATGTCCCGGGTCAGCTGAATTGGTTATTCTGCACCAAATTGGTGCAGCTTGCTGTGTTTGGTAAAAGGCGCAACACAGTTGTGGACCTCCAAAAAAGAGTGTAATAAATTGGACCTGACTGTGGCTCAGTATTTTTGATTGGTCGATCATAATGATTGGTCCAGGTGGTTTGCCAATAGTAGTTCCCGTGTAGATGCAGTTCCAGTTACAGTTTTATTGGTGGGTTGACAAAAACCAAGAAGCTAAACTTAGACATTTAATTTTATTATCCAGAGTGACATACTGAGCACTGGTGGACACGCTCTTACTGAGTATACACTAAAAGTGCCTTTATCTTTCCCATCAATTGACATCAAGTATGAGGTGTGTATAACTGAGACTGTGTAACCAACTATAACTTAGTCCTTTTTTGTCTGTCCTTTTGATTCTCTTGTGAGTGTAATATTATTCAGCTACACACGTTCTGTGCTTCTCACCCCCGGATTCAATTAATAGAGTTATCCATAAAGTACCCCAAACTGGGGGTATTCTGTCCTGGTATTGCCAAATTTGGGGAGGAAATCAAAAGTCAGGATGAAAACAGTAACACACAAACAAACAAAAGTATGGACCAAACGGGTTTTGTCGCAAAACTTAGTCCCCAAAGGAGTTTCTCACCCCAGTTTTGGATTTGCATTATCCACATCTTTACCAAAAGGTCATGTTCTTCATTCAAATCAAGTCTTGCCAGGAAACAATCCTGCAAATCTTGTGAACTGATACCCAGTTTCACTAACGGTGCAGCTACACTCAAATTGAGAATGAAACAGCAATTACAGGCAGAAACTAGGGCCCAAAGACAGGATCACTTTTAAGGATCACTTTAGTAGTCCATTCCAATTTTTTTCGACACTGTGATTGTCTGCAGGCAATCAGACCATGCTGGTGATGTGTGATGGGTACCCAATTCTTGCAGAGCATATGATTGGGGTACATACCTCTTTGATGCTCCTGACTTCAACAGAGCCTGGAAATTGAAGGGTGTAACTTCAGATATCAAAAAAACAAGAAGGGAAAAAATCCAACTTGGGTGTCACGAACAAGAACTGAAAAACTGAGAAAAAACTGAAGAACTGAAACTGAGACATGGGAAGTCACAAAATCCAGTGGATTTTTGAATGGTGCCAACAGCAAAAAAGTATCATCAGTGCAGGTAGATTATACCTGGAAAAGGTCTTTTCAAGGTCCTCCCTCATTACCCAGCTTTCTCCTTACGCCAGGAAGTATCAGTAAAACTGTAGTAGTATCATTCAGACCTTATTGAGGATCTCTAGTTTGAAACTACATGTGCAGTTGTTCATATTGTGGCAATTTGCCCTGGTGACCAATTTTTCTGAGGCTTGAACTCTGACTTGCTCATGTGCTTCAGATGATCCTCAATTTGGGGCAAATCTGTACTCCCCCCACTTGTAGATCCGTCACCTCAAACATTCTTCTAATTTCTAGCCACATCAAACAAACTGCATCCACAAAACACTAGAGCAATTTTTGATAGACTACTGAAGACTAATTTGCTTATCTAAATGACAGTTTTGCACTTGCCAAGGGAATCTGCATTCTGTAAGGCTGGTAATTTACTCTCGAGACATCTTGGAATGGTGGGTGCAATGGCCTGTCACAGCAATGCAGTCACTTGACCTGTCTAGGATATAAACTAGTGTCCCAGATGGAAAATAAAGCTCTCAACCTCAAACCAAAGCTTTGTATAAAACTACAACTACATTTCACAGTGCTGGTATTGTCAAGACCGAATTGGTGACTATCCAACACAGTCATGCCACTGTCACAATAACCCAGATTTGGGTCATACCTCCCAGCTATCGGAGGTAGCACTTACATTTGTAGCTCAGAAACTGAGCAAAGTCCAATGCATAACAGCAAGCAAATGCACTGCCTGATCAACAATTGATACAGTCATCAGAAATGAAGTTCATTGAAGAAAGATGGATCAACTGCTTTACTGAGGAGTCCTCAGTTGTCAGGTCTTTAACCTTGTGACACACACAGGTGGGGCAAGGATACTAATTTTTTTTGTAGAGGCCAACAGTACCCTGCATAGGAGGAATACTGCAATAGTAAGGGGTTAGGCATACCCATTGCCTCTCCGTCCCCCTCCTCCTGCTCCTCCTCCCCCCACAACAAGAGAACCAGGGGGCTTGTTAGTCAAGCGCCTCTTATACCGCTTCAATACTGATGCTAGATTTTCTTTTCCTTTTGGGAATGCAACATCTCCTGCAGCTGTTCCTGTCCGACCCTTTCGAGAGCCAACAGCTGCCTCAACTTCCTTGATCATCTCCAAGAAGAGGGTGGCATCAGCCCCCCTTCCTTTGAAGCTTGTTGATTCAGGATCCTGGGTGCAGGCATGGATATCACTCAATCCACCTACTAATGGAGGACTGTAAGTGTCCCCATTTACAGAATCCTGGAAATAATTCCTCTGTTGAGTCACTCTAACTCCTTGTTTGCCAAAATTCTCTGCTGATCCGGGTTCCAACAAACAGCCACAAAGTGACGGCACTCCACGTGGCTTTGAAAAGGCGGGCTCCAAAATGCCCTGGTCACAGAAACCCATCCCCTTTAGTGAGCAGTTTCAAGACATGACCTAAAGACAGAAGGTGCAACAAATGGGTACTCTGACTGACCTAACAGAGAAAATAGGATTTGGTGCTCTTGGTCTTATTTAGGTGTTACCATTCTGCTCACATGTGTGCAAGTCTGTAACACCCAGTTCTGGGAAGAGGCTGAAAGCATGAAGTCTTCAATCCAATCCTTGGGAACTGCTGCCTGATGATACCAATATGCTGTGGCTCTAATTGCATCATGTTGAGGGAGGTATCAACTACATGAAATATCCAAAACGTGAAACAGAACAAGGTGGGTTTAGGGTTTAGGTAGTGGAAGACCTGAAGTCGATTCAACACATAGGTATATTTCCCCCAGAGCTCAGGCCGGCTTTCCATGAGAGACAACTCCAACAATCGATGCACAGACCAGACTCCAAAGCTAATAAGTAAGCCCTTCTTGCCCCATACGCAAGAATCACCACAACTGTGCAAGGTCCTTGCCAACTTGTTGCTATTGAAAAGAGATGTCATGGGACGACTATGTGCTTGCCACTGGTCAGGACTGCTGTACTGGTCATGGGTCTCTGCTGCTGTCAGTTTTGACTTTTCTGCAGTTGCCACAGCTGCAACTAAATCTTCATCTGACCCATTGTCCATCCGGAAAAGCCACTCTGAGCCCTCCAATTGCAGAAGCTTGCTGAGGCACAAATGGAGACTCTCAATCACTTCAAGCTCAGAATCCACTCTATTAGCTGAACCCATGGCAGTGTTGTTGTTTTGGGTAATGCTGCCTTCTGGGCGAACTGCTGTTGTGAACCGATTGTTTATCCCATTCTGACTTGACGCTTGGCTATTATTACCTCTAACACTACCGGAACTCCCATCAAGAGCAGCACCAAACAGCTGTTCAGAGGGTTGTCTTGACCATAAGGAATGATTTTCTAGCTGAGCTGACTGAATAGAAAACCCATCTCTGTAAGACTGTGGAGGAGAGATCTGATCAAAAGAAAGAGGAGGAGCCCTCTCACTGGCTCCCACTCCTTTTGTGGCAGGAGAAGAATGATCAAAAGTCATGGGTATGTCAAGCTCTCCTGTTGCCCGGTATACTAGAGAATCCAGAGCTGCATGATTCAGCAAGGAGTCCCATGATCGAGGACCTGAATCTGACTGTCCCCCAGATCCTTCCCGAAGAAGCAACTGCTCAGTCACTCTCGAGTGAAGCGGAGTCCTTCCAGGAAGTGAATCGATAATATGCTGAGAGGCGTGACGTGACTGGATAGTATCCTGCACCAACAGTCCACTATCACCTTGAAGGCTACGGCCATACAACTTGTAGTTGTCACTCTCTCTTTCCACCCCAACACCCAGAGGCTGATGTGAAAGAGCTTGGCCTGACAGGGTGTATGCTGATCTGAATGCCTGTGTGCCCATGTATGCCGGGCTTGGAGTGCCGGCACTACGACCTAGAAACGAGGGAGATCGGTAACCATGGATTGTCGCCGGTTGCTTGTGAGTTTCTTCTGGATACAATGGAAGATGCAGGCTTGAGTATTTCCTCTCACTGGTGTACGGAGAGAGGTTCTCCAACCTGCCAGAATAGTCATTTGAATGTCCAGAAAAGAGCAACGAAGTCGAGGCACCTGCATGAGAGTGTGGTCTCATGTAGGTGTCCTTCTGGCTCACTTGGTCACCAAGACTACCCTTTTTCAGCAGAAGGCAATGTTTAGGTTTCAAGAGCATGCCATAGTCATCCCTGTCAAAGCCCTCTGTGGAGCCTGGCTGCATGGGCAATGAACCATGATCCACCTGCTGATGCTGCTGCTGTATAGCTCCTCGTGCTCCTGCTCTGCTGCCTGCAATCCTGCCATTGGCTGTGCCACCTTGCTGTTGTTTTACTGGCTGTCCATGCAAGTCAAACAATTTGCTCCAAAAATCATCAAGAATGGCTGCAAACTGTCGGCGAGCTGCACGTCCTAATCCTGAAATGCGGGAGAGACTTCCACTTCCATTGCTGTTGACATTTCCTTCTGCAGTCTCGCTTCTATCTCCCACACTTGTGACTGAATGGGGACCATTGTGTGTAAGGGATTCGGAACTAGCACCAAGGTCTCCTGCAACCATTGTATCCACCAGCATACCTCCAGGTTGAGGTTTCTCCCACCCATTAGCCTTGTCATCAACTTTCTCTAGCAACTCAGCATCTGCTTGCTGCACCACATCTGCTGTTTTTGATCCTGTTGACTCCAGATTGTCTGCAGTACAAACAAGACCATCCACAGGCTGCGGCTCAACACTGGCTGGCAGTGGCATCGGCACCATTTCTGTGTTTGCCACTAGTATTTTTTCCTGAGCTGGTAGATGCACACATTTGGGGTGCTCCTCCTCTGCAGAAAGGGATTCCAAAGAGGTTACTAACCCCTCCAGCTCCGCCTCTTCTAAAACCTGGGATTCTGGTTCTGGGAGAGCTATAACATCCAGTTCTGCAAAGAGGTCATCTTCCACAACAGCAGATGAACTGCTGCCTATTGAATTCGTCGGCTCAAGGTCCTGGGGAGCTACTTCCAGTACTGTAAAAGTTTCAGTAGTACTGTCTGACCCTTTACCATATTGTGATTCTTGTGAGGTTTCGACAACCTTGGTGGCAAGTTCTGCCAGAATGGCTCTAGCTTCCTCAGCAGGTTTCAAAAGCTCCAAGAGTGACAAGTCCTTGAAAGTCCTGGAAATTTCAGGGGTCCATTGAGGATCTGCTACCTTCAAGCCTTCAGCAGGCTGTATTGGTGCTTGATCACGAACTTCAGGAATGTCCGGCAATTGCACAAGCTCATGAATTTTGGAGTCATTTTCTTCAGGAAGACTGATTCTGGACATCCTTGCCGATGTTGCTTTCCAAGCAGACAAATGATTACCCCTTTCATGCTTCACTCCATTGTCTTTTTGGGACAGTTGTTCATTCATGAACTTTGGACCACTCAGCTCATAGTGTGCAGATACCCCTATCCGGAGTCTCTCAGCAACCTCGTTCCTCTCAAACCGCTCATACTCTTCAACCCACTTCCTCTCCATTGCTATCCTGTCCACCCGCAAAGGTGTCACGACCAACCAAACCAAAAGCCCGATAAAGAGACCGATTCCTACTAGTGCCAAAGCAAAGATGCTCGCATTCATAGTCTCGCCTCCATAGTTGCCAAACGAATCTGTCCCCAGAAGATGTTCCAGTTGTGCAGCAAAGCCTGCAAACTCATCAATTTCTTGAAGAACCACACCAAACACCAGCCAGGTGTTGGCAATAACGACCAGGGCAACAGAGACCCATGCCGCAGCTTCGACTAATGCAGGTGTTCTGAATGAACCCATGCGAGCCTCTGAAGTAGATGCTTTTATAAGAGGAAGTGCTGTGAAGGGAAGCAGCAGGGTGACAAGCACCTGTGCAAATACCAGCAGTTGGTATAGACCTTCATTTCCATAATGCCAGGCGCAGAAAGCTGTTGGGACTATTGCTGCTCCCCTCAACACTGATCGATGAATCCAGGGTTGCACCCTAGTGTCTAAGAAACCTTCTAAGGCAGCCTGTTCTCCTGAGGACCCAGTGTGTGTTGACAACTGTCCTGCACAAAGCATTGCCAACCCAAATACTGCCGGTGCAATCGACTTGCTGAAGACCTACACAGCCAATACCGAATTCCTGTAAGAACTCAAAACCATTTGATTTCATCATTGCAGCAGACTTGCATGCCACATAAACCTTGTACCCTTAGAGCATCTCCAGTGGTGCTCAGTATGTGATCCTGCAAAAATATTTCTTGCATCCAAGTTTAGTTATTTACTCTTTCCCAACCTCACCCATAAAAAACTAAAACTGGGACTGCACATATGTGGGAGACTATCAATAGCAAACCACCTGGACCAATCATTATGATTGACCAATCAGAAACAGGGAGCAGCAGTCAAATCATATTGATTACAATTTTCTCTGGCAAGTGTTATTTTGTGCCTTTTACCAGCCTCAGCAAACTAACTGTGCAAAAAAGCTGGGCCAAAACAATTTTGCTGAGCCAAACCAGCACGTTTTGACTTTTCTTCATCCAATTTTAATTTGCTGCAGGGTCATGTACTGACCACCAGTGGAGTGCTCTTATAGCATTGCACAAAAGAACTACAGTTTGTCTCAAGGCAAGGTCAAAATATAAAGATGAAACATGTGAATGAATGCAAAGTGATATTGACACCATACAACCAAACATTGTCAGTCCTAAACCAAACCCATCGACTCTGTCATCTGTCTGCAACCTTCAAGCTACATCCAAGATGAAAGAGTCTAACATTCAACAAGACACATGCATGGATGGATGGGTCTTTCCAAACATACCTGCTCCATGAGTGCATGGGCATCCTGGAGTGTGAGGACCACCAATCCTGTGTTGTAAAAACTGGTAGCTGCAACAATCAACAAAACTGCATTTGCCACCAATGCAAACCCAAAAGCTCCAATTGCATCCCACATACTCTTTTCACATAGTGTTTCAACTGACTGGCTTCCATCTGTTGTGATTTGCCTCTGTTCAGTAACAGCACCCCACCAGAAAGCCAACATAATGTCAAAACATTGGTTTCACCAGGACTAGGCATAACATGTTAAAAGCACATGGCCAACATTTGCAAGGCACGAGCAGGCTTTGGCAGATCCACATGCAAATATGTGCACTGCCCAATTCTCATGACAATACCTTGGCAAGTGGTGAGCGAAGATAGAATGTGTGAGGCATGACATTAGCCCCAAGCAATGCCATTGCAGTGTACAGGGTGTCTCCTCGGAGCTTTGGTCGCATTCCAACAGCAATTACCATTGCATTTGGCGGGCTGAGCAGTGCATCCAACCCAAAGCATACCAGAATTACACCTACAACAATTCGAGTCAGGAACTCTGCGCTTTGCAATCCCTGAAAGAAGAACCCACAAATTTGAACCCAAATTTAGAATTGCAGCTGATGATGGTGTTTGTCACTACCAGACAGATAATCAGACTTCTGTATACAATTGTGAGGTTTTTGCTACTCTGTAGTCCAATCTTAGGAACCACCACAGTTTCTACTGTGACCAGTGCATACATAGTCCCTTGACATCACAAACAAAAACCTTTCCCATTCATCCTGCTCGTAACTAGCTCAAAGAGTGGCTGTCACATTGCCTCTGTTTTTGAGGTTGCAGAGCTCAACACCATTGTGGATTTCTCAAAGCACAAATTCAACTTGGAATTGAGGAGGATTCAGTTTACCATTAGAGGCAAAACTACTTGAAAAACCAGTGTATCAAACACTGAAAAAAAGACAGCAGGCAGGATCGGGATCCCCAGGAGCAAGTTCAACCCAACTGCTGTCCCAAGAACCTGCAAAATGAAGAAGATGGCAGTCAGTTTGGGATCATGTTCTGCCATCACTCAACACACCATCCATCACTTCTAAATCTCTCAATCCCCTCAACTATCTCCATGAATCTCTCTGACCACTAATGGGAGTTGACGTACACTCCACCTTAAGCTGAAGGTATCGGTCTTAAATGGAGACAGAAACCCCATAATACTCAATATGACCATCATAAACCCATCATACACTCACAGTAAGAATCGGCATTTCAGGAGCCAAGACATGGAAAGCAAAAATCCTCATTCTGCTGTAACTGGCGGCCAGCATACAGATAGAGCTGTACAACAATAGCAGATGAGGATGAGTGAAGGAGCAAAACAATGTTCCTACCATGGTCAATTCGGAGGTGATGATGGATATTTCACAGAGAATCCACAGTGAAGTGTACACAGGTTGTGGATAATCATCTCTGCAGATCTGGCACCATAAGAACAAATCCACCAAAAACATGTCAATTGTGCAAATCACAAAACTACTAGCATGAGGTACAGCAGACACAAAATCCTCAGGGTTGATGACTGACTGCAAAGCTCAAAGCTCTAAATGGGTTTAGGGTTTAGTTCAAAGATGCACTGCATTCAATGCTTGTACTCCAGCTTGAATGCAAGTTCTCAGGCCTCAAATACAAAACTGCCAGAATGGAAAACTATGGGAATGTTCCACCATGGAATGGGAATGGGAATGGAATTGGGGGGAAGAAGAAGGCTGGCTGATGCAAAACCTGTGCAAGATGCTTCCCAGTGACCAATTCAAGGCGAGTGGCGAGGATTTGGAAAAGCGCTGCCATGATGTGGGAAAGAATGACTACCCACAGCAGCTCACAGCCAAACCTGGATCCACCTTCGATTGCAGTGGCCCAATTGCCTGGATCCATGTACCCTAATGCCAGGAACACTAGCGGTCCTACAAAAGGCGCATATCTCGCCATCGCTTCTTCCGTGCTGCTTCCCATATGGGTATTGCTTGGATCCGCCATTCTTCTGTTTCACTTCTAGGTCGTCATCATCATCATTCCAAACGCTTCTTCACCGCTCACAAATGCAACAATTCACAGAAGAATGTCGCCGATTCCAGAAGACTACAAACTACCACCGCACCTGAATCCTTTTTTCCAAAGGACCGAAAGACCAGCTCCTCCTCCTCCTACTACTACTTCTTCTTCGTGTAATTATCGCAGGGTACACTCTTTTCCAATAACCCATCACTCCTGTGACCGGCAAAAAACCCATACGAACGAAGGAAATTCTAGCTGAAAAACCCTACTGACTTTGCAACGCAAAAAAAGAAAGAAAGAAACAAGCTCTGCTGCTTCCTGCTCGATGGGTATACACGAAACTAGCCATCTGACTTCTCCGCCATCTACCACAGCACCCGCTTCAACTGCGGGTGAATTACTGCTGACATTTGGAGTACAGGATGATACCCATCATCACCACCCATAAGGGGCATTTCTCCTTATCAGTAAGACAGAAAGAAACTCCTCCAGCGATGCCGAAGAAGAGCTTGCAAAGGAGCCAGAAGACACCACTAGCACACAGACAAACAACACCCAAAACAACACATTCCCGAATCCTCCAAACAGGAATGACCAGAAAGGGAAGAAAAAACACACACACACACACACACACACAACGACAACAACGACAACGACAACAAGCTCGTCGCACAATTCCTCGCAGTTATAAACTACAAAAGTGGCGTCAAATGGGGTTCTGTACTTATTTCCTGTCAAGAATTCTGCGAAACTCCTCGGGGCTCCGCCTCCTCCTAGTGCTCAAGCCAGCCGTGCATTCTTTTGTGAAGCAAACACTACGCAAGGGCACACGATCAGCGACAAAGTGGTTTGTTGTGCGACACGAAAATCTAACAAATTACTTCCGGAAGACAACAAAGGCTTGGAATCCAGCTCCACTTTCGCAAGGCAGACAGATGCATGGGATCAGATCAGATGAGCGCTGCCGCACGAGGACGAGATCTCTGCGCGGCAGAGGCAGCGGCTGTAAAATAACCCATATTGTTTGGGGAGAGCTCTCCACTCTTTTTCTTTTTATTCCCCGCCACCGAAATCTCTCTCTTTCCTCATCCTTTTTGTTTCCACCCCCCCCTTCCCGGTCCCACCCCCACCAACCTACCTACCTACCTCCCTCCTTTTCCTTGTGCTTTGCATGAGCCTTGTTTTGTGGGTACCAATTTTTTAATGAATGCTTTTTGGGGACTTGGGATAGTGTATTGGATGGAAACTCAAAGGAGAAAGTGTAAGAGCATTTTCATTGGATCTTTTTAAGTTAAAAAAGTAAAAGAAGAGGAGAACTAGGGTAGGACCCTTTCCTTTGCAGATATTTTTTTTAGGTACCTACTTAGGTGTACACAAGTTTACTTTTTTCCATAGGTATAATTATATTTTTACTTTGCTAAACACTCTTTTTTTGCCCCACCTAGGTACCTAGTTTTTTGCTTTGCTAATTATTTTTTAGGTAGGTACCTAGCTAGATAGTTTGCCCTTGCCAATATTTTTTCTAGGGTACATACATTGTTGGTTTCTTTGAAAAAATTTCTTCTGGGTACATGCATTGGTTATATAGCTAATATTGTTTTTGAAAGAGAGTTGTGTAGGTTGGGGTTTTGTTTGTTTCTTGGAGAGAAGAATGGGTTTGGACTAGTTACTTGTTACTAGGGTTTAGGGTTTAGGGATAATGGCTTATAGCTAATATTGTTTTTGAAAGAGAGTTGTGTAGGTTGGGGTTTTGTTTGTTTCTTGGAGAGAAGAATGGGTTTGGGCTAGTTACTTGTTCCTAGGGTTTAGGGTTTAGGGATAATGGCTTATAGCTAATATTGTTTTTGAAAGAGAGTTGTGTAGGTTGGGGTTTTGTTTGTTCCTTGGAGAGAAGAATGGGTTTGGACTAGGTACTTGTTACTAGGGTTTAGGGATAATGGATTATAGCTAATATTGTTTTTAAAAGAGTGTGTGTAGGTGGGGTGTTGTGTCTTGGAGAGAATGGGTTTGGATTTGGTACTTGTTGCTAGGTTTAGGATTTAAGGATAATGGCTTTATTTTAGTTGATGGGATGGAGGAGTTATGTACATGTAAAGTACAAAGTGGCCATTAGTTGTTGGTGGTGATTTTGTGGAAAAGTAGTTGAGTGAAGGTGTGAGAAGAAGCAAGTGCATGGGGGGAGAGATAAAGAAGAGGAATCAAGATGTATTGAGATGGATTTGGGGGCATCATTGGTGTTGGTGGCCTCTTTGTTTCCACCAATTTTATACTGCAAAACTGATGTTGGTCCCCACCCATAACCCCCCCCCCCAAAAAACACACAACATTGCTTTGGTCCTACTATGGCTTTTGAAGAGGTCCATGATCTCTATGCACACATGTCAGATCCAAAAGGGGACCTTGGAACATGTCTTCTTGTTTTGTTCACTTAAGAGACAAATTCCAACAGATTCCCAATGGTGTAATTGTTACAAGGATCCATTGAAACCATCCCATATAAGTTACACACACAAGTAGTTGAATTTACACTAGAAAACAAATATAAAAATCCAACTTATTTGTTGAAAAATAGCAAAATTTCACCAGAAAAGAAAACATTGATGGTAACCTATAAAATAATTAACCCATAATCTTGACACAAATTCCATCCCCAAATTAAGCCACATTTCTTGATCAAATCATCACTACCAATACATAATCAAAAAGTGACTAATGAAATCAAATATAGAGAAGAAGCAAAATATTTGGTCTAGTGTGTTTTTTGGAGCAAAAATTCACCTTTTTTCAATTGGTCAAACTTGTAACAAGTTTTAGATTTTGTACTTGTAAAATCTTGGGTGTTTTATGTTTACAATGTGCAATGTGCATTCTATGGTGCACTATTGAGGTCCTAGGATGCACCTTAATGCACATAGCACTATTGGGGGATCGGGGTTGAAAGAATGAGGTCCATTCATCATTCAAGTGATGAAATTTGCCTTCAACAGCTTTTAGGTTCTAGCTTTTCAAATTGTTGGAACTTCATCAAAACTTTGGCCTTGGGGTTTGGACCAAAATTCATTACTAGAGAATTGAATATTGTTGAAGCTCAAGATGCAACAATTGCATACCTTGCTTATAAATCACAAGTTACAACTTACAACGGGGTTTGAGGGTTTAGGGTTCAAGGAATGCAATGCCCAAATTTTACTTGGAGAATTTTTCACCCCTCATTGCTTGAAATTTGATTTTGGTTCCTAAGTATTCTTATTTATAAACATCCAAAGTCCATTCGAGGATCTAGATTTTGTGTGTACCTTGTGCCTTGTGTTTTTCAAAGTTTTGAACCTTAAGTCCAAACACAAGTTGACTATTCATTGTTCACTTGCTTTGAAGGTTTTTAGTTGCCTAAAATCTAGACAAAATGCATATTAATGCTTAATGGCTGACTAGCTTAATGTCGTGCTTAGAAGTTAAGGTTCAAAGTCTAGTTTTTTTAAAGCTCAAGTTTCAAAGTGTTGCTTTTGCATGCATTACCTAATCATTTTTGTAGTATCTAGATGGCACCAAAATTCAAACCTCCTACAAATTTTAAATTACAAAACTTTTTTGATAAGATAGTGGCCTAGTTCTTAGAAGTAAAGTCTAATGCATAAGGACAAAATGCACCCACCCCTCCCATTGATATTGTTGAAATTAAGAATGACCTTAAATTTCTTTTCCTATCCCTTGGAGATCCTAATGCTACCCTTTTTGAAACAAAATTGAACTAAATATAGATGCTTTAATTGATGGTCTTGTCAGAAAGAAGTTTAAGAAAATTAAAGGAGACACAATGTAAAGCATGGCAATCCAAACATCATTTGGACATCACATAGTTGATCCAAGTAATTTGTTGCTTGGGCAAAAGTTGTTGAATCAATTGTCATTTCAATCAATAATGGACAATACTTTTCAAATACATGTTTCATTAGACTCAACATGTTAATATATTTAATCTTAATGTCATGAAACAACTTATTATTTTTTTGTTTCCATGATCTAAGCTAGTTGGCTAGGCCTAGATCTTGAAACGACATTTTAGTTACACTTGAATGTTATCAAAATATTGAAACATGACATTAGTCTTATGGAAGTATGGATTCCACCTTCGATAGACTCCATAACCTTGGATACTATGTAACGTTCTCTATTTGTTTTGACAATGAATAGTAACTCCAAGTTGACTATGGTTGAACTTCACTCGTAAGCTTTTGACACATTTGTGAAAGCAACTGACATCCTCCCAAATTGTCATGCACATGAATGTATTAAAACTGGTTGAAATTGTAATTGTGTAAATCTTAGGTATAGTGGAGGACAAACAGTGTTGTAGTACACTTAGCTTTATGAAAACTATGCTAAAGAAGAGCTTGACAACCCATTTGGACTTGGTCATTTGTATGTTCGTTCAAAAGTTTTATACTTTTGAAATTTTTCCTTATAACTAACTACCCATCAAGGAGTGGAAGGTTGTTTGCATGTGTTATACATGAATGTTATTCTTTGGCACCATTGATAATTTTTGGGCTTGGTAAATACTAAGACCTATTGTTCTTGGACTTAAACACCAAATTTTGTGTTTTTATTGTGTTTTCAAAGTTTTGTTATCATTTGATTTTAGAATTTAAGGATCTTTGGGTTGTTGGCTTTTTGTTTAGGTCTACTCATGTGTTTGGGTGTTTATTATTCATGAATGCTTCATTGTGTTGGGTTGTAAGGTGGTGAATTTTCATGTTTTGGTGACAATTTTAGCATTTAAATAGCTTTTGTTTCCATGATCTTGGTCATTTTGCCTTTTTCAAATTTCTAGTTACGTTTGAAGTTTCAAGTTAGTTACTAAACAATGGGACATTCTTGTAATTGGTTAGTGTTTTAAAAGGTTTGATGCTCAATGCTCAAGCCTTAATGGTTCTCATCAATGTTTATTATTAACCTTGTCTATGGTTGTTCTAAGGTTGTTTGTCTGTGTAGGTTTGTCATGTGTTGCAATGGGTAGGAGGGTAATTTTTTTAAAAAGAATACCATTTAGGACTGGAAGGACTTAATCTTAACAAAGTCCTTGTTTTTTAGTATTTTGATGCCCATCAATATTAATAAATTTAAAAATATATATTATTTTATAATATAATATCCTAGACCATGAAATTTTTTAATTCCATCAATATTATGCATTTTATGTCTTATATATAATAACATAAGATTAAACAAAAAAGCCAAAAAAAAGTGACCTTCCAAAATTTGGATCCAAGATCACTTTGGTCAAAATTTGATTCCCTCACATGTTCTTTTCTCCACAACATGAATTAAAAAACTCCTCAATTATTCATGTATCTAAGAAAAATAAGGTTACCTTGCTAATGCACCGACCCAAAGTAAGCACACCTCACTAATTTCTAGCTTTAAAAAAAAAGAAAAAAACGGTGAGAAATCACTAAACCCATATTTCCTTAGCTTGTAAGTAGCAAACCAGGTCCAGAAGTCTGGGCTTAATGTAACCCTAGTTACTACTACCTAGAGAGCCCACCAAATAACCAAAATGGGCATAATGTGCCAGATGAAAAAAAAAAACCAAAAAAAAAAAACAACAACAACACTGATCTGGTCATCCATCCTTAGTCAGCAAACCCAATGAAATCTTTGAAGCTTTTGTTGATGTTGTTGTTTTGTGGTGGGGTTGGGAGGGAAGGGGAGTGGGAGTGGGAGAGAGAATAGATTGCTTGTTCTCCATTGGTAGAGCTTTGTGAAGTTTCTATTATTATAATCCTTGGCTCTTTGCTTTAGCCTTCCCCCCATGATCTCAACCATGCTATCCCACCTCACGTGCTTGTGTTATGCACACCAAATCAATAGTGCCCACGTCTCCCATCTCCACCTCACCGACCTCAGGATCCTCAAAACAAAGTTGCCTATGGGGGAAAGATGATGATGGCATCTTGGAGTCTAAGCACCCTAAACCCTAGTTTAGAATATGGATAGAATCATGACCACTCTACTAGTGTGGAATTTGAGAAGAACCCTATTTAACCCTAGTTTAGATTATGGGTAGAATCATGACCACTCTACTAGAGTGGAATTAGAGAAGAACCCTATTGAACCCTAGTTTAGATTATGGGTAGAATCATGACCACTCTACTAGAGTGGAATTAGAGAAGAACCCTATTGAACCCTAGTTTAGATTATGGGTAGAATCATGACCACTCTACTAGTGTGGAATTAGAGAAGGACCCTATTGAACCCTAGTTTAGATTATGGGTAGAATCATGACCACTCTACTAGTGTGGAATTAGAGAAGGACCCTATTTAACCCTAGTTTAGATTATGGGTAGAATCATGACCACTCTACTAGTGTGGAATTAGAGAAGGACCCTATTTAACCCTAGTTTAGATTATGGGTAGAATCATGACCACTCTACTAGTGTGGAATCAACTTTTAGGGTTTGATGATGTCATATTGATGATATTTGGCATCCAACTGTAAACCTATACAAAGCAAACCTATTCTTACAACTAGGTATATGCAACTTTTATAGTCTTGTTGTTGTAAGGTGTGCATGTACATTAGAAAGAAATGCTCACCGCCATTCTATTGTGTAATCCACTTTATGGGGTTTTTTTTTAATATAATTAAAATGAATTTTTTCAAGCAAATGATGTCATTGTTGATATTTTTTGCTAGCCAAGAATGAATGTGAACCTATTTCATGGGTTTGGCACTCATGAACATACATTTGTAAGGTTTGCGTGTATTAGAAAACAAATGCTCGTGCTCATTCTAATTTCCTACTTGTAAAATTGGAGTGTACTGCAATATGTGGGCCAAACTCAACATTAATTAAATTATTTGTGATTTTTTCAAAATTTTGATAAATATATCAAAAAATTTAGAATTGTATATATATATATTCATTATGTTCTTTTTCTCCCATCCAATGGGTCTTGTTTACTATTTTCACAAAATAAAAAGGTGATTCTCTACCTAGTACATGCACATGAAAAAGTATGAGATAGAATAATAATGGCTTTTTCATTGCTCTAAAAGAAAAAAGATGATTGAACTCCTTTGATTTCATGAAAGTGCAATCGATCTCAATAACTATTGAATTGATACTCAACCTTTGTTGATTTGCAAATTAATACTTAAAATTTTGTTGAATATGCAAAATAATTAAGAAATGGGTGTCAAATTGAGTTTTTAAAATTTTAATTAAATATTCAACACTTGGTTGTTGAACTCGCCAAAATACTATGGTGTTAGAAACCAATGCTCATGCCCATTCCGAGGTCTAGTAAACTTTAGATGGTTTATTCAATTGAATGATTGATGTCAATTCCATCATATTGGCACCCAATTACCAATCTCTAAGTGATTCTAGTATTAATAATGTGACTAGTTGTACGGTTCATGTATATTATGGCCCGATGCTCACACCCATTCCCAATGTGTAATAAACTCTCCCGGACTATTGAAATAGCCTAAGGATGATGAAATTCCAATTTCTATGGAAATTTGATTTTGTGATTTTTTAAATGAAAAAAATCACTCAAAATTTAATTTCTTTGGCACTTTTATGTCTAGAAATTATGAAAAAAAATACCTTCATAAAACTTTACTCATCAAGGGCTTTCCAATACTCTACCAAGAGAACTTTAAAAAACTTCCCTTAAAAAATAGTTTTGATGCTATTAACTTTTCAATGACAAAATTGGTTGTAATGTTGCATATTCGAATGTTTTTTTGTTGTTTTAAAGGTAACTCAGGTTCGAACTCTACTAGGTATCATACCTGAGTGTGCTTACGTATTTGTTAGTTGAATTAATTAATTGTGAGGGTGGTTAACAAAGAGTTATTTTGGGGGGTGATGCCCCTCTTTGATTGGCATGTTAAAAAAAAGGCACCCACACTATGGATACTCCCAAAAACAAAAGATTATGTACTAACCTTTCCATTGAGTAGAATTTTGGGCAAAGGATATGCCATAAAGTGTGGTGTTATTGGGACAGCTTGGTGAACACATGGGAACTTGAGAACACACTAGGAACATAATTGGGAATCTGATGGGAACACACTTGGAACAACCCAAATCCAAAGAAAATCTCAGACCTTGCACAAACCACCCTCTCCTTGGTGGCTTCGACACAAATTATATTATTTTTCAAAATGAAATCTTCAAAAAATAAATAAATTATTCGGCAAACATGTGCTGAAGCCACCACTTTAGTAGAGCATTTTAAAAAACTTGATCACATATTTACTTTTGCCAAAAGAAAATACTTTAGATTAATGCATGAACACATGGGGTACTTGAGAATGCAACAACCCAAGCAACTAGCTAACTAGGAAAGGTGTAACCCTAAAGTTTCCCTAACCTCCTTCCTTTTTAGAATTTGTCTATGGCTTTTTCCCACCACATGGCTAGAGTAGGTCCATTGCTAGCGACAAATTAAGTTATGCAATTATATGAATTGTTTTATGACAAAGAAGAATAGTAACACCCTTACATTTGCACAAGATCCAATGCTTGTAAAAGGCTCACAAAATGATGGCCTTTGATTGGTTTAGCTATAACAATTGCCCCAAATGGTGTTATTTAAATAATCTTTCATCTTATGTTAACTTATTTTTTATGTTTATGGGTGGGGATTGGGAAATAATCAACATATTAAAATTATTTGGAAAGTTACCTAAACTTAGGATATGATTCAAATTTTGAGTAAAATAGTATACACAAGCATACAACAAGGTACCAAGTTAAAATTTGCAATAAATTTGGTGATAAAAATTAGTTTAGTCTTGTGTTTTAGATTTTTTTCATTGTTGTGTATTTTCAATTTTCACTTTTTTGTGGCTATTTATCTTTTACCTTTATTTCAAGTTATAGAAACTTTAGGACAAAAAGGGTTGACACATGGTGAGGATGGATTCCAACTCAATTGCCTACAAATTTGAGCCACTATGTTATAAGAATAAAAAAATTCTTCAAATATTGTCGAGGAGTAGGAGTTGGAAAGGATCAATATATGAACAACCAACATGCCACTCTAGTCATTGGAAAGAAAAATGATCCTTTTTTATTACAAAAGGAAGGCGAATGCCTTATTTTGCATTCATGAATAAGATCCTTTTCACCATAAGGATATTTCCCTTTTGTCATGGGTTTTTTTCCAATTTTGTGATGTAGCTAAATTAGCAACCATCCACAAAATTATTTAACTAATTTGGATGCATACTAGATATGAAAGGAGAAAAAAACATAATCCTTTTATATTCTTGGCTACCTGCTAAAACTTATGATAAAAATATGAAAATTTGAATTTTTTTTTCTTCCAAACATGGTAAATTGACCCATTGTTTCCATGGTCAAAATTATATTTCAAATCAAAATTTGGTGAAATCTTGCCAAAAACGAAAACATTGGTCATTTCTTTCAATTGTTTCAATTTAATTTTAGGGTAGTGCAAGGTAGTTGAAAGTGGGGTTGTGCAATGGGGGGGAAAAGGAGAATAATAAGGTTTTGAGGGGGCAATGGTCATGTGAATTGGTGTTTAAGAAAATTCTTAGATTCAAGTTTATGTTTATTGAGGAAAATGCTAGATGGTGATCGGATCAAATTGATGTGTACATGGGTTTGTAAACTATTGATATGGGAGGGCACAACATGGAATCATGCTTATAACAAGAGGAAGGGAGCAAGCGCACTTCTCTATTTTACTAGTGGTGACTAAGAGAGCGTCAACTAGTCGTCCTCATGAGCAAATGGTACTCAATACAGTGTTCTACTTATAAGTTTTCAAGAGATAGCAGCTTATGGAAATCAATCATGGAAATATGTGTATTATATGCACTAGATGTGAATTGAAAGGGTGGGGCTTGTAGGAAGGTGGAAATGTGTGAGAAGGCTATCTATTAAGAGGATATCTAGAGTACATGTAATTAGGTTTGGCAAAAGCATATTGGGTACGAACAAGAGCATGGAAATAGCCAAGGGGGGCACAATGGGCTTTGTTAAGAAAAAACCTTATAAAGAAAAATCATTAATGAAACCTTTCCATGTAGTAGAGTCGTGGGTGAAGAGGAATTTTGGTATGTGATATAGGACTTTGTTATGATGATTTATATATAAAACAATGTTGGCCAATTATTGATTATTTTTCATAACCATTGGGTAGGTTATTATTCCAAAAAAAATGGGATTTCAATTAAATTATCAATAATAATAAAAAAATCAGTGTTGGTTAAGTTGCTAACACTTTTTGAATAATAACCGACGATTATGCATAAATGTAGGTTATCAAATAATCAGTTGATAATCATTCTTTATCCTATCGATTATTAATTGGTTATAAGATTTTTTAATTCAAAAAATAGTATTATTTTGCTTGGTTCTTTATCGAATTTGTTTTTTATGTTGTAAGATGAACTTACCTACATGATTACCATGTCATCCATATATATAGGTTATTAGCTTTTGAAAATCCAATATCAGACGGTTAGGTTATTAATTAATTATCAAAAAATCAAATAACTGACCAGTAGATTATTAATAACTTATTTAATAATTGGGTCAAAAACAATACAACTAGCCAACAATGGTATAAACCATGAAGTATCAAATGTTCACAAGAGAAATAAAAGGTGTGGCAATGTATCTACATGGGTGTGAAATCCCGCACTCAGTTTACACATTGGGGATTGGGGAAAACGTAGGGAAAAAGAAATGTTGTGCATGGAATGAGCATTTTGAAAATGGAGGACTTGTGTTATAAACTAATAGGTGGGTTTGAAAGTAAATGCATAGTCTTTGATCAAAGGTTGGTCATTTAGGATAATTCAAATGAAAATAATAGATATAATGATAGTTCGTGAAGATGGTCACAATATCATCATCAAGATCATCATTGTTTAACATCATTATCAAGCATAAATTTTCAAGTTCATTCATGAATGTTCATTTTTCATCCATAATGTATGAAAATTTCATCATAACACATGTTTCATCCATAATATGTAATTAAAAAAATGTTCAAAAAATTTCCTTGGATGATGAGTCACACGAGAGCCTCCATGTAAGCTTTCTTTAGTTAGGTCCTTAAATGAATATAGATATAAATAAATCCTCTCATTATGTTCTATTTGTTCAACATCGGTTTAAAATATGATCTTGCATCATAACATTGTTTCTTTCATTTCATGTTTATATTTTCATACATTATTAGAATAAAATTTCATTTAAACTTTTTTTTTTGCACACTTTATATTTTTATTTTTGAATATTTTGTTTCTTAATTGGACTTAGATTTAGGTTTGTTCTTTTCACAAATTGTCGTAGTATTTGTGTACTTTGAAACTCTTTTTGTCATGATAGTTTTTGTGCTTGTGATAAATATGGTCAATTTGTTTCATACGATTGTGGGAAGGTGAAGAGTTGGTGGTTTAAAGAAGGATGGTGGGATGGTGAAGAGTTGGTGAGCTTAAACAAGGAGAAAGGTATTCCAAGCTCAATTCTATGTAAGGAGGAAGATGTTGTTGTACCTATTTAACCATGTTGCATCAAATGTGACATAAGATTTACATATTAGTGTGTGGATGAGTGAAAGGGTCTTTGGTAGTATTCCAATCTTGGTGTGGTAGGAATACAATGAAAGTTAAATGTGGATCAAAGGTTATGATAATTTGAGCCTATCATAATTATTGCTTGTGGATCAAAACTCTACAAATTCATAATTTAAAAAAAAAATACTTATTTCTCTTTTCTTTTTCCTTTTTTTTTTGGGCTTGTTCTTTTGCTTTTTGGGACCAAACCAAATGTATTCTATTTTGGTTGTTGTGAAGGGTTTTATTCTTGCCCCCCTCCGCACCCCTCCCCTTATGGGATAATTGTTGTAATTTTGGCTAGTTTTAATTGTTCTTTTTCCATCTGGGTTTTTGGCTAAATTGTTCTTCAAAGCGCCTAAAATTGTGCTTGTTTTTCTTTTTCTAGTCACCAATTTTTTTATGTTTGGAAAATCCTGTCAATGAAAATTGCCACTGATCTCAATCTTGACTACAGTATTAAAGCTTCAGAACAATCTACCATTGCAAGTTATGAAAAGTTATCAAATCTGTTGGAAATTCAAGATTTTGATACTAACATATTTGCACTTCAAGAAGTAGATTTTCCAAAAATTCCCACAATGGTGAAGATTCAAAAAATCCTTTTTATGATATGAAAACAACATTCACTTTGCCATTCATTTTCCCAAGACTTTGTACACTTCCTCGTTGGTATTGATGAAACACCAAAAGAGTAGGCGTTAAAAGGTTGCTCTGCACCTAGAGGGGTGGTTGGCCTTGTGATTCATCACCATAGCCTCATGAGCTATGGATATTAAATCCAATGGTTTACCTCATACTTTACACCAGGTTAGTGCCCTTGGGTTTATTAGGGTTAAGGGCATTCCCTAAAAACTAGTTAGAATGACATGCAAAACCCTTTTGTGACTATATTTTCAATTACTTATTCCTTAGCCTAATTGTTGGTGTCAAGTGGAGTGACTGGATGAGCAACATGGCAACTGACCCCAACTCAGTTAATTCTCCATCTAATCCTAAAACCCTAAACATGTATAACTAAACATGTATATGATAGAAAATAGAAAAAACAGGGGAAAAAAATGAAAAATGAAAATATATATATAATTGACAGATAATTGGCAGTTATAGTTATTACGAGAAAATAATCAAATAAATTGATGATTGAGGATATTAATTTGACAATGAAATCCACCCAATCAATTATTGCCAAGAAATAATAACCGACCAACACTGGTTGAAACATTCTAGAAATATATGCTTCCCATATAGTTAACCTTATTTATTCATAGCGGAAAGCAGCTTGTGCAAAAAGTTGAAGAAGGCATCAATCAGTGGTCCATAATCATTTTATTTTTCAAAATCCACTTCAATAATAAAATATAATAATTTATTATTATTCTAAGAAAGGAGGGTTCTTGTAGGCTTGGCTTGGAGTTTGATGGGGTTTATCTCCCCTTTCTTTAGTTGATATGCTTCATGTGACTTGTGGAGGTTTCAGTACTTAGTGATTCCCTTACCTCCTTGTGGCCTGCCCTCTTTTGGTCCTTGCCCATTGTTTCTTTTTCTCTCCCTTTCTTGAGTGCTTTTTTAAAAATAAAGTTTGGCAAGGTTTCATCATTTCTGGCATTTCAGCAATAAATATATTTCAATTTCCTTCATTGGTTCTCTGAACTCTTAATATAATATGGTAAACTGGCCCATCATCAAATAGAGGCTGGTCACCAAGCACCCATGTAGTGCAAGAATTAACCTATGTTAGGACAAAAAATTGCTTATAGGCATTGTCTTTTTAACCCACTACCAAACACTTGGTTAAAAAAAAATTGTTCTAAATTTTTCATATTGATGACCAGCCATCAAATTTTTGTGTAAGGGGTTTAGGTGGGCACAATGGTAAAAAAATTGACTAATATTACAAAGAATCAGTTTAGTGATGGGTCATGCGTTGATTTTCATTATGCAAGGGGGGCAACATGAGGGGTACTTTTAATGTTTGGTTATGGGAAAAAGATGGTCCAATTTTACACCAACCCAAAGTTTGGAGCATGAATGAGTGTTTGGTCATAAGCAATTGGAGTGCACACTAAAATGAGTATCATCATGGTGATGGGGTGCAAAGGTCATGTTACATAGCACACAACTAACCATAAACAAGGATTAGGGTTTATAAGAATCTAATGCAAGAATAGTAGGTACACATTAATTAGGACTTCCAATTTCCCCCCAAATTCAAGCACATCCAATTCCCACCAAAATTAATTTGCCAAATTCACGAGGCAAGGTTTGGATTCACAATCCTATCTTTCAAATTTACAAGCAAAGTTCTTTGCGCATGTCAAAGTTTCCAAATTGTGAAAGAGATAGTTTAAAATCTTTCACCAACATTTTGAGAGCATATGGGTTAGACCAATAAAGGGAAAGTAACATAGAAGTTGTAAAGAATTTTAGATCAAAAACAAAAGTCTTAACATATCAATTAAAACAAGGAGGCCATTTTAGGGTAGCCTAAAAAAACTACAAGAACTAGAAGTAGATTAGTAGAATTTGAATAGTAAAGTAACCATTGAAGATCGACAACAACTTGAACATCAAGGATTAGATCCTAGTGCTATCAAAGAAGAGATAGGAACTCAAGATTTAGACGTGGATGTAAAGGGACAACTACGAAAACTTGAGTAGATCAGTTTTACAAACAAAAGTTCAAGAAGTTTTTATGTTACCATCGGGTGCAAAGTTCCATAATTCATAGATATAATTTAGGTAGTCCCAAGAAAGGTAGATTTTATCTAGTTCCAAGAAATCATAATTTGTTGTACACCCGTATTACCAATAAAAAAACAACAAACCAGGATTTAGTTTGGGATGACTTTGAATAGTTTTATGCATTGATAACTTCTTCCCAACAACTAGAGACATATGCATTTCAGACATACCCTGACTTGTCATACTTATTTGAAAGTTGGGCAAAATACAAAAGATTCAAGTTTGTACCTCTTATAGGGCCAAATAACACACCCCCAATGTGTTAGGTGTTGGAACCATGGGGATTTAGATCATGATGATCGTAGCCATGTTGTAACTTCAAAAAAATATTTGAGGATTATGTGATAAAAGGCAATGGATAGGGGAGCAACAGAGCATATCCGAGAAAGCAGAAGGAAAGAAAGACAAAAAAAGAAAGTAAGAAAAACACTTACATTGTTGACTGTAGTTGAAAAACTGGCTAAAAGAGAACTTACAAAACAATAATGAGCTAATTTCATTATAGCTTGGTCATCTTCAGCAATTAGAAAGGTAGGATACAAATTTCATTCCCATTTCAAGGCAAGTGTGCGAGCTCACCTTATTGGATACAAGGGTGCGATCTTGGTGAAATAACACAAGTGTAGAAACAAGTTCAACAACGAGCCTTGGCTCGAATTTGAGCCATAAGGGAAGTTGCAACATCCTTGCAACAACCACAAATGGACAATTGAACTATTGGGGTGGAATAGCTAAAAGAAGGAACAATAGTTATTAAGGTGGAAAAACTAAAAGGAGGAGGAACTTTTGCTAGGCTGGAAGAAAAGGTGTACTTGAGGATGAACAAGAAGTTAGGAGGAATAGTTGCTACTAAGATAAAATAATTAGGAGTAGTAGTAACTATTGTTGATGATGAACAATTTTTTTGGTGATGTTAAGATTGAAGGATTTCCAATGATTCAATAACGATAGATGTGATGCAATTTTACATGCAATTTTCCATATAGAAATGATTGTTTTACAAATTTATCATTATAAACATAGTAGATTGGATTAACAATTGTATATTTTTTGGTGATGTCAAGATTGAAGGATCACCAATCTTGTAACTCCAAAATGTCAAATGAATTTACATGCATTTTTTTACATTGAAGTAATCAAAGTAGCACCACTAATAGCCATAACAGTTTGATTCAATAGTAAAAAAACTTATTTATACAGTCATGGAAATCATTCTAGTCATTTACTTGAAAGCTAAACCACTAGCATTATGTACAATCCAAATCATCACAACAATCCCCGTTATAAAACATATTTTCTCCATTACATCTATGCTCATTTTCAACCCAAATGTAAGTACATTACAACAGAAAGTAAACATTTTTAGCTAGTGAAGATGAACTTTGAATTGAAAAGTAACATTTTAACTAAGATCAATGAAAGGCAAGTTGAAGTTCAACTACCACTAGTTTGGAAGATGCAGAAAAACTTACTTCAAGCAATGCACCAAGCTGTAACAAATGAAATGTGAAAAACCAAACCTTCAACAAGTCACAACCAAGATCATCCATTGTTGAATTACTTATCAGAAAGCACGCCATCTAAATTGAAAAACAATTTCATGTTGCTTGATCCATGATTACAAATGTAAAAGTTTTGACAAAAATGTTTATTGCTACAATGTGTTTTGATTTTGCTCCACCTCATTGATCTCTTAATTGGCAAAGGGACATCAAAATAAAAGAACTAAATAACCAAGTTGCGCATTCCCTTTATTGTAAAAAAACTTGAGCAAGAAGTTTGAATTAAGGAGGTTTGAGCTCCTTTCAATCTTTGAAACTGGGCCCTGCCTACTTGCATGAAATTTGTGCACATGCTAAAGCTTCACGGTTAGGTATTTGCAACATAGAAAGGTGAATGATAATCAAGTTGGGAGGAGCCCAACCCATGCACAAAGAAAAGATGGACAGTGGAGTGAAAGTCGAGTTAGGGGGAATCTTATTCACACATGGAGAGGAAATGGACAATGCAACAAGAATTGAGTCGAGAGGAGCTCAACTTGTGCGCAAAGAGGAGACAAAAGGGGGAGCGAATGTTAAGTCAACGGAACCAACTCAAGTAAAAAGGAGATTGAACAAAAGTTGAGGTGTGAAGGTCATGCACATAAAGGAGACAAACAGGAAGAAAACTTGAAAAGTGGACGTAATCGCAAGAATCTGACCCACATGCAGAAAGGAGATGGAAGGGGGAAGGGGGTAAGGGTTTTTGGGTTGGTGCTGCATGGGAGAGTGGCAACTAATTTAGGGTTTAACAAACCTTTAGGGTTTGATAACCAAACATTGTTTTGCCTTTTTTAGGGTTTTAATTTCAACCCTTGAATAAAGGTGTTTAGTTTTTTCAACAAACATGATTAGTTTGAGCATGAGATTGTTTAGTGATAGGGTGGATTTGTGACATGTGTCAATGCAAAGGTGTTCGTTAATAGGATTTCCATTGCTTGAACATAGATAAAAAAAATGTTTGATGATTTCTTTTTGTTTTGGACAATGAGACCCAGAACTTCCAGAGGCCATCTTTTGCATTTCTAATCCAAATCCAACGATCTAAAGCGCACTAGGTGTGCCTAGAGCTCCTCTATAACTCATCTTTGGACCCCAGAGGCAACCGAGGTCTGCCCAGATCACAAAGTTCCTCTATGCTTTTAAGTGTACTATGACCGGCCAGTTTACCCTAAAGCATTTTTATAACAACGAGTGAGGGCAACCCGTGGCTACGCCACTCCAGCCACCCGTGGCACCTCACCCGGCCCCCCGCAGTGATTGCCTTGGCCTGTTTTTTCAAAGAACAAGAAGCAGGTGGCTCTTAGGGTCTGAAAGATTTAAAGGACCTGAATCGGTGGTTCTTTAAATACTCAAAAACACCACCCAACACTGAACCGGACCTGTGTTCGGCTGTCGGTTCTTCTTTAATATATCCGAAACTGAGAACTGCCAGTCGCGGTGCTTTAAAAAACAAAAGAACCTTCGGTTCTTTCTCATTGAAAAACATCAGAATCAAAAAACCGTCGGTCTAGGTTCTTGTTTCAAACTTCTTTTGAAAAACAGGAATAGACCCGCGATGGTTATCAGGTCGATTCCCAGGATTCATAACAGTCGTTCTCCCAAACAAATCAAATTATGAATCCCTAAAAAAAACAAATTCAGTGTTGGTGAGTAAAAGAGTGCACGTGTATAGGGTCTAGGTCAAGGCCCCAGAGAAATAATTTAATTTTCTTTC
>Ga0116227_10002604_pt1 | contig 40753 bp, 25 predicted proteins | sample S1TSphgellanicum_FD_89693 | JGI IMG/M metagenome (GOLD analysis project Ga0116227, IMG submission 89693) | Host-associated microbial communities from peat moss isolated from Minnesota, USA - S1T2_Fb - Sphagnum magellanicum MG | ecosystem: Host-associated > Plants > Peat moss > Unclassified...
GCAGTTTTACCAACCGAAGTCAGCGCTGTTTGCCATTGACCGTGGCGTACCAGATCCATTTTGCGTTCGCCTTCGAAATAAGTTTCCCATCCTTCTTCTTTTAAAAGCCAGGTATCGAACGATTGTTTATCGCCTGTAGCACTAGCTGGCACACCGCCAATAGCTGCGCCGCCATGTGCCAAACGTACCTGGTTAACTAAGCCTACAGCCTCGGCAGTTGGGCCGCTGTTTTGGTTAATAGCTTCTGCCAGTTGCAGCATTACGTCACCTAAACGCGCCTTCGGTATATCATTGCCTTGGTAAGCATCAATGGTTGCACCGCCCAGATCCGGGTATTTAGCAATTACTGGGCCTGATAAACCGTTGGCCTGATTTTTCAGCACACCACTTTTGTTAATGTAACTTGCTACCAGCAGGTTCCTACGCTTATCATTAGCATCGAAAGAGTTATAAAAATTCCAGGTTGCGGATATAGGTGCATCGCCGCCGGCAAAGGAGTCTTTTACCTTATTACCCGGATAATCTTTAGGATAAGTATAAAAATCCCATGGGTTAAAACTAGCGTGGTTCTCGTTACCGTCCTGATCTGGCTGGCAGCTGATAGCCCACATGGTTTCGGTATTACGTTCGGTTGCTTCCATAAACAGGCTGGCGTAATCGTTCACTAAAGAATAACCTTGCGTTAGGATCTGCCTGCCAATTTTCTCCGCATTCGGGAAATCTTTCTCGTTCATATAGGTTCTCATCAGCACGGTTAGCGCAATGGCCTGGTTAAACCTACCATACTCTGACGGATTTTTCGGCAAATTAGCTGCTGCATAAGTTAAATCACTAATGATTGAAGCCAAAAATGCAGCTCTTGTAGGCCGGGTTAAATCATTCTCGGCATCGGTGTTGATTTTTGATGCATCCAGAATAACAGGAACAGGCCCGTATAACTGCAGCAGATAATACATGTTCCAGCCTCTCGACATTCGCGCTTCTGCAGTCAATTCTGTTTTAGAAGCATCGCTGATGGTTGATTTGCTGATGTCATCAATGATTTGGGTAATACGGGTTACAAACCTTATTTTCTCGAAATGATTGTTACCCGTACCCTGGCTAGCCAAAAATGTAAAGCTGGCTGTGCTAAACTGGGTGAAGATGCCTCCCCAGCCTGTCCAGATGTTTAACTGATCGGTTGGGTAATCAAACATCATAATGTCGCCATACTCGGGGCTAAACCAATCGTTCTGGTAGCCTGCTGGGTCATTGTATCCCCATTTAGATTGAAACGGTTTGTATACTTCGGTCACGTAGTTTACAAAGTCGGCCTCTGTTTTAGGAAAATTGGTGGTTGATAATGATCCGTAGATCTGGGGTTCCAACCCTTTTTTACAGCTACTTACAGATACGGCAGCAGCTATTAAACATATCGTAATAAATTTTTTCATGTTGATTTTCTGATTATAGATTTAGAAACCGGCTCTTAAACCAAAAGAATACGTTCTGTACATTGGATAAGGCGCATAGCCACCTTTAACTGGCCCGCCGCCTGGGTTAACATAAGCAACCTCGGGATCAACCCCTTTGTAATTGGTGATGATGAAAAGGTTTTGTGCATCTACAAAAACACGCAGCGATTTGGTAAACTTGTTCAGGAATTTAGAGTTGAAAGTGTAACCTAGCGTTAAGTTACGGCAGCGAATAAAGTTGGTGCTTACAATATTAAGATCAGAGCTTTGCGGCAAACCGGTAGCACTTTCAATATAGTTTACACCGGGGCGGGTACCGCTTTGGTTAGCAGATGTCCAAACGTTAAGCGCCTGCACAGTTCCGCTTTGGGTGCTTGATACAATACTTGCAGGATCGGCCCAGGCATTGTTATAGTTAATGCCTTTACCACCAAAGTTTCCGTAGAAAAAGATAGTTAAGTCAAATTGTTGGTAGTGAAAATCGTTACCAAAACCGATGATCATTTTAGGATCTGGGTTTAGTTTGTAAATATCAGCACCGGTTAGTTTACCATCGCCATTTGCATCAACATAAATTGGCGCGCCCGGCAAATTAGCGCCGCCGGCGGTAGGTTGCGAAGCCGGAACAGCCTGACCGACTTGTAATAAGCCATTGGTTTTAAAGTAATACATCTCATTAACCGGATCGTTAACGGCCTGATAGGTTACACCATTGTAGCTAAGCAGGTTATCGTATGTAAAGCGGCTTTTCCACTGATATACATAATGTGATACGTTGATGGTGCTATTCCAGCTAAAATCTTTTAAGCGCAGGTTTTGAGTACTTAAATTAATATCGTAACCTTTTCTAAACTGGCTGCCGCCATTAACGGGCTGGGTAGATAGGTAAGATAGCGGCGCGGTTGGAGCCGTTGTACGCAACAGGTTGGTGATATCATCCTTAAACACATCAACCGAACCTGTAATACGATCTTTAAAGAAACCAAAGTCCAGACCGATATTCTTATTCTGTGTTTTTTGCCAGGTTAACTCCGGGTGATCAATTGCATACCGGGCAATGGTTACATAACTGGCTGTACCTGCGTTAAAAAACTGGGTGTTACCATCGGGTGCATAACCACCATACCCTACCAAGCCAATAGTGCTGCCTGTTGTACCTATACTGGCACGCAGTTTTAACTGGCTTACAAAGTCAACATCTTTCATAAATGCTTCTTTGTTGATTTTCCAACCTACCGAAGCAGCCGGGAACGAAGCGTATTTATTATTAGGAAAAAATAAACTGTAGCCGTCATAACGGTATGATAACGACAGCAGGTAACGATCTAAAAAGTTGAACGAGCTTCGTGCAAAGTACGATCTGGTTTTACTGGCTGTTTTAGATGAAGTGATACCGATATTAGCAGTTTCGGCCGATAAATTGGTTGCGCCAATTACATCAGATCCACCCGCGCCCTGGCTGCCGAATGCATTGTAGGTTGCCCGGTACTGGCCCCAGCCACCCACAGCGTCGATATTTAAAAAGCTGCCGATATCTTTCTTGAAAGTCAATGTAGCTTCTACCGTTTGATTTTCGCGGTTGTTATAATTCATTGAAGCTCTTGATAGGTTTTGCGAGAAATAGAAAACCGTGCTAGGTACAAAGAAGGTACGGTTAGCGGCCTCATAGTTATCGCCAAATAAAATATGCCCACCAAAAACACCCGGAATAAATTTCACATCCAAAGAGGTGTTGACGTTCAAGGAGTGATAACTGGTATTATCCTGAATATCAAGCAATGACACCGGGTTGGCAATAACACCGTAACGGGTATAGTTTCCATTGGCATCTCTAACCGGTACATTAGCCGGATAGCCCAATGCTGCCTGTACAATACCAAACCCTTGTGTGCCCGAGCCACCTGTTTGCCCACCCGATGACGAGTTTTGATAGCTGTTGGTATTACCTGTAAAATTGGTATTCAACGTCAGGAACTTAGCAAGGTTGAATGACATGTTAGCACGGCCTGTATACTTAGTAAGCCCCGCCCCTTTCAGCGTTCCGTTTTCGTTATAGTAACCGCCAGAAAAGTAGTAAGTAGCTTTTTCGTTACCACCGTTTACGCTGATGTTTTGGTTGTTGATGTTACCTGTTCTAAAAATTTGGTCTAACCAGTTGGTACCTGTTCCTGCATTCGCAATATCTGTTGCCGAATAGGTTGGCGCAGGCAAACCAGATTGTGGATTTGGACCGAATGGTGCCTGCAATTTACCACCCAAATATTGGTCCTTAATGAGTTGATTGTACAAGGTTTCGTACTGTGTTGCATCAAGCGGCTGCAGATATGGGTAGTTTTTCTCGAAAGAATAACTACCATTATAAGTAATATTCAGTTTGCCCGATTTACCTTTTTTGGTAGTGATCAAGATTACACCGTTGGCTGCGTTTACACCATAAATGGCCGCACTGGCATCCTTCAATACCTCAATAGATTCGATATCCTCGGGACTTAAACCGGCAAGGCCTCCACGGTTTACACCATTGGTTTCACCGGCTATGGTTCCGTTGCCAGGCTCCAAACCGTCGCTTGGGAAAATCACACCATCTACCACATAAAGCGGGTTACCACGACCACGGATAGACAAGTTGATGTTACCACCCGGCTGCGTACTGGCCTGTGAAACCTGCAAACCCGAAGCACGCCCGAAAAGCAATTGCGGGATAGAATTATTAGCGGCCTGCGGGATGTTCTTAGGATCGACCTTGGTTACTGCGGTGGTAATATTTTGACGGGTAGTTGTACCGTAACCAATCACCACAACTTCATTAAGGCTGTTCTGGCGGGTTTCTAACGATACATTCATGATAGCACCGGTTACAGATACTTCTCGGGTATCATATCCAACACCATGAAATACAAGCACATTACCAACACTGGCTTTGATAGAATACCTGCCCGATCCATCGGTTGAGGCACCCTGTGTTGTACCCTTTAAAGTAATACCGACGCCCGGCAAGGTAAGGGCATCTTCTTTGCCGGTTACCACACCGGTAACTGTAATTGTTTGTTGTGCCCGGGCAATGGAAACAGATAAGGATGCCAGTAAAAGTACCAGCAAACTACATCTTTTCCAGATTTGAAAAGTAGAGTTTTGCATACGCTATAGGTTTAATAATTGGTTTTTATTCTCAGTATGGTTACACAAACCCGCCGATGCATTAGCCGGTTAAGGCTGGCATCAGTGTATCGATATAGTACTATAGTATTGGTTTTGTGTAATTGGTTATTACTTGTACAAATGACAGGTTTTTTTACATTTAGCCTTTGTTCAAACTCTCATTTCTTTGGTTCAAACTGTTATATTACTGAGGCTGAGATGACTCAAAAAGCGATTTACGTGTGGTTTAGATCTTATTCAATTTTTATATGTAATATTGTTTAACCGAATTATTTACCCGTTTCCCAACTTATTATTATAATGTTTAACAGTTTGTTTAAACCTTATACTTTACAATCTGTAGCCAGATCAATATCTGCCTGTACATTTTTTTTGTTGCTTTTTTTATTTGTCAATCCGACAATAATATTTGCACAAAATCCACAGCTTAAATTCAGGCATATTAATAATCAACAGGGGCTTTCTAACAGCACCATCGAAACCATTTATCAGGATAGCCGCGGATTTATGTGGTTTGGTACCCGCGATGGATTAAACCGATATGATGGGTACGAGATCACCGTCTTTAAAAACAATCCCTTAGATAACAATACGATAAGTGATAACTACATCCGTTGCATTTATGAAGATGCCGGCCATAACCTTTGGGTTGGGACCAGTAATGGACTAAATAGATTCGACCCCAATAAAAACACTTTTGTACAATACAAGCACCACGCAAAAGGCGTAGCCGAGATATCAAACAACATCGTAAACAGCATTTATAAGGATAAAAAAGGTAATCTATGGATTGGTACCGCCGATGGTTGCCTCAATCAATTTGATGCCCAAACCAATACGTTCAAACACTTTTACTATGCCAAAGCAGATATCAATACCGGCGAAAACAAGCAGATCAACTACCTATTTGAAGATAGTAGATCTAATCTATGGGTTGGGACAGAAAAGGGCTTGAAATTATTTGATCGTAAAACCCATATTTTCAGATCAGCAACTACTGTTTTTAAGCAACTGATTGACAGTTTAAACTACCCTGTAAATGTTATTCAGGAAGATAAAACAGGAAACATTTGGCTGGGGATTGAAAATAATGGCTTAATGGTGATCAATGCCAACAGTAAAACAATCAAGCATTATACACATCAACAAGATCCAGGCAGCTTGTCTAATGATCAGGTTAAGTGCTTGTTAACTGACAGCAAGGGTAATATCTGGGCCGGTAGCATTAACGGGGGATTGAATCTTTTCAATCCATCAAGCAATACGTTTAAACATTACCAAAACGAGCCCGAGAATGTGAGCAGCTTGTCGCAACGCACGGTTTCGGCCTTGTTTATGGATAATCAGAATAATTTATGGGTAGGCACGCACCGGGGAGGTATCAATCTGTATGCCCCGCTCGCCAGTAAATTCAGGCTTTTTCAGAACGAGTCTGATAAAAACAGTTTGAGTTATAACGATGTGAGGGCTTTTTACGAAGACAGACAGCTAAACATTTGGATAGGTACAGATGGCGGGGGATTAAATCTATATAACCCATTAAAAAACAGCTTTATACATTACAGGTATGATCCGCTTAATAATAACAGTTTAGGCTCTGATGCTATACTCGATATTTTAAAAGACGATCAAAATAAGGTGTGGATCAGCACCTGGGGGGGCGGGTTAAATTGCCTTGATCAAAACACCGGTACCTTTAAACACTACACAAATAATCCAGCTGATCCATCGTCCATCAGTTCTAACTATGTACAAAAATCATTTAAGGATAGCGAGGGTAATTTCTGGGTGGCTACCTATTATGGTGGGCTTAATTTATTTAACCCGCAAACCGGCAAATTCAACCGCTTTATTAATGATCCGGAAAATAAAACCAGGTTACAGGGCAATAACATTGTCACCATCAGCGAAGACAAACAAAAAAAACTTTGGATGGGTACCGACGACGGCGGGTTGAACTGCTACAACCTCATCAACAAGAAATTCACACACTATTTTAATAACCAGGAAAAGCTCCCGGATCTCCGCGTTGTATTTGTAGACCATGTAGGCCGGGTTTGGTTAGGTCAGGCCGGGTTATATCTGTTTAAACCCGATCAAAACAAGTTTGTACTATTCACCAATAAAGCGGGTTTAGGCACAGAATACATTAAAGGGATTGAGGAGGACAGTAAAGGCAATCTTTGGATCTCGGGCTCTAACGGTTTAACCAAGCTGAATCCTGCAACGCAACAAACCGTAAAATACAATACGGCCGACGGACTACAAGGGCAAGAGTTTGAAGCTAATGCGTCACTAAAAACTCATAACGGTACAATGTATTTTGGCGGTATTAACGGTTTTAATCAATTCAATCCGCTTAGCATTGAAGCTAATAAATTTGTTCCGCCAGTTTATATTACGGGGTTTCAGATCTTCAATAAAATTGTACAGCCAGATAGCGCTGGTTCTCCCTTGACCAATGATATCAGCCTAACCAAAAACATCGACCTGTCTTACAAACAGTCAACCATAGCTTTATATTTTTCGGCGCTCAACTACACCTCGCCAGAGAATAATAAGTATGCTTATAAGTTAGAGGGATTGGATGATAACTGGTACTACACCGGCACAGAGCGCAAGGCGACTTATACCAACCTTAGTCCGGGTACGTACACTTTTAGAGTAAAGGCTGCCAATAATGATGGCATATGGAATGAGGTAGGCAGCGCTTTAATCATCACCATCAAACCGCCATTATGGGCAACATGGTGGTTCAGGCTATTAGCAGGAGCATTTGTTTTATTTGCAGGCTACCAACTACTACGTTTTAAAAAGAACCAGGATCTGCATAAAATTGAGGAGCGCAAGCGCGAAGAAATGCATCAGCTAAAACTGCAATTCTTTACCAATATATCGCATGAGTTTCGGACTCCCCTATCTTTAATACTTGGGCCGCTCGAAAATTTATTAAAGGATAGTAATGCCATTTCCAGGCATTACTACAAAACTATGTATCGCAATGCCAACCGCCTGCTGCACCTGATAAACGAACTAATGGATTTTAGAAAAGTAGAAACAGGCGCTTTAACCTTAAAAGTGGCACCGGGTAACCTCAATGCATTTGTACGGGAATTGGCGGAGGAGTTTGAAGAATCAGCCACACAAAAGAACATCGTTCTGCAGGTATTAATTGATGAAGAACAACAATTTAACACTTGGTTTGACAGGCAAGTGGTTGAAAAGATATTGCTGAACCTTATCAATAACTCTCTAAAATACACGCCTGCAAACGGATGTGTAAAAATTGAGCTGCTGCATTCGCTTCAAAACTTTCGATCTGCTTTCGGGAACGAACTAGTGCTAAGGAATAACTTCAGGGCTTCTGAGTATGCTTATATCCGAATTTCGGATAACGGCATTGGGATTTCAAAAGACTCTATCGAACATTTGTTTGAGCGCTACTACCGTATTACCGAATCACATTTGGGTTCTGGTATAGGCTTGGCATTTGTTAAAAGCTTAACTGTAATGCACAAGGGTGATATTTACGTGTACAGTGAGCGACATCTGGGTACTGATATTATTATTGCGTTACCGGTTAACAAAAAGGATTACGAACCCGACGAGCGATGGGTAACAAATACCAATGAAGGGGGCGTGCGGCTGGAAAGTATGCAGATAGCATCAACAGATTTATCGCCCGAGATTGTGTCGATTTCTGAAATAACGACTGCTTGCAAGGATTCCAAAAAGCATCACATTTTAATTGTTGACGACAACGATGAGATCCGCGCCTTTGTTAGGAATTGCCTGGAAGATAGTTATCATATAACAGAGGCTGTAGATGGTAACGTCGGCATGGATAAAGCCAAAGCACAATTACCAGATCTGATTATTAGTGATGTAATGATGCCGGGATTAAACGGCGTAGATTTTTGCAAACTAGTTAAAGAAGACCTGGAGACTAGCCATATACCGTTTATCATGCTCACAGCAAAAGCCAACCTGGATGCCGAAATTGAAGGGGTTAGTTCGGGCGCTGATCTCTATTTGTCTAAACCGCTAAGCATTAATTTATTGCTGTTGTCTATCCGGAACATATTTGAGCAACGCCAGAAGCTAAAAGATCGCTATTTGAGAAACCATCATATTGATGCTCACGAATTGGTTCATTCGGTTAAGGATAAAGAGTTTATGGATAAACTGCTCTCCATTATCGATGCAGAACTAAGCAACCCCGATTTGGATGTGGATGACATATGCAACCGCATAGGCATGAGCCGCACTAAGCTTTATCATAAAATAAAGGAGCTATCGGGCCAGGCACCTAATGAATTTATCAGAAGCATCAGGCTAAAAAAAGCAGTCGAGATTTTGACTCACGAGGATGTTTTATTGACCGAAGTAATGTACCGGGTTGGCATACAAACCCAATCTTACTTTACCAAGGCATTTAAAAAAGAGTTCGGTAAAACCCCAACTCAATACATGCAAGACTTATTGGTTAAGCCGTAAACAAAAGAGGCTCGCCACCTTTCGATAACGAGCCTCTCTCTATTTTTTCCTAATCTTTATTTTACAGTAATAAACTGTTCTGCCAAATTCCAGCCTGAGATAGAAATCTGTGGCGATTGTCCACTGGTTTTGGGTTGATAATCTAACACGATAGTTCTTTTATCGCCAGGCAATACAGAAATATAATTATCTGAATAAAACACAGGCAAAATTCTTTTATGCGTTGCCGGATCAACCAGCGATAGGCGATTAAAGAAAGCCATAGGCGCTTGCGTTGGATTGCTTAGCGTAACTTCAATTTTCCCCTCAGAAACTTTGCGGGCAGTGGTACTCAACTTAGCCTGCTGCATATCCTGTAAACCCGAATAGTTACCATGTTCATCAGCCAGCCAATAGATGTTCTCGCTTAGTTTCTTTTGATTTTTATCGAGGATCTGTAAGCATAAAAATACACCTTTTTCACGTGCCCATTGGTCAACAACCGGTTTCATCGGTAAAAAGCCTTTAACAGATGATGGTTGTGCTTCTACAAACATTTGGGTTAATAAGCTATCCCTACCTTTCATGTCGATCACTCTTACGGCCAACATCAAGTCTCTTCTGGTCTCAAAGGTGTTATTTACCACACTCACCATACCTGTAACCGGGTTATACATGGCATGTAATGGCTCACTACCACTATGCAGGCCGTATAAACAAGCGTTTGGATCTAGATAGTAATCATACATCTGTCCACGCATGGCAGTCCAGGGATTTTGGGTTTTCCAGATAATAGTACCGGTATACCAGCTCCACATATGCGAGCTAAAACCTTCCACCAAACCGCGATACTGATCATAATTAACCAGTTGTGCTTTAGTTGCAAAATCTTTAACATCTTTTGCCTTACCATATGGATCAATTGCAGCATCGTAACCTATATATTTATGGTAATCCCACACAGAATCTGCTTTGGTTTTACCGTTAGATATATTATACTGAGGTGCAACCAAGTTCTGCTCGGGGATAAACCGTTGCAACGACTCGTAATCACTTAAGCCAACTGAACCAACTTCCGAGTTAAAAGGGAAAGTTTTATTCTCCCAAAAGGTAGCTAACTGTTGGATTCCATAAGGCCCATCACCATTACCGCCAATAGTATTGAGCGACATTTTATCTGAATTAGAGTATTCTACAAACCAGCGTGTACCATCAAGCTTAGGCATAATAGAATCGCGCACCGGGATTAAAATATCCTCGGGTGGTGTTATTTCGTTACCGCCACACCAAACGGCCAGCGAAGCATGGTTACGCACCAATTTAATTTGATCAGCAACCGATTTTAGATACAGCTGATGATCGTCCGGATATTTACGGCGGGTCCATTGATCTTCTGCTTTAAGTGGGTCCTGCCATTTACCGTCAGCATCGCCAGAGATCCAGAAGTCCTGGAAAACTAACATGCCATATTTATCGCATGCCTGGTAAAACTCTGGTCGTTCTACCAAAGCACCGCCCCAAACCCTAATGAGGTTCAGGTTCATATCATGATGGAAGCGCACCTCGGCATCGTAACGTGCATCTGTAAAACGCAGCATAGCGTCAGAGATGATCCAGTTACCACCTTTAATAAATATCTTTTGCCCGTTAACCATTACGTAACGGCTATGCGTTTCGCTGTTCCAGTCGGTTGTAATTTGCCTAACTCCTACCGATACATTTTCCTGATCAGACAGCTTATTACCGGCTGTAAAGAACTGCATCTTTAAATCATACAAATTTTGCGGACCGTATCCGTTAGGCCACCAAAGCTTAGGGTTTTTCAGGCTAAAATCTGCAAGTGCAAATTCCTGGGTCGAATTAGGTAGTATAGTTACCTCTTTTGATACCACATTACCATCCAAGGTATACTGCAATACACCTTTAACTGGGCTGCTTGTTGGGTTTTGTAACTCGGCAGTGGCTTTGATAATGGCAGGTTGCTGCACGCCTGATACATTGCGTACACCCGGCACTATGGTGATAATATGTGGGTTGATAATGTTTACCGCTCCGGTTTTCTCGATGGTCACTTTATCCCAGATCCCTGTGTTACGATCTCGCATCGGCTGAATCCAATCCCAGCCTGCGGTATACTGCAAGCCGACACCTTTGGCTATGCGGCCATCTCCACCCTGGCCGCCATTGGCATTACCAACCGGGTCTGGAGGTAAAACCAATACGGCAATGCGGTTTTCGCCGTTTTTATTGATCAGCGAGGTGATATTGTACGACTGGCGCAAAAACATACCATGATGCGTTTGCTGATTTAGCTTTTTACCGTTTAAATAAATATCACAGCTGTAATTAACCCCACGAAAATTCAGATAAACCTGCTGACCGGCTGCCGGTGCTGCTTCTTTAAAATCTTTTACAAACCAATAGGTATAATAATCGCGGCCGGTGTTATAAATGTCCTTAATATGCTCATTGTTCATGCCATAAAAAGGATCGGGTACTTTTTTGTTGTTTAACAAGGTGGTTAAAACAGTACCGGGAACAGTGGCAGGCATCCAGGCGGCGGTATTAAAACTGCCCGCAGATATGCTGGTTCCGGCTGCCTTAATTTCTGCAATTGGTGCACACTTCCATCCCGAGTTTAGCTCGTATGAGTTTTGCGCTTTTGCAGAATAACCTATTGCACCTGTGATTACTGTAGCCAGGAATATTTTGAGTCGCCTGGCAAGCTTGCTTTTATTAAATAACTGATTTAACAGTGATAGTTCTGATTTCAATTTTAAGGTAGTTGTTGTTTAATAATCTATTGAAAAACACGCGGCCTGCTTAAGCCCAATGTTGTTAGCCGTAGCAGGGATATTTATCTCTACGCCTTCGGCATTGCTTTTCCATTTTAACTTTTGAGTGTTGCCCAGCAGGCTGACGTTTTTCACTTTTTTAATATCCTTTAAAGTGATAGTTAAAGTTTGTGGTAAACTTACAAGCTCTTTATCGGCCAGCACAAAGGCATAAATGCGATTTAAATTTTTACTCTTGGTATAGTATACGTTACCAACCGAGTATGGTGCTACAGCACGCGAGTTATAGATACCCTGTCCGTTAATTTGCATCCAGTCGCCAACGCTACTTAATCTTTTATAGGCTTCGGGATCCCAGTCGCCATCCGGGCCGGGGCCAATATTCATCAATAAATTCCCACCGCGCGAAACCACTTTGATCAACAATTGCACTATATCATGAGCCGATTTGTAATGATCGCCAGGAACATAACTCCATGAGTTGCCCATCGTCATACAAGTCTCCCAGGGGTTGCTTAATGGTGCAGCCGGCACCTCTTGCTCTGGGGTGGTATAATTTTCATACTGGCCAGATACCGTTCTATCAACCACTATTAAACCTGGCTGATTTTTACGCCCCATGGCGGCAATTTTAGGCATGTCAATATCCTGGTTGTATTTAATACCGCGTTGCCATTCTACAGCTGTATCAATCGTATTTTTAGGGCGCACCCATCCTCCATCCAGCCAAAGGATATCTACTTTGCCATAACCGGTCATCAACTCCTCAATTTGTTTGTAAGTGAAGTCCTTAAATTGATTCCACCGTTCTGGATACTTAGCCGGATCATAATTTACGTTACGATCTTTTGGTGGGAAATAAGGCCACCAGTAATTGGGCGAGTGCCAATCAGGCTTGGAGAAATAAGCGCCGATCATAAAATTTTCCTTACGGAAACTGTTAAAGATTTCTTTAGTTACGTTAGCCCTTGGATTCTTCGAGAACGGAGTTTTAGCATCCGTTATCTTATAATCTGTTTGTTTGGTATCAAACATCGAGAAGCCATCATGATGCTTGGTGGTAAAAATCATGTACTTCATCCCGGCATATTTAGCCGCAGCCACCCATTTTTCGGGGTTAAACTTTACGGGGTTAAATGTTGTTTGTAAATCCTCATAGGCTTTTCTATAACCTTCGTAAGTTGCACCGTAGGGTCCTTTACGTTGTGTCCAGCCTTCGTCTTCGGGGCAAATACTCCAGCTTTCTACTACTCCCCATTCGCTATAAGTTCCCCAGTGCATAAACAGGCCGAACTTTAGGTCCTGCCACTGCGACAGTTTTTGTTGCACAGCAACATCATCCGGCACCTGGTAAGTTTTAGACATATTATGCTGCTGTGCCGACGACAGTTTAGCCCCCAATAGCGTGGCCGCAATTAATAAAGCTCTGGCATTTTGAACAAGGGCTCGTTTTTTCATTCCTGTGTTTCTTTGTTTTAAAAGTTACCTATATGATTACTCTGCGTGCGTATCAGTCATGTTGATCACCAATTTACCGCCGTTCATAATGTCCTGATAGTTGATATAAAACTTGTCGTATTTTTTACCGTTGAGCGTGATGTTTTTAATGTAGATGTTTTTGGCTGAATTATTTAACACCTCAACATCAAAGGTTTTATTACCCGGCAATTTTATTATTGCCGAATTAAGCGATGGACTACCAAACACATACTGGCCGCTCACCGGATTAACCTGGTAGAAACCCATCGCAGATAACACATACCAAGCCGACATCTGCCCTACATCCTCATTACCGATAATACCATCGTACTTATCAGTGTAAAAATTGTTGAGGATGAATCTTACCTTTTGGGCAGTTTTCCATTGCTGGTTTACAAATGCATATAGGTAAGTAATGTGGTGGCTTGGCTCGTTGCCATGTGCGTATTGTCCAATTAATCCGCTCACGTCTGGAGATGCTTCTTTACCCATGTCTCCGTGGGCAATAAACAAAGAGTCGAGTTTTTTGATGAATGGTTTTTCGCCCCCCATCAGTTTCACTAAACCATCAACATCTTGTGGTACCAGCCAGGTATATTGCCAGCCGTTACCTTCGGTATAATCGTCCATTCGGTGACGCGATACAAACGGACTAAACGGTGTACGCCATTCCGTTGCAGACACACGGCCGCGCATAAATCCAGTTTCCTTGTCAAAATAATTCTGGTAGTTTTTGCCTCGTTTAGCGAAGTAATTATAACCAGCCTTGTCGCCCATTTTCTTCGCCATTTGGGCGATGCCATAATCGTCGATAGCATATTCTAAACCCATAGCGACAGACTCAACCGTACTATCGGCAGGGATGTAGCCCAGCTTTTTGTACAACTTTAAACTGCCAAAATCATCACGCATGGCGGTGGCTTTAACAGCCTCATAGGCTAGTTTGGTATCGAAACCTTTAAAACCTTTCAGGTAAGCATCGGCCACCACCGGTACGGCACTGTAACCTACCATGGTGTTGGTTTCGTTACCCATTAAATGCCACATCGGTAAGCTACCTTGTTGCTTGTAGATAGCCAACATGGTATTAATAATATCATTGATACGCTCTGGCTGAATAATGGTATAAAGCGGATTCAATGCCCTATAAGTATCCCACAAAGAGTAAGTGGTTGTGTTTTGGAACGATGCATTCTTGTACACTTTTTTATCTGTACCCCGGTAATCGTTATTTACATCATTAAAGGTTGATGGGGCTATCATGGTGTGGTACATGGCAGTGTAAAACTTCTTCATTTGTGATAATGAATCTGTTTTAATCCTCACCTTTTGTAGTTGATTGTCCCATGCTTTATCGGCCTTGTCTACTACTTCATTAAAGTTCCAGCCCGGTATTTCGGTATTGATATTGAGTAAAGCATTGGCACTGCTAACTGGCGAAATACCTACTTTAATCATCACCTTTTCGTTTTGCTGCGTTGCAAAACTAATTACGCCTTTAACTTTTTTGCCTTGCAGCGAAATACCCTTTGCTAAACTTGTTGTATCATAAACCGCAAAAGTTTTAATCGGCTTTGAGAAAACCGCGGTAAAATAAATGCGTTGATCTTTTGCCCAACCTTTAGAGAAACGGTACCCCTCTACCGTAGTGCTATTTAACTGTTTGATATAGGTATCCGTTGAATGATCCCAGCCTATGCCCTGCTCCAGATCAATAATGATATGGGCATCATTTGATTTTGGGAAAGTATACTCATGGAAACCAACCCTGTTACTGGCGGTTAGCTGCACGCCGATATTGTAACGTTTCAGTTTTACTTTATAATAGCCCGGTTTTACCACCTCATCTCTATGGCTAAATAAAGAATAATAACCTTGCGCCTGTGTTTCATTTGGTTTGCCAGCGTGGGTCATGATAGGGCCGGTTGTTGGCATTAAAGAGATATCGCCTAAATCGCCAATACCTGTACCACTTAGATGCGTGTGCTGAAACCCAAGAATGGTTGAATCTGAAATATGATAACCCGAGCACCAATCCCAACCTTCGTGAATGTTAGTTGGCCCTAACTGCACTGCGCCGAATGGAACACTTGCGCCCACAAACACGTGGCCATGGAAGCCCGTACCTATAAGCGGGTCTACATATTTGGTATAACTGGTAGTGGCAGCCTGTTTGGTTTTAACCTGACTATAACCTGCCGTAACAAGGCTCAATAAAATTGATGCCGTGATATTTATTTTTTTCATTTTGATGTTAGATTCAATTATTGCGTAATAATGCCCAGCTCGGCAACTTCGGCAATATCGTCATGTATTACGTGTTTCGGAATAAATTTAATGTATTGTGCTTCTACAGGTTTATCCAGTTTTACAAACTGCATTACCGGGTTTGATTTGATGTTGGCAAACTCACCGCTTTGAGCTTTAATCCAAGTCGCGCCATCCGCACTATAATAAAATTCATAAGCGTCAACCATACCGTCGGGATGATCTGTTTTTGGCAGATAGGTAAATTCTTTAATAAGAGTAGATTTGCCAAGATCAATAACAATACCTTCGCCCGTCGAAACCGGGATCGCTGCAGAGGTACCAGGGTTATCATCAATGGCCTTAACCAGATTTTTATCACCTGATTTAATTTGCCAGCTAACCTTAACCGGACCGTATTGCATGGTTTTAATTTCGCTGTGCTGACTAGCGTTTTCAAAACTCAGGGCTTTAACTACGCCACCATCTGTCAATAAAAAGGGATGCTGGTACGTTGGCGATGTTAAACCTGGCACGCTGCCATCAACCGTATAATGAATACTACCAACAGGCGCTTCGGTCGTTAAACTAACCTCACCTTTTACTGTGCGGCTAATTTGTGGTGCTGATAAATGTGCGGGTTCTTTAAACAAACCAAAATCGCTCAAAGCAATACACACCGGCGATTTGGTAACTCTTAACCTAACTTTAGCCGCGGTTACATTTTGCGGCAACCTGATCAATCTGTTGGCACCGATACTAGTTGCTGTGGCTAGTTGCTGCCATCCGTTATTTTGCCAAACATCAATAGCCACACCTTCAATACGTTGCCCTAATTTAATATCCTCGCGCAAGCGGATTACATTAAAAGTTTGCGGTTTGTGCATATCAACAATTAACTGCGGATCTGTTATTTGATCATCGGTAGCCCAATAGCTATAACGGTCGTTATCTGTAAGATGAGCAACGCCATATAAAGCTTGGTTTTTACCCCTTACATTACTCGCAGTTAGGGTTGCACCTTTGGCCAGGTTTACCGCAAAGGTCTGCTTTAAGATATTACCGAACTCTTTTAAAATTTGCTCATCCTCCGGCACTATCAGTCCTTGTTTGTTAGGTGATAACCCTAAATCAAGGCATGCTGAGCGCCCTACACTTTTATAATATAAATCGAGTAATTTATAAGCCGATTTACTTTGCCCATCCTGCGATTGATGGTAAAACCAGCCTGTGCGTAACGGTACATCGCATTCGGCAGGCATCCAGTATTTACCGTTGCGGGTGCCATCGGTTCCTAACCAGTCTTTCACAAAACCGTTGGCCGGCTTTTTTCCTTCTTCGGGTGCTTCGGGGGTATAGGTTTCCCAGCTTGTTTCACCGGCTTGGCCTTCTTCATTGCCTACCCAGCGCACATCAGGGCCAACGTCGCCAAAAATGGCTGCGGTTGGTTGCATAGCGCGTGTTATTCCCCAATTGGTATCCCATCCATAATAAGTGGTGCGGTCTATCTTACGAGGCTCGCGCGCACCACCGTAAAAGCCGTCGCCACCATTTGCGCCATCGTGCCACGACATAAACAGCGGGCCATAATTACTATATAGTTCTTTTAATTGTGCCCGATAAATATTCACATATTCCGGCGTACCATAATTAGCGTTATTACGGTCCCAGGGCGAGCAATAAAGCCCCAGTTTCATATTCAGCTTTTCGCAAGCATCCTGGTATTCTTTCACCACATCGCCCTTACCGTTTTTGTATGGGCTTTGGCTGATGTTATGCTGTGTTGTTTTGGTTGGCCAAAGGCAAAAACCATCGTGGTGCTTAGCAACAACAACAATCCCCTTAAAACCTCCGGCTTTGGCCGCACCCACAATTTGCAGGGCGTTAAAACTTTGCGGGTTAAATAAAGAATTAGGCTCATCGCCATACCCCCATTCTTTATCATCAAATGTGGCCATGCTAAAATGCACAATGCAGTACATCTCAGTTTCCTGCCATTTAATCTGCCGTTCTGTTGGTAATACGCCGTAAGGTTTAGGTGCAGTTTGACTATAGGCCATGCCTGCGGCTAACAATAACTGTGCAGACAGTATAAAATTTTTGATCATCATTATTAGTTTTTAAACCAGTCGGCAGGTATATCTTTAGGTGCAGAGCCGTTAAAGCTGTATTGTAATTTAAGAGTATAACCACCGCCGCCTTCAACAAAATTAAGCAGGAACGGGTGCAAACCTTTTTGCATTGCAGCCTGGCCACTTTTCTCTATTGCCGAGTGCATACCATCGTTATCAATGGTAAGCTGATTATCAATCTTTAAAACACCTGCGTCATCGCAAGTTAAATAAAACGTATAAATACCTTGTTGAGGCACATTGATATAACCATCGTAGCGTAAGCCAAATGATGGAGCTTTTAGTTCTTCAGGCACGATAATCCCATTCACTGTATAAACTCTGTCCGATTTAGTGTCAGGTATTTTAGTAGTTCCTTTAAAATCACCAGGATAGTAATAAACCAATAAGCCATTCTTAGCTTCTGCGGTTGAGGGCGCTGTATAGCTCTGTTGTTTATAGGTAGATGTATAAACATCTCCCCGCCTGCCACCTGGCGTAAAAGCAGCAATTTTTAAAGTTTGGGATTTATCAACCACATATTTATTTAATACCAGTGATGCCGCAGTTGGCTGACTACCATCATTGGTGTACCTGATGGTCATGCTTTCCATTGGTTTGGTTACAGATATGGTATCAGATTTAACAAATACTTTGCTATCGATCATTCCATCCAGATCAGGCAGGCGATAATTAACTTTTAGGTCGTCTAAACGTGGAAATTGCTTCACAGAGCGTGCTTTATAACTATCATATTTAGCTACGTCATTAGTCCACAACAACTCGGCAAGTGCTGTCATGCGGGGCATAAACTGGTAATCGGCGCGTTGTTCAGTAGGTACATACTCTGTCCATACCTCGGCTTGTGCACCAACTATCAATTTGGCTTCTTCTTTAGTTAAGCCTTTTGGTATCGGGTTAAAGTGATAAACGTTTGATGCCGAATTTTTATCGTACTTACCATCGAAATATAAAGGATTACCCGGAGCCATGATAACCTGATTACCATTTTTTACGGCTTTCACAGGTGCATTTGGCACCCAGCTGCGCCAGTACATAATCATAGCACTTGGTGTTACACCGCCTTCCAATACTTCGTCCCAACCAATCATTTTACGACCGTGGGCATTGAAAAATTTTTCCATGCGGTTGATGAAATAGCTTTGCAGACCAGGTAAATCTTTGATGCCTTCTTTAGCCATTAAAGCTTTACAGGCTTCAGATTTACCCCAGTCGGTACGATCAACTTCATCGCCACCGATATGGATATATTTCGACGGAAAAATATCCATGATCTCTGAAAACACATTTTGCGCAAACTCGAAAGTAGTTTCGTTACATGGGCAAATGGGTTTAGTAAATAAAGTACCCCAGCTATTTTCGCCATTACAAGTTAAAAACGGATAGGCATTAATAGCCGCCATCATGTGCCCTGGCATGTCAATCTCGGGAATAATCTCGATATGTTTTGCCAATGCGTAAGCTACCACATCTTTCATCTCTTGCTGGGTATAAAAACCCCCGTAAAGGGTTTTACCATCGCGATGGATGATGTGTGATGGATCGATAACCATATCCGGGTTATCAACCGCTAGTTTTATGCAGGCAGTGTCTTGCTTGTTAAAAGTTCGCCAGGCACCCTCTTCTGTAAGTTTAGGATATTTCTTGATCTCGATTCTCCAGCCCTGATCATCAGTTAAATGCAGGTGTAGCTTGTTCATTTTATACAAAGCCAATATGTCGATAAACTTTTTAAGATAGGCTATTGAAAAGAAATGCCGTGAAACATCCAAATGCATGCCACGCCAGGCATAAGCTGGTTGATCTAAAATAGTAACAGCCGGCAAATTTAAACCGTTGTAGTGTTTGCCTATCTCGATATCAGCAGGCAACAACTGCCTTATTGTTTCTATACCACGGAAAATGCCCGCAGGTTCTTTAGCAGCGATTACCACCTGCTGTGGCGTGATGGTTAAAGAGTAACCTTCGGGAGTGGCTATAGCAGCATCATATTTTAAAGTGATAGATGCTTTGCCCGATGCCTGGTGACTAATGGTTAATGAACCACCCAGACTTTTTGCCAACATTTGGTTCAGCTGCCCTGCTTCATTTTTGAACGTATTAGCATCCGGTGTTACAATCCCCGTTTTTGAGGTGATTACAAATGAACCGTTACTTGGTCTTAAATACTGCGGATAAGGGATGATAGGATAACGCGCGTCGGTATTCTGCGCATAGGTTACAAATCTGCCGTTTACAATCAATAAGGCCGACAGGATAACGAACCGAAATAATTTTCTCATTATGATATTATTGTTTAGCTAATTGGTCGAGTATAGAGTGATTAAGGGCCGAAATAGTTGTATGACCACCTTTTAACTGGTCGAAAACCACCACTTCATTTTTACCGGCCTTAAGCCAGCCAGCCGGGATATACAGGGTTTGCTCTGGCCCGATATTCCAGTATTTACCCAGGTTATGTCCGTTTAAAAACACAAAGCCTTTGCCAAAGCTGTGCATGTCCAGGTAGGTATCTGCAACTTTGGTCAATGTAAACTCGCCTTTGTATAAGGCCGGGCCGACTTCATTCTTTGGCGCTATAAACTTCAAACCGTTTAAATTATTGAAAGGGAAACGGTACATTTTCCAATCTAACACCGGTTTGCCATTTAACGTTACGCTTTGTGTTATACCCTGGCGATTATCACTCAGGTATTTGCCATAATTAATACGGCCATTATTCTCTACCCAAATATCCAGATCTGCATCTGCGTCAATAGTGCTTAATTGAATTGAATCCTGCTTCAAGCGGCGGTCCAATACTGCCACTTGTTTATGGTTAACATAAACTACGGCATAATCACGCATTTCGGTGAGCTTTAATAAGCCAGCATCACCTTTTTTTAATTTGCTGCGATATAGTACAAAACCATAAGCCTGATTTAAATCTTCGAAACATAGCGGCGTTTGGTTAGCTACAGGTGCTGGCAGATTATTATATAAATTGGCGTACTGCGTTAACTTAATTTGATCTATGCTGATGGTTTGCGCAGGCTGCGGTACCGGAGGCAGTACAATTCCTTTGGGCAAATGCTTTTCTATCACCGCACGAAACTTCATATACTTTTCGGTTGGGTTACCGGCTTCGTCGAGCGGGGCATCATAGTCATAGCTGGTTGTTTGCGGTGCGTAGGCTTCCGTTTTACTCATGTTAGCGCCGTTCATAAAGCCACGGGTTGTACCGCCATGAAATATGTACATATTGATCGAGATCCCCGCGCTTAAAATATCATCCAGCTTTTTCGCTGCATCGTCTGCCCCTACTTTGGCATGCGGCTTTCCCCAGCTATCAAACCAACCCGGGTACCATTCTGCAATATAATATGGGCCTTTGCCACCATGATATTTATTGATTAGTGTTTTTACTTCTGTGGTATCTTCCAATCCATTTACGGCAGGCAAATAACCCGGCAAATAACCTTTAGGCATTTGGCTTGGGCCATCGCAGGTAAACAGCACGCCGTTAAAACCCGCATCGGCAAAAATTTTGCGGTTTAACTCCAGATAACTTTTATCATCGCTGTATGATCCATATTCGTTCTCGAACTGTACCATCAAAATATTACCACCGTTGGTTACTAGGTATGGCACCAGCTGTTTTGATAGTTCTTTAATATAGTTGCGGTAGGCAGAAATAAAACGCTCGTCTTTACTACGTACTTTAACTGTGCTATCTCTAAGTAACCACCATGGGTAACCACCAAATTCCCACTCGGCACAGGCGTACGGGCTTGGGCGCATTACTACCCACATACCCTCTTCTTTGGCTATGCGTACAAATTCGGCAATATCGTTATTGCCACTAAAGGTGTACTTGCCAGGTGTTTCTTCGTGACTATTCCAAAACACATAGGTACCGATGGTATTCAAACCCATCGCTTTTGCTTTTCTGATCCTGTCGCGCCAGTATTCGCGTGGTATGCGTTCGCAATGCATCTCGCCCGAGATCATCTGGAGCGGTTTGCCATCCAGTAAAAAATCATGATCGCCAAGAGCAAAAGTGTGTTTTACAGATTGAGCCAGCAATGCTTCAGAAACAGGGAATGCTAACGCAATGAGAATTAATAATTTGAGTAACCGTTTGTACATAAGTGATTATTTAAATGCAAAATAGCTGAATTCTATAGTAATACTACCGCGAACCAATACAAGGACACTAAAACAAATGAAATTGCTTACAAGCGTTAAAAATAAAACTGTTTGGTTAACATTTCTCAAAAAATGCATCAGTTTTTTTATAGAATATTAAAAAAGCGTTACAGTACCGTTAAATTACTGTCATTGGGACATTAAAAACAATGGATAAACGAGCGGGCGTGTTAATTTTATGGGAGAAAGTTTGTGTAAAAGATAACATTGGTGCTTATGAGAAGCTTTTTTACTCGTTAAACCATCGAATAATTCAATTTTGCGTGTTATATGTACACTAAGTAGAGGTTGCCGAAGAAATTGTATCTGGTAAAAAAGAAAAGCCGTCCCGACTATTGTTGGGACGGCTTTTCTTTTTAAATATATTAGTATTATTACCAGAAATATAAAATCACCCAATAACTATGAGTTTATCTTTGAGATACACCTTACTGCTTAGCCTTACACTGGGCTGCTTCACGATCAGTAAAGCTCAAGAAAAATTAGATTTCAGGAACGAAAACCTAAAACCCGAACAACGCGTTAACGACTTACTAAAACGACTAACACTAAGCGAAAAAGCCGGTTTACTAGGCTATAAAAGCGTAGCTGTAGATCGCCTCGGCATTCCTGCTTATAACTGGTGGAACGAGGGATTACACGGCGTTGCCCGCGCGGGCGAGGCAACAGTTTTTCCGCAGACTATTGGTATGGCAGCCACGTTTAACCCTGTGCTTATTGAACAGGTGGGTACGGCGATATCAACTGAAGCCAGGGCTAAATACAATTTAGCCATCGATAAAAATGATCATGGGCAATATGTAGGGCTTACTTACTGGTCGCCCAATATCAATATATTTCGCGACCCACGCTGGGGGCGCGGACAGGAGACTTACGGAGAAGATCCCTTCTTAACAGCAACTATGGCCTTAGCCTATGTAAATGGTATGCAGGGAAATACCCCCGGTCAGTTTAAGATTGCCGCAACTGCCAAACATTTTGTTGCCCACAGTGGCCCCGAAAAAACAAGAGATTACTTTGATGCTGGCGTAAGCGAAAGCGATTTACACAATACGTATTTATATGCTTTTAACAAGTTGGTTAAAGGCGGTGTAGCCAGTGTTATGACTGCTTACAATAGTGTAAACGGAATACCAAACTCAGTAAACTACAATTTGCTGCAAAAAACACTACGTAAAGATTGGGGATTTGAAGGTTATATTGTAACCGATTGCGGCGCGCTCGACGATGTGTATACCACTCATAAATACATAAAATCGCGCACAGAAGCAGCTGCGGCCGCCATTAAAGCAGGCATCAACTTAGATTGCTCTAATGTACTGCAAACGGATGTAGACAAAGCCATCGCCCAAAAACTGATAACAGCGCATGATGTTGATTTGGCTTTGGCACCGTTACTGCTTACCCAGGTAAAACTTGGTTTTTATAATGATCCCAAACATTCGCCATATTACAATTACAGGGCAGATAGCATCCATAATGTAAGCCATATCGAATTAGCTCGCAAGGCTGCCCAGCAAAGTATGGTATTGCTTAAAAACAGTAATAACATATTGCCGCTAAACCAGGCATCATATAACAGCATTATGGTTTTAGGCCCTAACGCAGCATCGCTCGATGCGTTGGTTGGTAGTTATCACGGCATCAACTCAAGAATGGTGAATTTTGTTGAGGGTATTTCTGGCGCGGTTGATAAAGGCACTAAAGTTGAGTACGATTTAGGCGCAGGTGAATCTGATACCACTCACTTCGGTGGCATTTGGGCGGCAGGTAATGCTGACGTAACAATTGCCGTGCTTGGCCTTTTACCTGTAACAGAAGGCGAAGCCGGTGATGCATTTTTATCCCCATCGGGTGGCGATAAAATTAATTTGAGTTTACCTGCCAGCCAGATTGCTTTTATGAAAGCGCTGCGTAAAGATATAAAGAAACCCATCATCGCGGTTATTACCGCTGGCAGTGATATAGATGTTGCAGCCATTGCCCCATATGCTGATGCCGTAATACTGGCCTGGTACCCCGGCGAGCAGGGCGGTAATGCACTGGCTGATATTTTATTTGGTAAAGTTTCGCCATCGGGCAGGTTACCGTTAACATTTTATTCGTCTGTCAATAACCTACCTCCTTTTGATAGCTACAATATGCAAGGCCGCACTTACCGCTATTTCACAGGCTCGGTTCAATATCCTTTTGGTTATGGCATGAGCTATACTACATTTAATTATGAAATTACAAAACCTGCCAATAAGGTGTACCAGTTAAACGATAGCATCACTGTAACTTGTAATGTAACTAATACGGGCAATGTAAAAAGTGATGAAGTGGTGCAAGCTTACATCGAATATCCTACGAACAAAAACCTACCTTTAAAGGAGTTAAAAGCATTTAAAAGGATAACCCTGGATGCTAAACAGAGCCAAAACGTCACCATTAAAATCCCTGTAGAGGAATTAAATAAATGGAATGCAAAAGCCAATAAGCAGGTACTTTATCCAGGAGAATACACATTAACCATCGGCAAAAACTCTGCTGATGAAACGATCACCAATAAGTTTACGCTGAAATAGGCTCTATTATCCCGTAGGTTTACAACAAGAAAGGTCTTCAATTACGAGGCCTTTCTTGTTGTAAATTAAAACTTAAAATAATCTTTGGCATTATGATAACAAATGTCCTGGATGATTTTACCTATCCAGTCAAAGTCGGCAGGCAACTCGCCCGCTTCTATATCTTCTGCAAAAAGATTGCAGAGTAACCTTCTGAAATATTCGTGCCTTGGGTAGGAAAGAAAACTTCGCGAATCCGTCAGCATACCAACCATGCGGCTCACCAGGCCCATGTTAGATAACGCGTTCAATTGCCGTGTCATCCCATCTTTTTGATCCAAAAACCACCAGGCCGATCCAAACTGAACTTTACCCGCAACAGAACCATCGTTAAAATTACCAATCATACTGGCTATCAGTTCGTTATCAGCAGGGTTTAAATTATAGATAATCGTCTTGGCCAACTGGTCTGTAGTATCCAACTTATTAAGAAACCGTGATAGCGCTTTGGCTTGACTAAAATCCCCTATCGAATCCCAACCGGTATCTGGCCCAAGTGTGCGGAAAGCACGGGTATTATTATTTCGTAACGCCCCTAAATGGTATTGCTGCACCCAGCCCTTTTCATGATCCCACAAGGCAAACTCATATAACATGGCCGATTTAAACTTCAGAATATCCATCGGCAATAACGGCACATTGGTTCTAACCTTTGTGAAGATCAAATTGATTTCATCCGGGGTATAATCTTCGGCATAAATTTGCTCAAGCCCATGATCAGACACCATACAACCGTTTTGTGCAAAAAAGTCGTGCCTTTGTTTCAGCGCATTTAGGTAATCCTCGTAGGTGGCAATCGACCCGCCTGTAACCGCTTCCAATTGATCTATATAAAGGTTCAAAGTAGCTGGATCATTCGCTTCCATCGCTTTATCTGGTCTAAAAGCAGGTAGCACTTTGATACCAAATCCATCGGCTTTTATTTGTTGATGATACTGTAAATTATCCAGTGGGTCATCGGTGGTACAAATAACCGATACGTTCATTTTTTGGATCAGGCCACGGGTTCTGTAATCGGGGCTCTGTAATAACTCGCCGCAGGCATCATAAACCTGGCGACTGGTATCCGGTGTAAGCAAAGTCTCCTGCCCAAAATAGCGCTTTAGTTCCAAGTGCGTCCAATGATAAAGCGGATTGCGTAAGGTATAAGGTACCGTGGCTGCCCACTTTTCAAATTTCTGATAATCAGTTTTATCGCCCGTTATAAATGCTTCGTTTACACCATTGGTACGCATAGCGCGCCATTTATAATGGTCGCCATTGAGCCAAACCTGTGTTAAATTTTCGAATTGGCGATTAGTAGCTATTTGATCGGGCGGTAAATGGCAGTGGTAATCAATAATGGGTAAACCTTCAGCGTAATCATGGTACAAACGCTCTGCCGAAGCTGTGCGTAATAAAAAGTTCTCGTCTAAAAATTCCTTCATGATGAAGCTATAATAGTTAGATTAAACTACTTAAAGCAGATTTGCCCGTTAAAAATCTACGCAATCGTTTCCGAAAACTCTTCGTAGAAACGCTGGGATCGGGTTAGAATATTTCGATTGAGTTAGAACTCAGATCTTTTCAGATGATGCTCTTTTAATTAAAATAGTATCCAGGCTTTCAGTCACAAATTCGGTTACCGGGTATTTGCTCTCAATTACTTTAATGAGCATTTCGGTAGCAATTTGCCCGATCTGGAACGCGGGTTGGCGCACTACAGTTAGCGGCGGATCAAACAGTTCGGCTACATCAGAATTGGTAAAACCAGATATGGCAACCTCACCAGGCACGCTAATTTTAAGCTTTTTTAAAATAGCAAGGCAGCTGGTAGTCAACCGATCGCTGGCGATGAATATAGCCTCCGGGCGATCTTCCAGCGCAACCAGTTCTTTAACGGCTTCTTCTACTTCTTCTAATATCATACCGCCGTGGTTACAATGCTTAACCAACTCCGGGCGATAGCAGATCTGGTGCTTTTCTAAAGCGTCTTTATAACCCTCAAGCCTATTTTGGCTGATCATTAAATTAGCCGAATTGGTGAGGTGCGCTATTTTAGTAAAACCGGTAGTAATTAAATGTTCTGTGGCTTCAAATGATCCTTTGTAATTATCGGCTGTTACTTTATGCGTATCAATATCTGGTGCTACCCTATCAAAAAACACAATAGGAAAACCTTTTTCGTGCAGGTATTTATATTGGGTGAGATCTGTGGTTTCTGCTGACAGCGACACCAATAAACCGTCTACATGTCGTGATAGTAAGTGTTGCACATTGGCACTCTCGCGTGCGGCCGATTCGTGCGTTTGGGTAATGATAACGTGATAGCCACGGTTATAGGCAATAGATTCGATACCATTAATAGCTTGCGAAAAATAAGTATTAGCCACCTCGGCCACCACAACACCCAGCGAATGGCTTTTCTGATCTTTTAAGCTAAGCGCAATAGGATTTGGGCGATAGTTTATTTTCTCGGCATATTCTAAAACCAGCTTCTTGGTTTCATTGCCAATCTCATAACTGCCATTTAAAGCTCTTGACACGGTTGAGGTTGACAATCCAAGCGCCTTAGCAATATCTTTTATGGTATAAGCTTGAAACATAATCAGGGCTAATGTAATCTTTAATTGGCAAAATATAAACCCTTGGTTTATGATGTTTTGTAGTATAATTAATAAAGCTATCTTCCCCGTTAAACCTTTAAGCCTCACGAAATGCGCAAAATAATTAATGTCGTTTTTACATGCAATCGTTTCCGGGAACGATTGCACAGTTTTTATACCCCATATTCTTTTTTTATTTAGTTGGAGTAGTTAACCTTGTTTCAATTAAACCAATAAGCAACCAAAATTTAGAACTCTAAACTGGAGTTATTGCCTCAAACCAATTATAAAAAATTAACATCTTTTTGTTTTGACAGGCCTCCTATGCATGGTCAACACCTTGGGAATGTTATATGTATTTGTGTAAAACCAGAACCGACTAAACGCACATATAACCGAATTATGAATAAAACTTTACTTAACATTTGCTTATTGCTGATACTCTCGGTACCAGCTTGGGCGCAAAACCGGCAAATTACCGGGCAAGTGATTGATACCGACACCAACGACCCCATTATTGGTGCCAGCGTAATGATCAAAGGCCAACACAAGGTGGCCAAACAGATATACACGGCGGGTTTATATAGATGGCCGAAAACTACCTGCCGACTACCAGAATTATGAGGCCGCGAAAGAACTAGTGCAATGGGCCGTGAAACAAATACCAATTGCCAACAAGAAATAAAATACCCCGAATAACGAAAAAACAAATATGATTTTAACCCGATATAATCTAAAGAAAATTGATGTCCCGGATCTGGTGGTGCCTGATGAAAAACTTTTCGATTTGCCCGAAAAAGTTTTACAATTTGGCACAGGTGTGCTTTTAAGAGGCCTGCCGGATTATTTTATTGATAAAGCCAACCGCGAAGGAATTTTTAATGGCCGCATCGTGGTCATTAAATCAACCGAGACAGGTTCAGCGTCTGACTTTGAACGCCAGGATGGGCTTTATACGCTATATATAAAAGGTATCCAAAACGGTGTAGAAGTTGATGAGCAGATCATCAATTCATCCATCAGTCGTGTGCTTTCGGCAACAAAAGATTGGGAAACCATTTTAAGGGCAGCCCATAACCCGCATCTACAGGTTATCATCTCCAACACTACCGAAATTGGTATTCAACTGGTACAGGATGATATTACACGGCACCCTCCTTTATCATTTCCGGGCAAATTATTAGCTTTGTTATACGAGCGGTATAAGGCTTTTGGCGCCAGTAGTAAAAGCGGATTAATTATCATCCCCACAGAACTCATTGTTGATAATGGGAAAAAACTCGAATCTATTGTTTTAGAACTGGCGCACCTCAATAAATTGGAACCTGCATTTATGGATTGGCTGGAAAGCCACAATCACTTCTGCAACTCACTGGTAGACCGTATTGTGCCGGGCAAACCACAGTCTGCTCAAAATGATATTTACGACCAGGAATCAGGCTATGAAGATGGCTTGCGTACCATCGCCGAGCCGTATTGTTTATGGGCTATTGAAGGTGATGAGAAGATTAAATCTGCACTATCTTTTGCCCAGGCCCACAAAGGTGTGGTGGTAACGCCAGATATCGGCATCTATCGCGAACTTAAGTTGCGTTTACTGAACGGCACGCACACTTTGAGCTGTGCTATTGCTTTTTTATCAGGCTTTAAAACCGTGAGGGAAGCTATGGATAATCCTGATTTTCTGCAATTCATTAATCAGCTGATGATCAATGAAATTGCGCCGGCAATCCCCTACGCTATCAAAGAGGAGGATAAATTGGCGTTTATTCAAACAGTGATTGATCGTTTCCGCAACCCTAATATAGCACATCAATGGCTGAGCATTTCGGCACAATATTCATCAAAAATAAAAATGCGGGTGTTGCCTTTGCTGCTTAATCATTATCAAAACAACAGCACTGTTCCCGAACGCTTTGCCTTTGGATTTGCAGCTTTTTTGAGGTTTATGAAAGTTACAGCCGGTGCCGATGGTAATTACACAGGCAGTATCAATGGCGATAATTATATGGTGACTGATAGTAATGCCGCCCTGTTTGCCAAAGCATGGAACAACCCTAAGACGGTAGTTAACCAAATACTAAAAGACACTACACTCTGGGGAACCGACCTTACCCGCCTGAAAGGATTTAAAGAAGCCGTAACCGAGAAATTAGAAACAATATTAGAGTTGGGCACATTACAAATATTAGCAGATATTGAATTAAAGAAATACCCAGATGAGACAATGGATATTAAAGGTGCATCCGGCAGATAACGTACTGGTTGCCCTTACCGACCTGAAAGCCGGAGAAGAAGTGAGTTACGAAGGCAACACTTATACAACTACGGAGTTTATACCCGCCAAGCATAAGTTTGCCATCAATGCCATCCCGGCCGGGGCAAGTATTACCATGTATGGGGTATTGGTTGGCAAGGCGCAATTTGACATAGCGGCAGGTGGTTTGCTGAGCACCGCCAATGTAAAACATGCCGCCAATAACTTTTTAACAGAGCAGCATCAATACAGCTGGCACCAGCCCGACAATAACAAATTTGCAAACCGCACATTCAATGGTTTCCATCGCAAAGATGGTAGTGTGGGTACGGCCAACTACTGGCTAATTGTACCGATGGTATTTTGTGAGAACCGCAATGTAGAGGTTTTGCAGGAAGCCTTAATCAAACCGTTGGGGTATGGGCGTAAAAAATCTTACGAATTAAAAGCGCAGAACCTGATCAATAAAATTAAATCGGGCGTAAGCGTTAATGAGGTATTATATACAGAGATTGAACCCGATATTGAGATAGAGGGGAATAGTAGACTGTTCCCTAATGTAGATGGCATCAAATTTTTAAATCATAGCGGTGGCTGCGGGGGTATTCGCCAGGATGCTATTACCCTTTGCGGACTCCTGGCTGGCTACATAACCCACCCTAATGTTGCGGGCGCAACTGTTCTTAGCCTGGGTTGCCAAAATGCACAAGTAAGTATTTTGGAGGAAGAAATTAAAAAGCGATCTCCCGATTTTAATAAACCGCTTTATATACTCGATCAGCAAAAAACAGGTACCGAGACAGATTTGCTTGATAAAGCTATCCGACAAACTCTTGCTGGTTTAATGACAGCTAATCAAAATATTCGCAAACCTGCACCGTTGAGCAAGCTGACCATCGGTTTGGAGTGTGGCGGTTCGGATGGATTCTCTGGTATTTCTGCCAACCCGGCAATTGGTTATACGTCAGATCTTTTGGTGAGTTTGGGTGGATCAGTGATCTTATCAGAATTCCCTGAACTTTGCGGGGTTGAACAAAACATTGTAGACCGTTGTATTGATCCCGAAAAAGCAGAACGCTTTACAAACCTGATCAGCACTTACAGTCAACGTGCAGAGGAAGCAGGTTCTGGCTTTGATATGAACCCCTCACCGGGCAATATTAAAGACGGGTTGATCACCGATGCCATTAAATCCGCAGGCGCTGCAAAAAAAGGCGGTACGTCCCCCGTTGTTGATGTTTTGGACTATCCCGAAAAGGTAACAAAGCCCGGACTCAATTTGTTATGTACACCGGGTAATGACGTAGAATCAACCACGGCCGAGGTAGGATCAGGGGCCAACATTGTTTTGTTTACTACAGGCCTAGGCACCCCTACAGGCAATCCGATAGCTCCCGTTGTTAAAATTGCCAGCAATACCACGCTTTATAAGCGCATGAGCGACATTATCGATATTAATACCGGCACCATTATAGAAGGAGAAGAAACGATTAAGCAGGCAGGCGAACGCATATTAGATTATGTTATTAACGTAGCCAGCGGCGAGATCGAGGTCAGCGCCGTGAAACATGGCCAGGATGACTTTATACCCTGGAAACGCGGGGTTTCTTTATAAACAAAAGGCCGCTAATCCATTTGGTTAGCGGCCTTTTCGTAAAGATATTTCACTTTCGCTTCCGGATTTTCAATTTTTTTAAAAAGTCTTTTTATCAGATCCGTTAAGCTATCTCAAATACCTGCAGCATTTTAAAGGTTAAAATTTAACTAAAAGCTTTTCAGAAACAAGTTTGCCATTGCTATAGTATTCAAAAAACCAGTTTTCGTTCATTTTAATTACAATACCGCTAACGGTATCATTACTGGCTATAAAGTAATTTTCTACCGAGGTTTTAAGAATGGTTAAAACTTTTTGGGGTGTGGTATCAATTAATTGGTATCCGTTGGGTATTGGCTGGGCATATAATGTTTTAACCTGCTGGGTTGTTTCTGTAGTTTTAGCAACTGTAGTTACCGGCGTTGTTTTTTCTGCTATCACCGGAGCAGTTGTTGCAACCGCTGTAGCTACTGCCTGTGTTGTGCTGCCGTTCGACCCGTTATATGCGTAAGAGACCTTATTTAATGAAGCAAAGGCTTCTTTCAAAGCCTCGTTGTAGCCTGTGCTGAAATCTTTATCCCGGCTAACGCCCGGGGCACCCTGAAATATAATACTACCGCGGCAATCTTTTAACACCAATATTAGTTTGGTTGAAAACATGCCACTTTTATCCGATAAATCGGCGTTGAGTGCGGCGCATTTATTATTAGCAATTTCGGCAGGTAATTCGGCATTGTCAAAAAATACGGTAAAGCCTTTACTCTCTAAAAGTTGCTTGGCGCTACTATTTAAAGAGTATTGGTTAATCTCCTTTTGAAAGCTAAATTTCTCTGGCACAATTACATATTTATAATTATTGATGGTGCTTTGCGAATAAGCTGCAGAACATATAAATAAAAAAAACACTAGAATATATCTTCTCATATAAAATTCAATTTAAACATTAACTTGATTTAAAATCCGGTAATAAAAAGCTAAAATTAGTATAATTTTAAAACATACTACAGAAGTTTAGGTCTTTCTAAACGCCGTTAAACTAATCCCCCTATGCTTCTTAAAGAACTTGTTTAAATGGCTTTCATCTGAAAATTTAAATTCTGAGACAATTTCATTAATCCTTATATCGCTAAATTTTAATTTATGCTCAATTAGCCGGAGTTTGTACCTGGCAATAAATGAGGAGAGCGTCTCTCCACTTTGCCTTTTAAAGTAGGTGCCCAAATAAGTTTCAGATAACCCAAATTGTTCTGCTATGATATTTGACCGCAATTTTTCGGGTAGATAAATATTGGTCTGGATATAATCTATGATAGAATGAATCTTGGCATCGGTATTAGCCTGGATATGCTCGGATCTCATTTTAGTAAGGTTTCTGGCTGTTACTGCAATAAGCGCATTTGCGAAATGTAGTATGGCATCTTTACTATATAAATCGTTGTTAGCAATTTCATGTATTAAAGCATGCGCTATATGTTTTACAATCGGTTCATCGGGCTTGTTTTTCAAAACGCATCCCATTACATGCGAGGCGTGGTATAGCACACATTCCATACAATTAACATTGTTCCAGGAAGAGTCATTTACATATTTTCTCGAAAATTTCACCAGCAAGAATTCAGTTGTGTTCTCAACCTGAAAATGATACTCATCATTAGGCGTGAGCAGCATTAAATTTCCTTCCTGATAAGAAATTTTGTTGTTATTAATATGCAAAAAACCAGATCCGGTAACCACATAGGCAATCTGAAAAAACGTTAGCTTAACTGTATACGTGCATTGCTCGTGCCTGCTATGCAATACCTCTACCAACTCGTTAAGACTCTCTCTTCGCATGCTGTAAATCTACCTAATTATAATAGATTAATACCTGTATAATGGTCAATCATCAGTATAATTTTGACAAAAAAATTAGAAGATGAATAATTCAATACACAAAAAAGAACATATCGGTTCACTAATCGCGATCTGCCTGGGGGCGCTAATGTTTGGATTCGAAATTTCGAGTGTGCCAGTTTCGCTACCCGTCATCGAAAAAGAGTTACACGGAAGTTTTAAAGACATTCAATGGATAATGAATGCCTATACCATTGCTTGTTGTACTGTATTAATGGCGGCAGGTACGCTAGCTGATAAATATGGACGAAAACAGATCTTCCTGTATAACATCGTGTTATTTGCCATCACTTCGCTTATCTGTGGATTGGCGCAGAACATGCCAACCTTAATTATTAGCCGCTTTTTGCAAGGGATGAGTGGCGGCGCCATGTTTATTTGCACAATTGCAAATCTTTCTAACCAGTTTCCGGAAGCCAGAGAACGCGCAAGAGCTTTTTCTGTATGGGGAGTAATTGTTGGAGTTGGGTTGGGATTTGGACCTATAATTGGCAGCGCCATTATGACCGGACTAAACTGGCGTTGGATTTTTTTAATACATGTGCCCATTTCTATAATAACAATAGTGCTCGGGTACCGATATATAACGGAATCAAAAGATAGCAATTCGCAAAAACTGGATATATGGGGGATTTTGTTTCTTGCCTTATCTGTATTTAGCCTCACCTATTTTATTATTCAAAGCCCCGAGGCAGGCTTTACAAGCACTAAGATGGTTTTAATACTATTGTTATCTATTCTGTGCTTTATCACATTTTTATTGGTCGAAAAGAAGAGCAATTATCCTATGTTCGATTTTTCGGTGTTCGGGATTAGTAATTTTTCGGGCGCTATAATGGGTTCCATCGGTATGAACTTCAGTTTCTGGCCTTTTATCATCTACCTCCCTATTCTTTTTCAAACGGGTTTTGGATACAGTGTTATTTTTACCGGGATTTGTTTATTAGCCTATACCCTACCATCTTTAGTAGTGCCACCACTGGCAGAATATTTAACATTGCGCTTTAAAGCAAAAATCGTAATTCCGGCAGGATTGTTTTTAATTGGAACAGGATTTCTATTAATGCGCTACGGCTGTATTGTTGAAAATGCAAGCTGGAAAACATTATTAAGCGGAATGTTGGTGGCAGGTATTGGGCTTGGTTTTACTAATACGCCTGTTACCAATACAGCAACCGGCGCTGTCTCTAACGACAGAGTAGGCATGGCTTCGGGGATAGATACAAGTGCCAGGTTAATAACCCTTGCCATTAACATTGCTGTAATGGGCTTTATATTGATCAACGGGATATTTCAAAATATTAAAAATGTGCTCCCGGGGCACACCAACATTGCAGAATTGCATAGCTTGGCAGAAAGAATAATATCAGGAAACAATCCGCTCGTCAACAAAATAGGCATCCCTGCTAATCAAATAAAGATAGTGCTTGCAGATGCATTTGGCAGTGTCTTATTGTTTGGCGGTGTAGGAGTGTGGGTTTTGGCATTATGTAGTTTTATATTATTTCGCTTGAAACAAAAAAGCTGATAAACTGAAAAAGTTTTAAAGACAAAAATACCTTGCTTTGTTTTTAACGTTCGGTAAGAATACCCTTTCTTTGTCCGATTAAAATAATATGAATAACATCAAAATTTTAGCAACCGAGATCCTATCGGATAATTGGTATACTTTAAAAAAGCTGACCTATGAAGGTACAAATGCCGATGGAACTGTAACAGTTCAAAGCCGCGAAGCATACGACCGGGGAAATGGGGCTACTATATTATTATTTAATAAGCAGGCACAAACGGTTATACTCACCCGCCAGTTCAGAATGCCAACGTTTATAAACGGCAACCCGGGCGGCATGTTAATAGAAAGTTGCGCAGGTTTGCTCGATAAAGATAATCCCGAAGATTGTATAAAGCGGGAAACAGAAGAAGAAACCGGATACCAGGTAACTTCAGTAAAAAAAATATTTGAAGCCTACATGTCTCCCGGTTCTGTAACCGAAATACTTTATTTCTTTATTGCAGAATATTCATCTGATATGAAAATAAGCGAAGGGGGCGGCATTGCCGAAGAGAATGAAAATATTGAAGTTTTGGAAATGCCTTTTGAAACTGCGATTGAGATGATTAGCACCGGCGAAATTAAAGATGCTAAAACCATCATGCTGCTTCAATATGCGCAAATCAACAATATTTTTAAATTATAGGTTGTTGTTTGAGAATTACATTTATAAGATAACCTTTTTAGAAGTACATCTTATAAATGTAATTTATTAAAATTCTTAGCTGGTAATTGCCATTATTCCAAGTCTTTTGATTTATACCAATCTATGTTCATTGGCAGCTACCAGTATTTCGGGCAGGTATTTTTCAACGTAATTTTCAAATGTATCCTGGCCAGAATTTACAGCACGCATGCCACCTGCCAATACAATCCGTATGTTTTTTATCCCCATATAGGCCAAAACACATTTTAGAAACCCGCTGGCATAATCGCACTGCTCTTCGGGTGCGCCAGGTGTGTAAAATCTTCCAGATGCAATAATAATAGTGGTCGGCTTGTCATTTAGCATGCCGCCATCAAGGTTATAAGTATGTTTAAAACGCACCACCTGGTCAAAATAAGCCTTCAAGTTGGCCGGCACGGTGAAGTTGTGCATCGGTACCCCTATTACAATCTGATCGGCTGCTTTCAACTCATTTACCAACGCATCAGAGACGTGCATCTCGGCCAGCATTTCGGGCGTTTGACTTTCGGGCGGAAAAAACGCCCCTCCCAACCATGCCTGGTTGATGTATGGGAGCTCTGTTTTCATCAGATCGCGGGTTATCAAGCGGCCATCAGGGTTGTCAATTTTCCATTGTTCAATAAATTTATCGCTCAGCACACGGGATAGTGAATTATCAATTCTAGGGCTGCTTTGAATGTTTAAAAGCGTAAGCATAATTGTTATTTTGTTTTTGTATTAACAAAAGTACGCGAGGTTATAATACGAAAAGTATCAATAAGTATCATATATTTGCTTATTCGTATTAAAGAATGGATGCCTTAAGTACCTTAATAGAAGCCACCAAGCTCCAGGGCGTAGTTTACAGTAAAATAGTTAACCACGCACCCTGGGGTATCGATGCTTTGCAGGATAACAATTCGCAATACTGGCGGCTTGTAAGCGGTGCATGCTTCATCGGCCTGCCCAACGGTCAGCTTATTGAAATGCAGGAAGGCGAGCTGGTATTTATCCCACATGGTTCTGCACATTGGATAGCCGATAAACCCGGCAGTTTACGCATATCGGCAGCTGATTATGTAAAAGCCCGACTGGCCGGCATCCCTATTTTTGGAGGTGATAGTGCCGAAACTACGCTTATAGGAGGCCATTTCCATTTCGAAGACGGGCTTATCCACCCATTTTTAAAAGATCTGCCTCAAATTATCCGTATACCAAAATTTGAAACCGAGCGCCAGCTTTTGTTGCAACAAAATATTCGATTAATTTGGGCCGAATTAAACAATGACGAACAAGGCAGCAGAGCCATGTTAAAGGCTCTTGCCGAAATACTTTTTATCCAGATTATAAGAGCCTATCTGGAACAGGATATTCCCGATATCGGTTTCCTGGCTGCATTAAAAGACACACGGATCAGTAAAGCACTCAAGCTTATTCACGATTCGCCCGGAAGCGACTGGACCATGGAATCACTGGCGGATAGCGTTGGCATGTCAAGGTCTGTTTTTTTTAACCGCTTTAAAAACCTGGTAGGTGAAACCCCATCAAATTATTTGACTGCCTGGCGTATCCGGAAAGCTAAAGAACTATTGGTAACCGCCAACACAAAGATCATAGATATTGCTGCGAGTGTAGGATATCAGTCAGAAGCAGCGTTTAACCGGATCTTCAAAAGTAAAACGGGGAAAACTCCGGCTTTATACAGACGAGATTTTAAATAAGAAACCTGTTAGCAATAACTATATAACGTTAGCGGATGCAGCGACGAATATTCTAAAGATTAGATTTATTGATAAAGCCTCAATTAAGAGTTATGCTGATCAAGTGATTAACATAATCAATAGCTTTACCGCCCTGTTGCTTTATCTCCGTGCAGCGTCATTACAGTACTGGTTGCAAGGGCCACGGTTTTATCTTCTTCATTTTTAATTTCACAGCTATAATGCGTAATTGTTTTGCCGCTTTGCAGCGGCTTTGCTATAGCCCGAAGCCTCGACTTCCATACAGGCCTGTAGAAATTGATCTTAAATTCTATTGTCGTGAACGACTGCCCCTCCTCCATCAAAGTTGAATGTGCAGTGCCAATGGCAGCGTCCGCCAGTTCACAAATCAAACCGCCATGTACGGTACCCTGCTGATTGCCGTGTATAAGCGTATCAGCATCAATTGAGACGGTGGCCGTCCCTCGGTCTATAGCTGTGATATCGATGGATAAAGTGCGGGATATCGCTGTGGGATACTTCATATGGCTCTCCATATCTGGCATGAGCGTTCCGGCTAAGTGGTGCTTAAGGTAATCTAAAACTGATATCTTCGGCATAATACAACGTCTATAAGGCTTTTTGTAAATTAAATTCGGCTTTTATTCGTGTTAATTCTCCAAGCAATTTCGTGGTTTCTACTGTATGCTCTTTATTTAAACTTTTTGCAATTTTTAAAACTGCAAAATTCAACGTCTCTATTTCGGTGCGTCTATGATTTTGGATATCCTGCAATGTTGATATCAACTGGCCATCAGAAGACTTACTAATTTGCAATAGCGCCCCCTCCACCTCAATGGCGTTAAGCAAAATACCTTTGTCTTTGGCAATGCCTATACACTCTTCTATCACCTTTCGGCCTATTTGCAACGCTGCTTTATCGCGATGAAATATGCCATTATCTACGTCAAGTAAAGGGCAAATAGAATTAAAAACGCAATTAATGATCGCTTTTTTCCAGACAGTCGCCTCAATGCCGGGTTCAACTTTAAAACCAAACATGGGTGTATTCAGTATATCAACAATGTGGTTTAAAAGATGGGGAGCTCCTTTGATTAACCCTATCGGACAACTAGCAACTGGTTTAAATCGCACAGTTGTCTCATTAATAGACTGACTGGTAACAAAAAGTACGCACCTGTAAACCTGCAAAAAATTGTTATCAAGAAACGGCTGTTCAATACCTAACCCGTTTTGAAACAGTACTATCGGCGAGTGGCTAATCTTATCTTTAAGAACAGCCGAAAGTTGTTCATTTCCGTATGATTTACTTGCAAGCACAACGATGCCATTTAAAGAAGAATATTCTGCCAGTGTTGTAATTTCTATATCGGCTTCTTTAATAATCCCATCTGCAAACTCAACCCGAATACGTTCAGTTCTCCTAACTCCTTCACTTATAGTCCCCCTTATCAATTCAACATCTCTGCCCGCTAATTTGAGGCAAACCGCGAGCACTTTTCCAATAGCACCCGCGCCAATGATAAATACTTGATTTAAGCTATCATACATAAGATTAAAAATAATTTTCAATATAATTCTTAGGTAATCCAATACCTAATTATATAGCCTCACACAAAGGCCAGGTCAAAATTGACGAAAATTGAATTTAGATAACAGGTACAGTTTTGTTAAATCTAATAGTAGCAGAATGAAGTTTATTTACCGGGCTTGGCGGGTGATATTGCGATTCAACGAGGCACTAATCAATGCCTGGAACAGCCGCTCTGAAACTCCATGTATTTATTTGGAAGTTTTAATAGATGTTAAAATATCATATTGATTGTTAACATCTATAAATAAATTTCATACCGTTTTAGAGATTAGATATCGCTTGCGCCTGCGAAACAAATAACCTATGATAAGTGTTATGATCATATTGACTATTTGACTAAACCAGCAAATCGTTGATATAATGCTGTGGGGCTGGCTTCGTTTTTCGGCGCATATTTGCCGGCGATAATTGAAATATAGATCACACGACGGCGGCTCTCCTCGCCTATTACAGTCGACTGTGCAACCCGGTGCCATAAACGCCCGTCGTGAATGGTTATATCCCCCGCCTTGGGTATAATCGCAACTTCATGTTCATCGGCACGATGATCTAAAAAATACCGTTTCCGGAAAAGCATACCGTATAAACTTTGTTCATGTGTGCCCGGCAATATTCTTAAACCGCCATTTTCTCGTTTCAATGTGTTTAAGTGAATGCCCAGATTAAGCATTGGGTTTAATTTTGTGCCCTGAAAAATATCACGCAGGCCATCTGTATGCCAGCCCATTTTAGTAAAACTGCTTTGCGTTGAATTTACATAATGGTTAAATACCATACCGTCTTTTTCATGTGTTCCTAACCGTGCACCTTCACCTACCAAACTTAACAGTGTCTGAAAACGGGGATCCAATGTAAATTCATCGAGCAATGGATGTTGTTGATTAATGAAAGCAAAACGCTGAACAATTGGGCTGCCATCTATATCTTTTCCGTATTTAATCGGCACTCCGTTCACTTTTTGAACTTCGTTGGCAAGCCATCTTTGCTGTACTTGTTCAGATGCTTTGATGATGGCATCAACGGTATCTTGCGTGATAAAATCTTTAAAATGTATAAAACCGTATTGGTTAAAAAAGTCTTTTTGTTCGTTGGTAATGGCTGCCCCTAAGACAAACCTTGGATAGTTAGTTAACATAATGATGTAATTACTAATGATAAAATAAGAATGCTGTAACTGCGTGTTGGCAGAAATTAAACCGGGAAGTTTAACAACAACAGCAACACCTGTCCTTCTGAGAAAAGGAGATTCGCATGGGGCGAACAAAAGCTATTTGGGTGTTATTTATCAATGTATATTAAATCTATATACTTAATAGATAATACAAATATAAGCGTAGTTTTTTTCTATCAAAATTTATTTAAATTAATTCTTAGCGATCGTACAAGCCGGCCGCAATCTTTTCAATTAATGCTTTAGGCAAATATCGGGCACCGATTACGGATAGTTTATTCAGAAACCCAGGTATGATTTCTGCTTTTTGGGCAAACATTTCTTTTAGAGCGACAGTGGCCACCTCGATTGGCTGCATATTAAATTTATCAGCCAGTTCGGCCAGTGCCGACATTCCGGCGCGGTCGGCAAATCCGGTAGCCGTTGGGCCAGGACAAAGACAGCTTACAGATACCGTTGTATCTTTCAGCTCGTAGCGCAATGCCCGGCTTTATGATAAGATAAATGCCTTGCTTGCCGCGTATAAAGCTAATGTAGGTACAGTCTGATATGCGGCCGTACTGGCCACATTTAGTATACAGGCCTGTTTTTGTTGTTTCAATAAGGGCAACAACTGGTGTGTAAGATCAGTTACCGCACCAATGTTTAGTTGCAGCATGTTTTGTTGCAGGCCGAGATCCAATTTTTCAAAATCACCCCACAATCCATAACCAGCGTTATTTACCAAAATGCTTAATGACTGCATACGCGTATAACACCACTCGGCTATATGCTCTGCCGCATTAGCTATGGAAAGATCGGAAGCTATATACTTTGCCTCTACATTATATTGCACTTCAATTTGTTCAGCCAACAATTTTAATTCATTTGACGACCGGGAAACTAATAATAAGGAGTATCCTTATTGTGCCAACAAAATGGCAATAGCTTTTCCAATACCTTGACTGGCACCTGTGATTAGCGCATATGTTTTTAACTCTTGCACAGAGTCAAGAATATAAAAAATGATTTACTAAACCTTCGACAATTTATTTTATAAACTAAAAACTAGCGGACACATACGGATCAGTCTGAAAAGTTGTGGGCTTGATTTATTTAGGCATAGATATTTTGCAGTCTGAACAGAAAGAAAGTTGTATCCCTAACGCCTCTTGAGGTAGCACGGAAAGCTTTTATTTTAGCA
>Ga0116227_10002606_pt1 | contig 40733 bp, 33 predicted proteins | sample S1TSphgellanicum_FD_89693 | JGI IMG/M metagenome (GOLD analysis project Ga0116227, IMG submission 89693) | Host-associated microbial communities from peat moss isolated from Minnesota, USA - S1T2_Fb - Sphagnum magellanicum MG | ecosystem: Host-associated > Plants > Peat moss > Unclassified...
AAAACCCATCAAAAAAAAATTTAAAAAAAAAAAAAACAAACAAACAAACAAAAAAGAAAAAACAAACAAACAAAGGTCCGGGCAGTTTAACTGACACAGAAAACAAAACCCATCAAAAACAAAAAAAAAAGGTTCGGGTAGTGCCTAGAAACTGCCCGGACAGACAGACGGACAGACATGTAGCTTTAATATATAAGATGGATTTAAAACATAAAGTTGTATTCAACATTTAACATTTCCAATTTTCAATTATTTATGTTAAAATAAACTTTAATGGGAATCATAATAATAATTATGGATGAGTTTTTTTTTTTAAATGAACTACTAAATTTTTGAATTTATTACACAAGGAAAGTGAAAACTATGGACTCAAAAAAATGTGATACTAATGTTTAAATAAAAAATAAGCCATCGTCAAATGAAAATTTTAAAATAAAATGCATGGAAACTTTTCAAATACAAGAATTTTTTAATTTAAAATATTGGTTTTTTTTTAAAAAATTCACATTAAAATCTCCAAGCTTTTTCCATGCATTTTTTACCAATCGCATATGTAGGGATGTTTATAAAACGATCTACCAATATTTGTGATCAAAAGCACATGGGATAATTATAATATTTATTATTTGATATTTATTATAATTATTTAGAAATTAGCTATTATAATATGTGAATTTTTCAAAACGTCAAAAATGAGCCACCTAACCAGCCTTATACCCTATTGATGCTTGAAAGGTCCTCTTTGTTTTTTTGTTTTCTTTGGGTTGCTTCCAAAGGGGTGGGAACCTTCAATCTCCCCACCTTCCATTTCTTTCTCTTCTTTATTGCTTTTGCTTGCAAGATGCAAGGAGCTTGAATTATTTTTATTTTTATCTTTTTAATGTTGTTCTACTTGCAAGAGTATGGGAAGCTTGAAGCTCTCTACTATTTTGTTTTTCTTTTTTACCCAAGGGGTCCAAGCTTCTAATTTATTATTTTCATTCATTTTTATTTATTATTTTGCATACAAGAAGGTGAGGAGTGAGGAGCTTGAAGCTCCCAACTCTTCTTTTTTTAATACCTTTTTTCATTGATTCTTATAAAAAGTTGAAAGTTTCAAGCTCCTCACTTTGTTTTCTAATTTTATTTTATTTCCATGCAAAGGTCTAGCATGTTCCTTCAAGGAATTTGTATTCATCTATTTCTTCTTTTTTTTGTTAGAATGTACCATGGCACATTTTTATACATATTGTTTAACCTTTTGGTGCAAATGCAAAGTACATATGCACTATGTGTATTTGGATTAGGGGAAAAAAACAATAACAAATAAAAACACTCTTGAAATTTCATAAATGATAATATGAAAAACAAATGTGAGTAATGTTGTGGGAACCATTGACAAGTACATAATTCATTATCATAAAAATGAATGATTTTAAAGAAATGCAAGTATTATGTTCAATCTCACTTAAAGAATTAATGTTTGGACAACACATTTGGTAATGCAAACAACCCTAGAAACATTGAAGTTTGAACAATAATGAAGGTATTTCAAGTAGAGTTTGTAAAAAAAATTGAAAGTATCGCAAATCTCGTTACAATGTTAGATTGGAGATGATACAAAAGCTAAAGGTAATGCAAACACCCCTACCTTATCATATTATAATTTGCATAAAACCATATGATATTGCACTCCCCAAAAAAAAAGTCATTTTCAATTACGATTTGCAAAAGACTAAATGTATTGCACTACCTTGGCCATTTTTTCCATTTGCAATTATAATTGTAAAACATGAAGGTATTCACTTTGCCATTCTACAATTGTGATTGTAGTTTATAGAAAATATGATTTTAAATTTTATAAGATTTTAATGAAGGTATTGCATTTTGCAAACTACATTTGGTTTAGGTCCTTTCTTATATATGGGCAAAAGTATTGTAATACCTTGGCAACTTCAACACGTGATTGTCAAATAAGTGATTAATTTTGAAGATTTCAAGAATTGAAAAATAGAATATTTCCAAATATAACTAATTTTCCTTCACAATAAAAATTTCTTAGAGGTTTTTTTTAATTTCAATATTTTTAAAAATAATACAATTTGTGTCAAATCCATGGAGGTACTATGGTAAAGCCCACATGTGCAAGTATTGCAATGTGCCTTTGGGCACTTATTTCAATATCTACACTCAAGGTTAACATTTTATTATCATCAAAACATAGCATAAATCAAGGACAACAACGTGCAAACATGTTAAAATAGACCCAAAAAAAAAACATGGATATCCACTTTTATCTTATATCATGCATATGAAAATAGTGAAATAACATCGAAATGGGTGGAACTATGATATAAAACCCTCTCTCCCCCCTATTACATTTGTGCATATAGATTTCTAAAAACTAAAAAAATCAATATTAAAAATAAACTAAAACTTTCCCCATTTATTGGATGGTAAATTCATGACCATGGAGCCTTCAACACAAAATATTCAATGAAATATACTTATATTAGGTTAGGATATTGTTAAATTTTGTATTTTCAGCATCCCCATCATTTATTTATTTAATTATTTATTTATAATTTCCAGTAGATTGCTTCAAGATAATACAAATGTCCTCTTTATCTTGATTTCAAATAGTTAGATGTTTGTAATATTTACATTTTACATGGTGCCAACATCAAGTCTTTTGTGGGGTCAATATGTTTATCTCATGGTTAATCTAATAGAGTAGGTAGGTAAGTGGGGCCATGTAAGTATGACCATGTGCAATGGGTGGTAGGTAGGTAGGTGGGAGGAGACAATTATTTATTTATTCTTTGTGCAATACCTTTGTCTTTTGACGGTGGCATCCATATATAGATAATGAATAAGTAAGTAGGTTGTTATGTAAATCGAAACAATGTACCTTTTAATTGCTGGACAAGGGGAGGAAGGAGGATAGTAGGAAGGATGGTAAAAAATAGGGAAATTTTTTGCACAAAGTAGGTACATGTAGGTAGAACATTAAATAAAATAATTGTGTTAAACATGGGTGGTGGGCTAAAGACAATAATTTTATAACAAGAACATCTAATTAAATCACCATACATCGAAACTAGTGTGTTTGTGAGTGTTGGTTCACTCTACTTGGTGTTATTCAGTTTTATTATGATTTAAAAAAAAAGTCTTAAGGGGCCCAAGGTCAAGATGGACATTTTTTAGTTTTTGTGTTGCAATCATAATTAGCAAAACTAATGAAGGTCATTTTCAACTTTGGAGGCATTGTTGTGTGCTTGATAATGTTCTTTTGTGGGTGGTGCATGGTGGCAATGAATGATGGATGGTACAAAAGAATGATGAAGGTGTTCCAACTTTCAAAGCATTCATCGATAGGTGATAAAAGGTGAAGGTGTTGAACTTGGTGAAGAAAGGTCAAAAGGAAAACAAAAATTGACAACAAATTCAAAGGTGTTGTAACAAGTACAATGCAAAAAAAATTTGGGAAGGAAAATGTTGGCTAGTGAATACATGCAAAATCCATAAAACATGAATATAAGAACATTTTGGTATCATGATTAAGCTTGAAATTTAATTCATATTTTGATATTTATTACCACACATAGACTACATTGTATTTTCTTTATGATGACCATAAGCTTGATATAAACACTTAGAACTCTTATTTTGATTGCATTGATTATGAAATCTTAATCAATGAAAGATAGGAGGTGTGTCAATTGACATTTTTAAAGCAATCATTTTATTGGTCATGTTATAATATATTGTGTCTCAATATCATTAGCAACTACATCTATGCCAGGATTGAATTAGAAATGTTGTGAGGGATTGATGAAAGTTGGAGACAAGATTGAATCATTCACATGTTGCATTGGCTTTGGTTTGTGTATGAAACCAATGTTAGTTGTCTATGAAAAGACCATGTTCATTTGTCTTTTTGGTATTAAAGCCAATTTTATCAAAATGTCATGTGAAATTGTTGGGTCATTGATTTCATGTGTTATTTTACAAGTGAAAGGTGAAAGAAAACTAAATTGAATGCAATTAAATGAACATGATTCTTTTTATATGGAGGGTAAAGGTTTGTGACATGTTATTCAAAGACAAAAACATCTATAAGTTATGAAGGAAACAACTCATAAAGACCACTAAGGCCATTACAAATTGATTGTGAAGAAGTGTGCATGGCAAAAAAGGTAGATGAATCCTCATGATCTTTTCCCGTTGCAAGGACCTAGGTGTGATAGAATTATAAGGATCATTGGCTTTGCAATATTATTAGCAAAGGGGGATAGATCTTCAACAAAAATATTGGGAAATTGATGGTGAACATAATACACAATGTGTACCTAACATATGTGAGTTGATATAGTTGAAGACAAACAATGTGAAAAAGGCATGTGTATGAACATCACTTAATCAATTTGAAACAAGGCATCATTTTTCATCCTAATTTGTTAAAACTTGACGTTGTAATGAAAGCACATGAACATAATGATATAATGCATGTAATAGGAAACATAAAGGTGCCTCACACTACTAAATGCATGACGCACCTTTATGTGCATATTCATGTTAAGGAGTTATACCCATGAATTTTTAAAGAATTTTTTGACGGTCATTTTAAAATTTGGGGCATATAATGAATCCATATGTTGAAAAATTACATTTTAAAGTATATTTATAATAATATGTTGACTCAATAAATTCCAACCAAAAAAAATGTAAATTGAAAAAAACATAATCAATCATGAATGTGATGAAAGTCCTTTTACTTACAAAGGACTAAACATAAATATCAAGTTATGACATGTAACAATACAAGTTTTATGAACTATTAACCCTAGACATCCACTTAAATGATTTAATATTTGATTATGGTATAGTATTTCAATAGTTCATCAATAATCTAGAATTTTTTCATTGTCATGTGTAACAAAATTGCATTTATGACATCCTAAGTGGTATTCCTTACCACGAAGACACTTAAATATAAAATGGTTATTTGTTGAAGGTCATTGAATCAATTATATGTTGAAACAACATGATGTGAATCAAATATTAAATGTTTGTCTTTGATAACGAATGAAACATGAAGTCAAAATGGAATTTTCCAACATAGATGAAACCAACTACACTTGAAAGTGATTGACCAATCACTAATTATAGATTAATGTGTTAACAATTAGATAAGTTCAAACTAAATATGGGTTTTTTGAATATTTTCTTTTTGATTGATAAGGTGTTCTAAAATTGAAATAGGAAGTGAGCATGAATATGTAACAAGATGTGACACGTGGTTGGACATAAAACAATACATAATAATTGATTTTCATTTGGAAACACAACAAATGAATGATTTTTATGGTCTTATGGTTTAATTTCAAGATATTTTTGTATGAAATAAAGCCCAACTACAAGAAATCATAGTGTATTTGATTGGAAAATTAGACAAAAAACCAATCATTTTGACATGTGGTCAATTTGACCACTTAGTCATATTGGACAAATTGATTTGAACACATCCAATTTGATTAGTGATTTTTTTTACTAACCACAAGATGGCATATTTTATCAGTCAAATTGGATAAAAAATTGGGCAACTAAAAAAATAAAACATAAAATAGTTCAAATTTAAAATATAAAAATGAAATTAATTAATTAATAGTAAGTACCTACCTACCCACCCACCTGTGACCTACCTACCCACCATGGCCTCCTATTCACCTATCCACAACCCACCTAAGTATTACACATTTACACACATGTACAAGGTATATATACAAATATACATACTCCACATAATATATGTTTGTAAAAAGGATTGAACCTTGGTTTCCTTGGTTCCACACCAATGTTTTGGCCATCAAAGCACCCCACCATTTTGTTAAACAATATGATATTAAATGCATTTAACATGTTTCTTTGAACTTTCATAAAATTTGTTGTTAATGTGTATAACAACATTTGAAAGTTTCAAGTTTTTCAAAAATAGGTAAGTAGGTACCTAACTAAATAAATAAATAGATACACATGCCTATCTACTTATGTTTTTAGATGTACAAACCTATTTATATAAATTTAGGTAGATATATAGGTAGATAATAGGTAGGTATATGTAGGTATGTACGCAGATAAATAAGTGAATCAGTAGGTGGCCTAGTAAGCATAACAAGTAGGCTAACTAATCAAATTAATATGGCCAATTTGATTAAACATGGCTATTTAATATGACTAGGCCATGGGCATCTTGATGAACCATTTAAAAAATTTGTCCTTCTTGATTAGATGTACAATTTAACATTTGGTCAAAATGGTCATTTTAATCAAAAGAACCACGTGTTTTTCATGCCCCATGTCTTTAGTAAAAGTGGACACCCTTTTGGTCAATGTGAACACTTTAATCAAGTTGAACCTTTTAAAAAGTTATGATTTTTTGTAGTGAAGGAAAATGGGTGTGTTGTAGCACCTATGTTACCCTTACAAACCCATAAGGATATTTCTTTTGCATGGACCCGTACATGCTTACAAGTTTTTGAGGAATTCAAAATGGGGTGAGTGAATGCACCAATTTTAATACAACTGATATTGTTAAAAATTATTTATGTTCAATGTTGATTAATCGCCCATGTGAATATAAAGAGTGGTGTTGTGTCAAAAAAAGGGGACAAACACAAATGATATAACATATTCAAACAAAGGCCTATGTAAGGTTCAAAGAATTTGCCACCAAATGGTTGAAGAATGTTATGTTCTAGTTTGGGGCATTCTACATTTTTTTTAGTAATTTGGTTGCACACCTTTTTTGTAACACATATGAAAAATAAACCATTAGAAAAGTTGGCCACAATTTCAAATACATGTGGTAAGTGATGACATTGGGTGGATATGACTTTAGATTTTGATGATGATGAGTTTCATAATGAGATTCAAAACATGAGCATGTAAGGTGTGTCCACTAAAAATAAATCTTTTAGATGGAAAGGACGAAGGTACGATTCAAATGATTTGGAGAAAGTTAACAATAACATATGGTTGCAAGTTGAATATTATTTCAAATTGAACCATGGGTAATTACATGATTTGAAAATTACTTGGGTCTTATAGCTAAAACAAAAATTACAACATTATTTGTTAAAAAACAAGCACAAGCTTTAACAAGGAAAGACCCTTGAGTTCAACAAATGGATATTGAACAATTGTTTGAAGTGAAAAGACCAATTAAACATATCAAGATGTGGCCTAACAAAAAGGAACAATGGGAGATGATGCATATGGCTTAAACACAATGAAAATATAAGGTTTAATACTTTATTTATAGTTATAGATATAATATTTATAACTAACTGGGCCTTTTGGCATTCCAAATATTGATCCACAACTATTAGCATGTATTTATATATTTAATTATAGGTAGATATAAGATTTAAACCTATATCATATTATTTTAATAAACGCCATTTTGAAATAATTTGTAGATTTGGTGTGCCCAAATATATGTTAATTCACAACCTTAACATGGAGGTAAGTAAGTAGATCATACAAAGGTGAAAAATATAAGTAGGTATGTATGTAGGTAGGTAAATAATAGGTAGGTGGGTGGGTAATATGTAGGTAAGTAGTTAACTAAATAAATAGGTGGATAAGTAGGTAAGAAGTAGATACGTAGGATAGTAGACCATGTTATATTTCATTAAATATCATTGATCATCTTGATTAAATGTTCAACTTAATTAAAGATCATTGATCGTTTAAACCAAAAATCATTGGCCATTTTGATTAAATGTTCAATTTGATTAAAGACCATTGTTCATTTTAACTAAAGATCATTGGTTATCTTGATTAATTATTCAACTTGACTAAAGACTATTGACCATTTTGACTAAGGTTATACAAATTAACTATGTGTATTTATTCAAATGAATCATTATAGTCAAGTTGACTAGTCAACAAATACATGTGTCATTCAAGCCTTGACCTTTAGTAAAAATGTACATGTTCATTTTGTTTTTGAGAAGCTTTTTGTTAGGTGATTACATGGTGACAATGAATGAAAAGATATAAAAGGAATAATGATGGTGATAGTAAAGGTGTTGAATTTGTGAAGAAAGGTGGATAACAAAGTGTAACAAATGTGGAGGTGCAGTAGAAATATTTAGTGAACAAGCTTTCTTTGAAGGATGATGTTGGTTAGTGGGTGTGTATAATCCGTAGTAAAGCAAAGAGGATAGAAAGGTTTTGGTATGGTGATTTAAATATTGAATTTAAAGGACTTTGATATCTATTAACATAGAGAGATTACATTTTATATTTCCTTCTTCATGACAATGAACAATGGAAGAGTTCTCACGATGATTAGATTGGCTATAAAATCTTGATCAATAAAAAAGACTAGGTGGCTTGTGATCTCCCTTTTTATGCACATTTTCAGAGCTGATTATTTTGCTCATTTAATTGTAGTCTATTGTGTGTGACTGTGTTGACGTCATGAACAAGTAGATTTGTGTCAATATTAAATTGGAAATGCTAAGAGGCCTGGTGAGAGAATAGGTACAGTAGGCCAAGTGAGGTAGAGTTGTTAGTGGGTTGCGCTGTTTTCTGTCAATGTATGAGGCTATGCCAATTTTCCAAGAAGAGATAATGTCCACCTCTTTTTTTTTAACCACTGTTTTATTGCATTGAAGCTTTGGTAGCTTTTCATAAACTATTGCCTATCCTTACTATCAAAAGACAGTGGATTTTTTGACTCTACACAATGGGACTTCAAGGGAGAGACGACGAAATGATGTAGTTTTCATTTGGTCTCACGTTTTGAGGAATGTTCACCATGTGTTCGATTGAACTAATGAGTACACTTTTAGGGGACTTCCTCCAACACTTTTTTTTGGATTGTTATTGGTTTGCATTAGCTGTCAAGGCAGAGCCATCAGTGTGATTAGCAGCTTGTTTCTTTTTATTAACTATCTTGACTTTCTTCCCTCGTCAGATTTGTAAAACTATGCAAGTTTATAACATAAACACATCGTTCATGCCCCTAAAATGGCAAAGAACACAGGTAGGCACAAAAATTTCTTGCAGGCAATGAGGTGAGGCAGCTTGCACCCACGGTGGTCAGATTTTTTTTCATTTGGGGAGGGTGGGAATGTTGAATTTTCTGTTCCCATGAAGTTCTCAACAGGTTCCCAATACATTCTTCAAGTTCTCAACATCTTCCCCAACATGTTCCCAATAGCTTGAGTATCACTTGTTATGACGAGCCAATCAAAGATGGCAATCACAAGAGAAAAAAATTTGAACTTTGAGGGTCCCCAAAACTATTTAATGAGAGTCACAATATACTACCATCTATGTACAAGTCCATAATATCTACCTGCTCCATTAGATAGAGAAACAAGACTATAGCTGAATTGGTCAGTGGTGCTTCATAGGTTCATAAGAACTGCCCCCATGACCTGAACCTCAAGATGAGTTAGATACTTTGCTGATAAAGTATGTACTAGGATGTGTCTTACAAGTCTATGGTTATTTTGGAAATTGCATGGATGGACCTTATGCCAACAGTTTCATCAACACAAATGTTAACTCATATTCCACTCATAAGGTGTGTAGATCAAACAACAAACAAGGGAAACCCTTAATCTGGTATGTCTACTCCAAAACTTGAAAACCCTAATAATGTTTGGAGATGGTGCCACTTCCATTCACTTGACCTACCTTTTCACAATTACAGGGAGTATATTATTTCTCATCAATTCTTGCTTCCATGCCATAGTGTTTTTGTTCACATGTCTTTCAAGGAAATGAAAGCATGAAAATCATAAGCATTGTGCAAATGGTGACTAACAAATTCTAGATGCATTATTTTTTGTTATCCCTTTTATGGGTGTACATGGTACGTTCTTTTAAATCATGGTGTTGTGAAGATTATGGTAGTGTGAAAATTAACATGGTGAAGAAGATGGCCAGAAGATTCAGATCCACTCACTTTTGTTGTGGAGTCATTGTAGTTATACAAGGTATGTTTTATGTCCTCTCTACAATTTATGTTCTCCATAAGCCAATGGTGTTGTAATTTACCTCTTCAGGTATTAATGCCAAAGGTGAAATTTAATGTTGAAGGTGCAACTTTGGAGCAGCAAGGATAAAACCCAAGTTACATTGGGAACTGGAGTTTGTTCATTTGAGATATGGGTGAGGATTATACAGAAGTAATATCTCCATCGATTCCTGCAATGAGAAGAATCTAATCACAGCCAAGGCTAACACAAATACTGGCATAGTGGATCCATACCTGCAACACAATCTTGAAGAACTTACATTACAGGTGCCTATAGCCAAGCATGCAGTCACATGGTGAAGTCCAGTAAGGCACCAACATTAGAAAGCTGCCTCCTAGAATGCAGCCCACCCGGCTGATGAAATACATGGACAAATGCTACTTACTCAAAAAGCATCATAACACAACCGTCCTTGCACCTTAGTTACACCATTCAGGGTCTTCGTGGTTCCTTGGACTTCTCATCAAGTTCATTCACTACATCTCTCAAAGCTGGAACTCTGACAGCAAGTGTCTTGTACAGCCGTGTATAGCGTGCCCTAGTTCCATCTGCTGTGCGTGCCATTGCAAGCTGACAAAAAGACTCTGGCAGGTGACAAATGGTCTGTCTGATCTCTTCCACTGAGAGGCCAGCAAGTATTGATGGCATAGGAACCACTGCCACAATCTCTTGTCCATTCTTATCCTGCATTTTAGCCTGTGCTTTCACAACAAGCTCACTTGATGAGGTCGCCCCACATTTGATGACAAATGGTGTTGCTGAACCATTGTTGAACTGCAGAACACTCCATTGCACAACTTCTCCTGCTTCAGCATTTGATCCATCCTCCCAGTCTCTGCAGACTTCAGCAGGATTTGAGATATCATCCATTGTCCCAATTCGTGAATGACGAGATCCCTCTTGTTGCTCTTGAGTTGACTACAAACATACGAGCAAATAACAAAGAGTCATGTGTTAGGTGACACGGCAGGTGTTGCTCAATTGGCAGCTAATATTTCACAAGTGTGAGTGGGTGACATATGAATAGTTACTAAGATTTAATGACAAAACAGCAATCGTACCTCAACCACTTTGCGAGCTTCTGCAATGAATTTCTCGGCACAGTGATGGTCAATAGGAAGGAGAGTAGACATGTGGTCGACAAGAGAGTCCAGACGCATCAGAAGACTTTTCTTCTTGGTTGCATTCACTGCCTTAGCAGATACTTCCCGTTGAATTTCCTGCATATTTTTATTGTCATCGTCCCGACACAATTTGAATAAGAGGCCGGTTGAGTAATAAATCATAATCATGCCTGGAATATAAGAAGCCTTATGCATTAAGAACAAGACCCACCTCAGCCTGTTTGTAGATATCCTCCAGAGATATTAGTGATGCCACTCGTGTATCCTCAGTCGCAGTTGATGGGTTGCTAGGAGGGGATCCACCTTCATCCTTTGTCAGAAGAGCCTCATCAGTTTTCATTTGTTGCAGAACCTGCCATCATGAATGCACATCTGCATTCAACTCCACTGACCATACAGAAGCAAGTTGAGACCAAAGAAAAACCCCTTCCAGTCTGTTCCCTGAGAAGCTCTCTCTCTCTCTGTGATGACAATAACCACTCTAAAGAACTGAAACTCAACAAAGTTAAACCTTTCGACGCTTGTGCTCAACTGACTCCAAGGCTGAACGCAATTTTGTCATCTGACTGGCATCCTCTGCTTCCTCAGTTGCCAGTGTAGCTGCCACATCCTGCAAAATCACATAAGAGCCTCCAAAAAGATTAACCTACAACCAATTTTGCAATCCTGAATGGGAAGTCTGAGCACTCAGGACAATCTGCATGCAATACAGAAAACCATATTTCCTAAAATTAGAGAAGCTGATAATGACAACCACTCATTGATGAAGAGATCACCGAAGTGACCTCCTCCTGATCAATCATAAAAGTGGAGGTGACAGTAATCGCCACCATCAGATGTGCAAACACATTCAGGCGAAATGATGGTGAATCAAACCACAAGAATAATTCTAACCTTCAGGTGCTGAAGCTGGCGAGTGTAAACCAACTTTGTATAATCAGACAATAGTTGGCCAAGGGCATCAGTGCTGGGTCGCTGAGCTACACCAAGACCAGACATCCAACCATCCAGTATTGCTGTCGACAACAACTCCAGATGCCCTGTCACCCCTCCAATACTTTCCCCACCAGTCAATGATAAGAAGTCGAAATTCTCTGCCAGCCATCCCCGTATCTGCCTCTGCAACTCCCCTGCCAGGACAGTACAAGCACCCAGTTAGAACGCATATGGCCTCTGTTATGCCATGACATGAAAAGCATTGAAGAAATGGCTAGTAGACAGGTCCATTATCAGCTCTGCAAACCAGAAATCTGAATACTGAAAAAAGCAAGGATGTATTCTTCCCAGAAAGAACTGTAGCAAAGGGTTGCATGTGACTCAAACAAACCAGTGTCAAAAATAAAGTTATAACACAGCTGAACTGTTGTGAACATAAATTGGACACAGCCAAAATTGCAGGCTGAACCACTAAATAAACATCACCATACAGCAAGTGCTGATATAGATAGTTTTTTGCAGTATGACAGAGATAAAGATCTAGGGCCAACTTCAATACATGATATGAATCTGGCCAATGCACAAATATCTTGCCTGCTGGAGTATGTACAAAAAGTGATGCAAGGGACTTGTTGCCAATGGCAAATGTTCGAGCCTCATCATTGGTTTCCCTCAATTTCCCACCCATCACATGCTGACGCCATGCACTCTGCTCTTACAAACAAGGTCCCTCTGTCATACTTCGGATATCCATCCATCCAACTGCATGCATTGACCTTGTCATTCCTACAGCACCTGGAGAGTGTATTGAATGGAAGGCTCCAATAATAAAGTTCTAACTGTTGGATTCTCCCCTGGTCAACCTGGCTCAAATGGACAGTGGTATACCACCAACACAAGGCTGCCAAAACCTACAGAATTGCCTGTTTCTCATACAGATAATGAGAAAGGACTGCTTTTCTCTGGTCTGCCAAATTGGAGCAAATTTGTCTGTAAGATAATCATGAGTGTGCAGATGTCTGAGTGCCTATAAGCCAGAAACTACCCCCCAAAAGTGGAAAAGTAACACATCAAGAAAATCTTCTGTCAATCCAAATATAAATTTTGGAGAAGAAAATTCAAAGACTACTTTCACAATGTTGCAGAATACAGACCTGGTCAATCCCTCTCAGTTTCTGCACAATAGAAGAAAACTTGGATTGCTTTTCATGTCGAAGTTTGACTCTGAAACCATGGCTGGAATTATCCCCATCTCTCGAGAAGTTGGATTGCAGGGACATGGGGGAGCGGACAGGACTACTCCCTCGACTGGAGTCACGGCTCTTGTGCTCACGGTTTGTAACTGCTCTCTCCAAAAACCGCTCCACAGGTGGCACCTGCCCACCCCATCTTCTTTATGTGCAAGGACTAAAGTGCCAGCAGATGAAGAGGTGTGTGCTTCTACAGAGGGAATGGGTATCTGCTAAAGTGCAGCCTTAAAAACTTAACATCGACATAAATGTGGCATCTGCACACTTCAGCAACAAACAAGCTATGGTGGTTCCCTGTATTACCTTCAAGTTTTGCAGCTCTGGTGAGCGAGAAAGGAGTGATCGAATGTAAAGGATGCGTACACGCGAGACCAGCATGGTATCCATAACACGTCGAGGCTCCATTCTGCGGATGAATGATAACACAGCCCCTTGAATTTCTGCAAGCATCTCATGCTCCCTAGCTGCACCAGCCTTAATTACAGCTGCCAAAACCTGCCACCAGTACACCAACAGTCACCTTATTACCAACCTTATTCAAAACATCAGAAATCCAAGAGGCTGAGGTGCAGGCAAAGCCAGCCAAGTAAGAAAACACCCAGCCAACTAAGATGTGCACTGTGCAGAGTGTCAAAATACTACTACTTGCTAACTCATGACCACATGATCTTGGAAGGCACTGCAAGAAACCCATAAGGTAAGTGTAGCAAAATTGATGTTGAAGGGTTGTTGATCAGACTCATGACTGTAATTCAAGCCCCCTAATCTGCAAATGGGTGCATGGGCTTAGTGTTCTCCCTTCCTCTTTTTTCACCTGAGAGGATCTCTATGCACATCAGTGCGTTGCAATGAGACTTTCCTCTTTTTATAATCAGTCTTGTAAGGGTGAAGATCCATACCAGCATGAGAAGCTTATTAGCTCCATCAGCAACTGCAGCAGGACCATCATATTGGTCTGGGTTGAAGTCCATGAGGGCAGCTGTCAAATATTCCCCAGCAGGTGTACTTTTCAGGGTCTCTCCTGTTCCTGACTTCATCAAAGCGACTGTGCCTGGAGTGGCTGGTGGCACTGACAAAGAGACTGCTTTCATAGAGCTTGATCCATGTCTGTCAGGTGATGCTGGCACACCACTTCCACTTCTGCAGGAAAGACAGCAAACCACAGGACTTTATCGGTTGACGCTCTACCATGGAAACTCAAAGTGATCAACCTAAAAACAGGAAAGAACAGGCACATATGGGATTTGTCATGTCAGCTGCCCAATCCTTCAAACTAAGTGCATAATATACCTGAAGGAACTAGAATCCAAGTCGAATTCATCCACACCTTGCCTTGAATCACCATGGAGAAACTGATATTCACCCAAATCCTTCAAGTTAGTTCATCTTGCTAATTCTAGATTAGAGCATTAGGGTGCATATCTGCCAAAACATCTGGTACACCTCACATCAAGCCATCGTATACCATCATCAGTATTCCACAGAGTACCTCTCTACTTTCTTGTATCCTTGTGAGCAATTATAAGCTCTTTGTGAAGGAACAAATCCTACAGAGAGAAATAACTCTCAAAAGTATTGAAAGACCTACTCAAGATGGCCAGAACCAGGCAAAAACCTTTTCCTCCACATCAAAGAAAAACTCTAGATAGCAACTCAACAACAGGCAAGAAGAAATACATGGAATGGAAGAGCTAATTTGAAATTGAACAAAAAAACTAGTAGTATGAAAAGCACAGGAGTGACAGTCTCTCACTTGCTCAGGGACCATCAACAGTAACAAGTAAGATTTTTCTATCATAACTTACCTATGACTTCATCAGCTCCCTACAGTGGGTAGAGGCTAGTGTAACCAATTGCCTGTGCACTGAGTTTCTCACAAGTCTGAAAGCAACAGGAAGACTCAGCCATAATACTAGCTAGCACCTTACACCTCAGAAGGGAAACACAGAGAGAAAAAATGAAAACAAAAGACAATGCACATGAGGAAAAAAGAACAGACAAAAGGAAGACAACAAACAAAGACCATGTAGGCTGAAATAAGATCCACACTAACAAGACTCTATACAAAATCATTTAGACAACTCCAAACACTCAAATTCCAAAAAGAAATTTGTCTGTATTGAGCAAGCCTCTGGTCCTCTTTCAGAGAATCTTTAGAGGATAGCCAATATTCTTCAGGAGAACAATGAAACTGACCACCTGAGAAACAAATAAAACTTTAGAACTACAAAGCCTAAAGAACCTGTAGAACTGAGTATTGATAATGCCCAACTTAGCAATAATAGTGCCAGTGGCATGAATGTGAGGCATACAGATCATGTCAACTCCTACATAATTGGTTGAGTATGTTTATCAAAGATCACACGAAAGCCCTGTAGGACTTTTGCTAATGGCTAAATCCAAGAAGTTACAAGAGAGGCCATTAGAAGTGCAATCTAACTCTCAAGGTGCTCTAGGGTATATGCCACCACCAAAAGAGTCTTTGTCCAGGTACATAAAACTCTTGAAGCCTGGAAAGTGAGGACAAAAAAGGTCATACACAAACTGAAAAACTAGGATAATCTCTGACAAAAAACAGGGGAAGGTTTGGACTTCAAAAAATGATTTAAAAAATCAAACTCATGTCTGAGATTAATGGCCATTCTTTGAATGAACAAGAACTTGAGCTCCAGGATCTGCCAGGTCAATCTTAGTAAATAGAATTGAATCATCAAAGTGGAGAAGGTTTATCAGCCTCTGATACTGAGGGATTAATCTCAAATCTCAAAGGATTTGGGAGTTTGATCACATCCACTGCTCCTGAAGAGTGATTGAGAATCCAACTACAAACAGAACATGAGCCTTTCAAAGCTTCACCACCCAAAGATCATTGATCACAGGCAGTATAGCTTTGTAGAAAGAACTCAGTCACATAGAAACATCTGTGAGAAAAGTAGTCACACTACACCTTATCCATGTAGGTAGTACCAGAAGAACATTGAAATCCATCAAGGTGATCTTGATCAACTGAAGGGACAGAAAAAGGAGATTGAGACCAAGAATATAACATGGTGAGACAAAAGGTTCTCTTCTGAACATAAATAAGAACTTTGGCTTCTCATTCAATCAATAATCCATGAACAACAAAAATTTAGAAATGGCTACAATCTCAGCCACTTTACATTTTTTGGCTGGAGTTTAGAAGAACAAACCTTCCTGTAGTTGAAGAACTCTTGATACAAAGTTTTGATGTACTTCCAAGCAACTGATGGAAAGACCAATACTCTCTAACCATAGGAGGAAGACAATCCAAAACACTGGGAAGGTTCAAAGTGGAAGAAACACCTTTGCTACATCCATATGGGAGGAGACAAAGACTGAGACAAGATCTATACATAAGGAAAATGATAGAGACTTGCCTTGAGACATAAGAGAAGACAAGAAAACTAGTCTTCTGTTGTAGTCTCTGTAGCCAGAAATTCTATGGGGTGAAAGGTATGGAACAACTACAGACTAATTGCACATCATTACAAGATGAAGTGCTCTCCCTCCAAATAGGCAAATGAGGAGGGGGGAGAGAAACAGAAAGGCAAGCTCTTAAACAAACAGCAACCCAAACTTTATTATTAGGACCAACAAAGTTAGGTTTATGGCCATTGCTTCACCTTATAGTAGGAAGTGTAGGAGGTCTTCTGAATTCTTTAAGGGACTAAATGTTAAGAGAGAGAATTGTGAGTTGGCAATCACACTTTTAACCCTTCCCCACTTTAGGTTTCCATGTCCAAAATCATGGAGCTTAGTTAGGTTATAACTAGCTAAATAAGAGAATCTATCATTCCTAATGAACCCAAGAGATTTTATCTTTGAACTAAGCTTGTAGCACAAGAAACAATTGCCAGCTCAATCAAAAGTCCTTGATCTTGATTGAGGACTCAAGAAACCCCCCTATTAACAGGTTTGCTCCCAAGCAGCAGAAAAGTAAAATGGGACTGCATGTTACAAGTGGAAGATCACAGTGCTGACACTTGCAGACAGGCGCCTGTAACAAAATATTCAAATGTCTCATAACAAACTAGGACTCTGCTCAACTTTAGTAAAGGCCCCTAGAAAAGAAAAAAGAAGGAAATCCAGAGAAAGAGACCCAACAACAGAAACAAAAGAGTTCAAGAACTCTCCTATACACTCCAAGACGTGTGTAATTTTAGAATAACTCTCCACAAAGCTAAAGTCTCACTACTTTGAAAACACAAGAGGACCTTGCACATAAACAAAGTATTTCTACAAGTATAAGGAAATGACTTACAACTAAAAGATGCAAAAGAATGACACAAAAGAATGAGGTGGAGAAAAAAACACAATGATCAGAAAACCACATCTGGAAGGAACTTTGATGTAAGAAAAAGACAAACCCTGAAGAAAAAGAAAACAATGTATACACACATCACAGATAGCTGGATGGGCCTTCTGCACCCTGAAATAAATCTTGAAGAGCCCAGCTGGTAAATACTTGGATGCAGAACATCCACTAAAACGACAAGAAAAAATAAGTCTTGTGGGTATTGACAAATCTCCATACTGCTAATCAAAGGTAACCAGAATCAAGCAGAAACATGCTCCTTTTAAGTCAAAGAAAAACTCCCAGATAAGAACTGAAGAGCAGGGAAGAACAAATACAAGGGAAGAACTAATCCCAAATGAACTATACAGTATGAACATTTGTGACAGCCCCTCACTTGTTCAGGGACAACAACAGTAACATGTATTCTAACAACTTTTCTACCACAACTTATCCACTGACTTCATTAGATCACTACAGTGGGCAAAGGTCATTGTAACCACCAGCCTGCATACTCAGTTTTCCTACACATAGGGAAAGTGGAGAACCCAACCTTAGGAGAGGCAGAAACCCTTGGAGAACTGGCTGACATTCTTCTTTCAGTGAGGCGCTCAAATAGTTTTTCATTTTCCTGATGCAACCGCTGGATCATTAAACCAAAGGCAAGAGTGTCAGGACGTGGTACTTCTTTGGACAGGCTACAACAATACCCTAGACATCCAACCATTCATCTTGAAAAGGCTACACACCTCAATTAGCTCATCACGTTTGGACAACTCCTCCTCAAGCTTTTGATTCATGGCCAATGCATTTTCTATCTCTTCTCGGCCCTTTTGCAGCTCAGCGTCATCTGGTCTCATAGGTCTTGCCCTAGTTGCTGCCTCTTGTGCATCTGCAAGCTGCTGCTCTAGCATCTGCACTCTCACCTGCATCCAGACACTTGTCCACATGGTGAGACTTGTTCATGCATCAACCTCCAATACTTATCTTGTTTCCTCCTATTGGAACTTCATCTTGAATCTAATTCCACAAGATAACTCATGAACTCCTGCCTACTATCAGGTGTACCATTTGTGTCAATCCAGATGGAAGTTATGTTTTATCCTCAACACTATCAAGTGCACTGATTATCACACTCCAGATCGTCAACAGCATCTTACTTCAAGAGCCTCTATTCTTGCTGCACGTTCCTGCAGTTGACTCTGGTGCTTATCTTCTTGATCTATAAACTGAGCCAACTGTGTCTTCAGCTGCATACTCTGATTTTTGTCCACCTTCCTTTGCTCAGACAATCTGGTGTTCTGCAACTGCAAAGATCAAGTGATGGAAATGATGGACAATGAGCATTATTGAAGAAAACCTCAGTACCTGGTACAGCTAGCAATAGTCAATAGAAGAAAAGTCAAATTGAATATTAAGACCTGAAGCTTGGTGATCTGTGCTTCATGATCAGTAAGATCCGACTGCAATGAAGCTGCTGATTTCCATGCCTTCTGAACCTCACCAAATAGCAGCAGGCATTGGTCATCAGCCTGCTGCAGAGCTTGATTCAACCGCATCACCTCCTCATATGCCTCGTTAGATTCCTTCTCCTTTTCATATGCCTCCTTGCGTGCATCATTTGCCTAGTCAAGTCCAGGTTGCATGAGTTGCACAAAAGTTCAAATTAAACAGAAGATCCATCTCATTCCACCCAAAAGCTACCATGAGTGAAACAAGCAGATATCACATACCATATCCCGCCATTTCTTTATGGTATCTCGATTACCAAGACTCAACTCGACATTACGAGCACGAGATGCAAAATTCAGTGATGACAAAGTTTCTTGTAAGTCTGGCAAGCTGGGACAAATATTCACAATGAGCAGAGCCTTGGAATCTCCCCCTGCAGCAACCCACAACAAATCTGCTGAGAATTGCTCCTTTTATCCATACACTAAGCTGCCAGCAGCATCCTATCAAAGCAATTGAATTACATTTATGGCAGCATCTACATTGCACATTCACAACACAGCTGTTGGTCTTTACATACAGGACTACACACTGACATACCAAGTGAGTCAGCAAGAAGCTGTGTAAGCTTTGAATTGCCATGAGGAACATGCTCTTTCTTTGCAGTCAATGCCGAGAAAACATCACCCAGCCTGTAAACAATGCAACCCATCAATAGCTCTACATGCAGTCTCTCTGGTTAACTACATTCTCCCCCTAATTGAGGGTACAATGTCATTCAGAAAGGGAAAAGCTCAATCACCAGCCACAAAAAATGAAATGGAAAAATAACCAAGAAAAAGATGTTATTTAAGAGAATTTAAAAAATTCTTGGTCTCTGATCAACAGTGACTATATTGTAACTCAGATATTCACAGATAAATGAAATTAGATGCAAAGCTACATCAAACTTACGCAGAAAGAGATCTGTTGATGTGCAAAGACTCAGTGAGGCGATTCCCATTGGCTTCCTCCTTGGTTAGGCGCTCACTGCCAGCCATGTCCACCATAGACAGCTTGCTGTACTGTTCCTCTCCAGACAGTGTGTTTGCATAGTGGATGTGGATTGTTACCACCCTGTTGGCCCCACACACAGTAAGCATACATCCAAATCCCCAGAGCAGATGTGAAACTTCAAAAATAGATGCTCCACACAGCGACCACCAGAAGAGTTTTAATCTGCCTTCATTAAATATGTGCCCAGGAGCAAGCTCTGAAATTGCAAAGACTATATTGAGTAAAAGCTGTAGAAGAAGTACAAGTGTGAGCGGCTGGCACGCTCTCGGCCATTCAATGTTGCTCGCATCTGGCTGCCTAATCTGAATACACTGCTGAAGTCAGAAGGACTAGCCACTTTCTCCTCCACAAGATCAGCAGATTGGCTTGTCTCACCAAGCAATACTGTCCCATTGTTCTTCATATGCTCTGTCATTCTCAAAAGATCCCAGACCTGCAAAACCGCACAAAAACAAATGCATAATAAGAGGAACAGCCCTCTGTGTCATACAAGTACTGAAATCACACTACTTAGGCATTGAAAAGACATTGAATTTCACTGTCTGACATTCAACAGCACAACATATCTGTCACTTACAAGAGGAGCTAAATATCAGTTACCCGTACTATGTGGACCCATAGCTCCAACAGCAAAGGAGATCATCAGAGTTACAAAAAATGAAGTAGTAAAAATTGGTTCTACTAAAAACACTCTGGACTAAAAAGATTATTCCTAAGTTGAGTAGTTGACATTGGAGAATTGAATTCAGGGCAGAAGAAACACACCGACTGGACTACTATCAATCCAAGGGCTTGCATACCTGGTCATTATGAAGCTCAAACATGGTGACATAAAACAAGCACCTTGAAGTTGGCATGGCCTCAGCATTAGCGAGATCAAAGAGCTCTTCGAATGCCCTGAAGTAAACTCCCCTATCATGGGTTGGCCCTTCCTGCAACAAAATGCTCAATCTCAGAGACTGCATGAAAATCTCTCAATTTGCAAAGAAAACTCCAGAACACATTGAAGGGGACTTTTATTTTCAGTCCCGGCCAAACTTAAACAGACACAACAAGAGTGAGTAGAGTCATAACCTTGCGAGTGACACTCATAAAGTACCAGACCATCACCTTCATCATGAATGGCAGCGACTAGCTGACATTATTCCCCACACATTTCATCAGCTTCCAATGGTGGTGTAGATAAGTATACAACAATCTCCTCAAAACCAACTATAAAAAATTGTATCCTGAGTTTCTATTGCATTTCCAGATGCAGTGGGAGGACTCAGTAGAAATCCAACAGCATAACCTCCTGCAATTACAAATAAGCATAGTTGCATGCAACATCAAGCTGATATGTTAGTGGCTAGTTGGCTAGGACTCATAACCTTGCAAGTGATAATGGATTCAATTCAAGACTAGGCCATGTTAGACATCACCAATAATAGCCACGACATTATTGGGTAAACTGATCATCTGAAGTTGTGGAAATGTAAAGGGGCTAGCAAAACCTTGGAGGAAGAATGGGCAACCACATTGCCTCCATCGCCCCAGTTAGAAAGTGTCCACCTTCAAGAGAGAGAGTACCCCTAAGGGTAAAGAGATGCTTAGGAATGCTTGGTTGGCAGACTTCATTAATTCTTCTTCATGTTCCAAATTGTGAGCTCAAATGATAAAACCATTACAGTTTCACTAATATGAACTCCATAATCTTATTACTTTATTCCATCTACTCATGATCAGTTCAGGCTGCCAGGGGCTTGGGATAAACACATCACAACAATTTGTATCAAACACTTCCTGGATTCTGGACTTCAATAGTAGCTGTGGATAGCTATGATCCTATAATTGTGTCTTCAGAGCCCAGGAAGCAACACACAAGGCTTGTAGCAATGGTATATCTACATTTAGCCAAGAACTATCAAATCTAAATTCCAACTCCAGAGAGTTTGAATTAACACCACAAAGCACACAAGCCTACACCAACCCAGTGTGCAGAAAGCAGACCTCTAATGAAACCCTGAACCCAACTCTTTAAGCATTCTTTGAGAATGTTACAGCAAATATCTAGGTCAAAAGTCAGAACTTCCTCAAACTTGTTTGGGATGAATGGTAGATGCAAAGGAATAATCTAAAAACTAGATAACCACATCCAGAACAGCATTCCGAAGTTTTAGTGGACATTGCATCTCATTATTTCCATCAATATTGAGCAAAAAATCAGCATTTACCATGGTATGAGTTTTGCCAGAGCCCGTTTGTCCATAACTGAAAATGGACACATTGTAACCATCCAGAGCTGACTGCACAAGAGGCTGCAAATCCTGGAAAAAGTCCCCTGCACATGTCAATAGCACATGCAATGTTTGAGATGAGAGCTGCACAGCCACATCACTCATTACTTTCATAGGTGTAAACTGCCTGCCAGACCCAATAAATTTGAACCAGCAGTCCTACATAGTGACTTGTTCCACAACAATGATACAGCAGATTCATACCTTGAGAAACATGTGGCCCATAGACATGATCAAACTCAAACTCTTTAACTGGAGCAGCAGCCATGGATTGATTAATGCGAAGGGTGAAGTCATCTGGGAATGCTGTGACCACAGGACCTTCATCCTCAAATTGTGGTCTCACACGACAAAATACACGCACATTGCCTACACAACAATACAGCAAACAAAAATTAATTAATTTAATACCATAAGCAATATGTGTTGAATGCCAAATTCCCACCCAAACAGATCACACTACCAGTGACCATCAGGCTAGGGTGAACCAAGTTTTCCAAGCATACATCAAACTGACTATATGTCGAGTATACATGAACAAGAGGATGGAAATCTGAAGGGGAAAAAACTGTACACAACATAATGAGGCAGGGAAAGTCAAAAGGGATCCAACCAACCAAACACAGACAACAGTGTGTGCAAGATACCTTTAACTGCAAGTAAGTCATTGAATAACCTTTTCTTCTGTTTCCTCAAGGGAGTAACGCGAGCTTCAGAATCCAAAGCCACCTGATCTGCATCACCACCCAATGATGCAGAATCTCATTGGTCAGTGTAGTCAAAAGAAAGAGAATTGCAGTGAATCAGAACTGTCATGAGGGACACCCTGCAGAATGGAGATGTGATTTCCAATTCTCCAGCCAATGTAGCCCATTGTACCGAACCTGTCAACAATCGGAAGAAACCTTCCAGAGGAAAACGTAGGGAAAAAAAAAATTCAATACATTCAGGTGGGTCGGTCAACCAACCTAGGCGTCGTGCTTTGTCAGCAAGAACTCCCAAGTAGCGAGTAACTCGATGAATTTTTGCAGTTGAATACTCCTGCAAATCACTGGCCTCCTGCCGTAACTCCACCCATTCATCTCGTGCAGTCTGTTTACCAGCACAAAACCCCAACTCGTTACAAATTTGTTCATACCATATTGTTCATTGACATGATCAGATGCATCTGCGAGGGTCTTCTGTAACTGTGGTTTTTTTTCCACAAGCTTTTGTCAACTCCTTTGGATACTCAAGAAACAGGATGGAACTTGCTTGGTCATTGGAAGACTCCCAATATATACCTGACTTCATTTTGGCTGCAAAATATGTTTACATTGCAACCTTCCAACTAATTCCGCTACTTCTCTGTACACTATGAAAAAAGGGTAAAGAATCAACATCCTCAGTCAACCCTGCTGCGGTTCCTCAGAATCTGGCAAGCACTGTTCAACTCATTTAGTCTTCTGCCAAACAATATTCTCCCAGACAGACATCGCCGAATCATTCAGACACAAGCCTTCCTGGTAATTGCCACACATATGACACTAATAAAGCTGACAATAATACTTAGTATGAAAAACCCAATGCTAAAGGCATAGCAAGAAGACAGTTCAACCACCATATGTTTTTGCGTGGCCCAGGCTATGCTCAAGAAACCCCACAAAATGATGATGAAAAAACCTAGACTTGCTGATTGCAGTGGCAGTGACATTTCAAATGCTGAAATCTAGGGCAAGAAGGAAAGTGGAAGAAGGTAGAAAGATGAATAATTGCATGACCCTAGACCTTGGGGAACTGGAGTGGTAACAAAGCACAATAGGAGGACTTACCGAAACTTGGTCCCTGACTTTCTGTAATTTGTTCACAAACGTGGTAGACTGCATCCTCTGCTTAGTACTAATACTACTGTCGCCAAACGAGCTCCCGAACACAGGTCGTCTCCTGGACATGAGAGAAGGACTCTGCGACACCAGCGTGGGAACAGCGACCGGAACATCATGCCTCCCATCTGCCTCCTCCTCCTCCTCCTCCTCCACCTCAGTCTCAAATGGCATGTAAGTAGGCAAACCCCAACTCCTCGAGTTCCTGACTCCCGCATCCGCCATTATTTGTGCACCAAGCCAAAAATAAAAATAAAAATAAAAATCTAAGCCAAGAAAGTCCGGAAGCGGACTGCCAGAACTACTCAACAGAGAGAAATCATGAAACGAGACAAAGAGACAAAAAAGCTTACACACACACACACACCTTCTTGTATGTCCAAGAAAAACACACACCAGAAAAAGAAAGGAGAGAGAGAGAGAGAGAGAGAGAGAGAGAGAGCAAAAAAACCCAAGATCACACCCAAAACTCTAAACCATCAAATCCAAATGGCCCCACCAAAAAAAAACACTTGCATGAGTCCGGCAGCCACAGGCATATGCCCGAAATTTAGAGCTCAGAAAAACACCACCCCGAAAAAAAAAAAGCGGGGGGCGTCTGGCCTAGGTTTCCCTAGAATTTGCTATCAGCTAGTAGTGGATTGGGAGCGTATTACGGGGTTCCAGCTTATTGGTGGGATGGGCAGCAGAAGAAGGGAACAAAAGCTAGGCTGATGAAGAAGGAGAGTTATCCTCCCACCACCATCACCAGCTCATAGGCTGAACCAACAGACCCAGAACAAACAAGGAAGCAGAAAGTAATGCAAAGCACAAGAAGAGTGAACAACCTTTGATCATTTATTTTTTATTATTACTCTTTTCTCTGTTTTTGCTTCCCTCTTGGCTAAGCTTAGTAGCGATTTGGTAGCGTATCTGACCCCATCATCCACCCTGCTTCCGAGCTTGCCAAGCCAACATCCAAATACCTCTCCATGTAAACTCAACCATTTTTTCTTCTTTTTCTTTTTCCCCCCGTCCCCCCCATCTTTTTTTTTTTTTTTTTCCCTTTTTTTCCTTCTTTTCTTTTTTTCTTCTTTTTCCACCTAAACATCTCATTATACTTTTTTTTCCCCGATTTTTCTTATAATTATTTTCTTATATATTTTCTTCTTTTCTTTTTCCCCTTAAACATCTTGTAATTTCTTTTCACGTTTTTTTTTATTTTCATTTTCCACCTTAACATCTTATAATTACTATTTTTTTCTTTTTTTCTTTTACCCCCTAAAACACTTAATAATTTTTTAATTTTAATTTTTCCATTTTTCTTCTTTTCGTTTTCCACTAAACATGCGAAATTACTTTTCTGTGTTGATTTCTCCGCCTATTTACGCTGGTTTTTTTTTTTCCTCTTTTTGCAATTTTTATTTTTTTTGATTTTGCAAAAAAGGTGAATCTTTTATGTGAGAAACCCAGGTTTCAACTTTTTTTTTTCTCCAAGTGTTGTTCTCCCAAAACAATTCACAAAATAGCGAAAATTCGCCACCAAAAATAAATCAATCCAGGAGGCAACGAGGACGTAAACTCCTCTCCTGTTTTGGGCCATATTGTTTCGAAAAAATGGCCCAAATTCGCCAGATTTCGAAAAAAAAAAAGTTTCCAGATCGCCAGATTTTTATGCTAAGTTCCAGTAGGTAGTCAAGAATATAGAAGGATCCCTTTTTTTTTTTTTCTACTTTCATATTTATTCTGTAACCAATTCTGGCTAAATCATCTTATGGATGATCGCCACTTCAGCTCCATCACAAAATTGATCAAAAAAACCTTGATATTACAGGGTAGTTGTTTATTTATTATTATTAGTATTTAATAAAAAATATGATGAAGAATATTATATATTAATAATTGTAATATCTTAACGTGAAGGGAGGTTTGAACCTTGAATTCTGAACTTTTGAACTGGAGAACCACTGAGGCTCTGACCATCCTCTCTTCTCTCTCTATCTTTTTGTGCCGGCTGCCGCCCAAGCTCTCTTCCCTCGAGCTGTGTGAGAGTTCTCACGTTCAAAACCCAAGAAGAACTGTGTGAGGAAGTTCTCATATTCAAACCGGTTTTTGTTTTGGCACGGTGTTTTTGGGAAATATCAAAAGGTTCTTTCCAGGGATGGTTTCTAAATACTCTAGTACCTTGGCCAATTTGACACTAATTTTATTATTTTCAAAAATGTTGAAATTTTCAAAAATTATTTCTTCCAAATCAAAGAATATTCTGAAGGGAAATAGTGAATATTTAGGAATATTTCATTTGTTGTAATGAATTTTTTAAAAATTAATTAATCATTTGACAAACATGTGTTGAAATCGCCAAGTTATTATAATATTCAAAAACACATAAGTATGCATTTACCTATCTACCTATCGTGTGAATAATGGCATCAATAAGGTGATTTATGTGATTTCTAAATCCAACATGAACAATCGCATGTCAATGTTTTCTATTAGCTCAACTTGAACTCAGATTTTGACACTGAGTGTTGTAAATTTTGTAAATAAATAAAAAAAACCTCCCCCCCCATCACCCAACACTTTCCAATGTTTTCCTCATTCCTTAACCAAATTTTTGTGTCATTGAACACACAAACTGGAAGGCTACAAATGTTCTTTCAAGGTCAAAAGTAAAGGAGCAATACAAAATACAGAGGAAGAATGGAGTAACACCAACAAATAGAGGAAGAGGATGAGTGATAGTTTGTTTCATATAATTTGAAAAAAATAGCTTTAAACATCTCTTTAGTTCCAACCCCCTATCCTCCTCATTTTTAGTCTGTTTTGAATGATTTAAAATGTGATGGGTGCATCGAGTAAAGCTTTACAAAATTTCATTGTATTCCAAAGGCAAAAATGCAACAATCAAAGATTTTATGTTTGAAATCTTAATTTGTTTTAAATCGCCCATCATTGATGATTAAACCCCTTTACGCCAAACACCTCATTTGTTCCCCATTCTTTTATCGAATTTAGCAATTTTTGCAACATTGAAAATGTTAAATTTAAAATTTAAAAGGTTTTTCAAAAAATTTGAGCTTCAAAAATAGATGAACAATGTGTGAGAATTCGACCTCCTTTAGATAAATGTTTGTTCAACAACCTATCTATTCTAATTGTGTATTTCCTTTTTCAAAAACAATAAAATTATTGAACATAATTGCAAGCAACAAGTGATTATGCAAAAGCAAACATGGATTCTTAAATTTACAATAATGCAACAGCATATCCTACCATATTTGATGGCCCTTGCCACCTACTTGGCCATGTTTCCAATTGCAACATGTTTGATCATATTCTTTGAAAATGTTGATTTCGATTAGTTTGGATATTACCAAATAGTTATGAATTGTAACTTTAAGCTAATAAGGTTTTCCATGTTGAGTTTAAATGGAACCAAGAACAAAATTCATGGGCAAACACTAAAAAAAATTAAATTTATGATTGGCGTTTGTGATTACATTTTAATTACAAGCAACAAATTGCAATCGAAATTTCTTTAGTTGCCTAAAACAAATTGCAAGTGATCATTCATGCTAAACAACATAATGTTATGAAGGTCATTAAAATATGGATGAACTTGAATATGTATGTATATGGTTTCATCCATCATATACTTACCACAATTATATGGACATTTGTGACCTAACCATGTGATTATTCTATAACATTCAAAATAACGCCACATGGTGTTCCCTAGATGTGACACCAAACAATATTGAATTACAAATTAATTTCCATTTTTTAATTAATAAATAAATCAACTTTAATCAATTGTTAAATTTTAAGTTTAGATTATTTCAATTGTGTGATTAATAAATGCCCATGTTTTAGGGCAATTGACTAACGGGATAATGGCACATGACACATTAATAATGATTTATTTTTTAATTCAAATTTATTTCAACCATTCGACAAATGATGTTTTTGATTTGCACATGTGACACCTCATTTTGGTGCCATGTGAAAATTAATGAATAATGAAATTGATCTACCTATCTATCTATTTAGCCTAAGCACCTACCTAATTAAGCTAAAAACTTATTTAAGTAGGTAAGTATGTTAATTAAAGTAACAAATAAACTATGGGGTAGGTAAATAAATATTTTAATATTGAATTTTGAATTAAAATTAGTTTAATAAGGTTTTCCATGTTGAGTTTAAATGGAACCAAGTTTTTTTTATTGGCTTATCCCAAATGACCCATATTTCTTAGTATGAAAATACAATAATAAACACCTTCTTTATATAATTTTCAAAATGAGAATGGAAGACAAAGCATATTGGGATAAATTTTGAAATACAAATTAAGATGCCATGAAGAAGTTCATTCATAAAATATTTGCCATTAAATTTATCCCATATCCTTCATTTTCATTATTACATTTGTAATATATGTAATTAAATTGGTAAATAGGTAGCTACTAGTTGATTACTTAATTAATTAATTAGTTAAAAACCCTAGTTAATTAACTAATAAAAATCATTACTAGATTTTTATTACTAGATCGTATAATTAACCAATTAGTTGAATTATCATTAATTATTAAATTATTAAAAATATTTAACTTAACTATTTTTAAACTATTAATTAATAAATGGTAATCTATTAACTATGATGATGCTAATTACTCTAATTATTTTAAACATAATAATAATTACTATAAAACATAATATTAAAAATGAAATTTTATAATTGAAACTAATTATTATGCTTTAATAATAACTCAAATAAATAACTATTATCATCATTACTATTGAATTAATAATTATAGTATTATTATTCAGCTTTTTATTATGTCATTCTTTGTATAAACTATTACTATATTAATTAATGTTTAATGATAATAATAATAAGACAAAAATAATCATTTTGGTAAATGTAATAAACCTTGGATAAGTTTGCAACATGACCTTTATTTTTTTTGTATATTCCAAATGAAATCTTAATAATATCAATATATATGTATGTATATTTATGTATGATATTTTATGTATTACCCCCCTTACATATACTCAATTGTGAGGTTCATATATATGAATCATTTTTCAAACCAAGCCCGATTAAACCATGAAAACAACACTAATATATACCCTAGTGGACGTAGAATAAATAATGTGTACATAAAGCCTATTATACATAACTTAATGTATATATAACTAATAGTTACCATTGTTTGGACACTTTTGCAATTAATGGTCCATACAAGGCCTTTCTAAAATGAAAATTGTGCAAAAAAAAAATCTCATTGGAAGAATGAAAAAATTAATAGTTGTAACAAAAATAACCAACATTAGTTGCAAACGATAATTAATGACATGTAATCATAAATCAATTGGTTACATTATGGTCTTTTCTTACTAATGAAAACAAAATAAATTCCATAATTTGTAAAAGTTACCTTATATTGGAGGTAATAAATAATAATAAGTGTATTTCCAACATTCGCTTTGGACTTGCCCCTTTAAATGACTTTTATAAATGTTTTTCGAGGAGGCCAATTAATGATGGATAAATTGCCACCACTTGCCACTATGTTCTCCATCATTTTTTGCCAATATGTGATTTTTTCGTTTCATCACTTTTTTTGCCTTAAATTTTTTGAAATGTGTTTTGTCCATAACCAAAATTCATCTTGAACATTTTGTGTCATTTCCTTTGAATTTCCCTTGTCCTCTTTTATAATGGAGTATTGGTGTGAGGTGTTTTTTACATGCACCTACACTACACCAAAATGCATCTTAGTTCACTCTAAATTACACTAGATTTTGAATGAATTTGAACATTTTAACCTGGTGCATTGATTAACCCCCTAGTGAATAGGGACCAGTTGTTACGGACAATGAAACAAGGTACCTAGTGAAACAAGGTTACTTTCAAATGAAATACAAATTTATCAAGCCATTCACTTGTTAATTATTTAATATATAATATTATTCATAATTTCATGATTTTCAGCTTATGATTTATTGACAAATGTCACTACTTAAGCTAGGTTAAAAACCTAACCTATGTAAGTAGCTCACGTAATCAACCTAAACACCTATTCTAAAGAACTAAATAGGAGAATATTCAATCAATTTACCATTGTTGATCACACACAACACCCATCATGAGGTTTAATCCCTTGACCTTTAGGATGGAAGCAAACACCCCTATCATCAAGTCACCCCACTCGTTATGATAATATGTTACATTACATTTTATTTATCAATTATTTCATTTTAAACATTACAAAAACATAAACTTTGAAAATTCATATCTCATTAAGATTTTGTTCAAATGAAATGATTTGAGTTTTTTTTTTAAAAATTCAATAATGTACATAATTACATTTTTTTCCTTTTGAAAGTCTAAAATCATTTGAACAAAAAAAAAGTTGAATAACATTATTCGATAACATTTCAATGACCATTCTTTTGAAAAAAATATGAATTAATAAATGAATAATTTTTTGTTTATATAATAATACTACCTATGTTAAATTACTTTCAATTATTATATGGCCATTTTTCATTAATTTAAATTATTTCACCCTACATTATTTACGACTATTTATGGTTATTCTCAAAAAAAAAAATTATTTCACCTTATGCTACTTTTGGTTATTCTAAGTTATATTTGGTTATTTTAACTTATTTCACCTTAAGTTATTTTCGGATATTGTCAGTTTTTTTGTTATTATATGTTATTTTTAACTATTGTAAATTATTTCACTTTAAGCTACTTGTAATTATTATGAGTTACTTTTGGCTTTCTAAATTATTTCATCTTAAATTATTTTCGATTATGTGAGGCCATTATTGGTTACTTTTGATTATTGAAAGTTATTTCACCTTATGTTATTATTGGCAATTTTAAGTTATTATAGACTATTTCACCTTAAATTACTTTTGTGTATTATAATTTTTTTCATTTTAGATTTTTTTGGTAATCCTAAGCAATTATAATATATGGCTATTAGTTTTTTTTTATTGGGGTTATTAATGGTTATTAATGATTATTGGTACCAATTTTATTGTGGTTATTAATGGTTATTTTATTGGTGGTTATTAGTGCCTATCAGTGGTTATTCTATTAATGGTTATTGGTGATTATTCTATTAATGGCTACTAGTGGTTATTTTATTAATGGCTACTGGTGCTTATTTTATTAATGATTATTGATGCCTATTCTATGAATGGCTATTATATTAATGGTTATTAGTGATTATTTATGGTTATTACATTAACGATTATTAATGGTTATTATATTAATGATTATTGGTTGATATTTTATTGATGGATATTGTTGAATATTGGTGGATATGAATGGTTATTCTACTAGTGGCTATTAGTGCATATTCTATTAATGGTTATTGTTGATATTATATTAATGAATATTGGTGGATATTAATGGTTATTATATTAATGGCTATTAGTGCTTATTCTATTAATGGCTATTTTTGATATTATATTGATGAATATTGGTGGATATTAATGGTTATTCTATTAGTGGCTATTGGTGGTTATTAATGGTTATTCTATTAATGACTAGTGGTGCTTACTTTATTAATGACTATTGGTTGATATTATATTGATGAATATAGGTGGGTATTGATGGTTATTAATGGTTATTTTATTAGTGGTTATTAATGACTATTTTATTAATGGCTATTGGTTGATATTATATTGATGGATATTGATGGGTATTAGTGCTTATTAATGGTTATTCTATAAGTGGCTATTAGTGTCTAATCTCTTAATGGCTATTGGTGGATATTCTATTAATGGATATTGGTGGACATTAATGGCTATTATATTTGTGGTTATTGGTGAATATTTTATTAATGGATATTGGTACTTATTATGGTTATTATATTAATGGTTATTAGTGGATATTCCATTAATAATCATATTAGTGATTACTAATGTTATTATATTAATGATAATTAGTGGTTATTCTATTAATGGTTATTGATGGTTATTCCATTGTAAGCCATTGGTGGTTATTTTATTGGTGGTTATTGTGTTATAAGTTATTGTTAATTATTATATGTTATATTACGACTATTGGTGATTATTTTATTATAAATGATTGTTGGATATTCTATGTTATAATATCATAAGCTATTGGTAGTTATGATATTGTATGGTATTTTAAATTATTTTTTGTAGGTTATTATTTTCTATTCTAAATTATTTACCTTAAGTCACTATATTTTATTTTAAATTATTTTAAGTTATTATACTTAGGATAAAATAATTTATAATAACATAAAGTATACGTTAAAATAATTGAAGTAGCTTAAAATAATATAAGGTATATCATAAAACAACATATATATATATAATTAAAACATAAAAATAAACATATTTAACACAATAAATTATAAATAGTGAATTATGTTAATTAGTAATGAAACATGATGTTTACACAGTGATATTATAGTGAAATAACTTTCACCAGGGTGAAATCAATAAAATGCAATGAACTTATTTCATTTTTAAAGTCCCATAATGATTTAGACTAATGAACTGCACTGCATTTTTAAAGTAATGACACATGAAACTTGAAAAAGATGATGTGAAATGGTTCAAAATGAAAGTTTTAGGCATGCTAAAGGATGAACTTGCCAAAGAAACATGGAGGTTTTAAAATTGGTTGTGTAAGCAATGTGCAAAGAGACCATGTGTTAGGTCAAAAACACATTCATAAACATTATTTTGCAATTATTTTAATTTACAATTTGAAGATGTTTTTAATTTTGCTATAAAATGTCACAACATTTGTTCTTATGCATCATGGATGTTGTTTACATTTATGATCCATATTTTTTTGTAGAAATGTGATGTTTGAAACCTTTTATGCCATTTTCCAATTCATAAATGATAAGTATTGCAATAAAAATTCATGCACATTGTTAACTTGTCAAACGATTACTGCAAGTTGGAAAAATCAACAAGTATGCAATCATTCAAAAAGTTTGTTGTTGTAATTTAAGCCATGGTTGAAGTTCATTGATTATATAAACCAATTCTATTAGATTTCAAGAAACAACTTGTAATCAATGCACAATGAAGATGACTTGGAATGTTTACAAGCTTGGATTACATGTATTATCCATAGAAATATTGTTGTGTACCTTGGCAAAAGCAATGATCCAAAAGGGACAATCAAAATTCCATTATACTTGAAGCAATTATAAATCAATCACTTTGGATTTCAAATGTGTATTTTGGTTTCCCTAGTGGTAATAAAAATATTAACATTTTTGGTCATTTACCCTTGGTTGCATATTTGTTGTAAAGACCTAGGAACAATTTGGCATTTATTATGAATGGGCACCACCATGAATATTAATATTTGTTAGTTGATAAATCTACTTGTAATGGTCTTCATCCAAACAATGTTAAAATGTCTACAACATGCACTTTGTTAAAACACAAAAGGTTATTTGCAAAAATGCTACATGTAATTTTAAATTTTTTGCAAGTTCAATTCCAATTTTTTTAATTCATGTTATAATGGGACCACAAAACTATAGTTGACATTTTCATCACGTGCAGTTTTACATTATATCATCTTAAAGGATAAGGTGATGAAAAGGTGGAAGCTATTAAACTGAATATTAATGTCCAATTTAAATGAAAACTATCTTTTTGCAATGTTTAAGCAAGCCACTAAAGCCTTAGAAAGTTCATACTTGCATTTTAAACTTTGTAATGATTTGATTGAACATTTATAACATTTGATAAATAATGAATGAAAAAAATTCACACCCATTTTTTCAATTTTATGGTGCAATTTTGTTTTATTCCAATAGTTGAATTAATACACATGGTCAATGTTTTGCTATGTTTCAACAATTGCATTAAACATTTAAAGGGTGGGCTTTGGGTTTGAAGGAACCCAAGTTATTTCCATGAGAATCAAAATATCCATGATAATTGGGATTAAAATTTGGTTAGAGGTGGTATTTAATTGTCGTGTGGAAGCTCCTTTTCACTATTACAAGTCATGGTTTTTTAAGAGGTTCAAACTTATTAACTTGTCATTTTGACTAATGGACATGTACATTTTATCTGCCCAATCATTATGTCAGTAAAAATGACAATGTCCAAATTGTCTTCCCAATTGTGTTGAAATGTCCAATATGATTTGTCAAGATTAACATGGTGGTTTTTTTATGCTTGTCATCTTTGGGTATTTTTTGATTAAAAAACCTAGTCGAAAAAAATCAAAAATCAAAAAATCTTTCAACATTTGTAGTTTTTGGGTTTATCACAATCAAAAATATTTTTTTACATTTTCAAACATCATGGGTGTTTTTAAAATGGAAAACAAGGCCATGTTTGTTGTCTTTTCTAAAATGGACGCCTTTTTGAAAGTCGAAATGACCATGTTCACAATTGTTTTTGAATGAACTCACATTGCATCCTCCTCCACCCTCTTCATATTTTTAATTTCCTCTTCACTTTTGGTCCTTAAAGTCTTTGTATATGTGAAAAAATGATGCAAAATCTCTTTTCAATTTTCACGTCATTGATTTCTATTACATTGGTTGGAATTTTATCCTTTCTTCAAAAACTTTTGTGTTTGGGAGGCGGAACATGCTTCAATTCCTCCTGCATATCAGCCTAGCACAAGATGTCCTTCAACAATAACCAATAATGTATGAAGCTAAAGGTTGAATATTTGAAGTGTTTTTATTTGTTTAGTTCCAAGCTTTTTTGCAATTATTTAGATGAGGATCTCAACTAGTTTAAAATTGCAATGGACCCTAAACAACTCATAATTTTCATAACATCATGTTTTATAATTCTCCACCTTGTTTCCAATGACTTTGCTTGTCTTTTGTTACTTGCAACTAGTACACAATTATTGTAATGGCCTTGAATTTATTCCTAAAACATGTAATTTTTTACCATTTTCAATGACAAGATCTTGCTATATGTTTAGGAATGATGCACAAAGTTGGCACTTTTCTTTAATTCCAAAATTCTTCCCCTTCTTCGATCGTTTTGCATGTGATGCAACATATGGAATGACAATTAATGTCTAATTTTGCACACCCAACATCATAAATTCAGCTTCAAACATCACAAATTTTTATGTAGAAACCTACAAAACACTCCTTTTATCTCATTGTTCAACCATGTGTACAAGGGAGAATTATAATGAGGCCTATTGGACATTTGTATTTTTAAAATGACAATGGGCTATCAATGCAACTTTTGTGATTGCTTATGATAAATTATTATTGGTGGGGATTTATGGTGTCCCATTAGAGATATTTCAACCAATTTATAACCAATATTTTATCCCCCTCTCAAACCCTCACTCATTCCAACCTCATTTATCATTTTCTTTTTCATTTTTCACCTTTTTGAGTCAACAAACTAACCTTACCTTTCATTCTTATGAAATTGTTTTTCATGTTTTTGAAAAAAATGGATTTGATATGTGTAGCATAATTCGCCCAAAAATTCCTTGAGTATTTTCATGAACCCCTTGCATCATTTCGATCAACATATTCATTGCAAGTTTTTTTTCCTATCAATATATAAAGTTAAATTGTAATAGATTTAACCACAAAAGTCAAATGTTTATATGTAGCCAAAAAAACCAAGGTTTATTTTTTAAAAATTTCCAATGTATTAATGATGATAACCAAAATGTGGTGATTTGAATGGAGTGCATCATCATTAAACATTGACATTGTTTCAAACTTTTTGTCATTTTTGTAACAAAATGGGTTTTTAAATTTTCGGTGTTTTTGTTCACTTGACACGTTTTGGCCCTCCATTTATCAAACCACTCACCGTTTTGAACCCAAATGGTCACACCAATCCTTATGATTGTTAGCAATATAATTATGGAGATATTGATTCAATATCTTGTTCACTCTTTGAGTTTGTTTATTAGTTTGCGAATGGAAAGTGATACTAAATTTTGGTTTGGTCCCCATTTTCTTCATTAATAACATCCAAAATTTTGATATGAATTTTGCATCCTAGTCATTTATTACAACCTCTAGCAACCATTATGTTGGACCCACATGTCAAAAAATAGTTTACCATCCTAATTGTCGTGGCATTTGTTTGGGTCGATGTAAATTTAACCAATTTTGAAAACCTATTTACCATTACAAAGATGGCATCCATCCTTTCTTGTTTTAAGAGACATGTCATGAAATCCATCAAATGGTCTTAAGTGGATTAGGAAGGGCTTATACAGCCCGAACTTTTCCTTCTGTACTAATTTAGTATTTTGGCACTTCACACATGTGCAGACATGATGTTTTACGTCTCCCTTCATTTTGAGCCAATATAATTTTTTTTCCCAACAACTCTCTTGTTGTCTTTTCAACTCAATGTCCCGCCATGGACACATCATGCACTTCTTGCATGACTTTTGTGCGCAACTCTCCCTCTGGCACATAGACTCATGAATGCTTCCATTTTAACAATCCATCTAGAAAAGTGATTACTTTCACCTTCTTTTTCTAGCACAAATCATTGAAATAATTTTGTGCCAAATAATCTTCCGCATACACCTCTCATATTTTCCTCTCTGGATCATTTTTTTCTAATGAACATGGCTCAAAGAATTTGAGTATTTTCCTAAGGCATCTCCTTTGGTATTCCTCTTTGCAATTTAACACATCTGGCACCACATTGTTTTTGTTAGGTTTATGGATCAACTTGATGTCCATAAGGGCCAAGGTATTGTGCTAATGTAATTGTTTCACCATGGCCCTTGGTTGGGTCTCAAAATATTTTAAGAATACATTATTTATAAAGACGTTGGTTTTATGAGAGGCTATGTTGCTTTATGCCTTTAAACAACTCACTACCGCAAATACTTCCCTTTCATGAGTTGGCCATTTCAAATGGGCCCTTGTTAGCCTTTTACTTTCGAAAGAATTAAGTGTCCTTCCTACATAAAGACCATGTCTATCACAAACCCACTTGCATATGTATGCATTTTGAATGATTTCCCAAAATCTGAAAACCATAACACTAGTGCTAACAACAACTTCCCTTTCAAAAGGTTAAACGTTTTTTGTTGTTCACCCTTCTATTTAAACAATCCATCCTTCAAGGGATCGGTGAGTGATTTGGCCAATGCCAAAAAGTCCTTTATATGAACTTCCTATAGAAATTAGCCAATCCTAGGAATGATTTTACACCCTTGGTTGACATCAAGCTTTGCCACTCCTTAATTGATTCAATCTTCTTTGGGTTAAGTTGCACCCCTTTTTGGGACAACACATACCTCCCCATTGTTCCAAGTCCATCGGATTGGCACAAGCTTAAAAGTTCTTACCCATCTTTTAAGATCTAATTGTGGGGGGTGAACCTCTCGTTTAGTTTAACCTTGAACGCACTCCAAGCTAAAATTCCCATTAGATTTGGTTCAACATCCTTCTATGCCATCCACCATTTTAGCGTGTGGTTTTTCAAAAAAGACTACACCAACTTAAGTCAATCCACATCCGTGTTGACCGTTTGGGATTCAAAGTAGGTTTCCACTTAGGGCGCCCATTGTTTCACCCTTTTTGCCTTGGTGTCCTTTTTGGTGAAAAGATCCACCATCTGGGTCTTCATGGGTCTTCATCTTTGTGATTTCCTCGTTTGGCCCAACCCCCTTTTTCCTTTTGAACTTCTTTAAGCTCTATAGATAATTATATGTGGGTCTTTCTTTCACTAACCACAAAGGTTTGCAACACCTTTATTGTTTTAACCATGGTGTTCATGGATAGCAAGGAACACTAGTAGAAATCAGCCAAAATGTAACCACTCCATTTACGACTACATGCGACTTGTAATCGTTTGCAACTAGATTCGGGAATATTTGTAACTACACGACCAACTTTCAACTATTTTGGTCATTTTCTTAACTATGATGCAACTATTAAAAATTTCATCCTACTGGTTGCATCAATTTTACATTTATTTTCATCCATTAATAGATTGATATGTCCCATTAGTTGCAATAGTTGCCAAATTACTTGCATCCTCAAGGTATTCTACAATGACATAGGGGTGTATTTTAATATATGTATTAAAATTTTATATATATATATATATATATAATTTTATATATAATATGCATACTTACGTATATTGTTCATATAATGAATTTCAAAATTAATATTTGAACTTTGAATTTTTTTATTCAAATCTGAAAATGATTATTTCAATTGTTTAAAATAGTACTTGAATTTGAAATTTTTGATTTAAATATGATATTTTCAATTTAAATTCAAAAAAACTTCTTTGATCTAAAAATTGATTTCGAAATTTTAATTAATATTTTCGAATCCAAAAATTAATATTTCAATTCAGATTATTAATCGATTAAAAAATAAACATTTTGATTTTGAATATTTTTATATGAATATGAAAATTTATATTTCAGCTCTAAAAATTTTACATTTAAATTTTAAATAATCATTTGATTCAAAACTGAAATTTAAATTCCAAATTATTATTTTGTACTTTCAAAATTAAAACTTCAAGTCTGAAAATTAGTACATGAGTCTAAAAATGGACATTTCAATTTTGAATATTGTTATTTGAATCCAAAAACTAACATTTCAATTTTGAAAATTGTTATTTAAATTCAAAAAACTTATTTGATCTAAAAATTGATATTTGAATTTTAAATTATCATTTCAGTTTTAAAAACTTTATTGAGTCTGAAAATCAACAACTTGATTTTAAATGTTTTTATTTGAACTTGAAATTTGATATTTGAATTTTGAAGTTTTTAATTTAAATTTTAAGAAATATTTACTTGAAAATTGAAATTTTAATTCCAGATTATTATTTTGAATTCTCAAAATTAATATTTCAATTCAAAAAATTATTAATTGAGTCTTCAAATGGACATTTTAATTTTAATGTTATTATTTGAATCTGAAAATTGACATTTCAATTCTGAAAATTGTTATTTAACTTCAAAAAAATTATTTGATCTAAAATTGATATTTGAATTCCGAATTACTATTTTGGAATCTTAAATTTATATTATAATTCAAAACATCATTGATTGAGTTTCAAAGGTTTTTTCTACTAGTGTTATCCATAATCAATCACTTTTATAAATAATTATAAATGATTATGTTTATTAAATCTAATTATTGTTATAACTTAAATTTGTATATTATATAATTTATATTCTTATATCAAAAGAAATTAATTAATGTAAATAATGTGACATTATTTTCAAATCATTGTAATTATTTCAGATAAGAATTAATTAGTATGTGCATAATTATTTTCTAATTGAATAGAATTATTCACACTTTTTAATTTATAACTTCAAACCTGAATTAAAAATTTGGAAAATTTACAATGTAGTGAAAATAATTATTATACTGATTGTAATTTCACGAATTATTATATAATAATATTATCTAAAAACATTATGTGATTAATCATCTATGATAAATATTTTATAATAATTCAACAGTAATTATGAAAATTAATGTTATGTTTGACAAATTATTGTATTTATAGTTAATAATCACCAAGAGAAAATAATTTTTTGACCTATAATAATTTTTACAACAATAAATGTAAGTATATAGTAAGTAATGTAATTAGTTGAATAATAATTTGTAAACAATCCGTGTAAGTATTTACTTTCTAATAACAATTGTTAATTCATTATTTATATATTTTGAAATAAATATTTTAAAATTTTAACTTTGAAATTATAGTCATTAAATTAATTTTACATTGATTATATTATATATAATTCAAGGAAATTCTAAAAATTAATAAAATATTTTTAAATATTTTATTTATTTAATTATTTATGAGGTATGTATTAATAACTTGTGAGTAATTAAAAAGCTAGTTTGTTAAATATTAAAAAGTTATTGCTTATTTAAGTAATTGATAATGAATACAAAATATTTGTAGTGTATAATTTATAATTTAAATATATGTAAATATAATCATTATTAATTAAATAATTATCTAATATTTGAATTGTTTAAAAAGCTGAAAACTAAGAAAGTAAGGCATGAAGAAAGTTTTGGAATTACAACTTAGTTTGTAAGGAAGTTGCAACCTCAAAACTTATCAGATATTGTTTGTTCTTCATTCCTACTTTGAACATTATATAAACAAGGGGGTGTGCCCATCCAAACTCACATTATGAAATTAATGCACATGGGATGAGCTAATCAAAAGGCTCAACCCAAAACAAAAAAATAAATAATGCACAATTCTAAAGTACTTACCTCCCTAACCTACTTATCTATTTAGCTAGGTAGGTATTTAGTTTGACCTAGCCATCTAGGTTGGCCTATGTACCTACCTACCTAAGTATGTACCTATATGAGTAGGTATTTAACCTAGGAAGGTAGAACCTACCTACTTACTTTTTGACCTAAGTAGGTA
>Ga0116227_10002608_pt1 | contig 40713 bp, 29 predicted proteins | sample S1TSphgellanicum_FD_89693 | JGI IMG/M metagenome (GOLD analysis project Ga0116227, IMG submission 89693) | Host-associated microbial communities from peat moss isolated from Minnesota, USA - S1T2_Fb - Sphagnum magellanicum MG | ecosystem: Host-associated > Plants > Peat moss > Unclassified...
TCCCTCCCTCTCTTAAGGAGTAGGCCTATTCTCAAGGCCTATGCTTACATAGGTCACTAGGCATAGGAGAGTGAGGATTCCTACACCTAAAAAGATCCCTCCCTCTCTTAAGGAGTACTCAGTGGGCCAACTATCCGAAGATTATTTGCCTATTATTACTACTACTACTACTACAACTACTACTACTTATACTCACTTAATTTTGGCAATTTTGAGTTTTTATTTTTGGCCAATGCCAAATTTTTTTTGTAGAATGCCAAATTTTATGAGGCCTGGTATAGAGCCTATTATTGAGAAGTAAAAAAAAATCTGGATATGAATGAATAGGTAAATATTTGGCTACTATCCAGATGCATAACTGATCTTTTCTATATAACTGGCCAAAACTGGTTCCAACTTTCAACCACACACCTTTCTTTTGTCTTCCACCAGCCTTTTGGTTCCGAAGTTCTTTTAAGTTTTAGTGCCCCTTGTCCACCCTTGTTCCTTTTGTGCTTGGCTGTACATTTCATTTATTAACATCTAGTATGAGTAAACCCCTGGTCCCCCCTTCCTTCCTTTTGTGCTTGTTGGTTCTACCCATAGGGAAGAGAGTACCCATTTGTAGGATTTGAGCATAAATTTGTGACATAACACCTAAACATCAGGGTGGACCAATTTGGTCCACTTTTCAATGTGTTTCTGAATCTCTGACATTTAGGGTTTAGGGGTTAAACTTGACCCAATGTGTTAGTGATATTTGGAGTACTATGTGTGTGTATGATGGGAGGACATGTTCCACAGAAATGCATGCATTTAAGGGAGAAATTCTAAATCTAGTCACCGAAGTATTCTATATTTGAACACCGGTTGGCAAGATATTGAATATTAATTTTGGAAATATCAACCCATAGTTGGTCTAATATCACTCTCAGGAGAATTGATACCTGACCTATATCCGTGTGTGAAGACCTTAAACCCTTCAACAATAAAGGCTATCTTTAAACCTTAAGTCTTTTTTGCATGTAACACTTGAGCTTTTGTTTAAAATTCTCTTTTCAATTGCACTAGTGGTGAGAAAACTCTGTGGCTGTTTTGTTGTTGTTGCAACTGCCTTCTGTGCCCAATAGTATGTGCTGAAACACATTTTGTGTCCAAGAGCATGTAATGAAATACCGTGTTCTTCACCTACCCAACAAGGTAGTTTAACATCTTTGCATACCTTGCATTACAAGAAAATAACTTAAACCCTAAAACTTACATTGGCATGATATTAAGTGGTTCTCAAATTGAGTATTCAAAAGACTGACCCTTGTATATATATATATATATAAAATGGGTGGGTATTAGGAGGTTCTTGAATCGAATATTAAAAAATAACCTTTACACATAATAAGTGTGCATCTCCAAATATAATACCCGGCCAAAATGACAATTGAGGGTTGTTTCTAGAGATATAAATTGCTAATAGGCAGGGCCATTAAAATTTCACATTTAATACACTTTGTGACATTACAATTGATTTTCTTAATTACCCTACTTGATAGGGTATTGAAAAAAAAAAAAAACAATCTAGCCAACACTAGTTTGAACCTTGCCATAAAAACATGCCTTACTTTTGGTAAGTGTATGTAGATGACCATTGCTACACAAAAGAACTTAACAAAGATCTTGCCCTTGTGCCTAGGCACCTCAAAACAAGGAAGGGCCTTTGGCCCTACCCTTCTCCTATACATAAAGGACAGAGTCAGTATGCTGCGGTGAGGTGCTTGTTCATTTTGAGGCTCTCTTCTTTCCCATACTCTGCATTGTCACATTAGTTAGGTACCCATTTTTATAGGTTTTTGGTTCTAGGTTCCCATGTGTTCCCTATAGTTAGCTCCTCCTACTCCTTTAGTTTGTGTCCGCTCGTCCCTTGGTCGGTTTGAGCCATGCTCTCCCACGAGATACAGATGTTACCACTTTTAATAAATTTTTGATTCTTTGTTCATGTCTGTTCCTTATACTTTGTTGGCCTGTGCTCCTTTAGTTTGTGTCCGTCCATACATTGGTCGGTTCTAGCCATGTTCTCATTTGCATAACATCGGTTACCCATTTTTTTAATATACTTTTGTATCTAAGTTCGTGTGCGGTTCTTGTACTTTCCATTAACTCCTTTTGTTTGTACCCATCAATTGGTTGGTCGGTTCAAGATGTACAATGATATTAATGGGAGATGTGGTCCAATTCCAGCCTCCGGATCATACTTACAACTCTCTCCTTGTTTTTCTGCGAAAGGGTGTGGGGGGCGGGGGAGGGTGGGTTTCGAAGCCCCTAGAATGGAAAGCTAAGGAAAGAACGACCCAATTTCCCGGTTTCTATTTCCCTTTCCCAAGGTGGTACTTTAGAAAGCCACCATTAAAATAAAAAAAAATCCCTCCCTTCGATTATGGCCCTCCATCCATCCCCTTCCTAAAGACATGCAAAGAAGCTTTGGCAATTAATGGGGGAGGCCCCCAAAAAAAATCCCTCATAGACTGCTATATTATAGCCCACTTACCTTGCATGATTCTTGTTTCATAGCAACTTGGAGGAGGGAGGAAGGTTCAAGGGAGGCAATGAGGGTGGCAACGACAAAAGGTACTAACTTCTACTTCAAAAAGGAAAATGAAATCATACCTAAGTAGCCAAAACTCTTGCCTAAAAATGGGGCTGTAATTTTGGCAAGTCTTTTGTCACTTAGCAAAGATTTCATTCAATTCTATTTCATCACATAAGCCCTTTCATTCTCACCTAAGATTTGCCTTCTTTATATAATATAATATTTATATCATATCATTAATTCTTTGACATAGGCAATAGCAATAATGTCTTTTTACCATCTAGTAGAATATTTTTTTTCCTAGTATACTTTTTCCTGTAGCAGATCAAAACTTGTCTTGGGGTCTTTTGTGACCTAATAAAAAAATTTATCATCTTTTTCTTTTAATTAAACATTGTATGGTCCATGTACCTAGGTCCCCTAGGTCCTTAAAAAGAATTCTAAAATATTTTAAGAATATTCCCTTGTAGAATATCTTATTATATTACCATTAATCCTGTAATCTACCACATCACATAAAATCTTTAACAATATTCCCTTATAAAATAGTATAATATATCAACATTAATTCTATGAAACCTATAGCATTATTTTGCCACCTAGGTATAAACTATAAACTTTCCCTTTAGAAAGCCCAAATAAATTTCGGAGGGGGGTGGGTCTTTTTGTTTATTAGCTAAAAAAGAAAATCCTTTTTGTTCCTTTTTGTCTTTTTCTCACCGAACAAAAAAATCTTTTAAGCCTAATTCTTTATCACTAAAAGCATTCCATTGGTTCCATGTAATTAGGTCTTAGGTACCTAGTCACTGCCGTCCTCCTGTGTTCATTCCTCCCCATAATGTGCAGTCTCCTGGGCCTCATTCCACACCTGGAATCTGTTTGACAGCCGCCATTGCGTGTGTATTTAGCCCCTGTTTGCGCTTCTTTACCTACGAGCGTATTTCGCTTTGTCCCCGCTGCTGTGGACGTGACGCTCCCCACTCTCTCTCGTGCTCCCTTCTCTCATTGTTTCACATCAAGGACTCGGAATCGAGAATTCAGAGCCTCTTTTGCCTGTCTGTCTTCGGAAGTTTTTGGAGAATTTTTTTTGGAAGGTGGAATTGTTGCTTCTTTTCGAGTGTCTTCCTGCATTTGACGAATACTAGTTTTTGAGCCTTCTTGTGTCCAGAGAGTAAAACAGAAGCAGAAGGACAAGAACAAGAAGGAAGAAGAAGAAGCTGCAGCTGCCGCTGCTATTATGGCGGGTGCAGTGCTTGTGTATGATTTGGAGGGGCGGGAAGAAGGAGCGATGGCTGGAGGTGTGATATTGAGTGTGGATCAGCAGCGGCAGTATGTCGCATTGGCTGATGGACCAGACGATGTGGAGGCCAAAGGAGTCGGATTGGAAACGTATGAGAAGAGTGATGAGCAGCAGCTTCAGGGATCTGTTGGTGTGATCGGGAAGAACGGGAGGAGGTTGATGATTTTGCTTGCAGTCGGCGGGGTGTTTGCACTACTCCTACTGTCAGTAGGGATGAGGACGAGCGGCTTTTTGTGGGAGAATGTGTGGAGCGCCGGTAGTAGTACTAGTAGTGGCACTGCAATTGCGTTGAAGGATCCGCCTCTAGGTCCCGGAGATCCGGGAGTGCCTATTCCTTACCCCAAGACGTTAACGGGGTATCATTGCAGACCAGCCAAGAACTGGATCAGCGGTAAGCAAGACTTTGCAATGCCTCTCTCTTTCTCTCTCTCTTTCTCTGTGATATGGCCGCACTGAGACTTCGAGAACTGGTTCTTGATCAGTGCTTTTGTAGCTAAGAGATCTCTGATACGCCTGTGGCTAATCCTGTGGTTTGGTTTTTGGCTTGTTTGCGTGCTGTGATCCGGACCTCGTGCTTCTTTCCTATCAGATCCATGTGGTAAGTCCTTTCCTGAGCTGTGGACTCTGATTCACTACCTTCTTGAACCCTAGCTCTGATTTGCAAATTGTAGTCTTCACAAGACAGCAAGCCAGAAAACAATCTCGTGAAGAGTATTAGTTGTTTGTTTGTTTGCTAACAAGAGTGATTGGAACTTTTTTTGCAATTTTGGCTGCAGGTCCTATGTACTATAAAGGCTACTATCACATCTTCTTCCAGTACAATCCAGGCAAGGCAGTCTGGGGTAACATCACATGGGGACATGGTGTTTCCAAAGATCTCATTCAATGGACTTTCCTCCATCCTGCTCTGGTTCCAAAGGAGTGGTATGATGTCAAGGGAGCATGGTCTGGCTCTGTTTCAATGCGCCCTGATGGTCTTCCTCTTATTTTTTACACAGGCAAGCAAGCTCACTCACTGGTAGAAGAATATGTGAGAACACCATAAGTGTATAGAATGGATGGAGAAATCTGAGTATGCAGTCTTCCAATAGAAATTTCCATGCAACAAATGTCCTTTCTTAGTCTTTGCAACAACTGTTTGTTATTCACCAGGCAATTTTTTCTCGTTTCCTGTTGTGTGGGCACAGGTTCATCAGCTGCAGATGAGCAGATGGCAAGCATGGCAGAGCCGAAAGATCCATCTGATCCAATGCTGAGGGAGTGGACAAAGTATAAGCAGAACCCTATCCTGAGACCGCCTCCTCCAGTCCTCATCAGGGATTTCAGAGACCCGACTACGGCATGGAAAGGTCCTGATGGACTATGGAGACTGGCTGTTGGATCCAAGATCGGAAGAGCGGGAGTGGCTCTGTTGTACAAGAGTAAGGATCTTTATAACTGGGAGTATCAAGGTGAACATCACCTACTTCATGCTGTTGCTGGCACAGGTATGTGGGAATGTGTTGATTTTTACCCGGTTGGACCTCTTGGCGAACCAGCTCCAGATATCTCAGCCCATGGTCCTGGTGTGAAGCATGTGATGAAAGTCAGCCTGGATGATGAGCGACATGACTGGTATGCCTTGGGCCATTATGACACAGACAAAGATATCTTTGTTCCTGACAATCCTCTCATTGATGTTGGTATTGGATTGCGGTACAACTATGGAAAGTTTTATGCATCAAAGAGCTTTATTGATCCAGTCAAGCAGCGGCGAATCATTTGGGGTTTTGTCAATGAATCAGATCCAGAAGTTTATGATCTTGCAAAGGGGTGGAACACTGTTATGGTAAGCATCAGTAGTACAGATGAGATGTCTATGTATTGGAGCTTTTTTGTATGTCAAAGTGAAACTGCTGCTCTATGCTTCTACTACACAAGGAAGATTGAGGATGTTTAGAAGACTTATGTTTTTGAGTAAATATTGGCAGGGAATCCCTAGAACAGTCTGGTATGATAATTACACAAATGCCAACATCATCCAACTACCAGTTGATGAAATCAATGAATTGCGGGGGAGCAAATTGAGCAAGAAAGCAGTTCATTTGGCTCCTGGATCAATTGTGCCGGTGGAAGGGGCTATTGGTGATCAGGTAATCATCTGTTTTGAGTCATCCAGCACTGTAGTATATGCATCATAACCAATCACCTCCTCCTAGTCCATTGTACATTTTGTGTGTTTGCCTATGCGATTGTAGTGCATGTCCAGACATGTAGCAATTTTTCATTACTGATGATTTGGCTGTGCATGTGTGTTGAAATTTGCAGTTGGACATTGAGATTGTGTTTGATTACCCAAATGTGAGCAAAGTGGGAGACAAGGAGAGAAACTTGGATGAACATTTTGAGTGTGGACAAGGGGGTGCACAAGCACGAGGAACTTTTGGACCTTTTGGGCTGCTGCTTTTGGCCGACAAGGAGCTCAGAGAGCTATCTGCAGTCTTTTTCTACATTTCCCATGTGAAAAATGTAGGCTGGACAACACGATTTTGTGCTGACCCAACAAGGTGTGATAATCACAGAGTTTACATACAAAACTTTTCAACTGTGGAAGAAAGGAAAATTTGCTGAAAATTGTTGTGGATTGCCTTACCAAAGAATCTTGTACAGTGAAGACTGTTATTCATGAATACTCTTGTGTGCAGAGGATCACTAGCGAGAGGCATCGACACTACCATTTATGGAAGCTTTGTCAATGTTTTGGAGTCTGAAGATTTCTTATCTGCTCGAATATTTGTGAGTCCTGCACTTTCAAACCTCTTAATGGTTCAAAAGAATATGGGGATTATCATATCAGCTCTGTTTGTGTATATCTGAGTGGTGAATAGAGAACATGTTTTGTTTTGATGCTAGAAAAGCTTTCTCAGTAACCATGTGAAAATTTGTTACAGGTGGATAAATCTGTGATTGAGACCTTTGTACAAGGAGGCCGAATGACAGTCAACATGCGGGCATACCCTACGATAGCCTACGATTCAAACGCACATGTGTACTTCTTCAACAATGGAACTTCACCCGTCAATGTTCGCAGTATTGATATCTGGCAAATGCAATCTGCCACCATGCTCAACTTGTGACTTGCTTAATCACTTTCCCCCCAACTTGGGCAAGCAATTTCTACAGCCAGCGTCCACTCTTGTACTGGCAAGGCGAATTCAATTTCATGCTGACAAATCCTGTACTGCATGGAGAAGATGACCACTTTTACAACCCAGAATTGGGAACTTAAATCAAAAAATAGAGACATGGATTGATGGTCTTCTACACATTTCAGACCCAAGGAATTGAAATGGAAAAATTGAGATTGGATCCATGGTGTTTCTACACATTTTTTTGCTGCGGTGGTAATACTCAATCCAAACTACCATGTGTCACAGTGGAGACAATTGGAAACAACTGCTTCCTAAATCATTAGAACTCTTCCACACAGGAATTTTTATTAGACTGTAGTGGAGCAGCTCTAAAGAGGGAAGTCAAGAGAGAGCAACAGTAATAACTCTAAAGAGAGAAGAGGGAGCATCAGTAGTCCCTCAAAAGAGGGAATTGGAAAAGAAAGCAATAGTAGTATTACTCATGCTTCAGTATATATCCTCATATGGCGTATGAGGCCATATGCTTGTAGGTATACTGACTGAGGAAAATCATCAAACAATTGAGTGTCTTGGGCATTTCAAAATAATATTTTTGACCTCAATTCCACACGGATGTTGCAAATAGAGGTTCCAAATTGAGTTGGTAACAATTGAGTTGTTAGTTTCTTGGTGTAATATGTAAGCAGAAAATAGAGATGATGTATAAGACTGATGAAATAGAATAAAAACTTATCACTAATTCTCTAATTGTTAGTGAATTCAATACAAGTCTGTGTAGAGTCAATACATTGATAAGTAAAATGTTTTGTACCCACAGTGCAACTTCCAATAGGCATGAACATTTTCATTTCAATTTTCTGGTGCAGCCTGCATCAATAGCAATCATCTCATCAAACATTTAGCATCAAATGGCAACAACAGCGGTTGAGAAAACCGCTTGAACAAACAGTAGAAAATGTTTGAGAGAACTGTCCTGTCCAAACGGTTGAAATTTGAGAACTAGTGTTGCAGTGCAAAAATTTGTCACAATAAGAAACGCTGGTTGTAGGCTTTGGCATGCATCATACCTTTTGCAACTTCTCTCTCATACCACATTTATGGCTAATGTTGTGCACAAAATAATTCCTAAAATGTCTAGTTTGAAAAAACAGATAGAATATTGATATTTGTCAAGAATCAAACTTCCAATTTGTGAAAAACTCTTTATTGTCACAACCATTGGGTTACTACCAGGCAGGTTCAGCACTAAATAATTATGAAGAAATTTTTTTTTCTGAACTTCTGAAAATTGATTAATCATTATTAAGATGTATTTAACAAGTCAATTTTAACAGTAATTAATTTTTAGATATGAAATATTTGGCATTAGAGTATTGAACCTGCATACCTACTACAGTATTAAAAATACACAATATAATAAATAATTTGCATACTTAGTCCTTTACTATTAAAATTTTGAAAAAGTAAATATGCAACTGTTGGACTTTTGTTTTCTTAAAATAAATAAATATTCAGAAAAGAAGTGCTGATTGTTGGTACCCCTCTAAAATAAATAAATATTCAGCCAAGAAGTGCTGATTGTTGGTACCCCTCTAAAATAAATAAATATTCAGCCAAGAAGTGGTGTGGATTGTTGGCACCCGACAATCAATGGGCCACATAAAGGGATGCAAGAAATACCAAAGAAACCCAAACAAATGCTATTGCTAGGTATAAGGGAAAGTCAATTGCACATTAATAGTTTGCCACATGGTGTATGGGCAGTTTCCTAACAATGGTGCAATCACATGTAAGCTAGGTACTTGGTAGCAGAACAAGTGCTTTGGCTTGGCAGCCATGAATTTAATTTCACAAATCTAAATGACTGTCTTTTTTATTTCTATGTGTGTACACTTTCAGGGATCTTCGGAGCAGCAGATCTTCCGGGGGCATTATGGCAGAAGGGAGGAGATCCTCCTATTTCCAAATGTTCTCGTGTTTCCCCTGAAAAGACAGTTGTTTACATGCATGGAGGTTCCTGTACTCATGGGGTTCTCCAAAGGTTAATGAAAGGCCTAAATGAAATGCGTGGCCCACCTCTGGAGAACCCACTTGTACAAGAACCTCTGTTATATATACCAGAAATCTACCACACCAGTGTTTTTTTTAACCTCCATATCTCGATGGAGCCAGGGTGATGAGCATCTCTAGACAGATTTCAACTTAACTTGCGACATTATTTAAGGAGCCAAGCTGTTAAAACTGTAGCCAGTAGACATAAATGTGATGTCACCCTTGCCCCTGCAAGAAAAACGTTTTCAATTGCTTTTAGGGTTCAGTTTAAATTTTTAAAAAAAATAAATTAAAAATTTAATTTTTAATTCTTGAGATGTAACTCAAAGTGACCATCATCCATAAGATGATTTAGCCAGACTTAACTACATGCTAAATATGAAATTAGAAAAAAACAGAATGCTTCTATATTCTTGGCTACTTACTGGTAGTGATTTTGAAATTTTTTCTTCAAAAATCTGGCGAATTTGTGCCACTTTCCCCATGAAATAATATCCTTTATATAGTTTGTGATCATATTTGAAATCTTGGCAGACCATTATATGGTCTCCCTATAAAAACACTGTTTCAGGCGAATTTTTTCTCTAAATAAAGGGAATTTTCTGACAGAATATTCCGTTAGGAAAAAAAAAAAAAAAAACCGTGTTGCCTTTTGGCGCGACTTTTTGCCAAAAAAGAGAAAAGGAAAAAAGACTGTGCCACACAGCTGTTCTTGACCCATGAATACTGTACTCGATGAAGCATCCTTAAAGCACAAGAGTCAAGACAAGTGTGTACAAGTGTAAAAAACATGGAAAGTTTGTTCTCAATGTACTTTGAAAGGGCAATGAGATATTTATTTTTTCTGCTGTGAGGAGTTCAATTGTGCAATGGTGGAGAGAAATTTGCCATGTTGTAGTTTGTCATCATCAGTGTCAAGTTGGTGCACTCTTGAAAGCTATTACTATACTCTATAATGCTTCTCCACACAATATCTCTGCCTTACAAGGCCATGGCCAACAAACGTTCCCAGACTTTTGAGTTTCCCCAAACATAGGCATATTCTCTGAAAACATAGACCAAACATGTGTAGGATAAACTAATTTTTAGGAATCAAATTGATGGATGTGAGGTGCCCTCCACATACACTACAAATTTTCTTGGGGAGGACTTTTCGTGAGTTGGTTTATAGGTTTCCTAAAGGACAAGTTTTGGGCAAATCATATGGGACAAAGTGAGATGCTCCTATTAGGAATATGTTGGGGGCAACACATTGACAACTTGAGGAACATGCTGAGAAAGCATTGGGAACTTGATGGGAACACATTGGTAAAAACATAAACCCCCAAAAAAGCAACACCCCTCCCTCATCCTCCCCAAAAGAAAAAAAACTTGGGTGTATTGGGTGCTTGCTGCAATTACTCAATTGTTGAATAGAATTTATATTCCCACCTATGTTTGTTCATAACCTATTTTAGTCTAGGCAAGGGGAATTGTGAGGACCAGGGTTTTTGAAGAAATTCCTGAAGTAGGTCCCATTTGTGAGGATCCCCAGCATTAATTGAATGGGAAAATGATTAATTTAATGCTATGAGCATTTTCCCAAAAGTGCTTTTACAAGTGGTGACCTAGGAAGTGTGTAGGCCTGGATGTGACTAATTTAATTATTTTTACTTCAAAAATGACAAAAGTCCTTAAAAAAACACAAAATTATCAGTTAAAAATTGATTTTCTGAAAAAAAAAAATCGCCAACTTGCATAGTAAAAAACTAACATTTATTTCTAGTCAACTTATTCATCTTTGAATTAATTAGACGGTGTTGCCTCCCCAAAATTCAACCCTTTTCTTTTGCAATGAGTCATTTTGATTGGGTCATTGCAAAAGAAAACAAAAAAACCTTTGCAGGTTTATATAGAGTTCCTGCTTTTTAGCCCACCTAAATGTGTGAAAGAGAACAACTTTGGGCAAATTATGTGGCATCAAAGTGTGATACTATTCGGAACATCTTGGGGAACACATTGGGAATGTCAAAACCCATAAATTCAAACCCCCTCACCACCCCCAGGCCTCTTGGGTGCATGTTGCATCACCTCATTGACTGAATAAAGTTTCTATTCCAACATTTTCAACCTAGGCTACTAGTAGGAGCATACAATTGGTGGGCTAAATTAGGATGGTGGTTGGTGTATTCTAATGTTGTGCATGTATACTAATGGGCTCTTGCCAAGTTGTGTATGTAATTGGCCCAAGTATACCAAACCTCTTCTTAGGTCACCCATCTCAATACTATTCTAGTTGAAACGGGCTTAAATGTTCTCATGAATCCAATTTTGGAGAAAAGAAAAATTAATTAAAAAAAAATCCTAAAATGTAACTTATTTTAAATTCATCAACTTTTTTTTTTGTTGGTTAAAAAATACAAAACAACCAATGTACACACTATTTCATCAAGTGTTTTCCAAGGGCACCAAAAGCATAAAGATGAACCCCATGATTTCTGAGGGTTATAGAGTGATCATATCTAAACAAACAAACAAACACCTATCTTAATATGGGTGTAAGCAACATAAATTATAACTCTAAATTATTTTGGCAGTCTACTTGTCAAGATCATAAAAATTAGTAACAAAACTCATCATACAATTATGTACATTTGATGTTATTACTTCAATGACCAAAGACTAAATGCTTTTTCATTATTGTACAGTCATTTTTAAATTTTACATTGTAAAAATAGGTTGGGGTTTCCTTTTTGGCAATGTGTAACATTTATTTTAAGTATGTGTCAAATATGTTTTAACAAAGAAAAAATGCAATTAAAAAAAAAGTACTTGAGTATATGTAATCTTTATATTCTAACTTAGCACATATTTTAAAGTTTTTTAATGAAAAAATATTTTGAACACCATATTAATTAGTCAATTTAAAAAACATTTGTTCCTTACTTTTATTATTCTAAGTTCTTCAAATTTTATATTGAACTTATTTCCAATTCAATGAAATGCAGAATGATTTCATAATGAGATTTAAATATATTTTGAATCTACTTTTATAAAGTCATCTAAAAAGCTATCTCATTTTAAAATTCAAACTTTAAATATATTTTTTAGTTCAGATTAACAAAGATTTTTAAAAAATACGCTTATTTTGAATTCACACCATTTTTAAAGATACGTAAATGAAGTCTTGTTGGGACAAAAGTGATATGTGCCAAATGAACTACACTACAAAACCATTAATTTTTTTGAAAATCTTTTTATAACATAAAATGGCTTTTGACCACCAATGGATCTCTATGTATCATAAGATATTCTCTCTACTACTTATGGAAACCAGTATAGATTTAAAGACAAGTATATGTTCAAAGCTATGACATGGATCTATGGAAAAAATGAAGAAACTCAATAATAAATCCTCAGGTTGAAAATAATCAAAATTAGCGAAATGCTTGAATATGGGTTGGCAATCTTCTAGGCAGAACATTGGTAAAATATTTTCAAGTGAAAAAATCAAAATAGGATGGCTTATGCTACTACCATACAAAAATGTAATAGGTATGTACATTTAGGAATATGTCTAAGCAACATAAAATTACAAGTTGGATGTAAAACCACTAGCGTGGAACCTACTATCAACCTCCTAATGGAATTGGAGTCGGCCTCCAAACTTGTTTTAAACAGGTTCCCCTTGTCCATGCAGTTTAAGTTTTTGTATTAAATTTTTTATAAAGTTGTTTTTTTCTTGGCATGCATGCATGCATGTTTCGCTTTGAAAAAAAGTTGCATGTAAGTGTCCAATGTTGCACTAAATGTTGGAATTTAGTTAATATAAACTAAGGTTTGTCCTTGAATTACAAAGTCAACACAAAATGGAAATGCTCTCAAATTGGGCCTACTATTATTAAATGGCACCAAATTGAAATGTGCTATCTCAAAGCATACCCCATCAACAAAGATTAACAAAATTGGGATATGCTACCTCAAGGCATACCCAATCAAAACAAGCCATGATCAAATTGTTCAAAGAGTGGTAGCAAAATTACTGAACATTCTAATCTCTAAACCATTTCATCATTGAAGCACTCTACGTCTTTGGGGACTCCATCATAACTTCCACTTGCACAATATATATTCCCACCTTGATTGTTGGGTCTTTTGTTGGGACTGGCTGGCTTTTTCTGGCGTTCCTTCTCTCTTTCTCTCTCTCTTAAAGTCTTGAAATACTTGTCATGGTATGATGAAAGTGAGAAAGAAGCACAGAGGCCTTGTGCAATTTGTTCCCACAAAAAAAAAAAAACACAAAACAAAGTAAACTTTCATTATTTCCTTTTCTTACATCTTCCTATGGTTGATGGCCTCTTTGGCTAAAAGCAAAAAAATCCTAACAAAAACATTTGAATCTTTATGAATATAAGATGTAGAGTTGTACATCAAATCTGGTTTTATAGTCAGATTTGGCTAAATCTTCTTAGGGACAAGGGCCACTTTTTGTACATCTTCCTATGGACAATTGCTGCTTTGGCTAAAAGCAAAAATTCCAAAGAAAAACATTGGACTCCAACTTCATTTGGGAAGAGGACAAACCTCAAGAGCTGAATAAGGGAGGTCCAACTACACAGTCAACACACTTACATAATTTTTATCAAACTCACAGATGGCCTTCATGGACATAACATGTCTCTGGACACAATTCCCAAACTCTCCATTTTGCATGTCATTTAGGTACACTTGATTTAATAGGCTAGGTCACTTTGAGTGTGTGTAACTATTATAAACTAGGGGTATGTATTCATCCTTGAATTAATTAGGTGGGGTTGTACCCATGGTTTTTTGGTTTTCTTTTAGAAGGAGCCACATTGATTGGACCATCACCAATTTTTTTTGGAACATTGGGCACTCCCCAACCTTACGGAACTGCTTTGGAAACTCAAATCTTTTAATTTAGATTCTATCTTTGGAAACTGCACCAAAAAGAGGGACTACCCAGGTTTGATGCAAAAATTTAAACTCTAGAAACACCCCTATTCCACCTTCTAAGTTACAACCCTTTGGTATAGCTGAAAGGAACTTATGCTCTCCTTCCATGTCTTTACATTTCATTTTTCTTTGTACTAATGCTTTGCTTAGCCTAACAAAGTTCAACAAGTTTACATCATTAGGTGTCCTTTAATTCTGACCTTTTTTTACTGTCAGAATTTATGCCAAAATGTCAATTTTTTTTTTTGAAGAATTGAAAATGATGTGATTTTAGAAAATGTGAATTGCTAAAAGTGAGGGAAATATAAATAAATAAAATCACCAGATTCTTATATTTGGTTTTCAATGTGTAGCCGAAAAAAATTAAAAAAGAAAATTAAAATTTTATACTTCATATCTGGTTCATAGCCAGATTTGGCTAAATCTCCTTAGGGATGATCGTCACTTTTTTCTACATTTCCTATGGATGATCAATTTGGCTCCAAACAAACATTCCTTAAAAAAACATCCCTCCAGTAGGACAACTGAATAAAGGAGCCTGGAGGCCCAACTAATTATAGTAACCCAAAAGAGAATAAATTTTTAATCTTTTCCAAACTTGTTGAAAATTGAACTCCCAACTTATGAAATTTCTTTTATTCTCTCAACCATTGGGTTACTTATAAGTAAACAATACAAGGTGTACTTTGCATACGTATTCCTCAATTGTTGAATTTGGAGAAATTAATTTTGAAACTTTCAAACCACATTTTTAAATAAACAAATAAATAAAAATTTGACAAAGAAGTGCTGATTATTAGTTATAAGTATGGTATTCAATTTAGATTCAACCTTCAAAAACTACATGAAAAATAGGGGACTAGGGACTAGGTTTCACGAAAAAATTGAACTTTAGAACCCCCATTCCACCTTCTAAGTTACAAGTCTTTGGTGTAACTGAAAGGTGCTCTCCTTTTCTGTCTTGCCACACAGTAAATACCCCCCATCCCCCCAATGAGCTTTGTCCAATGCATTTTTAGGCATGAATCAAATTAGTCAAACCTTACAACATAACCAAGCTCCTCTATGGATGGCTAAGCATTATCAACCACATTTGTGTCAAACAAGATTCATTAGGGGGATGTTTAACATCTTCCTTGTACTAATGCTTTAATTAACAAACTTTAACAAGTTTACATCATTTGGCGTCTTTTAGTTCTTTGCAAAAACAAAAAAAAGTTTTAAGAAAAATATTCAGCATAATAATAACTCTTTTAGCTAATTCTTGAGAACGGCTGTAAAAGTGCTCTTTCAACCAAATTTTCTGAGAAAATGGTTGCAAAAATTTGGAATTTGTTTGTAGCTTAAATTTGACTAATTTCGCAAATGCTTTGGAGAAATTTCCAAATTTTTTAATATCACGTAAGTGAAATAAAATCCATGGTTGTCATAATTATTTTTTTATACATTATTGTGACAAAAACTTTCACCTCAGCTACCTTTGATGGTTGCCCGGATTTTGGGGATTTTGGGCCCAGAGGTTTGCAGAGTGAGAGTGGTGTGTGGAGAGCCAGGTGCTTTGTGGAGAGGAATAAACAGGAAAAAGAGCAAAGCTGAACAACCAAACTATGGCATTTCATATTTTCATGCTCTCTTTCTCTCTCCATATGCACAACACCGTCCCCATGGGCCACACCAACAATTCTAAAATTGTCAGCAATATAATAAAAGCCTTACCTACCTACCACTGGGGGAAATTTTGGGGAACACAGTGGGATGGTGGGCACACATTGGGAACAAAGAAACCATCCCAAAAATCCAACACCCATCCTCCCCAAAAGAAAAATCTGGGCCTATTAAGTGTTTTTTTTTTCTTTTTTCCAATTTTGTTTTTTTGCTCAAGTAATTGTCGATAAGTAGGTTTAACCAAATTTGGTGATATTAAAATGATGTACAGAGGAAAATCTAAGGACTTTTCTATTGTAGGCAATTGTGGTGGCTTTTTAATAAAATTTTGGTTTTTGGGATTTTTTTTTTGAACATGGAATTTGTGACAGAATATTAATTTTTTCAAAATAATTTTCACAAAATGAAAATAAAAATTGTTACAAAAGAAATCACTAGGTCTATTGCATGTATGCTATAATTCCTCATTGGCTTAGCAGAATTTATATTCCCAAATGTATTATTCATGACCTATTTTGCCCTGACGGCAGCAGAATGAATTTGTGAATGCATTCTAGAGCTCTCTTTGTTGTAGGTTGTCTTTAGTGTTTATGGCCATGGTCTAACCTTATGGCCATCTTTCCAACAAATAGCATAAGGTGGACACCACATCTTGAAGTTGAAATGTTGAAAATCATCATAATTATCATAATAGGCTGCACTCTGAATAATTTCACTACTTGTGTGACAATATCATAATAGATAATGGAAAATTCAATAATTTTAAAACATGAATTAATTTTTTGAAAAAAATAATTATTATTCATTTTGTCAATGTGGAAATGGACCTTACCCTATGGTATTTAGAGCATGCTGCAATTCCTCATTGGCTGAGCAGGATTAATATTCCCAACTGTGTTTGTCACATATTTTGGCCTACGCTAATGGAAAGGAGCATAGCATTGTGTAGCACACCAGAGTAACCTTAAGCTCCTTCCACCCTAGGAAGTTGTTTTTACCAGTTCAGCTCAGTGTCTTTTGACGGGGAATTTTTGTTTGTAGCCAAAGTGGCAATCATCCCTCCAAAGATTTAGCCAATTATGGCTATAAATCACAAATGAAGTACAAATATTTAATTGTCCTTCTATATGTTTGAATACACAATGAAAACCACATATATGAATTTGGTGATTTTTTTTTTTTTTTTTTCCCCCTGACTTGACTCAAAAACATCTTAAATCACTTCTTTATTGAATTTTGAATTTCTAAAAATATGTGACTTTGGATCATCCACAAGGAGATTTATCCAAGGCTATAGACCAGCTATGAAAGTGGGAATTTATTAAAATCCTTCTATATCTTTCTACTTGCTTGAACAATGTGTAGAAACATGACAATTTTTTTGAAAAAAAAAATCGATTTTTGGCTTTTTTTTTCCTAAAAGGAGTTTGCCAAAAGAATTCCCAAACAAAATTAATATTCCAATTGTGTTCATCACCTATTTTGACCTAGGCTAATGGCCCAAATATGAATTGTGACGCCATATATTAGCGTTATAGACCACACCACATTTAAGCTCTTTCTGCTGTTGCAGTAGGTTGTATTTATTCATCCAGTTCCATATTTTGAAGAGAACTTACAATCACAATTTTTGAATATTTTTTAATTTCATGCATGGGATTCTCTACTTTTGATTCCAGCCAGTTCTTTCTAACTTAATGGAATAATTAATAATTTACATACAAATAAATTGACATTGGAGAGTGTGTAAGCTTAGGCATCAATGTTGTATATAACCAAGTACATTAGCACACTTCAACATAATTTTTTAAAAAGAGACTATAGAGTGAGCACCCCTGGACAAGAGTTGGTGATGGTTCACTCTGGCTCCTAAGTAGCACTTTGCAGTTGGGGCAGCCGAGCTGTTGTACCACCCCAAAGTTTGTCTTCATGTTTTGAGTCTTGCAAGTTGTCGCATTGCATGTTTCTACATTCCCATGCTTTTGAGAAGACATTGTGATAAAGTTTGTATATATTATATACCTGAGCACTGCCTATGATCAATGCAGTACCATGTATCAATTTTGTCATGGAATTGGGAATGAATTGTCATGGGATTAGGGTTAGAGTGAGGATGCACTTGAAAATATCCCAAATAACAAAATATCTCATCATGTGAACAAGGATGCCAAGACTTAGCTTCTTCACTGTTTTATAATTCTCATAGTCATACTTCCAAAACATCCTTGAAACTTATGTTCTCAACCTTCATTACCCTTAGAAATTTCCCACACTCAAAGCTTTGCCTTTCCCCATATTGTGCATTTATGTTATTATGCTTCATGAGAAATCATGTTTCACCTAATTTTTATGATGAAAAAAATGTTTTAGTGATAACTATCGATGGTGTTTCATGATGAGCCTTATAACTAATATTCTTTCAACCTTTCTAGGATTCCACTAGGATCCAAGGCAAATCCTTATGAAGGATGAATTTGACATTTGTGAAAATGTGCATCACAATAAAGTTATCTATAAAGGACTCTTCATTTTGCCTTTTGTTTTGGGTACCCACTCATTTTCCCTTTGGAGTTATTCATTAAGCTCACCCATTTTCTGTTTTGAACTATTTATGAAGCTCAAAAAGTGAGGATTCTTTCTCAAAACTAACCATGAACACCCCCAACAGATCACCATAGTTTTTATTCTAATCACACTATAGCCCACCCACCTATGTTGCTGATTAAGGGGCTACTTAGGGTAGAGAGTTAACTAAGGTAAGACCTACTTAAGGATTGGTTAAGAGGTTATTTAATGCATAATTAAAGATGATCTAAGGTCCATCAAGTGGTTATTTAAGATAAAGGTTATCCAAAACCAACATAGGAAGCTACATAGGGATACTTAAGGTGCTACATAAGGGTTATTTAGGGACCTACCATGTTTGGGGATCCTTAAGGACCATTTAAAAGGTTACATAAAATTTACATATAGGGTTATGAATTGACCTTAGCTAGCTTTTTAAGTAAGCCTTTATGTAAATTTTATGTCATTCCCTTTTCAACAATTAATCTTTAGGTAGCTTTATGTATTCCCCCAAATAAACCTTAAGTATCCCCTAACTTAAAAAAATCTTAATTAACCCCACAAATAGGTTCTATGTAGCCCCCTCAATGGCCTTTATGTATCACATAACCTAGGTAATCCCCTAGATCTATCCTTAAATATCCCCTCTGTATTATCCCTTTATGGAGGTCTTAGGTGTTTTCCTAGGTAGGCCCTAAATAGCCCCCTATGTAGGTCCTATGTAATCCCTTTTTACATTATGAATCAACCTTAGGTAGTCCTACACAATCCTTTAATAATCCCTAGGTACCCATAACTTAAGAAATCTATAACTAGGCCCACAAGTAGGTTCTATATAGCCTTTTAAATAGTCGTTAGGTATTCCATAACCTAAGTAAACACATGAAAGTTTTTTTTTGTTTTGTACCCATTGGGCACCTAGCTCAAAGAAACTTTTCAACAAATTTCTAGCTTACATGTGGTCCATATGTGAACCATGTGCATTCATGTGTGGCCCAAGTCTATCCATGTGAGAATTAATAGTGAACTATGAATTAACTAAGAGTGAACTAGAAATGAACTAGGATTTAATTATGAATTAATTGAAAGTTAATTCAAAATGAAATAAAATTTGATTAAGATTTAACTAAGAGTTAATTAGAAATGAATTGGAAGTGAACTAAAAAATAATTACAAGTGAATTAAGAGTCAATTGAAACTAAATTAAGAATCAGGTACAAGTTAATTATAAGTCATGAATGAACATTCATATGAATGAACTTCACAGTGTTGACATCCGTAATAATATTTTGTTATAGAATATGAATATGGTAATTTTATACATGTATCCAAGGAAGAATTCATGCAACTACATTTACAACTACAATGCACACTAATAGTTTGTTCACACATGGTAGCTTAAGAATGTAACATGACATTGTTTGGATTTTTAAAAATATTTTTCCAAATAAATATGTATTTGATTAAAACAACTAGATTGTGCCACATGGCAACTTAAAGACTACCCTATAATCATCTAGGGTTACCTCATGGTTGGACCATTTATAATAGGCCACATGGCACTTAAGTTAGGCCTAGGTTTCGCCACTTAACCATAGGCCTAACTAAGCTAAGTTAATTAAGGCTATGCCACTCACAATAAGTCATGTGGCATTTAAACTAAACCTAGGCCACTTCACCATAGGTCTAATTTAAGTGGGTAGGTACTTAGGTCTAAATCTAAAACTTTTACAGCAAAATCCTATTTTATTTAAAGTTTAACCTTTTGGGTGGAACTTATGTGATTAATTCCTCCCATATGGCAATTGAAAAAATTGAATGTGTTTACTACATCAAACTAACCTACTTATATGGTTTGTAAACTTGCAAGGGAAGACAAACAATATGGGACAAAATTTTAGTTGTGGTTTAATCACATAGTTATAATCTAATTGCAACTATTCCATAGTACATACCATTACATAGTTCTTATTAGGCACTTATTTATATAGTCTATAAATAATTATTTAAATAACTATTAGGTAGGAAAGTAGGTATATATGTGTAGGTACATATATATATTACTAAATAATATATATGTATAGTCACTAGATAACATACATACTACATGCAATACTAAATTCATGGTTTTTTAAAAGGTCCAAGTTGACTAACAAACCTTTTTTGACTAATGAACATGTACATTTTGACTATAGGCCCGGGGCTTAAATGACATGTGTAATTTTTACTAGTAATTTGACTAAAATTACTATTTGATTATATGTCAAATTGAACAACTAGTTAAATTGAACAAAAAAATGACCACCAAGTGGTCAAAATGATCAATGGCTTTTAGTCAAGGGTGGTTGCAAGGTAAGGTGGTTCACTTTTTGCGTCGCAATTTATTTTTTTGCAAAGTGATGTGCATTTACATGTTATTAACATGGCATAAAAACAATAATTTTCTAATTTTTTCACTAGATTTAGATTTTCAACTTGAAGAAAAAGACATCTTTTTTAAAAAAATGCAACATATATATACCAAATATATAGTAATGGACTTTTGAAATTGAAAAATATAGACTAATTTGTTGTTTGTGCTTCTATATACATGCATTTTTTTGTATGAATTTTATTTGGGATATATTATAGGGATTCAATAAATGATATGTTAAAACAAAAAGAACATATGTGCAAAAAAAATTCTGAAAAAAAATTAACCAAAAAAACATTATGGACTTTTGGATGGCCTAAAATGAACCATATTTTCATAAATCCATATCATAATCATTTTTGGGTGGATTTCAATTTTTTTAATTTAAACAATACATTTAAAAAAAAAGTAGATTGGTTTATTTTCATATAGGCTTTTTAATTCATTAACCACCATGTAATTCCCCACTAAATTAATGATATCAAAATAAACTACCATTTTAACACTATTGTATGGACTTTTAAGGAGTTGAGCATCTGCCAAAAATGAACCACCTTAAAGTGCATACACTTTCATTTGGGACATTTAGTCAAGTTGGACAAAACAAAATGACATCTTTAGTTAAAGTGGACAATACTGTTCTAATCAAATGGGACATCCTATGCTACCTAATAGGTTAAAATAATTACTAATTAAGCTAAACAATAGCCTAAGCCTATCTACCTACCTCCTATTTCACAACTACCATCCTACATACCTACCTACTTACTTACCTTGTACTTCCCACCTACTATCCTACATATTTACATACCCACTTACTTGCTACTTCCCACTTACCATCCAAAATCCCTACCTAGCTACCCACTTAGCTACCTAGCTACCTACCTCTTATGGACTACAAACTACCTACTTACCTACCTTTTTAACTACCAAACATCATGCAATTCACATAACTAATGACGTCAAATGAAATAAAAAACTTGTCGAATTTTATCAACTTTGGAAAGTGTAGTCCATTGTAAGGATTTGGTTTATCATTGGGGAAATGAGGGGTTCAAATCCTAATACTTATAATTTATATACATGCTTAAAGGGTTAGGGTAAGTATGTTAGCGTAAGTTAAGTTAGGAAGGTTAGGTAAATTAGGCTAGGTTGGTTAGGCTACCACTTACTTACTTGCCTTTTTACGACCTACTTAAAGTTATATACAACCTACCTACCTATCTACCTAGACCTACCTAGACCTACCTACACAAAAAGAAAAAACTTGGTAATAATCTCCAAAAAAACTGGGTAGAAATTTGACTAATCAAATCGTCCACTATCTAATACTCAAAATGACTAATCAAATTATCCAATAGTCTACAAGTCAAAAAGACCACCCCAATCATGTAAAACAGATCCAAATTGACAACATGGTCTTTTTAACATTTGTCCAAATGGGGTCTTTCTTGATTGGATTCTCTAATAAAAATAACATGTTTTTATAGTAGTGATGTGCAACTAAACCTACATTCGATGTTATAAAAAATACAAAGACATTATGAAAAATCAACCTATTAGAATGATGAAATAGGTTATAGTTGCAACATAGTTGAAAGGAAGACCAAAATTCATCCAAATTTGAAAAGTAGTTGCATAGGCAACCATTCATAGTCATAGGTGACATTTAGTCACACTTGAAAGGTTGTAAACAATAAGATTTTTACTAGTGTGAATTAATGTTATTGTTGTTTTGGAATTAATCAACCATGTTTAAATGAAGCATAATGCAACATACAACTAGCTCAAAATAATGGGTGGATATGAAACTTATTGCAACATATAGCAAATTCAACCATGTCTAAATAAAGATTATTGGCTAAATGATTTTTAGGAAAGGAAGGCAAGAAGCTACTACAATTGTGGAAGGACCTAGTTGATCAATATTCAAAGCATTATTATTATTACAAACTATAAAATATAAACAAAATGGGGGGGGGAGAAGGGAGAGACACAAAGGGGGAAGGGAAGAAAGGTTTTTAAATTATAAAAAGGACTTGCCATGATGTGTTGGGGTGTCATGATATATTATAACCTTTTATTGCTGACAATTAGCTAACCAACCAAAAGCAACATTGCCAATTTTTTGGCGTTTGTAGCAATTATCCAACCAACAATAACATTGCCCCCCTTTCTAGATTGTAATGAAAATTCAAAGCTCAAGGAAACAACAAATTAAACACATAGAATGGAATAAGTTCACGTAAAAAATGTTCTCACCATCTATTTCAAATGATAATAATTTCAAGGCGATGTTCAATTTAAACAAACCACCTTCATTTTGCAACACATCCATTATGACCTTGGTCAAATTGTTGGCATTCCCACCTTGAGTGACACATTCAAAAGAAACCAAAATTGATAATTGAATCCCATCTTCAACAATGTAGGCAAAAATTGACACCCAAGATTGAGTGTCAATTGTTATCAGTTCATTACAAGTCATGCTAGGTTGAGAGGCACCAAACATTTTTTTTGCCTCAAATTTCATTTGATTATACATGAAATTTGCCATAACCCATCCAATTATGTCAAACAAATGTTTTTTAAGCAACAAAGGGATAACCCAAGAAATGAAACATAGGCTTAAGAGCCTCATACTCCAACATTGTTTGCCCTTGTTGAAGAAGATGAAAATTTGAGACAAAGTGTTACCATTTTCTACACCTTTCACCTTTCACCTTAAATTGCACCTATTTTAGACCATTCTAGAATAGTGCATTGACTTTTGCTCATGTACACAATTATATTTTTCAAATGCCAACACTAACTGTTAATAAACCAAGAATCTTTCTTGACCCTGAGTGTGGAAGGTCTTTTGTAGCCTTTTTTTTGCATACTTTTAAAGTGTGTTTGATTTGGCACCAAAAATTAGATCCTTTCTTGTTACCTTATAGCACAAAACACACTTAACATTGTGGATTTTTCCATCCTTCCATTGTAACATTTCGGGCCAAGGAAAGGATGTCACCCAAGAATCTTGGCACTTCCTAGAAGGTTTGTAATTTTTATTTATTAATTTTTTGGAGGCTTTCCTTCTTCACCAACATTGATGATTTCAACCAAGTCAGATGTACAAGCTATAAACATTGATAATCCATTAAGCAAACCAATATAATAATCAGATTGATACTCATCATTGACAACTCTATTTTGGTGCTAGACAAACTTATTTGCAATGACTATGTTGTAGTTCAACTTTGAGGAGGCATGACCAAAAGGCTTGCATTTATAGCATTTTGATTACACCTAATTCTTAGTTTAGTTTCAATTCATTCTTATTTAACTTCTAATTCATTTGTAGTTATCCTTTAGTTCATTTCCAATTCACTTCTAATTAATTTTCAATTAAATTTTAGTTCATTTTCAATTAACTCATAGTTAAATCTCAATTCACTTTTAATTCATTTTTAATTAACTCATAATTCATTATTAGTTTGCACATGGATCACATGTAAGTTGGAATTTTTTGGAGAAGCTTTTTTTTGAGTTTAGTGCCCAATGGGTATAAATAGATGTAGTATCTCACGTTACCTTTAATCTATTCAAGACTAGTTTAGGGTACGTATTTTTATTATGATCTTGTTATGATCTTGTTATGTTTTTGTAATAAAGTCCTTTTGCATTCACATTGTGCACACATCATGTTTTTGTTTTTGATTTTTTAGATTTCTTGACCTAAATTTTCGTTCATATGGTTTGAAAATCTTGTTGTTTAATTCTTTTCATGCCTATGACAAAAAAGGATGGATGTACCCTAAAATCATCGTACCAATGGTTAAAATGTGCCTTAAAATGGATGGTACTGGGCAAATTTTAGGATTTTCACATTTTTGTTTATTTAAGGAATTGCACAAAATCATGGGCCTTATTCTTTTTAGGTAGTAGATTGTTAGTAAGAAAAAAATTACTTCTATTTGTTTGTTGCCCTACTAAAACTTAAAATAAAAACATGACAGTTTTTTAAAAATGATTTTTGAAATTTGACCATTAGAAGATTCGAAAAACACATTTTTGTGATCAATTTCAAATTTTAACTCACCACAATGGCAAAATTTCACCCAAAATAAACTTTTGGCACCCACTAACACACCATCCACCAAACGTCCTTACGACTAAGTTGTGGATGAACCTCTGCTGAGTTGATATCTAGTTTCACCTTGGTAACCCATTTTGTAAGAAGTAGGCCTTTTATTATATATATATATATATATATATATAGGCAGATAGGTTAGAATAGAGATAACTAATAACTAGCAGATAAATAGATCAATTATAGTTTATACATACATACACGCTCCTTAAATACCATTCTTGTGAAGGTATTTGATTTTATTAATATGTCCAGTTTGGGGTTTTAATTATTTCGGAAAAAACCCAAAAAATCGACAATTCTCACGAATGAGTCAATAAAGAACTAATGGTTATTTGAGTGGTCAACTTTTGTTTGTGTGGAAAATTGTGGTTATAGATCAGATTCAGTTCTTTGATGTATGAAAACCATGGTTACCAACCTTAAAAACAACCTTGAAAAATATCCTAGGTTTATTCTAATGTTGCATGGGTACTTAGTTTGATGGAATATGATCGTTAATATCATTTACTTAGTGAATTTAAAACTTTGATTAACAAATAATTATTTTGAAAATTAAAATTTTGAAAAGAAACTTCCATTTGGGGTCACCATGTGATAACCATGTGATGTAACAATAAATATTATGATATTTTATCTCATTAAAAAAACTATCAAATAGATGTTTTTAATATTTTACCTTCAATTCAATAAAAAAATTGATATTAATGACCAAATTAGAAAAAAATTAAATTAACGATTTAATTCAAAATTAATTTAATGCATGTTTAAATCTGTTTTTGGTTACTAAGAAGCCAACTGGAACCAAATCTAAGTCTTCGAACCAGAATCAGAACCAGAACTGGATTTTATTTCCTCCAAGCTCTGGAGCTAGAACTGGAATCAAATTTTATTGGAAAAACAAAGGAAATGGACATCAAGTTCCCAGTTCTACCCTGAAGAATGGGTTGTTACTCAGGAAACGATTCAACCTTTTTTTACTGGAGAAATTTCGCCAAAAAGTGAAATTTAAAGTCAAAAATCCAAAAATTATGTGATTTTTGATATTTTCAATCGCCAGAAATGAGAAAAAAAATAGTAAAAGCCACCAAAGTTGTATATTGGGTATTTCAGTGTGCAGTCAGAAATATAGAAAGGACATTTAAAAATTTATAATTCATATTTTTTATAGCCAAATTTGGCTAAACTTTGCTAAGGATGGTCCCCACTTTGCTACAATGGTTGATAGCCACTGAGAGTCCTTAAGGAAACGCTGGTGCAATCTGGTGGGTTCTGACACTTGCGCGGGGGGAAGAGAGACGGAGAATCGAAAGATGCTCGGCAAATTGGTTGAAATATCTTTTGTTTTTGCTTGATTAGATACGCCAGATCTTGGAAAGTGCAGGAGAGAAGCAGCTGAGATCAAAGGAATCAGCTTGTCATAGCTCGGAAGAAGAGACTGAGTGCAGGCTGGGGGAGGAGGCCGGAGGGGTTTAGCCAGAGGAGCGAGAGAATTAGCTATGGTGGGTGTGGTGCTGGTGCATGATATGGAGGAGGAGGAGGAGAAGCTGCGGCGACAACGAGCTGCTGATGTACAATTGAGTGTGGATGTTGATCACCAGTATGTGACATTGGCTCATGGGCCGGAGGGTGTGGGAGGTGGGGAGCAATTCTTTTGCGGGAAGAATTGGAGGATCAGTAAAGTGTTGTTGTTGTTGTTTGCGCTCGCTTGGGTGGCGGCGCTTGTGTTCAAGGTAGGAGTCATGAGGCGGAGCGTAATTGATAAAGAAGCTGTGGACTTCACAGCTCTAGTATCGTCGTCGAGTAGTGTTGCTGCTGCTGCTGCTCATGTCGACACGTTCACGTCGGATCATACTCCGCCGGAGAGTGTGTTACCGTATCCCACAAGGAGGCCAGCGTTCCACGTGAGACCTAAGAGCAACTGGATCAGCGGTAATTACTCCCCCGCTAGTAGATGCTGTGTCCTAGTTCTCGGATTTGCATTTACGTGATTTTCAGAGAGAATGAAAGCTACGGAACAAGTGATCGATCAACTTTTGATCTAATCTTGTGGGTTTGTTTTTTATTTTTTGTTGTTGCTTGTCGACGTGTTCTTCTATGTGCTGCGAATTTGATGTCGGGTTACTGCATCGAGGTCGTCAGATCCTTGTGGTACGCACTTCTTCTTCTTCTTCTACCTTTCGACTCTGTGAGTGTAAATTTTGCTCAAGTGGGTGTCGAGATCGGACTGACAGGAGAAAGTGTTTGGGATTGATTGACTGATTGATTGTGTTGTAGTACAGGCCCTTTCGACTTCAAACTGATTGATTGATTGATTGATTGTGTTGTTGTACAGGCCCTTTCTACTTCAATGGCGTGTACCACGTTTTCTACCAGTACAATCCCCTTGGAGCCTACTGGGGAGGCAATATGTCATGGGGACATTCCGCCTCTACAGATCTCATGCACTGGACTTTCCTGGGTTCCGCTCTGGAGCCTTCGGAATGGTACGACATCAATGGAGCTTGGTCAGGTTCCGCTACAATGGTGAACGGTATCCCCACTGCTCTCTACTCAAGTAAGTAAGCTCTACAATACAATCCCCCCTTTGTAATAAGAACAACAACAGCAACAACATTATTCACTTCTCATGCAACTTGCCCATATGCACATCTAAGCTGATCCTTCTAATCTTCTAGCAAATCTTCCTCATCTTCTAGTCAATCTCTCTCATCTTCTGGAGTTGATCTTCTTCATCTTGCAGTTGAGATATACTCACGCTAATCTTTTATTTGATCTTTTTTTTTAAAAATTGCATTTGTATGTATGGGCAGCACAAACAGAAACATATCAGCAGTTGCTGGCAATTGCATACCCAACCAATCTTTCGGATCCATGGCTAAGGAAGTGGACAAAGTATTCAGGAAATCCCATCCTGGCAGCACCACCAGGAGTCCGAGCAGACGTGTTTCGAGACCCATCAGCAGGATGGAAGGGAAGAGATGGAAAATGGCGAATAGCATTGGGATCATTCTTTGGTGTGAGGGACGGAGTGGCATTGGTGTTCAGGAGCGATGATTTCATCCACTGGGAGTACCAAAAGAAGCCAATGTTCTTTGGACATGATATGGGAAATTTGGAGTGTCTTGATTTCTACACGGTTGTGCCCCTTGGTCAACCAGCAAGCGCAGACAAGAATACTGATTCTAATTTGGAAATTGTTACCAAGTATTTGTTCAAAGTCAGCTTGCAAGACGAGAGACATGATTGGTATGGTTTGGGTGACTATGATGAAGAGAATGACATCTTTCTTCCAGATGATCCTGACAATCCGATCGGATTGAAATACAACCATGGCAAATTCTTTGCATCCAAGAGCTTCTTTGATCCAATCGGACTGCGTCGAATTATTTGGGGTTATGTAAATGAATCTGATCCTGAAGCTAATGACATCCTTAAAGGCTGGAATACTATCCTAGTAAGTCCAAAAAAAAGCTTCCAATTTTGTTCCAATGGGTACATTTACAATCAGGGTACCACAATATTGTGAACTCAAAGGGTACATTTACAATCTGGTTACCACAATAGAACTGTGATTCAAACGCTACATTTTCAATCAGGGTACCACAACAATGGTTCTTTAGCTTGAGGAAAAAAAATTTGTTTTCTTAGGTTTGAGTACTTCTAATTTACACAATGGAAAAATCATTTGTTCTCAAGTCGTTACTACAAAACATTAAATTTTTGAAGGATTTAGTTATTGTTGGAACCTTGTTCAGAACTTGGAACCCACTTCAGTTGTGAACAACGTTTCAACTTTATTGTGTTTGGGGGAGGGGGTTTATATCCCCAATATGTGTCTTTGGAGTCTCATCCTTTGTGTGTGCATGCTATTTTTCCATGTGTGACTTTGTTAGTTTCGATAGTCTTAGGCACTGATATATATAGTAGCACATTGTAACATAATCAACAATTGAGAAGGAGAGATACTGAAAAAATTTACTTCGAAATTTTTCAACTGTTGTTGGCAGGGAATTCCAAGAACAGTCTGGTTGGATAGCGCCACAAAATCAAGCATTATCACACTACCGGTCGATGAAGTCAAAAGCTTGAGGCATAATAAAGTGTCCAAGAAGGAGATTCAATTGGCTCCTGGCACAGTTGTGCAAGTGGATGGGGCGATCGGTGATCAGGTGATTCCTTCACTGATTTGAAGCACAGCAGCTAAAATACCCATTGTGGACAATTCCTCAGAGAATTGCTCTCACTTTTGATTCCCTATTCATTCATTTATTCGTTCATTCATTTTCTTTCACACTAAAAGCTTGTAATACATAAGTTGATAGACTGTACAATTCCATCAATTTCAAGGTGTTTCCAAAGAACTGAGTTGTGTGTATCTTTCGATGTGAAATGTGCAGTTGGATATAGAGATTGTGTTTGATTATCCAGATGTGAGCAAAGCATTCAAAGACAAAGGAGGAACATTTGGACCTTTTGGGTTGTTAGTTTTAGCAGATAAGGAATTTCAAGAACAATCTGCTTTGTACTTCCACATATCCTACAGACAGAATGAGGGCTGGATAACACAATATGTTTCTGACCCAGGAAGGTATGTTATAATAAATCTGCATAAACCTTGTAGCAAATCAAAGATCATCAGACTGTTGTGAGTTTGTTTCAACTGCAAGATAGCTGCTAATATTGAAATTTATCAGAGTTATACTGGGAAAAAAGGATTTTATTGACACAATTTGTTGGAGGTTTTTTTTCTTTCCAATTTTGTGATGTAGCCACATTAGCAATCATCATCCACAAGAGGAATTAACCAAATTTGGCTATGTATATATATGATCTGATATGTATCTAAAACTTTTGTGCAGATCTACCTTAGCAAAAGACATTGACACCACTTCTTACAGTGCTCCTGTCAACGTTCTATCATCTGAGAATTTCCTGTCTGCTCGAATACTTGTGAGTTCAGCTCTTTTCTCACCTTTGAATCAACATTTTCCAAAGCATGTTTCCACAGCACCTGTTGTTTCGAAGATATTATGTAGCAAGTGAACAAGAGCAATGTGTGGTGGCATGTATGAGAGAATTTTTTTTGAATTCTTGGCTGCGTAAGTTAAATAGGATTTTGACAAGCAATGTGGGGTTCTTTTCTTTTCTTTTCTTGCAGGTGGATTGCAGTGTGATTGAGAGTTTTGTACAAGGTGGGCGAATGTCAATGAATACACGATCTTACCCAACTGTAGCATATGGTTCAAATGCCTATGTATACCTATTCAACAATGGTACCACACCCATCAATCTACGCAGTCTTGAGGTCTGGCAAATGCACTCGGCCAGCAATGATGAGAGCATATGATCCGGTTGTTCAAATTCTTAGCTGAAGTATTTGGGCTTTGCCACATTGAGTCTGCAATTGAAAGTGAGACTCCAAAGCACACAACATTTGAGGAGAAATCATTTCATCCCATGACTGTACAATTAAAGATGGCAAAATCAGATTCATTGTTTGTTTCTAGGTATTTTCTCCAGGAAGAGTATACATCTTCTACTTGTTTGTTTGTGATGTCATGGTTTGCTTGACTACCCACAAGACAGATGATTATTACATCTTTGCTTCTTTTCTTCCTCTTTGCTATAGCAATGCAGAGGTTGTTGTTGTAACTATGGTTTTGTGAATTGCAATAGAGACCCACCATAGTAAACCAGTTGATACTAAACAAATGTTCTGGTTTTGGTCAAAGATTCAATTAAATTCTAAAATGCCTAATAAGCCAGAAAAAGGGTTTTTTTTATAAAAAAATTAAATCGATGAACCCAATAAATTTTTTTCAAAAATCATTTTTTTGGGTGCCATGTGAAGTGTGGTAATAGGCTCCATCAAATGGCATGCTGACTGGGGAAGCCCATGACAGTAATCTAGACCCAAGTTCAATGAAAATAAGGTGTAACCTCTGAAAGGCGGGCGGTTTTTTTTTTAAGGAACCAATCAGGTGAAAGACATTTTAGTAGTGGTTGTATTTATATATTTGGGGAAGGGCAATGGGTGGCAATTTTTATGCTAATCCACTTGTGATGTGCTAGTGAGTTTTTGTTGTTTATTACATTTTCAATTCAATTTTTTGAAATTGAAAATTTGGCAAGTTTTCCAAAAGATTAGCCAAAATAGTCAAATTTACAATAAAAAACCAAAATTTTCCAAAATTTGATTGTTGATAGAAGTTTCATTATATAACCTTTTGTGAGGTCCACCATCCAAGAAATGTTTGGAATTAATCTTTGAACTATCCATAATAGATGGAAATTCAAATGCCAACGGATGAAATGGAAATAAAAAATGTTATGTGGTCAAAAACCCATTCAGATAATCTCATGAGCACTAAGTTCAAATGGAAAATTTCCAAAAAACCCATATCATAGGCTTATATCTTTCACCCCTTTTCAAAAAGTTTCCTATAACATTATATTTGTCCAAACTAGATATTTAATTTGTAAATTGAAATCGTGTTTAGGACTCACCCCTCAAGAATTCCAATACTCAATAATAAAGAAGGTGGCTTGGTAGTGTGTTGGAAAGTGGGAATTTTTTTTTTAAAAAGCTTCCACTATCAACTTTATGAAATGAATAAATTGTTGGTGTTTCTTAGGATTCATATTGAGTAATGAAATACTGAAGTACCTTGGCAGCTTCCAGCACAAATTATGTTATTTTAGAAATGCTGAAATTTTCAAAAAAAAAATTCAAAGAAAATAAATGTTTTTGTGAAGAAATTTTTTGGAATTTTCTGAGAATATTTGATTTTTCGAAATGAATTCTTCACAATTAATTAATTATTGGCAGGACATGTACTGAAGCTGCACCTGTACTGCAGTAATATCCATGGAAAGCAAAGTTCAAATTCTAACTCCTTGTTAAATCAAACACTTTCATCTCTTAGAAAAATTGTCAATACTCTCAACATGTTGTTTGATCTTTTATTAGTTTGATAATGGGAATCTGATGGCCAGTAGCAATCACATTGATCCAAACATTTGATCAAAAAGCTCAATGGCCTTAGCTTTTGGTTTGTAAAAGTAGATTTTGAATTCAAGTTTCAAGCTTGTTATCGATTGGAAAATTAGACATATCAAATCCCCTTGTAAGAAAAAGTGAAATACCTTGAACCCAACACACCTTGACAGGTGACCTGCTAAGAACCCAAAATGTCATACAATCATTTTATGCAAGCTTTCACAGACAATCATACAAAGCAGGTGTGAAGGATGATCATTTACGGGTGGTCTTGGTGGATCAACCAACAAACTTGCAAGACATAAAATGGGCACAAAACACAACCTTTTAAAAAGGGATAGAACTTTCATTTTCTGTCTATTTTATAAAGTTAACACATCATGGCTGGTTTCTGTCTGATGAGCAATTTTTTCCCATTATAATGCTCGCCACCTAACGAAATCAAGAAGTGCCCAAATTGTTGGCGAGGCAGAGGAGTGGACTACCTGGAGGTGTGGTGATAGATCCCAAATGCAATGCCCAGCTTCATTACTTCGGTGGTCACACAAACAAAACAGCTTCTCTTGTACATCAGGAGACACAAATCTCGCATTTGTCACATAACCCATGTTGCTCATTACCCGGACAATCTAAGTAGCTCTGCACAGGTTTCAGGCATTTGCGAATGTCCTTGTTCACCCACTACAAATCCATGTAAGCCTTACTATTCATGTCAATCCAGGTGCACCCAGCTGCTTCTTCACATCCCTTTTTCAACCTCTCGAAGCTTCACACTTCCACTGGGATCCTACTTGCCACCAGCAGTGTACATGTTTGATACATGTTTGGACAGTTTGCCACCAGCAATTGTGTATGCATGGCTGATACAGTTGCATTGCCTTCTGCCCTTGCCCACATTTCACATGTCCCAGAATAATGGCACTCCAAGAGACTGCATTCGGTGTGGACATCTGGTTGAACACTTTCCAAGCACCCTCAATGCTCCCACAGTTTGCATACATGTCAACCAGGCTACTCCCCACATAGACATTGGATTCACATCCACTTTGCATGATCAATCTATGAATGTGTCTACCCTCTTCAAGACCTTGTAAACTTGCACATGCATTGAGGGCTTGAATAAAAGAATAAGTCATCCAAAGTTGTGCCCACTTGTTGCATTTGGTGAAAAAGCTCCAGTAGCTGAAGTCTTATGCTGCCTGGTCTTAACAAATCTTGCAAGTTTTGCATCCTGGTCAGAAGTTTAGAGTCTATGGTGCCATTGCTGCAAGTTTTGCTTGCATCCAGGGGGAGGGGTTCAATCTACCATCAAGCAAGAGTAGCACCTGCATCTTCTTATGTTTGAAATGAGGCTGCCTTGAATTTCCCTAGAATCAGAAATCCAAATCCAGAATAAAGGAACTGCCCCCATTCCAAGAACAAAATACTGATTTGCTACCCTAAAAGGCCAAACCCTAAAAAGGAATGTAAGAATGCAGCGTCCCTAGAACTCTAGAACATTCTAGAACTTTGGGTCCTATTATGCACATTTGGGGCCTGTAATAGGCCTGTAATAGACACCTAGTATCTAGTACAGGCCCCAAAATGTGCAGAACAGGACACAAAGCCTCTAAGGGGCAGCACCAAAATGTGTGTCTGGGCAGCATCCATCTTTTTCTCAAAAGATGGAAAAAACCCAAAGTTCTCGGTTTTGCTATATAATCATGGTTACTGAAAAAAATCAAATACCCTAATATTATAAACCCTACCCTTCTGGGCAGTCTGGGAAAAAAAAACATTCAGGCCTTGGACAGCTTAGGAATTTTTTTAAAAAAAATTTGGGCAGTTTGAAACACATTTGGGCAGCCCAGAAGCCGTAGTGGACTTGACAATTTGACAAGATAGCCAAATAGAAAAATAAGAAAGTGGAGTTGGCAATTGGGAATTAGGACTCGGCAATATCCATTTGAGGATTGGATATACCCATAGTTCATGCCCCTAACATTAGCCTAGGCCAACAATGGCAAAAAAAAAACATAGATAGGCACGAAAAATTCCTACAACCAATGAGGTGAGGTAGCATACACCCAAGGGGCAAAAAAAAAAAAAAAAAAATCTTTTGGGGAAGGTGTTGGACTTTTGTTATTCTCAATGTGTTCCCATGAAGTTCTTATTATGTTCCTTTCAAGTTTTCAACATGCTCCTTGAGCTCGCAATGTGTTTCCCAACATGTTACCAATAGCTCCTCACTTTATCTCATATTCTTTGCCCCGAAGTTCTACTCTTGTAACCTATAGAGATTATGAGCAAATTAATGAAAGAAATCACAACATATCTATTTTTGGGACTTATCCAAAGCTTGATTTTATCTTATTTTGTGATGGGCCAATCAAAGACGCTTATCACAAAAGAAAAAGAATTGAACTTTGGGGGTCACAACAACATATTAATATGAGTCATAATATACTACCAAAATTCATAGGTATCGAATTGGCTTGTGTGTAAAAAAAAATGTTATGATTGACGAAGTTGTTAGATTCGGTGGTTTGAATTTTTCCCTATTATCTTGAGTGAACTAAAAGTTTTGGTAGGTTTGTGAGACTTTTAGAGGATCGATGAAAATGATAAAAAGATACCATTATTTTTCAATGTTCTATAAAATAGGGTTGTGTGTAGGCTTAAAGATTATTATTTTTTAGGTTAATCAAAAAAAAAAAATTCTTCTCCCAACAAGAATGAAGGTGAGCATCCCTCGAAGTTGGGGATCCATGTGCAATTGCACCAACTCGAAGTTCCAAAGGATGTTTAAAAATACATGATGATTTACACACAGACCACACCTTTTTAGAATGCAACTAGGTCGATATTAAATATAAGCAATAAGAAAATGAAGTCATCAAATCTTTTGAAATAAAAAAAAACCTAGGACAAGATGGCATAGCTTCTCTAATTGGATGGCCTAGGCTATGAGATCATGAGAGGATTATAAAAAAATTTGAATGAAAACAAATTCAATAAACCAAAATCACTTAGGCATATTAGGTGCTTGAGTAATCAAAAAAATTATGAAACAAAATTAAATAAGGTGAAAAAACAATGCCTCTTATTCTTTGACGATGATTGTTCAAATACATAATGATGAATTTATATAAATTAAAGGATTGAACATTTCACAATAGCAAAAACTTCATTGATGTTCACATTTTTGTTTTTGAAAAGTTTTTGATTCCATGCATACCAAATGCTTGCAACATTTCAACATGAAAAAGTTTCCATGGTTTCATTACATGAGTTGATATTTTGGTATTGAAGTCTAATAAAAAAATAGATGTGTTTAAATATTGAAAGTTAAATGAAGGATACAGAACATGTATAAATTTTTTGAACCATAATGAAACAAGTTGGATATTATAGTTGCATTCACTATTATTATTCATGGTTTTTTTATTAGAAAATCCAATCAAAAGGGACATGTCAATTTGGACAAGTTGATTTAAACTTGTCTAGCATAATTAGGTGGTCTTTTTGATTGGTCAAATGTTGGACTATTTGACTAATCATTTTTATTAATGAATAATGGACCATCTATTTGATCAAATTTTTACCCTATATTTTTTCTAGATTATTACCAAAACTAATATCTTTCCGTAGGTAAGTAGATAGGTAGGTAGTATATAAGTTTAAGTAGGTTGTACAAAGGTAAATAAATAGGTAGGTGGTAGCCTAACCTAGCCTCCCTAACTCTTTAAGCATGTATACAAGTTGTAAGTATTAGGATTTGAACCCTTCACCTCCCTAATGATAATCCAAGTCCTTATCAATGGATTACATTTTTCAAAGTTAATAAAAAAACTTGTTAAGTTTTTTATCTCACTTATTTATTTCACATCATTAATTATGTAGGTGAATAAGAAAATTAAATAACCTAATTTGTAACTATCTTTGCTTATTGGATAATGTAGGATGTGCTATTTGTTTAAAATATGATTGTCCATTTTGACTAGGATGTCATTTTGCTTTGTCCAACTTGACTAAATGTCCTAGTTGACTAATATCCATTGGCCATTTTGACCAAGGTGGTCATTTTTTGTCCAACTTGACTAGATATTCGATTTGAATATGTCACTTTAGTTAAGTTCACCAATCAAAAAAATACACATGTCATTCAAATCCCAAGCCTCTAGTCAAAAAGTACATGTGTCCACTAATCAAAAAGGATTGTTAGTCAACTTGGGCCTTTTGAAGAACCATGAATTGTGATAGTGATTGTACAAAGGTGGGTAGTTCATCTTTGATTTGATCACAATTGACACATATTTCAAAATGCTCAAACTTTTCAATTCAATGGTTGATGATACACATTTTTTTATATATTTATAAAAAAGTATTTAATTTGTTTGTGAAGGATTTAGTCCCCTAGGTACTTGAAATTATTTGGTCAATTTACATTAGTAACAAGACATGCATTTCATTTAATATTTGATGCAATGGTAATATTGTTTTTATTGTGAAATATACAATAATGATCATGGATGGAGAAACTAAAGAATAGCACAACCTTTTTTTGTGTAAACCGTGAGATACATGACGATAATAATTTACTACTTGCATAGAAACCACAATAAAAAATTTGTTCTGTAAGCAATGGTTGATTTTGAAGTTTTGAGTTTCATTTTAGTGGGATGTATATAATCAATGTTTTGACCATGTGACCTTTAGATAAATTAGGAAGTCTTGAAAATTCAATTGTGAAAATAATAAAATTTATAAAAATGACATCAGATTCACAACAAATGTTTTACCAAAAAAACATTTTAATATTTCGTACACATGAAGAAGTTGGCAATCATTATGAAAAATCTTCCTTTCAACAATCCATTCATCTTCATGAAAGGGTTTTTTCACATTTTTAACAATAATTAATTGCCACTAAATCATAATACATTTAATTAATTGATCCAATATGTTCACTATCATGGCATCATATTTAACTTGGAACACAATCATATTCATGAATCTAAATTTGGATGTAGATATTGATGTTAACCTCATGACAACATCTAAAGTAAAAGAGGGGTCAAAATCAAAAGCAATTCATGTGTGAAATAATGATTGTAAAACTTGTTATTTTTTATAATTCATTTGAACTATAAAAATTCCTTTAATGTGCATTCAAAATCTAGAGGTGGTGGAATAACACAAAACCCATCAATGAACCAATTTGCAAGGTAGAACTTCCATATAGATGCAATGGATTATAATGTTAATATTGACTTATATGTGGTAAAAAGAAACCACCTTAGCCCAAATTGCATCAAATTGTTGCATGTAAAACTTTTCCAAGAAGTTGATGTTAAAGATCAATAAGTGCAACAATCCATTTTGAATGCACTACAATCAGTTGGAAGTCGTATTGTTGAACATCTAAACCCCCCATGAGATTAGGTTGCCTTAGTGTTTGAACATTCCAACATGAAAAGTATCAATTGGTGGTGGCATTTTCATCAAAGCAAGAATTGTTTTAAATAATGTTCCACAATATTGCATTAATCTTTGAAACCATTTTTGCTTTGGGAAAAATTACGAAGGCCAAGTACCATATTTTGATTGCCGCATAATTTTTTGCGACACAAATCTAACAACCATACATTTTTTAATATTTTGGAATCTATTGACATATGGACCTATAAAATATTATGATCATTTCATTCGAAGAAATACCCACTTGTATGCTCAACATTGATTCATCGTTACCAAGTATGAGCCATTTGCAAAATATGTTAATAGGTTGAAACATTCATGTACAAAATGCCTAAAGGAATTATGAAAGATTTATTCTCATTCAATTTAAGACCAAAAACTTCTTTACAGAATGCAAAGATCTCAAGCATTCTTTTAATATGTGATAAATAAAAAACATAACAACATATGTCATCTACATAACCTTTATAGATAAACTTTTCCTTGAATTAACCAAATATTAATTTGTGAGTTTGTCATGTTACAAGTGAGAGGTTCAATTGTAACTAAGAAAAAGAAAAGGGCCCATGGATAACCTAGTCTAACTTTAGAATATATATTGGAATCATAAGATAAAACCATTTATAATCAACTTTTTAGTTTATTTGTTGTTTAATGTGAGGAACCAAAAATAAATAAAATCACAATTTTATTTTCTCAAGAAAAGCGTGTAAAAACCTTCTACAAATAGAGTCAAATAAATTTTCAATGTTTGCAAGAAAAGTAAATCTAGGCTTTTGAAAGTTATGCATGTAATCTTGGACTTCCAAAAAAGTGTTTTATATTTTCATTGATGTTTCAACTAGGATTGAAGCAAATTTTACCATCCAAAACAAACTTTGTGCATAACATTGTTCATTTTTTTGGCCATTGTTTTGGCAATAATTTTGTAGTCTACACACAAAAGAAAAATTGGTTGATAATTTTTTATTTGCTTTCTATCTATTTTTTTATATATGAGAATGATGATGCTGGTGTGCATTGATAATGACAACTCTTTCCTATGAAGACACTTAGTAAATAAATCCATATAAATAGATCTATTGTTAGGTTTTAAAAGAATGTAAAATTCAATTGGAAAACCATCAATACCAAGTGCCTTGCCATTGGATAATTTTTAAAAACTTTTCAACATCTCTTCTTTTTAAACTTTCCTATAACAAAACTTTTTTTTCTAATCAATAAATTTTGTATTCATAGCATTAAAAAAAGAAACTTGTTTTTTGTTCTTGGTCTATTGGCTTAACTTGTTCCAAATGTGAATTGAAAATAATGGCCTCATGCATAATATCTTAAATATTAGTGATCACACCAAAACCAATTTCGATCTTAGTGACACATGATCTTTGAGCTTTAGCTTTTATGAAAGAAAAATAGTGGGCAATGGGCTTTTTGCCTTCTATGGCATGCTTAATGGTTCCCAGTTCGAGTTTTTTTGCAATGTGAATATTATTACAATAATAAAAGAACATTAAAATCAATTTTTTTTCACAAATAACTCACAATTTGAATTTAATAAAAAATCCTCATTAACTTGTAGAATATGTTTTTCAAGAATCTTAATGGTTCTTTTCCTTTGAGCTTGCTCCTTAATGTATAGTTTAGAGACAAATCAAATCACAAACTTCAAACTTTCCCACCAACTTTTTGAATTTGGACAAACATGTTGAGAATACGTGAAAACTTGAATGATCTTTTTCATGAATTTTTGGAAGCTAGGTCTCTTGAATATGTAAACATTTAATTTCCATTAGCTAGAACCTTTTTTAGAGGCATTGATGGCCTGGATAGTGAAGAAAACTCCAACTTGATGGTTAGAGACAAAAAAAAATGAAAAAAAACATGTTTATAGTTAGTAGTGAAAGCTAAAGCATTTTTTGTCACATACCAACAATAAAGTCTTGTGAACATATTGTGATGTGTAAAGAAATAAATAAAGGCCTTTAGAAAGATGATGATGTTTAAAGAGATTAAACAAATCGTGAATTTCAACAAGATCTTCAAATTCTTAATTTCTCACTTGGGCCACTTAATGCATTTGAAATGCACCTATTCAAAGAACATCTAGAATGAAGTTCCAAACACTGGCAATGAAAGATTTCCTAAGAAGGAGTTTTTGGAAAAAAAATTCAAAAAATTCATTAGAGAAAACTTTTTAGTGGTCCTTTGGTATTCCAAGAGCATAAGTAAGAATAGTTAAATATTCTTCATTCATTTAGACACAATCAACTCTAACTTATCAACCTTCGAGATCATTATAAATGTCAATATCATTGATTGATGTGAAAAAAAAACTATAGTTCTTGCTTTATGAAGAATACTTGAACTCCAAAAATTGAAAGTGCTCTTAGAACCTTTTGTAGTTTTGAAAGCTCCTTGGACTTGTAAACCCTTGTGTTAGTTAGGTATAAAATTTTCCAACCTTGGATCTTACACATGGTATTCAATTGAAGTACATTTGATTTCCTTATTGATATCATTGGCATTTTTAAAACAATGCAAATTTTTGAGAACACATTTATGGAATACCACACATTTTGTTCTTTATTCTCCCTCATGGTATTCCATAAATTTCACCTAGTTTCTTTATGTGAAATTTCACACTTACATGATAAATAACAAAAAAAAATTCTATCACAATATTATTTTTTACTTGAAATGTTTTGCCATATTTCTTGGAAAAAATGTCTAAATTCATCGCATTTAAACTATAAACTCCATCAAGTCACCAAACTAAGACAAGATTCTTTTTTTTAAAGAAAAATTATCCTTTTCCACATGTATGAAATCTCGTTAAATCTTCTTATGTATGGTCACCACACCACCTACCTCACAAGATTAAAAAGAGAAAACCCTCCTTAATACATTCCAATATTGGCAAGTTCTTGGATTTAGGCATGTTTAGGTTAAATTGTAGGGTCTCTAGATTGGAGGTTTTGAATTTAGTTGAAATTATCATTGAAACCTAACTAGATGCCTAGCATCTTTTTCAAAATTGAATTCAAACACAAACCAAATGTGTTGTCCCATTTTTTAAAAATTCAAAAAAAATTAAATAGATAAGTACAACTTTATAAAAAAATACATAAGCTTGACTCTACATTTTAGACAAGTTATTTCATTTGATTGGTTGTACATTGACTAATATTACATAATCTCTATTTTGAAATCTGTGCACTAGTTGAACAAACTAATATTACCCAAATAAATAAATAAATAATTTAGTTATTTATAAAAGAGATGAAACAGGACACAATCTAAAATCAAACTGAATCTTAATTCTTTGTGAAAATGATCGAAACTGAAAGTTTTGAGAATTCAAAGAACTAATCTCTAGACCAAACCAAAGGTTTCATAAAAACCCAAACCCCAAAAAAAAAAAAAAAAAAAAAAAAAAAAAAAAAAAAAAAAAAAAAAAAACAAAAACAAAAAAA